>Ga0209890_10000401_pt1 | contig 20063 bp, 10 predicted proteins | sample OrgsoiDNA2013049_FD_185799 | JGI IMG/M metagenome (GOLD analysis project Ga0209890, IMG submission 185799) | Permafrost soil microbial communities from the Arctic, to analyse light accelerated degradation of dissolved organic matter (DOM) -... | ecosystem: Environmental > Terrestrial > Soil >...
TCACCATGTTCAGGGACATCATCAATACGGCTGGAATTCCGAAGATCTAGGATCGGTCGTGAAAATCAAGTCGATCGAGCCGATTGCGGTCAGCCTGCCCATGCTCAAGCCCGTCATCATGGCGGGTGAGGTAGTCCGCCGCGCCGATAACGTGTTGGTACGAGTTGAAGCCGATAACGGCCTCGTCGGTTGGGGCGAGGCCGCCTCGGCGCCGATAATGACTGGCGATACGCTCGAGAGTATCGTGTCCGCAGTGCATTATCTCGATCCCGCGCTGCGCGGGCGCGATGGCGCCGATATCGTCGGCGCGCTCGCCGCCATGGACGGCCGCATGTACGGCAACCACGGCGCCAAGGCGGCCATCGAGATCGCGCTACACGATCTCGCCGGCCGCGCCGCCGGCAAACCGGTGCATGCGCTGCTCGGCGACAAGAAACGCAGCCGCATTGCGTTGCTCGGCGTGATCGGCGGCGGCGACTTAGAGGGCGACCTGCGCGACGCCGAAAAAAAGAAAACGGCCGGCATCACCGCCTACAAGATCAAGGTCGGCATCGACACCGCCGCCAACGATGCCGCCCGCACGCGCGCGATCTGCAAGCTGCTCGGCCCTGGCCTGTTGATTTCCGCCGACGCCAACCAGGGCTACACGATCGAGCAGGCCATCGACTACGTGCGCGCGGTCAAGAGCTGCGGCCTCGATTTCTTCGAGCAGCCGGTTGTGGCCGACGATCTTGCCGGCATGGCGGCGGTCGCCGCGGCCGCACCCGAGATCGCCATCGGCGCCGACGAAGGCATCCATTCGCTCGCCGACATTAGGCGCCATCACGAGCGCAAGGCCGCGCGCGGCGTCAGCCTGAAGGCGATCAAGCTCGGCGGCCTCCGGGCGGTGGTCGAGGCCGGCAAGCTGTGCGACAGCCTCGGCATGAACGTCAATATCTCCTGCAAGACCGGCGAATCGAGCGTCGCCTGCGCGGCGGCGCTGCACGTCGCCTCCGTCATTCCCAACATCGCCTGGGGGCTGACGCTGACCCATAGCGGGCTCGCCGAGGATGTCACTGCGCAGCCGATCCGCACCGACAAAGGCCACGCCGACAGCATCGACCGCCCGGGGCTCGGCATCGAGGTAGACGAGGATCGCGTGCGCCGGCACCGCGTGCAGATCGCCACGCGGAACGTGGCCTGATGCCATTGCTTTTTCGGTTTCGATCGCCGCCGGCAGGCGGAATTTCGCGGCCTTTTCTTCTATTATGAAGCAGTTCCAGGTACCCAGTCGGCTTAAAGCTCGCTATCTCGGAGACGAGCATGTTCGCGTGCGCCTCCGGAAATGTGACTGGACATACCCTTCATAAACGCGCAGCCTCATTCCGATCGAGACGCCAACGCAAAGCGTTCGGGTTTTCAATTAAACTTTTCAACTGGGACCCTTTTGAGTGTCCCATTCCCTCGTTCCGAGGCATGTCGGACGAAAGGAAATCCCATGCGCACCCTTGTCGAGCCGCCACCCTCGTCGCGCTGTGACCTCTGCGGTGGCGAGTTGCGACTCAAGAAGATTGAGTCAGCCAACAGTACCCTTGATATGGACAACGAGATATTCGTCTGCATAAAGTGCGGCCGTGAGCAGGCGTGTACCGTGAGCCATAACCACAACGTGCGCCAAGTGTCGGACCCCAAGGCGGCCTAGTGGCGCCCCGGCCGTCTACTAGCGACACTCTGGGTGTGGCACGTTGCAGGCAGATCATCCGAGTGTCACTCGGACATGATGTGTTTTGCCGTCATCAACCAGAGTGATGTAGCTCGAACCGTCAGGCATCACCTGGTCATCCAGTTCCAAACGGACAATGCCGCGGCTGACCCCTATTTTATTTTCAACGGATACCTCATACCGCGTCGTGTGGTGGCGAAATGCAATTTCGAAATCTCGCCACGCGCGGGGCACGCAGGGATCGAGCCGCAATGTGGCGCCCGCCACGGTGAACCCCAAAATCGACTCTAGACCTGCCCGATACATCCAGCCGGCCGAGCCCGTGTACCATGTCCAGCCGCCCCGCCCCACGTGTGGCGGAACGGAGTAGACATCCGCGCACACCACATATGGTTCCACCTTGTAGCGTTGCGCGGCAGCCCAGGTGCGAGCGCTGTTGATTGGATTGAGGAACGAAAGCAAATTTGCCGCCTTGTCCCCATCGCCAAGCTTAGCGAATGCTTGAACTGACCAGATAGCAGCGTGAGTATATTGCCCGCCATTCTCGCGGATTCCCGGCGGATAGCCCTTGATGTAACCGGGATCCGGCATGGATTGATCGAAGGGCGGCGTGAACAGCAGAGCAAGTCGGTCATCACGCAAGATGAGATTTTTGTCGACCGCCGCCATGGCGCGCGCGGCGCGTGCCGGGTCTGCCGCGCCGGAGATCACTCCCCAGGATTGAGCGATAGAGTCTATGCGGCACTCGTTGCTCGATGCAGACCCGAGCGGCGTTCCATCGTCAAAATAGCCGCGGCGATACCAGTCACCATCCCAACCGTCTCGCTCAAGGGCGTCGCGCAACGACGTCGCATGCTGCCGCCATGATGCTGCGCGATCATGCTGACCCCGTTGCTCCGCGAACGCGGCGAAATTCCCGATGATGGCGTGAAGAAACCAACCCAGCCAAATGCTTTCGCCCTGTCCGCCCGCGCCGACCCGGTTCAATCCATCGTTCCAGTCTCCCCCGCCGATCAGCGGAAGACCATGGCGTCCGAGCGTAAGGCTGCGATCGAGACCGCGAGCGCAATGTTCGAACAGAGTAGCCCGCTCATCCGAGGGCATAGGCTGAAAAAACGCATCCTGCTCGTTAGGCGCGAGAGTCATTCCATCGAGAAACGCAATTTCCTCGTCAAGGATAGCGAGATCGCCAGTCGCCGTCACATATTGTGCCGTGGCGTAGGGCAACCAGAGAAGATCATCGGAAACGCGCGTGCGAATGCCCTTGCCCGAGGACGGCAACCACCAGTGTTGAACGTCGCCCTCGGTAAACTGTCGTGCCGCCGCGCGCAGCAGATGCTCCCGTGTCAGCCCCGGCTGCGACAGGCAGAGTGCCATCCCGTCTTGCAACTGGTCGCGGAAGCCATACGCACCGCTTGCCTGATAGAAGCCCGATCGAGCCCATAATCGGCAAACGATCGTTTGATATAGAAGCCAGCAGTTCAATAGGATGTCCATCGCGCGGTCGGGCGTGCGCACCTGGACCGCGCCCAGCGTATCGTCCCAGTACCTTGTTACTTCGCGGAAGACCTCATCGAGGTCGGCCGCTCGAAACCGTTCGACCAGCGATAGGGCTTCCACTCGCGTCGCCGCGTCGCCCAACAAAAAGGTAACTTCTACCTCGCGGTTTGGCGGAATCTCCACGGCGGTTTGCAGAACGCCGCAAGGATCGAGGCCCGCACCAACGCGGTTGGACAGCGGATTCCGGCTTGCGAGCGCGGCCGGCAATGCGAAGCTGCCATTGCGGCCTATGAATTCAGTGCGATCGCCGGACCATGAACGTTGCCGGCCGGCCAAATCGGCAAAGGCCACACGGGAACCGAACTCCATGCGCCACGGATTTCGTGCCAGCAACACACCGGTTTCAGGATCGATCTCAGAGACGACATAAGGTGCGCAAGTGGTGCGCGAAGGTCCCAGCACCCACTCCACATAGGCCGTTACCGATAGCCGCCGCCGGCGGCCCGAGACGTTCTTGATCTTCAGCCTGGAAATCTTGATGGGATCGTCGAGCGGAACGAACTGCAGAAGATCGAGCGCAATCCCATGCGACACATGCTCGAATCGGCTGTACCCCTGGCCATGTCTGGCAATATATCGGGAGGCGTCGTCGCGGATGGGAAGCGCGGTCGCCGTCCAGACCTCTCCACTGTCCTGGTCGCGCAGGTAAATAGCTTCACCGGGGCTGTCGCTGACAGGGTCGTTCGACCGAGGAGTGAGTTGATTCTCGCGGCTATTGACCGACCATGTGTAACCACTGCCCTCGGCGGAGACTTGAAAGCCGAACGAGGGATTGGCGATGACATTCACCCAAGGCGCGGGCGTCGCTTGATCCCCGTCGAGGACGGTGACGTACTCCCGCCCATCCTTATCGAATCCGCCGATTCCGTTGAAAAACTCGAGCTGCGGCGGAGCGACGAACTCAGGCGGGCTCACGCTGCGCGGCGCCAGACGCGGCGGTTCGGCGGCCGGCGCTATTTCTTGCAGACGTTTGACTTGCTCAGCGAGGCTTCCACGCCGGCTTACAATCACCACGCGCGCCACCGTCTGCAGCAGGCTTCGCACCTCGGCAGAGAGCGTGTCGGCGCGCAGCAAGAACACAGTCCCATGGCGGCGCTCCGGCATTCGCACCAGGTTTACGCGGACGACCGACTCCAGAGCGGTTTGCAGATCCTGAACATAGGAGGTGCTTCTCTCGTTGACGATCACCAGGTCGACCGTGAGCTCCTTACTCCGCCAGTAGGAATGCGCGCGGATCAATTGGCGTACGGTCTCCAGGTGTTCGGCCTCGTCGATCCGGCACAGTACAATTGGCAAATCGCCGGAGATACCGTGCGCCCAAAGCGCCGATGGCCCGAGATCATTCCGCTTCAAGATTTCCGGTGACGGCCGCAGCGTCGGATCCGAATATATGACGCGATTGGCGAGACGCTGGAACAGGTGGGCCTCGTCCGGCGTTATTCCGAGATGATGGAGCTGAACCTGTGCCTGGGTCCAGGCTAAGGTGGCGGCACGCTCGAACGCCGCGACATCGTGGTGCTTATCGACGAGGCTGATAACCTCGTCGCGCGAACGAGCCAGAAGCGTCCAAAAAGACAGACGAACGGTCGCGCCGGGTGGGACGCGAACGCGTTGGCGGATGCTGAAGATAGGATCGAGCACCGTCCCGACTGTGTTCGAGAGAGGCCGGCCGCTGCTCATGGACATCGGCGAGCGGACGCCGTTGCCACGGCCAAGGAAGCGCGCCCGGTCGGTCTCAAATTGCAGCTCGCCAGCGGCCTCGCCTTCCAATACGGCCAGATGGGCAGCCCATACCTCCGGTTCCTCCGGTGCCCGCCTTCGGCGGGTCGCCAGAAGTGCGCCCAGTTCAGGCACGAACTCGGTCTGTACAAATAGCTTTGAAAACGCCGGATGCGCCGCATCATCGCTCGATGGCGCCAAGACGACCTCGGAATAAGACGTTACCTCGATCTCGCGCGTGCGTGCTCCAAGATTCGAGACCGACACGCGTCTGACTTCCCCGTCATCCTCCGGCGATACGACGACATCGAGCGTTGTCGTTAGAGTTCCATCGCGTCTCGCAATTTCAACGCGATCCTCCGAAAACGCCACTTCGTAATTGTCCGGTCTGGCGCCGCTCGGCTGAAAGCCCGCGGACCAGACAGAGCCGTTTTCGACGTCCCGCAGATAAACATACGACCCCCAAGGATCGCAGGTGACGTCTTCGCGCCAACGCGATACGGCAAGATTGCGCCAGCGGCTGTACCCCGATCCAGCGGCGGTGATCATGACGGCGTAGCGGCCGTTCGACAGAAGATGGCTACGCGGGATCCGATCGTGCGGCGAGCGGAACCGGCGCAACATGGGTGGCACGAGTTCGCGGACCTGCGCCGTCTGGTTCACTTCTTCGGCGCGCACCCATTTTACCGCGACATCGCGCGGTGGCCTTTCCTGCAGCAAAAGCTCGGTCGCCTGGACGATTGGATTGGCATGAAAGCGCGTCCGCATCGCCCCGCCGTGAAGCGTGTTCGCGATAGCGATCAAGCTCATCCCTTGATGGTGCGCCATATAGGCGCGCACGACGGCGACACTCTTACCCTCCGGAATACGCCCCGGCGTGTAGTCCAAGGCCTCATACCAGCCGTACCGGCCACACCCGCCCACATCGGCCAGACGGGCGAAATTCCGTACCGCGGCGACTGGTTCGATCATGGATGCGAGCGCCGTCGCATAGGGCGCGACGACGATGTTCTCACTGAGCCCGCGCTTAAGTCCAAGGCCGGGGACACCAAAATTGGAATATTGATAGGTGAGATCGAGATCGCGGAAGTTGTACGCGGACTCGGAAATCCCCCACGGAACTCCGAGCTGAGCGCCGTATTCGATCTGTCGACTCACGATCAGCCGGGCCGTTTGATGCAACAGGCTCCCTTCGGGCTCGCGCATCACCAGTTCCGGCATCAGGTACTCGAACATCGATCCTGACCATGAGATCAGAGCCGAGCCGCGGTCGATCGGGGTCACCGCGCGCCCCAATTTGAACCAATGTTTCGGTGCGATGTCACCTTTGGCGATCGCGATGAAGCTCGCCAGCCGCGCCTCGGATGCCAGCAGATCGTAGCAGCTCGGGTCCAGCGCCGCCTCGGCAGATTGATAGCCGATGGAGAGCAGCTGCCTGGCGGGATCCAAAAGAAATCCGAATTGCATTTCGTCGAAGATCTTTCCGGCAAGCTCGTCGAGGCTTTCAATTCGTCGCATGAGAGCTTGGGCCGTTTCTGCCGCTTGCTCCAACGCCGCAATGTGGCGGTCAATTTGCGCGAGATCATTGTCAGCGCCGCTCGAAGTGTGATCGGCTTTTTGCTGAGTCAGCTCTTCAATCAATGTCTGACAGTGATCGGGCAAATTGGCCAAAGTCAGCACGCCGGATGAAGCCTCGCCAGCGATTAAATGAATCCATGGGAGCAAACCGTCGAGATCGCGCTGATGACCGCGGACAGAAGCAGCAATGGCCTCTGTCCAAATCACCACATCCGCTTTGCCGGCAACTTCATTATGCCCGTCCTCGAAAACCGCTCGCGCGAGTTCAAGAAGCGTTTCGGACTGCCGTCCCAGGTTCGACAATCGGACCGCAAATTCCGCCGGTGATTGTGCAGGCGATTCCAACGATACCGCCAGTGATTCGAGCTCAATTTGAAGCTGTTTGCGAGCGGCCTCCGGTATTCGGCGATCGCCGCTCAGAGCATCCAGAGCGGCTTGGGTGAGCTTCACTGAGTCCATTATCCCGGTAAGCGCTTCCGGACCGATCACAGGCGTTGCAATCATCTCCCGGCAAGCGCTTCGGAGTACAATCAGGTGCCCAGCGAGATTCCCACTGTCGACCGACGATATGTATTTGGGCTCAAGCGGATGAAGATCATGGGTGTCATACCAATTGAAGAAATGACCGCGGAATCGCTCCAGCCGGTTCATTGTCCGAAGCGTTTCTTCCAATCGGTCGACGGCCGAGGTGAGGCCGAGCCAGCCAAAATCTCGCGCGGCAAGCACCGAGAGAAGATAGAGGCCCAGATTTGTCGGCGAGGTGCGGTGGGCGACGACCGGTCGTGGATCCTCCTGAAAATTGTCCGGAGGAAGCATATGATCTTCCGCCGTCACAAACGTTTCAAAGAAGTGCCAGGTACGCAGCGCCGTATGGCGCAGGCTTTGCGTATCCGCGTCCGACAGCGAGCTCTGGTCGGGGCGTGGCGACCCGCTCACCCACCATGCGATGGCTGGTGACAACATCCAGGCAGCGATGAAGGGAGCGGCAATCAACCAAGCGTCGTGATCGGCGTAAACAACGGCCAATGCTCCGCACACGGCCAATGCGACCGCGCCGGCCATTCGCCGATAGAAGTCGACAAGCTTGAGTTCGCGATCTGCGCCCGCCGCTGCGGCGGTCAGCCATTCCAGCAATCCTCGGCGCCGATACAGTCTAGACAACGTCCGAGCGATTGCGTCGCCCATCAGCCAAGCCTGATGCGCGAGCAGCGCCACTTGCAGGCCGAACTGCATCAAGGCGAGTTTGAGATCCAGACGAAATGCTCGGAAATGGCTGCCGGTCGTGATTCCGGAGCGACGCGGAATCACGCGAGCAAAAAGAGGCAGGAACGCAGTTAACAGGAAGGGAAGAAGAACGAAGCCACACCAGAGCAAGGCGGCTGTTGGGGGCAGCAAGATCCATCCGGTCAAGAGGGCAAGGAAACTCGCCGGGGCCGACAAAGTGCGGCGAAGGTTGTCGACGAGCTTCCAGCGGCCCAGCGGCGGAATGTCCGTCAGTTCACGGCCGCCGCCGACAGCCTGCCCCCTGCTAATGATCCAAGGTAGCAACTGCCAGTCGCCGCGCGCCCATCGGTGCTGGCGGGATGCGGCAACGTCGTAACGCGACGGAAAATCTTCAAAGACTTCGACATCGGAGACCAGCCCCGCGCGGGCAAAAATACCCTCCAGCAGGTCGTGGCTGAGAACCGAGCTTTCCGCGATACGGCCGGCGAGCGCCGCCTCGAAGGCATCCACATCGTAAATGCCCTTGCCGCTGTAGGAGCCCTCCTCGAACAGGTCCTGATAAACGTCGGACACGGCCGCTGCGTATGGGTCGATGCCGGTCGGGCTCGAGAACACGCGCTGATACAGCGAACCGTCGCGCGCGGTGGGAAGCGATGGCGTCACCCGGGGCTGCAGCACGCCATATCCCTCGACCACACGGCAAGACACGAGGTCAAGTTTTGGCCGATTGAGCGGGTGCGCCATTTTCCCGATCAGGCGCTTGGCAGCTCCAATGGGAAGCCGCGTGTCGGTGTCCAGGGTGATGACGTAACGAACGCCCGGCGGCACGAGCGGTGGCCGGCCGCCAACCGCCAAGAAGGTGGTGTCGGTGGCGCCGCGCAGGAGCCGGTTGAGCTCATGCAGTTTTCCGCGTTTGCGTTCCCATCCGATCCACTTGCCCTGGCTCTCGTTCCAGACCCGTCGGCGATGCAGCAGGAAAAAACGCGGCCCGTCCGATGCGGGTCCGTACCGGGCATTGAGGCGATCGATTCCCTCGATCGCCGCACCCAATAGCTCCTCGTCGCCGGCCGCGCGCTCGGTGAATGAGTCGGTCCAGTCCGACAGCAGCACAAACCGGATATCGCCATCCTGGCTCGCGAGATAATGAATTTCCAATCCCTCGATAAGTTCATCGATGGCCGCGCTGCTCGTGAGCAGCGTCGGCGTGACGACGATGGTGCGCAGCTCACTCGAAACACCATCGCGAAGCGCGAGTCCGGGGAGCACGGCCGGGCCGAACCGATCGGTGGCTACGCGGTTCACCAGCGTGATTGCGGCATCGACGGAAATGAAGAATCCCAGGAACGCCAGCGACAAGAGAACCCATCCATCGGGCGATTTGACGCCAAGCAATGCCAACGCGAGAAGCAGCCCGGACGCGAGCGCGACCGCCACGAGATAGCCCGCAATCCCCACCGCCGCGTTCGCGCGGACCAGCCAATCCTTCAGCGGAGCGCGAAAGCCGAGTTGTTCTTCGAACGCCCGGCGTCCCTGTCCGATCAAGTAATAACCGGGATCGCGCCGCCGCGGATCCGGCTCAGTCGTTGCGGTTTGCCGGTCGGCGTCAGCGCGGTTCGCTATGAGGATGGCTTCTCGGCCGACATCGATTTCCGAGCGCTCCGACCCGCGCGCGAGCTCTTCGATAGCGCGGCGATACCGATCACGCGTTGGAAAATCCATGTCGGCAAAGTCACTGCCCACCCGTAGCTCTTCGTCGACCAGACTGACGTGTTCGAAGAAATCCGCCCAATCAAGCTCGGATATGAGCCGCATGCTGGTGACGATATTGCGGACCGTGACGTTCGCCGCGCCCTGCCTACGGTGCTCTTCGCGCACGATGTCATCGGCGTTTGTGCCCTGCGAACTTAGACGCTGGTCCAGCCACAGAAGCGCCGGCGTCGTGGCCGGATCTTCATCGCGCAATCGTTGTACGAGCTGAACCGCAAAAGATCTCGTGAGCGATGAATGTGTAACCTCTCGCAGGGCCGCAGTGGCTGCCTCGGGCGATCTGATTCCTGCACCAAGCAATCGATCAGCCAATGTGTCGGCGGCGTCGCGCGATGCCTGGCTGCCCACGATGAGATCGGCCAAACGCCGCAGATTCTCCACGAGCACAACACGAATTGTAATTGCGAGAGCCCATAACTCGCCGATCGTCAGCGGCTGAACTCGCTGATAGGCCAACACGAACCGTCGAAGCATCTCCGCTTCAAAACGACTGTCCGTGTGCGCAACGAAGGCCCAAGCTATTTCGAAAATCCGCGGATATCCCTTGAAAGGGCCTTCCGCGAGTTTTGGAAGTTGACGGTAATAACTTGGCGGAAGATCGGTTCGGATCTCACGAATCTGATCTTCCGCGAGATGGAAATTATCGATCAGCCATTCGGCCGCCGGTGTTATAGGGCGCTTGTCCTTAATTGCGGCTGCGATGACACGATAGGCGTCAAGCAGGGCTTGATCGTTGTCGAGAACCCGCTTCGCTAGAGGCCGCCCGCGCTCCGGTCGCGAACTGACGGACTGTGCAGCGGCCAAGCTCTCGGCGTGCTGCTCCAGGCGCTCAACGCTGAAAAGCTCTTCGCGGATTGCCTCCTCGTCGGCCCAAGGTGGAGCCGATGAGATCCTTGGTAGCAATCTTGAAAACCGCCTACGCAAGTGATCCTCGTTCTCGGTGACGATCGGCGTTGCGCCGCAGACGTCCGTCTCTCGTCGACTTGCTATCTAACGGTTGCCGACCCGACCGGGGAACCGCACAATGACGCGGTGCCTCGGTTGGCTCGCGTCGCGGATCGGCTTCGGAATTCGGAGATGTCGCGAAGTTAACTGGAAAGCGGGATGATAAGGCTGGCTTTGTGGCTTGTATGTTCCCATATAAGCACGATCGCAGCGAATACATCATGGGATTCCGTGGCTAAGTTACTGTAATTGCTCTTGCCTTTGAACACGCGGGTTCTTCACAAATGTCTATTTCAGCCAATTCGCAGAATTTTCGTTTTGAGGCCGCCGACGCGCCGTTCCCAGCGTCGACACCGCGGCCGTGAAAGCTTTGACGGACAGCAAGATTCGCGCCGACCGGCTGCGGGCTGAGATCGCGCAGCTTGAAGCACGCTATGACGGATTGTTTCCGCCTGGGGTCTATTCGGTCCTCGAAAGCCTCAGACATGAACTCGTTGCCCTCAATAAGACCGTTTAGCCGAGACAATGTACCGACACTAATGCAAGCACTCTTCATCGGGCAAACATATATCGACGTGACATTTTTGACCGATCGGATGCCGACCGGAGACGAGAAGCATGTCGCAAAGGCCTATGCTATCTCGTTCGGCGGCAATGCGATTACGGCTGCATTCTGCTGCGCAAAATTAGGACTTGTGCCCGAACTGCTCGCGACGGTCGCCGACGACTGGCTCGGTCGCATGTTCCTGGATATGGCCGCGAAGTATGGGATTGCGATCCATCCGCGGAAGGTTAGAACGTCGTCGCTGTCATTCGTCATGCCGAACGATGGCAAGCGGGCCATCGTCCGTTGTCGTGATGACGATTTTCTCGACCCGTTCCCCCGCCTGAACCTATCCGGTTGCCGGGCGCTTCATTTGGATGGCCATCAGCCGGATGCGGCGATGTATCATGCCAAAATTGCCCGGGAAGCAGGGATTCTCACCTCGCTCGACGGCGGCGGACAGCGATCAAACACGCATGAGCTCCTTGCCTTCATCGATGTCGCGATCGTGGCCGAGCGTCTTTGCGAGCAAATGCAGTTGGAGCCGGCAAGAATGCTCGACTATCTCAAGGGTCGGGGCTGCAAAATTGGCGGCGTGACGCTCAGCGAACGTGGTCTGCTCTGGTACGATGAGACAGGCACTGTTCGAACACTTCCAGCTCTTACTGTGCCGCCGGATCGTGTTCTTGATACGAGCGGGGCTGGCGATGTCTTCCACGGCGCTTATGTCTATTCCTATCTCACCGATGCAGCGAAAAGTTGGGCGGAGCATTTCCGCTTCGCCCGTGCCGCTTCCGCTTACAAGATCCAACACCTCGGCAACGAAGCCGGATTGCCAACTCTTGCCGATATCGCCACCGCTGAGCGTGAGTTTGCCGGCAATACTGATTGCACCAAGTAGTACTAGCGAAGTCCGAAATGGGTCATTTGCGAACGCGGCGTACTCCGATCACGATGTCTGCTTTACCCCCGAATGCAAAATGCGCTGGTAGCTCTTCGATGTCGCTTTGTGCAGAAGCAGAAGTCAGCTCGGTGTAAATCGAATTTGCAAAATTTGGCAACGCTATCGGGCGCGGGATCTAAATTTCTGGCATTTCATTCTTTTACTGCTCCGGTCATCGCCGAGACATAGTGCTCGACGAAGAAGGCATACAGGATCACCAACGGTAGCGATCCGACCAGCGCGCCAGCCATCAGCGAGCCCCAGCGGTAGATGTCGCCGTCGACAAATTCATTGACGATGGCGACTGGCACCGTCTTGTTCTGGGTCGAGGACAGGAAGGTGAGCGCGTAGATGAATTCGTTCCAGCACAGCGTGAAGCAAAAGATGAACGACGAAATCAGCCCCGGTATCGCAAGCGGCAACACGATCTTGGTGAGGATTTGCCAGCGGCTGGCGCCGTCAATCAGCGCGCATTCCTCGAGCTCGAATGGGATCGTCTTGAAATAGCCCATCAGCAGCCAAGTGGAAAATGGAATGAGGATGGTCGGATAAGTGAGGATCAGCGCGAATGGGGTGTCGAACAGGCCATACTGGAATACGACCGAAGCCAGCGGGATGAACAGGATCGAGGGCGGCACCAGATAGGCCAAGAAGATCGCGCCGCCGACCCACTGTGCGCCCTTGTAGCGCAGCCGCACGATCGCATAGGCGGCCAGCACGCTGGCAATGATCGAAAGCACGGTGGCGGAGATCGCGACCAGCATCGTGTTCCAGAGCCAACGTGGATAATCGGTTTCGAACAGCAGTTTGTAGATATGCTTGAAGGTCGGATTCCAGGTCCAGAACGGATTAAAGCGCTCAAGATCGAGCAGTTGCTCGTCGGGTTTGATGGCGGTGAGCGCCATCCAATAGAACGGGAACAACAGCACCGCCAGAATAATGAACAGCGGCAGATAGAGCGTAATGAGCCGCCGTGGCAGCCTCTCGAGATAGCTCATGCCTTCGCTGTGATCACCGGCCGGCGACACGCCGGTAAGAACCTGTTTCGGCTCGGCCAGCTTGGAAGCGAGCATCTCAGTCATTGCTCTCTCCCTGCTGCCACTTGCGCCGCTGCAACCCGAACCAGGAAATCAGAATGGCCGCTAGCAGGAACGGGATCATGGCGGTGGAGATCGCCGCGCCTTCGCCGAGTTGCCCGCCCAGGATCGCCCGCTGATACGACAGCGTCGCCATCAGCTGCGTGGCGTTGACCGGACCACCGCGCGTGAGCACCCAGATCAGCTGAAAGTCCGTGAAGGTAAACAGCACCGAAAACGTCATCACCACCGCGATAATCGGCGTCAGCAGCGGATAAGTGATGTAGCGAAAAATCTGCCAGCTGCTGGCGCCGTCGATGATCGCGGCTTCATAGAGCGACGGCGACACGGTCTGCAGCCCGGCCAACAGCGTGATGGCGACGAAGGGCACACCGCGCCAGATATTGGCGAAGATCACCGACCAGCGCGCATTCCAGATATCGCCAAGAAAGTCGATATTGCCGGAAATCAGCCCGAGGTGTCGAAGCGACCAGGACACGATGGAAAATTGGGCGTCGTAGATCCACCAGAAGGCGATGGCCGAGAGCACGGTCGGTACGATGAAGGGAATCAGCACGATGGCGCGCAGCATTGCCTTAAACGGTAGATTTTCATTGAGCAACAGCGCGAGATAGAGCCCGACGGCGAATTTCACCGCGCTGGCGACGCCGGTATAGAGCAGCGTGTTGAACACCGAGAGCCAGAACACGCTGTCGTCCCATAGCCATTCGTAGTTCTCGACACCGATGAAAACGCCGCTGCGGCCGATCTTGGCGTCGGTGAACGACAGCCACACGCCGAGGCCGAGCGGATAGGCAAGAAATAGAATCAGGAACGCCGCCGCCGGCAGCATGAACCAGAAGGCTAGCCAACTACGATTGGTCTTGAGCCGGTCCCAGCCCGTGAGGGCCAGCGGCGATGGTCTGGCGGTTTTGACGGCGACATCGGTCATTGACAAGGGCCTCATGCAACGGAGGCGGCGCAGCGCCATGCGCGCGGCGCCGCCAGTCCGAAGCTCACGTCATCAGCGATAGATTCGCTGCAGTTGCCGCTCAGCGATTTTGATGGCGCCTTTGGCGTCTTCGCGGCCGGTGCAGAAGCTCGCGAACATATCGAGCACGACGAAATCGGCGATGGCCGATGCCGCCTTCTCGCCGACCGATCCAAGACCGCCGGCGGTCAGCGTGCGCTTGCCGGCTTCGCCAAAGATCGTGTTCTTCGGATCGGAGGTCCACACCGGGTTCTTATCGTAGGCGTTGAGGCAGTGGGTCAGATAACCCTGCGACGCTACCAGCCACTGATTGAACTGATCCGCTTCCAGCATGAACGCCATCAGCGCCTTGCAGGCTTGCGGATACTTCGAATGCGTCATCGCCATGATCGGGTACATCAAGTGCAGTTCGGTCGGCTTGCCCACCGGCCCGACCGGCCACACGGCGTGGTCCATGTCCTTGGCGATTTCGGTCTTGGTCGCATCCTTCTTGGCGGCGACGTAGATCGAAATGCCGTTGTCGGTCCAATTGATCTCGCCGGCGAGGAACGCCTTGTTGTTGGAGGCGTCGTTCCACGCCGCGACACCGGGGATCATGCTGGCATAGAGCGTTTTGGCGTAATTGAGCGCCTTTTCCGTCTCCGGCGAATTGATGATCACTTTGTCATTCTTGTCGACCACGTTGCCGCCGTGCGACCACAGGCACCAGTGCACCCAGGCATTGCCGTCGCCCGAGGCGTGGCCGAGCGCGAAGCCGCCCGGCGTGTTGTTCGCCTTCATCGCCTTGGCGTATTCGAGGAACGCGTCGGTGGTGTCGGGGAATTTGGAGAAGCCGGCCTTCTTCGAGGCCTCGAGCCGGTAGTTCAGCATGTTGCCGCTGTAACAGATCGGAATGGCGATCCATTTCTTGCCGCTCATGCCGTATTTTTGCGCGGACGCGACCCAACCGCCGTATTTCTTGCCGAGATATTCGGCGACGTCGGTCACGTCGACGCATTTCTGCGGGAACAGATGCGGCAGCGAGTACAGGCCCCAGAACATGTCCGGCCCGGCGCCGGTATTGGCGGCGACCGAGGCCTTGGGCTGCACGTCCTCGTATGATTCGCGCGAGATCGTGACCTTCACGCCGGTGGCCTGGGTGAACGCGTCGATCAGTTTTACGAACTGGTCGTCTTCCGACTGCACGAAATATTTCCAGCGCAACAGCGACAGCGCCGCGCTCTTCTCCGGTTTCCAGGGCGCGGTCTGCGCCCAGGCCTTGGCCCAATCGAGCAAAGCTGGCCCGGTGAGAGCGCCGGCAGCAGCCAGCGCCGTGCCGCTTCCGACCAGCGCGCGGCGGGTAATCATCGTCATGGACGTTCCTCCGTTTATGTTAGGCGGTGAGCCGTTGCCCCGAAGTGGCATCGAACAGATGCACGAGCCGGGGGTCGGGTTTGAGCCGGATCTTGTCGCCCGGCTTGAAAGGGTGGCGTTCGCGGAAAGCGGCGATAATTTCGGTATCGCCGAGCTTGGCGACAATCTGAATTTCGGAACCAGTCGGTTCGACCACTTGGATCACGGCCTCGGCGCCGTCGTCGGCGATGGAAAAGTGCTCGGGCCTTACGCCATATACCGCTTGCCGGCCTTCGCTACCGCGCGGCGCCGCAGTGAGCGGCAAGCGCGATCCACCGGGCCCGTCAAATCCGGGGCTACCATTGGTTCGAATGGCGCCCGACAGAAAATTCATGGCCGGCGAGCCGATGAATCCAGCAACAAAAAGATTAAGCGGCCGGTCGTAGAGTTCCAATGGCGCACCGATTTGTTCGACGCGACCATCGTGCATCACGACAATCTTGTCGGCCATGGTCATGGCTTCGATCTGATCGTGAGTGACATAGACGGTGGTGGTCTCCAGCCGTTGATGGAGTTCCTTGATTTCAGTACGCATCTGCACCCGCAGTTTGGCGTCCAGGTTCGACAACGGCTCGTCGAATAAAAATACCTGCGGATCGCGCACGATCGCGCGGCCCATGGCGACGCGCTGACGTTGGCCGCCCGAGAGTTGACGCGGATAGCGTTCCAGCAATGGCAGCAGACCGAGGATTTCGGCCGCGCGCTTGACGCGTTTTTCGATTTCGTCTTTGCGCGCGCCGCGCAACTTCATCGAGAACGCCATGTTGGCGGCAACGGTCATGTGCGGATACAGCGCATAGTTTTGGAAAACCATGGCCACATCGCGCTCTTTCGGAGGCAGGTTGTTAACGACGCGTTCGCCGATTTTGATTTCTCCGGCGGTGATATTTTCCAGGCCGGCGATCATGCGCAGCAATGTCGACTTGCCGCAGCCGGAGGGACCGACCAGCACGACGAATTGGCCATCATCAATTGTGATCGTGACGCCGTGAATAACGGGCGTCAGTCCGAACGCCTTGCGCACGTCGCGAATGACGACGGACGCCATTGTTCCTCCCAACTGCGGGCTTATTTTATTATTTGGCCCGCCAAAGCTTATTGTATCGCTTAAATTAAAAAACCAAAGGCCTTTCCGCCCACGTGGGCTGCGCTCTTATGCCAAGTGGGCAGCTAAGAAATAGATCAAAGGGCCATGCCGCCATCGATGAGATGTGGCTGTCCGGTGATGTAACTCGATTCGTCGGACGCTAGAAAAACCGCCAGCGCGGCCACTTCCTGAGTGGTTCCAAGGCGCCTGATCGGTTGGCGGGCGATAAATGCCTCGCGTACGGCCTCAAATGACTGTCCCGTGCTTTTGGCGACGGCGGTGATACGCCCATCGAGCGAGGGTGACTGGATCGTCCCTGGGCATATCGCATTGCAGCGAATGCCTTGCGTGATGAAGTCGGCGGCGACCGCCTTGGTCAGCCCGATGACCGCAGCCTTGCTGGCGCCATAGGCGTAGCGGCTGTGCACGCCCCGGATCGACGACACCGTCGAAGAAATATTGATGATGGAGCCGCCACCATTCTTCAGCATGACCGGGACAAAGGCGCGTAGCGTGCGATGCATCGACTTCACATTCAGATCGAACGAAAAATCCCAATCCTCCTCCGAGCAATCGAGCACGCTGCCCTGATGGACGTAGCCGGCACAATTGACGAGGATATTGGGTGGGCCAAATTTGGCGATGACCGTCGACGCCAGAGCGGCGACCTTTTCGGTCGAGCGCACGTCGAGTTCAAACCGTTTGTCGGTTTTTAGTTGCTTCAGCTTGTCGGCAGCGAGGTCGGTGGCGATGACGCTGGCGCCTTCGGCCAGGAACGCCTCGGCGATGGCAAAGCCGATGCCTTGTCCAGCGGCGGTGACAAATGCCAGTTTGCCCTTGAGCCGTTCACTCACCCGACCGATCCTTATGTCAATGATTGTCTCTTGGAACGCTCTTCTGCGCAATGCGCTGATACTTGACCGCCGGCTTGAGCACCATTCCATCGGCGAGTTGGTCGACCATGGCGCGCTGAATTTCCTGCCAGGGTGTCTGGCTCGCTGGATAGTCATAGCCGCCGTTCTTTTCGAGCGCGGTTCGTCGCCGTGCGAGCTCCGCTTTTGAAATGAGAACGTCGGCTCGTCCCTTGGCAAGATCGATGCGAATGCGGTCGCCGGTTTGCAACAGCGCAAGCCCGCCGCCGCCGGCCGCCTCCGGCGACGCATTCAGAATCGATGGCGAGCCGGACGTGCCGGATTGCCGGCCGTCGCCGATGCAGGGCAACTCGGCAATGCCATTCTTTATTAGCGCCGCGGGCGGCTGCATGTTCACGACTTCAGCGGACCCCGGATAACCGATCGGCCCGACGCCGCGAATGATCAGCAGCGTATTTTCGTCGATCTTCAGCGACGGGCTTTCGATCCGGCGGTGGTAGTCTTCGGGGCCATCAAACACAACGGCACGCCCCTCGAAAGCATTGGGATCTTTCGGGTTCGATAGGTAGCGCCGGCGAAATTCCGCCGAGATCACGCTTGTCTTCATGATCGCCGAATCGAAAAGATTACCCTTGAGCACCTTGAAGCCGGCCTGCTTTTTCATCGGCTTGGCGTAAGGCCGGATCACATCGGGATTTTGAATCCTCGCGCGCCGAACATTCTCGGCCATGGTCTTGCCGTTGATGGTCTCGGCGTCGCCATGGACGCGGCCAGCCCTGAGCAGTTCGTGCATCACCGCGGGCAGTCCGCCGGCGCGGTAATAGTCCTCGCCGAGATATTTGCCGGCCGGCTGCATGTCGACCAGCAGCGGGACGTCGTAACCGACCTTCTCCCAATCCTCGATCGACAGCTTCACGCCGACGTGGCGCGCGATCGCATTGATGTGAATCGGCGCATTGGTCGAGCCGCCAATGGCCGAACAGGCGACGATGGCGTTCTCGAATGCTTTGCGGGTGAGAATATCCGTTGGTTTGAGATCTTCGTGCACGATTTCAACGGCGCGCATGCCGGTTTCATAGGCGATTTGCGCACGCTCGCGGTAGGGCGCGGGGATCGCCGCACAACCCGGCAACGACATGCCAAGCGCCTCCGCCAGCGCATTCATCGTCGAGGCAGTACCCATGCTGTTGCAATGGCCGACCGAGGGGGCCGACGACGTGACAATGTCGATGAACTCGTCGTATTTGATCTTGCCAGCGGCATGATCGGCGCGCGCCTGCCATACCACCGTGCCGGAACCCGCGCGCTCGCCTTTCCACCAGCCATTGAGCATCGGCCCACCCGAGAGCACGATGGACGGGATATTGACCGTTGCCGCAGCCATCAGACAGGCCGGCGTGGTCTTGTCGCAGCCGGTCGTGAGCACGACGCCGTCGAGCGGATAGCCATAGAGAACTTCGACCAAGCCGAGATAAGCGAGATTACGGTCGAGCGCCGCGGTCGGCCGCTTGCCGGTCTCCTGCAGCGGATGCACCGGAAATTCGAAGGCAATGCCACCGGCCGATTGAACCCCGGCGCGCACGCGCTCGGCGAGTTCGAGGTGATGGCGATTGCAGGGCGATAGATCCGACCCGGTCTGAGCTATACCGATGATCGGCTTGCCCGATGTGAGTTCCTGTTTGGTGAGTCCGTAGTTCAGATAGCGCTCGAGATAGAGCGCGGTCATCCCCGGATTATCAGGATTGTCGAACCAGAGCTGCGAACGCAGCCGGCGCCCGCGCGATTGAGATGGTTCCCGGCCCATGGCTCCACGCTCCTTGATGAGGGGCGGCATCTGAGCACAAATTGGAAGAGAAGACAGGGAGGCCCGAAGGTTGCGCGCAAGTGGCGGAGGGAGTGGAACTGCAAATCAGTTTTCTCTGAAAAGCCCTCTCAAGTGCTTGGTTTTTCATGCTAAAATATTAACGGGTAAACGGATGCCTTGCTTGAGGTCGCTTGGGCCAAGGGCGGAGTTCGCGGCACGTCCGCCCTGCACTCAAAAGCAGACGTCAACCAGTGGCTACCCATGAGGCAACGGCTGGAAAGGGGCATACCAAACCAGCCGCTCTCGGCGCACCTGATTTCAATTGCCATAGAACGTTTTGCTACTGCGTCGGTGGTGTCGCCCGCTGTCTTCCCACAAGCATTGGCCCAAACGATAAGGCAAAGCCAAAAAAAGCAATGCACCAGGCGAAGGCTGTAACGTGGAGCAGCGCGTCACTCCATCCCGGTTCTAACGAAGCGCAGATACGTGCGAGCGCAGCGAGGACGACGGCCGCATAAATCGTTTGCGTCATCGGTGAGGCTCTAAGCGCGTTGCCGGTATGGCCCAGACTGGCGCGGGTCATCACCGCAAGCGTCATGGTGCCCGCCGCCCCGACTGTCCAGGCATGAACCCCGGCGCTGGTCACAACGATGTCGACGGCCGCCGCGCCGGCGAGCAGAAAGCCGAGCGGCACGAATGCGTAGCCGACGTGCAGAATCAGCACCAACCGATCGCGCCAGGTCCGGTCCCCGGCCCAGCGGGCCAAGCGCACGATATGCAGTGCGCCGGTGGCGGCGAGCGCAGCGGCGGTTATTCTGCCAACCGGCTGCGCGGTCCACAGCGCCAGTGTCGCGGCGCT
>Ga0209890_10000402_pt1 | contig 20045 bp, 17 predicted proteins | sample OrgsoiDNA2013049_FD_185799 | JGI IMG/M metagenome (GOLD analysis project Ga0209890, IMG submission 185799) | Permafrost soil microbial communities from the Arctic, to analyse light accelerated degradation of dissolved organic matter (DOM) -... | ecosystem: Environmental > Terrestrial > Soil >...
TGCATAGCACAGGGGACGCCAAGATTCTATCGCCCGAAATAGCCCTTTAGTCAGTGCGGCTTTCGACCCAGCCGGCGATGATTCCAGCGAGAGCATCGAGCCCGTCGGTGAGCGCAGCCGGGCCGGGCTGCAAGATCAGCGTCGATTTGACCTCGCGCAGTCAGCCGGTGGCGACCGCCGGAACCTGGGCAAAGCCCGGCCGGGCGGCGACGCGTGCCGGCACGAATTTCTTGCCGCACCAGGAGCCGATAATGATATCGGGCCGGGCGGCAATCACGTCGGCGCCCGACACGATGCGGTCCTTGGCATTCTTGCGCACCGCGAGCTGCGGGAACACCTCGATGCCGCCGGCCGCCTCGATCAGTTCCGACACCCAGCGCAGGCCCGAGATCATCGGGTCGTCCCATTCCTCGAAATAAACCCGCGGGCGGCGCGGCAGACGAAGGCTGCGCTCGTGCACGGCATCGACGCGCGCGGCGAGCCGGCGGGCCAGCGCGTCTGCTTTGTCCGGGCTGCCGACCAGCGCGCCGAGCGTGCGGATCATGTCGAAAATGCCAGCGACGTCGCGCTGATTGAAGGCGTGCACTGCGACATTGGCGCGGATCAAGTCGGCTGCGATGTCGGCTTGTAAATCGGAAAAGGCCAGCACCAAGTCGGGCTTGAGCGCGAGGATCTTCGGCACGTCGGCGGAAATGAACGCCGAGACGCGCGGCTTTTCCTTGCGCACTTGCGGCGGCCGCACCGCATAGCCGGACACGCCCACGATGCGGCGCTCCTCGCCGAGGAGATAAAGCGTCTCGACGGTCTCTTCGGTCAGGCAGACGATGCGCTCGGGCGGGAACATGCGGGCAGCTTATACAGTAAATGCGGAACATGCTCTTCCCTCGCCGCATTGGAGAGGATGTGCGAGGAGGCGCCGCCGCGCCGAGCCCGTTGGAGGACTTCACCGGCTACTTTCAAATACTCCGGACCATTTAGCTCGGAGGACTTTATTTCGTTCTGAAACCCTTTCGGTGCGGCGCACTATCTGGCGTGCTCGCTCACGTGACATCTTGTGTCGCTCACCCAACGCCTCAAAGGAGAGGTCGCCACGCGCATATTCCGCGCAGATCTTGGCGTCGCGGACTTTGTTGCGCCCCGTCGTACCTGGTCCGTGCTTTCTTAGATGTGCTGGTACGAAACGTCTTGGCATTTGCGGTCTCCTGCTTATGAGAGGAATCGCGCAAAAGCTAGATTTGCCTTAGGACGGATGCAACGATTCCGCAACGCACTGTACCTAGACGCACCGACTAGCCCAGTAACTCCACACCGCCCGTCGCCACCACCTTGCCGCCGTCGAGCCGCACAATGCGGCTGGCGATACGCTTCACTTCCGCCGCGTCGTGGCTGACATAAATGATTGGTACTTTGGCTTCGTCGCGCAGGCGCTCCAGGTAGGGCAGGATCTCTGCTTTGCGCGGTTCATCGAGCGAGGCGAGCGGCTCGTCCAGCAACAGCAGGCGCGGGCGCATCAGCAGCGCGCGGCCGACCGCCACCCGCTGCCGCTCGCCGCCCGACAGCTTGCCGGGCCGCCGGTCGAGCAGGTGGCCGATGTCGAGCAACGCGACCGCGTGCACAAACGCCGCCGAGTCACCCGCGTGGCCGCCCATCCAGCGGCCGTAGTCGAGATTGTGCCGCACGCTGAGATGGGGAAACAGCCGGCCTTCCTGGAACACATAGCCGATGTGCCTGCGCCAGACCGGCACGTCGATGCGCGCCGCGTCGTCGAACAGCACCTCGCCGTCGAGCGCGATGCGGCCGCGGTCGGGCTTGAGCAGCCCAGCGATCATGTTGACGACCGTCGTCTTGCCGGCGCCCGACGGCCCGAACAAAACGGTAGCGCCGGTCTCGCTGGCGAACTTCGCCGTCACCGCGAAATCGCCAAGCTTTTTTTCCACGTCGACCGCTAACATATCAAACCCCGTGGAGTCGCGCATGAGCGCGGCGGGCGAACCATTCCGACGCGATCAAGGCGGCAAGCGAAATGATCACGGCGACGATCACCAGCGAGAGCGCGGCGGCATCGCCGCCCGGCACTTGCGTGAGCGTGTAGATCGCCGCCGAGATGGTCTGCGTCTCGCCCGGAATGTTGGAGACGAAGGTGATGGTGGCGCCGAATTCGCCGAGCGCGCGGGCGAAGGCCAGCATCATGCCGGCGATGATCCCGGGCAGCGCCAGCGGCAGCGTGACGGTCAGGAATAGCCACATGCGGTTGGCGCCCAGCGTCGCCGCGGAGTCTTCCAGCCGGCGGTCGATCGCCTCGATCGAGAGCCTTATCGCGCGCACCATCAGCGGAAATGCCATGATCCCGCAGGCAAGCGCGGCGCCGGTCCAGCGGAATGAAAACACGATGCCGAAATGATCGGCGAGAAAGGCCCCGACCGGCGCCTTGCGGCCGAACGTGATCAGCAGCAGATAACCGGTCACCACCGGCGGCAGCACCAGCGGCAGGTGCACGACCGCGTCGAGTAGCGATTTTCCCCAGAACGATTTGCGCGCCAGCAGCGTCGCGATGGCGATGCCGAACGGCAGCGCCACCAAAGTCGCCACCGCCGCGATGCGCAGCGACAGCGCGACGGCGGTCCATTCCTGGGGGGAAAGCTCGAGCACGCGAGCTACGACACCGGCTTGGTCAAAAAGCTGAAGCCGTAACGTTCGAAAATCGCCTTGGCCGCGCCCGAGCGCAGAAAATTGAGATAGCTCGCGATCTGCGCGTTCTTGCTCGCCGCGGTTGCCGCCACCGGATAGGTGACCGGCGGATACGAGCCATCCGGAAACACGCCGATGATTTTCACCTTCGGCTCGATCTTGGCGTCGGTCTCATAGACGATGCCGATGGGCGTCTCGCCGCGCGCCACGAAGGCGAGCGTCGCACGCACGTTCTCGGCCTGCGCCAGTTTCGGCTCCGCCGCCGCCCAGGCGCCCAACGATTGCAACGCCGCTTTGGCGTAGAGCCCGGCCGGCACCGCCTTGACGTCGGCGACCGCGATACGGCCGTCGCCGGCGAGCTTGGCGATGTCGAAGCCATTGGCGATCGTGATCGTGTCGAGTTTCGAATCTTTCGGCGCGATCAGAACCAGTTTGTTGCCGAGCAGATTGACGCGGCTGTCCGGCTTGATCAACTTGCGTTCGGCCACATAGTCCATCCACTGCAGGTCGGCCGAAATGAAGATATCTGCGGGTGCGCCTTGCTCGATCTGCTTGGCCAACGCGGAACTGGCAGCATAGCTCGCCACCACTTTGACGCCGGTCGCCTTGCTGAAGGTGCTGTTGGTGTCGTCGAGCGCGTTCTTCAGCGACGCCGCCGCGAACACAGTGAGGGAATCCTGCGCCGCGGCCGTTGGCGGCGTGCCGGCAAAAGCGGCGAAAAAGCTGAGAATGGCAAGCAGCCGTGCGAACATGGCGGTTTTCCTCAGGCGCCGCATTGGCGCCGGGCTGGCGTCGGATCAGAATTGGAAGCGACCGCTCGTCGGAACCGCCGTTCCGCCTTTCGCGGTGCACGCACGGTGCGCCGCAGGTCGGACTAAGCCTAGCAAGTCTCGTCGGCCAAGGTAAAGTCCAATCCGACAAGGCGAGAAAACGGCAATGGCAGACACGGCGCCGATCGAAGGCGAGTTCGATTATATCGTGGTGGGCGCGGGCTCGGCCGGCTGCGTGCTGGCCAACCGGCTGTCTGCCGATCCGAAGAACCGCGTGTTGCTGCTGGAAGCCGGCGGCAACGACAACTGGATCTGGTTTCATATTCCGGTCGGCTATCTGTTCGCCATCGGCAACCCGCGCTCAGACTGGATGTTGAAGACCGAGCCGGAGCGAGGCCTCAACGGCCGCAGCCTGAATTATCCGCGCGGCAAGGTGATCGGCGGCTCCTCGGCCATCAATGCCATGGTCTATATGCGCGGACAGGCCGGCGACTACGATCACTGGCGTCAGCTCGGCTTGCCCGGCTGGTCGTGGGACGACGTGCTGCCGTATTTCAAGAAGCACGAAGACAATTTTCTCGGGGCCAGCGAGCACCACGGCGTCGGCGGCGAATGGCGCGTCGAATTTCCGCGCATTCGCTGGGACATCATCGACGTCTGGCGCGAGGCGGCAAAGCAATACGGCATTCCGCCGGTGCAGGACTTCAACACCGGCGACAATGAGGGCTCCTGCTATTTCCACGTCAACCAGAAGCGCGGGCGGCGCTGGTCGGCGGCGCGCGGGTTCCTCAAGCCGATCTTGCGCCGGCAAAACTTGCGGCTGGAAACCGGCTGCCTGGTCGAAGGCCTGACATTCGACGGCAAGCGCGCCGCTGGCGTGCGCTGGCGGCAGGATGGCGTTACGCGTTCGGCCCGTTGCCGCGGCGAGATCGTCATGGCGGCCGGTTCGATCGGCTCGCCGCAAATCATGATGCTGTCGGGCGTGGGACCGGCGGCCGATTTATCGAAGCTCGGTATTCCCGTGGTGCTCGACAGACCGGGCGTCGGCGCCAACCTGCACGATCATCTGCAACTGCGGATGATCTACAAAGTGACCGGCATCAGGACGCTGAACGAGATGTATTCGTCGCTGCTGGCGCGCGCATGGATGGGCGTCAACTATGCCTTGTTCCGACGCGGGCCATTGACCATGGCGCCGTCGCAGCTCGGCGCCTTCACCAAATCCGATCCCACGTTAGATCGCGCCAATCTCCAGTATCACATCCAGCCGCTGTCGCTCGACAAGTTCGGCGATCCGCTGCATCCGTTCCCGGCCTTTACGATCAGCGTCACCAATGTGCAGCCAACGAGCCGCGGCAGCCTGACATTGAAGTCGGCGGACCCGGCTATGGCTCCCGCAATCAGGCCGAATTATCTATCAACGCCGGAAGACCGCCGTGTCGCCGCCGATTCGATCCGCGTGACCCGACGAATTGTGGCGCAGCCGGCGCTACGGCCATATTCGCCGGTCGAATATCTCCCGGGTCCTCAAGTGCGCGACGACGACGAGGCCGCGCTGGTCAAGGCGGCGGGCGACATCGGCACGACGATCTTCCACCCCGTGGGCACTGCGCGCATGGGCCGCGCCGACGATGCGCGCGCGGTGGTCGATGCCCGTCTGCGCGTGATCGGCATCGACGGCTTGCGCGTGATCGACGCCTCGGTGATGCCGTCGATCACCTCCGGCAATACCAATTCGCCGACCATGATGATCGCGGAAAAGGGCGCCGCCATGATTTTGGAGGACGCAAAGGGCTAAGGCAGCGCCTTGAGGTGCCGGATCGGCCGGCCGGGCGCGATCGCCTGGGCGGCGGCGACGATGGCGTTGGCGTCGATGCCGTAGTGCCGGTAAAGCTCGGCAAGCGAGCCGGTCTGGCCGAAATGCTCGACGCCGAGCGCGCGCGTGCGATGGCCGGCAACCGCGCCGAGCCAGGCCAGCGTTGCCGGGTGGCCATCGAGCACGCTGACGATACCGCAATGCGGCGGCACCTCCGCCAACAGCCGCTCGATATGCGAGCGCGCATGCACCAGGCCGCGTTCGCGTGCGCGTTGCGCCGCGCTCCAGCCGGCATTGAGCCGGTCAGCCGAGGTGACGGCGAGCAAGCCGACGTCGCGGCGGTCCTCCGCCATCAGGCCGACGGCGGCGATCGCTTCCGGCGCCACCGCGCCGGTGAAGGCCACCATCACCTGCGCGTTCGGCCCCGGTTTGCGCAGCCAATAGGCGCCGTCGACGATCTGCTGCGCCAACTCCGGCGTCATCTTGCGTTCGATCTGCTCGATCGGCCGCGTCGACAGCCGCAGATAAACCGAGCCGCCGGTCTCGTCGCGCAGCCAATTGCGTTCCGACGGGGCCGCATCGCCATCCTGCTGGATATAGGCGAAGGCCCAGCGCAGGATGACCGCCAGCTCATCGACATAGGCCGGCTCGAACGCCGCCAGGCCGTCTTGCGCCAACCCGATCAGCGGCTCGGCGATGGATTGGTGCGCGCCGCCTTCGCCCGCCAGCGTGATACCGGACGGCGTCGCGACCAGAATGAAGCGCGCATCCTGGTAGCAGGCGTAATTGAGCGCATCGAGGCCGCGCGCGATGAAGGGATCGTACAGCGTGCCGATCGGCAGCAGCCGCTCGCCATTGATCGAATGCGACAGGCCGAGCGCCGAAAGCAGGATGAACAGGTTGTTCTCGGCGATGCCGAGCTCGATATGCTGACCCTTGGGCGAGAATTCCCAATTGAACGTGGACGGAATGTGCTCGCTTTTGAAGGTGTCGGCCATCGCCTCGCGCGCGAACAGGCCGCGCCGGTTCACCCAGGGCCCGAGATTGGTGGAGACGGTCACGTCAGGAGAGGTGGTGACGATGCGCTGGGCGAAGGCGTTATCGCCGCGGCCGATTTCGTTGAGCAGGGCGCCGAAGCCGGTCTGCGTCGCCATCGTCGGCTGGATGGTGACCGCGAGATTGTCCGGCACGTCGATCGCCGGGGCGCTGAGGCGGCGCGTCTTGCCGGCGGCGAACGGCACACGGACGAGGAAGCTCTGCAATCGCTCCGCCGGCAGCGACAGGCCTTCGAACTTGTCCCATTCGTGGCCGGGCCGCACCGCCATCGCCTTGCGGAACACCTCCATCTGCGCCGGCGTCATCAGGCCGGCGTGATTGTCCTTGTGACCGGCCATCGGCAGGCCGAAGCCCTTGACCGTGTAGCAGATGAAGCAGGTCGGCTTGTCGCTGGCGGCTGCATGGAAAGCTTCAAGCATCGACGGCAGATCGTGGCCGCCGAGATTGTTCATCAGCGCCGCCAGTGCGTCGTCGGAGCGTTTCTCGATCAACCGGCTGACGTCGCCCTGGTCGCCGATCTCGTCGTTGAGCCGCTTGCGCCAGGCGGCGCCGCCGGCGAACACCAGCGCCGAGTAGAGCTGGTTGGGACACTTGTCGATCCATTGCCGCAACCGCTCGCCGCCGGGCTCCTTGAAGGCGGCCTGCTGTAGCGAACCGTATTTGACGATCACCACGTCCCAGCCGAAATTCTTGAACAGTTGCTCGTAGCGCTCCCACAGTCCTTCGCGCACGACGGCGTCGAGACTCTGCCGGTTGTAGTCGATGATCCACCAGCAATTGCGCAGGCCCTGTTTCCAGCCTTCCAGCAGCGCTTCGAAGATGTTGCCTTCGTCGAGTTCGGCGTCGCCGACCAGCGCGACCATGCGCCCTTCGGGCCGGCTCAAACCCCAGCCATGCGCGCGCACATAGTCCTGCACCAGCGAGGCGAACAGCGTCTGCGCCACGCCGAGGCCGACCGAGCCGGTGGAGAAGTCGACGTCGTCGGCATCCTTGGTGCGCGAGGGATAGCTCTGCGCACCCTTGTAGCCGCGGAATGTTTCGAGCCGTTCGCGCGTCTGCTTGCCGAGCAGGTACTGGATGGCGTGGAAGATCGGCGAGGCATGCGGCTTCACCGCCACGCGGTCTTGCGGCCGCAGCACGTCGAGATAAAGCGCGGTCATGATGGTGGCGAGCGAGGCGCTCGATGCCTGATGGCCGCCGACCTTCAACCCGTCGCTGTTCTCGCGCAGATGATTGGCGTTGTGGATGGTCCAGCTCGCGAGCCAGAGAATCTTCTTTTCCAGTTCGCGTAAGGTTTCGACGTCGTCGGCCATGCCGGCAGTCTAGCGCGATCGGCGCGCGCGAGGAACTTGATTGGCCGAGTAGCGAACAGGCTTGATCAGCGGCCGTCGTTGAGCTTGGCGGAGGGCGCGTCCAGCACGTTCTTGCAGGCGGGCGGCAGGTCGGCGAGCGTGATCGGCTTGGGCGGGACCTTTGGCGGCGGCCCCGGCTTCGGATGCAGGATGGAGTCCTTGAACCAGAAGTCCAGCTCCTTGGAGCCGCAGCCATCGCCCACCGGCACCGGCGGCTGCGCGCGGCAATTCGGCGAATCGGCCGGACATTTCAGCCGCACATGGATGTGGTCGTCGTGGCCGTACCAGGGCCGCACCTTGGCCATCCAGCCGTCGTGCTTTTTGACTTCGACCCGGCACAGTTCCTTCTTGATCGCGGCATTGACCAGCACGCGCTCGACCTCGGGCTGCTCGGCCGCCGTTCGGATGAAGGCGACGTCGGCCGGCGTCCAGGTTTCCGGATTGACGCGCAGTTTGTCGGCGGCGACCAGATTGCTGGCCGAGATGTCCTCGCGCTCCTTCTTGCTGAGTTCGCGGTTCGGCATCGGCATGAACCAGATGTCGACGTCGAGGCCGATCTGATGGCTCAAATGGCCGAACGGCAGCGGGCCGCCGCGCGGCTGCGCCATGTCGCCGACCAGGACGCCCTTCCAGCCGGTCGCCTTGGCGGCCAGCGGCGCGAACCGCTCCAGGAATTTGACCAGTTCCGGATGGCCCCAATTGCGATTGCGCGACAGCCGCATCACCTGCCAGTTCGGGCCGTTGACCGGCAGCTCGACGCCGCCTTGCAGGCAGCCACGCGGGTAGTAGCCGATGGCCATCGCGTGGCCGAGGCTCGGCAGCTCCTTTTTCGAGAACAGAAGCTTGGCCGGTAATTTTTCCTCCGCGATTGCGGGCTTCGCCGGCGGCATCGGCGCGGCGACGGCCGGTTTTGCCGGTTGCGGCGTCTGCGCGCGGCTGTTGCCGGCGAGCGCGCCGGCAAATGCGAGCGACAGGGCGAACGCGGTGGCGATTCGGACGGTCATGCTGCTTCCGATTTAGCGATTCTGCCTTCGACTGTCAGGTTAAATGCGGGGAAATGACGGCGAGGCGCGGCTAGTGACTAAAATCGCGGGATTTTAGGCAAAATTCAACAATTCTTGCCAAGGTGATGCCGCAACTCGCCCCCGGGAAAGCCCACGATGCCGCGTCTCGCCGTTGTTCTTGCCGCTGTCGCCGTCCTGCACGGCGGCCTCGCGCCCGCGCAAGCCGGCATCGTCGTGACCGTGGACAAATCGGCGCAGCTCCTGTCGGTCGTGGTTGACGGCGCGCCGCGCTATCAATGGCCGGTGTCGACCGCGCGCATCGGTTATCGCACGCCGAACGGCAGCTATCGGCCGCAGCGGCTCGAGCGCAAATGGTTTTCGCGCAAATACGACTGGTCGCCGATGCCCTATTCGATCTTCTTCAACGAAGGCTACGCCATCCACGGCAGCTACGAGATCTCGCATCTCGGCCGGCCGGCCTCGCATGGCTGCATCCGCCTGCATCCGCAAAACGCCGCGCTACTGTTCGCGCTGGTGAAGGAGCGCCTGGACGACACGCGCATCATAGTGACCGGCGAGCGCCCCGAGCGCGAGCTGAGCGCCGGGCGTGCGCCGCGCCGGCAGACCGCAACCCGGCCTGCGCGCCGCGGCCTCGACGATGGCTTCAACGCGGCGCCGGATGCGAATGAGTCCGACCTCGCGCGCCAGCGCTGGGAGAATATGCGGTAGCCGGCCGTCATGGCCGGGCTTGTCCCAGCCATCTCGCTTAGGGACGCGACGTGCCCTCCTAAGCGGGATCACCGGGACAAGCCCGGTGATGACAAGCACAATATGCTTCGCGCGCTTTCGCTCACCGATTTAATTTTTAAACAGACAACGCTCAGCCGCCCCTATTCTTTGAAGGCGCGGGACACGCCGGCTTCCCTTTTTCCGTTTCCCCAAAAGGGGAATGGAGCGCCGGGAGGCTACGGCGCCCTTTGGCAGGCTTTGCGAGAGCCCGCCGCGCGCCTACGGCCATTCCTGGTTACCCAGGGTGACCGCTTGCGAGGCGCGCGCGCCCAATGACGTAGGGCGCTGCGCCTCCCGGCGCTCCACTTGCAATCAAGCTGGCGCAGTCTGCGCAAGCTTGACTGCGCGGTGCGCGTTGTCGGCGCACCGCGCCCTATTCCGCCATCAAACGTCACTCGAGATGACGCCCTCTGCGAACAAGGCGGGTTGAATATAAGGGCGGTTTGGCGAGCGGGGATAAGTTATTTCGCCGGCGCCTGGATATGGCGCTCACACACCCATCTTCAGCGCCGCGATGAACGCTTCCTGCGGAATATCGACCTTGCCGAACTGCCGCGTCACGGGCAGCTAACGCTTCGCCAGTGGTTTGAGGCCCGCCTTGGCGATCACGGGCGCCGCCTGCTCCGAAGACAGGAAGTGCAAGAGCGCGACCGCCGCTTCGGGCTGCTGTGCATTGGTCGTCAGTACGCCGATGAAGTAGGTCGGCGGCTGAATTTCAGCCGGCACGGTGCCGACGAAGTCGGTGCCCGGCACATTGATGAGTTCGGCGACCTGCTGGAAGCCGATCTCGGCCTCGCCGCGCGCGACAACCGCGGCGACCGGCTCGCCCGTCGGCGGTCCGCGCACCTTGCGCGACTTGCCGGCCACTTGCTCGGCGATGCCGAGCTTCTTGAACCCGACGGTCGACAGATAAGTGCCGCTGCTGCTGTCGGAATAGGCGATGGATTTGGCGGCAAGCAGCGTCTTGCGCAACGCATCGACGGTGCTGATGTCGGGCTTGGGCTGGCCCGCGCGCACGACCATGCCGATAAAAGACTCCGCCAGCGGCATCTTGCTGTCGGCCTGGACTAGGTTGTGCGCGATCAGAAAATCGGCGCCCGCGCCGTCCATGATGGCGACATCCGCTTCTTCGCCGCGCGACAGCCGCGCCGGGATCGCTTCCGGTGAATCGCCGAGCGAAGGACCGCGCGTTGTGATGAGGTGATGGCCGGTCGCCTTTTCGAAGGCGGGGCGGAGTTCTGAATAGACGTGGAAGAAGCCGGCCGAGATAAAGACTTTGACGTCGGCGGCCTGGGCGGCGCCGGTGGCGAGCACGAAGGCAAGAAGAGCGAACAGGCGAAGGGCTGATCGTGGCAGCATAACGCGGCTCCCGGGGCGCAGTGAAAAGCCGAATTATATTCCGCTCAATTTTGGCGGACGTCCAGCCGGTCGCCGCTTTCGTTGCGTTTCACCTTTGCTGCGGTGCGCCCTCAAACATCCACCTTCAGCGCCGCGATGAACGCTTCCTGCGGAATGTCGACCTTGCCGAACTGCCGCATCTTCTTTTTGCCTTCCTTCTGCTTGTCGAGCAGCTTGCGTTTGCGCGTGGCGTCGCCGCCGTAGCATTTGGCGGTCACGTCCTTGCGGAAGGCGCGCACGGTCTCGCGCGCGATGATCTTGCCGCCGATCGCGGCCTGGATCGGCACCACGAACATGTGCGGCGGGATCAGTTCTTTCAGCTTCTCGGCCATGGCGCGGCCGCGCTGCTCGGCGCGCGTGCGATGCACCAGCATGGCGAGCGCGTCGACCGGATCGCTATTGACCAGCATCTGCAGCTTGACCAGATCGGCTTCCTTGTAGTCGGTGAGGTGATAGTCGAACGAGGCGTAGCCGCGCGACACCGATTTCAGCCGGTCGTAGAAGTCGAACACCACCTCGTTGAGCGGCAGGTCGTATTTCACCATCGCGCGGTTGCCGACGTAAGTGAGCTCTTTCTGGGCGCCTCGGCGGTCCTGGCACAGCTTGAGCACCGAGCCGAGATATTCGTCCGGCGTCAAAATCGTCGCCTCGATCCACGGCTCTTCCATGGTCAAGATCTGCGTCGGGTCCGGCATATCGATCGGATTATGGATCTCGATTTCCTTGCCGTTGCGCAGTTTCATCTTGTAGATAACCGACGGCGCGGTCGCGATTAGATCGAGATTGAACTCGCGCGCCAGCCGTTCCTGGATGATCTCCAGATGCAGTAGGCCGAGGAAGCCGCAGCGGAAACCGAAACCGAGCGCGGCGCTTGTCTCCATCTCGTAAGAGAAGCTGGCGTCGTTGAGCCGCAGCCGGCCCATGGCCGCGCGCAGGTCCTCGAAATTGGCGGCGTCGACCGGGAACAGCCCGCAGAACACCACGGGAATCGCCGGGCGGAAGCCGGGCAGCGGCTCGTCCACCGGATTGCGTTCGTCGGTGATGGTGTCGCCCACGCGCGTGTCGGCGACCTCTTTGATCGAGGCCGTGAGCATGCCGATCTCGCCGGGGCCGAGCTCGTCGACTTGCGTGAGCTTGGGCTTGAATACGCCGACGCGGTCGACCTCATAATGCGCGGCGATGCCGATCATGCGGATGCGCTGGCCCTTCTTGAGCACGCCGTCGACCACGCGCACCAGCACCACCACGCCCAGATAGACGTCGTACCAGCTGTCGACCAGCAGCGCCTTGAGCGGCGCGTCGCGGTCGCCCTTCGGTGGCGGCAGGCGGGTGACGATCGCTTCCAGTACCTCGGGCACGTTCTCACCGGTCTTGGCCGAGATCATGATCGCATTCGAGGCGTCGAGCCCGATCACATCCTCGATCTGCTTCTTGACCGCTTCGGGTTCGGCCGCCGGCAGGTCGACCTTGTTGAGCACCGGCACGATTTCGTGGCCGGCATCGATGGCGTGATAGACGTTGGCGAGCGTCTGCGCCTCGACGCCCTGGCTGGCATCGACCACCAAAAGCGAGCCCTCGCAGGCGGCGAGCGAGCGGTTGACCTCGTAGGCGAAATCGACGTGGCCGGGGGTGTCGATCAGGTTGAGGATGTAGTCTTTGCCGTCGCGCGCCTTGTAATTGAGCCGCACGGTCTGCGCCTTGATCGTGATACCGCGCTCGCGCTCGATATCCATGGAATCGAGCACCTGCTCCTTCATTTCGCGCGCCTCGAGCCCGCCGGTGAGCTGGATCAGCCGGTCGGCCAGCGTGGATTTGCCGTGGTCGATATGCGCGACGATGGAGAAATTGCGGATATTCTGGATCGGGACCGCCGTCATGGCCGCGAGATAACACTCGCGCCTAGCGCCTTCAAGCGAGTGATGGCCTTAATCCCTTGTGACATGGACGATTTTTGCGCCCCATGCGATAGAACCCGGCAAATGCCCATGCTTACGCCCATTAACGCCCTGCGCGGCGCGCTGATCGATCCGGCACGGCGCGAGCGCGCGGTGCTGGTCTCGCTCGCGGCCTATCTCGTGCTGTGGACGATCTACGGCACCATCGCCAAAAGCAGCCAGGGCCTGCACCCCGACATGACCGAGCTGATCGCGTGGTCGCGCGATCTGGCCTGGGGCTACAAGCATCCGCCGCTCGCGGCGCTGATCGTGCGGTTGTGGTTCAGCCTGTTTCCGGTCGCCGAGTGGTCCTATTACCTGCTCGCGATGCTGATGCCGACCATCGCGCTGTGGATCGTATGGCGGCTGTCGGCGGATTATCTCGACATCGAGAAGCGCGTCGCCGGATTGGCGCTGCTCATGCTCGTTCCATTTTTCAATTTCCACGCCCTGAAGTTCAATGTGAACACGGTGCTCATCCCGGCCTGGGCGGCGACCACGTTGTGGTTTCTGCGCTCGTACAAGACGCACAGTCCCGTTTATGCCGCGCTCGCCGGCGTGGGCGCCGCGGCCTGCATGCTGGGCAAATACTGGTCGGTGTTTCTGCTCGCGGGCCTCGCCGTCGCCGCGCTGATCGACAAACGGCGCGCCGGCTATTTCCGCTCCGCCGCGCCCTGGATCACCGTTGCCCTGGGCCTCATCGTGATCGCGCCGCACCTGCTCTGGCTTTATCGCAGCGACTTCGCGCCGTTCGGCTACGCCATGATCGTTCACGGCGACAAACCGTTCGTCGATACCGCGTACAGCACGCTCGGCTACCTCGCCGGCTCACTCAGCTATGTCGCGATCCCGGGTATCGTCGTGCTGGCCGCGGCGCGGCCGGGCCGCGCGACGATCGCCGACATAATGTGGCCTGGCGACACCGACCGCCGGCTGGCGGCGGCCGCGTTCTGGGCGCCCTTGCTGCTTCCTGCTGTGGGCGCGCTGGCCAGCGGCATCGAGATCACCTCGCTGTGGTCGATGGCGGCCTGGACCTTGTTGCCGGTGCTGCTGCTGTCGCCGCCGGCGGTGACGTTGCGCGACATCGACACGCGCCGCATCCTCGCCGCCGCGGTTGCGATTCCGATGTTGATGGTCATCGCCTCACCCGTGATCGCGGTCGTCGCGCAGCGCAACGGTCCTAATCCGGCCAGTGCGCAATCGGATCTCCTCGCTGCGCAAGTCGAGCGCGCCTGGCACGAGATAACGCCGCGGCCATTGCGCTATGTCGGCGGCGATGGCGATCTCGCCTTTGGCATCATCGCTTACGCGAGCGAGCGCCCGCGCGCGCTGACCGATATGCCGCAGCCGGTCGCGGCCGAGCTGGCACGCAGCGGAATGGTTTTGGTGTGTTTCGCCGAAGACGCCGGTTGCAGCAGCAAGGCGAGTGCGCAGGCCACGACGGGCCGCCGCATCGAAAGCGAGATCGTGCGCAATTATCTCAGCTTCGCGGGCAAGCCGCAGCGCTACACGATTCTGATCGTGCCGCCGCGATAGTTTTTGTCATTCCAGGGCGCCGCGAAGCGGCGAACCCGGAATCCAGAAACAGACGCAGAGATTGCATCTGGATTCCGGGTCCGGCGCGAACGCGCCGGCCCGGAATGACCGCGTCTCAATACCGGTAATGATCGCCCTTGAACGGCCCCTCTTGCGGCACGCTTATTGCGCCCTACGGCTCTGGCGCCGGGTCACGTCACGCCTTCACGCCGGCCTCGCGCAGATAGCTTCGCGCCTTGATGGTGATGAGCACGGCGACCGCGACGGTCGCAATGAGACCGGCGACGAGATAGACGAACTGGACCGGGTCATCGGTCTTGGCGCCGACCACGCCGATGTAAACATCGAGAACCGTGCCCGGCAGATTTCCGATCATGGTCCAAATCAGATACGCGCTCAGCGGTATGTTGGTCAGCCCCAGCAGATAGTTGAGCAGTCCGAACGGTACCGCGGGACTCAGCCGCAGCAGCAACAGCACCCGCCAGCCTTCTTCATCGATGGCGTTCTTGATCGCCTTGAACGCTGGATGGTCGGTGATCCAGTCCTCGAGGGTCTCGCCAAATAAATATCGACTGATCAAGAACGAACAGGCGGCGCCCGCGGTCTCGGCCAGCAGCGCCAGCGGTATGCCCCACCAGCCAAACGCGACACCGGCCGCGATCGTCATCATCGGAGAGGGCGCGAGGACCAAAGTGCCGAGAATGTAGAGCAGGAAATAGACAACCGGGGCCGCCCAGCCCAGTTGATGGACCGCTTTGCCGAGAGCTTGAGTCCACTCCGACGCCGGAGCGACCACCCAGGCCGCGACTAGCACCAGCAAGACGACAGCGGCAACCCCAAGCGGCCAATAGCGTTTGGCGGTTTTCTTGGCCTCTTTCTTGATCTTTTGCTTGGTCTTCCGTCGAATCAGCGCCATGACGCGAGCAGAACGCACCGGAGAGGCGATACGTTCCAATCAATCGAACCCGTAGTGCGCAATAAGCGGAGCGCATTGCGCCCTACGAGCTGGATTCCGGGTCCGGCATCCCAAGTCGGCTTTAGCCGACTTGGGCAATGTAAATGCTGATCTCGGGTAAACTCGAGATCAGGCGCGCCGGCCCGGAATGACCGCGTCTCAATACCGGTAATGATCGCCCTTGAACGGGCCTTCCTGCGGCACGCCGATATAGGCCGACTGCTTGTCGGAGAGCTTGGTCAGCTTGACGCCGATCTTGTCGAGATGCAGCCGCGCCACCTTCTCGTCCAGATGCTTGGGCAGCGTGTAGACCTGGTTCTGGTACTTGCCCGGGTTGGTCCACAATTCGATCTGCGCCAGCGTCTGGTTGGTGAACGACGACGACATCACGAAGCTCGGATGCCCCATGGCGTTGCCGAGGTTCACCAAGCGGCCTTCCGACAGCAGGATGATGCGCTTGCCGTCGGCGAATTCGACCTCGTCCACCTGCGGCTTGATGTTGTGCCATTTCAGATTGCGCAAGGAGGCGATCTGAATCTCGCTGTCGAAGTGGCCGATATTGCAGACGATGGCGCGGTGCTTCATCTTGCGCATGTGCTCGATGGTGATCACGTCCACATTGCCGGTGGCGGTGACGAAGATGTCGGCGCGCGGCGCCGCCTCTTCCATGGTGACGACCTCGTAGCCTTCCATCGCCGCCTGCAACGCGCAGATCGGATCGACTTCCGACACCATGACGCGGCAGCCAGCCTGGCGCAGCGAGGCGGCCGAGCCTTTGCCGACGTCGCCGAAGCCCGCGACCATCGCCACCTTGCCGGCCATCATCACGTCGGTGCCGCGGCGGATGCCGTCCACCAGCGACTCGCGGCAGCCGTAGAGGTTGTCGAATTTCGACTTGGTGACGCTGTCGTTGACGTTAATCGCCGGGAACAGCAGGCGGCCTTCCTTGGCCATCTGATAGAGCCGATGCACGCCGGTGGTGGTCTCCTCGGTGACGCCGCGCACTTGCTTGGCGAGTTTGGTGTACCAGCCGGGCTGATCCTTGATCCGCTTCTTGATGGCGGCGAACAACACTTCCTCTTCCTCGTTGCCGGGATGGGCGAGCACGCCGGCATTGGTCTCGGCCTGCAGGCCGAGGTGCAAAAGCAACGTGGCGTCGCCGCCGTCGTCGAGGATCATGTTCGGGAAGCCGCCGTCATGCCATTCGAAGATGCGGTGGGTGTAATCCCAGTAGTCGACGAGGCTCTCGCCCTTGACCGCGAACACCGGCACGCCGGCTTGCGCGATCGCCGCGGCGGCGTGGTCCTGCGTCGAATAGATGTTGCACGATGCCCAGCGCACATCGGCGCCAAGATGCGTGAGCGTCTCGATCAGCACCGCGGTCTGGATGGTCATGTGCAGCGAGCCGGCGATGCGGGCGCCGCGCAGCGGCTGCCCGGGCCCATATTCCTCGCGCGTCGCCATCAGGCCGGGCATTTCGGTCTCGGCGATAGCGATCTCGTTGCGGCCCCAGGCCGCGAGCGCGATGTCCTTGACGACGTAGTCGCCGGCTTTGGCTTTCGGCTTGGTGGAAGCGGTCATGACGGTCCTGTGCAGCACGCGTGAAAACGCTGGTTTGTTGGACCGAGCCTATAACAGGCCGCCGCGGCCCCCGCAACGCATATATAAAGATTTCTTTATGTTGATTTGGGCGGCCGGCTAAGGCGCCCATGCTCACCGCTCGCCGACGACCTCATTGCCCTTCGGGGTGACCGGCGGGTTGGCTTTCACCACGCCGGCCTTGGCCAAGGCCGCGCCGACCTGCTGCATCCGGTTGATGAGATCCACGGCGGCGAGCGGCTGCAGCACCAGGCGGCAGACCGGGTAGCGCCGTCCAGTGACCGGCGCATCCTGCTTCACGTCGTCCATGCGGGTAACGGCGAATTCCAGCCGTAGCGTCTGCCCATCGAATGACAAACCGCTGATGCTGTCGGCGAAGGTCTCCAGGCAGTCCGGCCGGTCGAGATAGCGAAGGGTGACGGCCGGGCGCGGGGGCGCGGCCGCTGCTGCTGCCGCAGGGGCCGTTTTAGCGCCGGCCGCAGCCGGCTTTTTTTGGTCTTCCTTCTTGTCGAACACGCTTGCTCTCCCTGACCCGCGCCGCTTTCGCCCCCGCAACATCTGGGTGGCTCTAAAGACGCGCAGGCCATGGTAGCACAAAGGCGGGCTAGTGAGCGGACCGGGAGCAGGTCCGCGCGGCGTTTAATCCTCTTCGCCGAAGCGCGAGGCGATCAGCGCGCACAGCGCATCCACCGCAGCCGCCGCTTCCTTGCCGGTCGCCTGGATGGTGATGGTGATGCCGGGCCCCGCGGCCAGCATCATCAGGCCCATGATCGAGGTGCCGCCGACGCTTTCGTGACCGCGGGTCACGGTGATGGCGGCGTCGAATTGTTCGGCGGTCTGCACGAATTTGGCCGAGGCGCGGGCGTGCAGGCCCTTCTTGTTGATGATCTCGATCTCACGCACAACGGCGGCGGAGCTATCCTGGGGCAGACCGTCATCCGCTTGAGCGGGGCCGTTCATTTACCGGTGAGCACCCGGCTGGCAATCGTGCAGTATTTGCGCCCGGCTTCCTGGGCGGCGGCCACCGCCTCTTCGAGCGGGCAGGTCTCGCGCACCTTGGCGAGCTTGATCAGCATCGGCAGATTGATGCCGGCCAGCACCTCGACCTTGGGCTGGCTCATCACCGAAATAGCGAGATTGGAGGGCGTGCCGCCGAACATGTCGGTGAGGATGGCGACCCCGTTGCCGCTGTCCACCCTCTTGACCGCATCGAGAATGTTCTTGCGGCACTGCTCGACGTCGTCGTCGGGGCCGATGGTCACCGCCTCGATCTGGCGCTGCGGGCCCACCACATGCTCCAGCGCTGAGCGGAACTCGATGGCGAGCCGCCCGTGGGTCACAAGTACGAGGCCGATCATCCGGAACTCCTCGCGGGCGCTACGCTGCGCCGCACGAATGGGGGCGCATTGAGGCCCATTCGAAGGCCCGTTGCAAGGGCTTGCCTCGCTATATAAGCGCTCTGCTGCACTGCGAAAAGGTGGGGCCAAAGGGGGGCTCTGAAGTGTCCGTTTTCGGCGGTGGCGATCCTAGGCCCGTTATGGTTAATTTTTTCCACCGGACGACGGGAGCCGGGGGTTAGCCTGGATGCAGGCCCCAGGTCAATTGCCGGCGGGGGATGTCTTGAGGAGTGCCAGCAGCATGGCCAAGGCCGGCATTCCGGGCGCGACCGCTAGCCGCGGCAGGCTAACCCCGCCAATGACGGCCTTTCCGGCCTCCTGACCCGGCTGCCGGGCGGCATCCTCGGCCGCCAAATCCACCACCAGCCCAACCGCCGCCACGCCCTCATAGGGCAGGCGCCTGATGCCGAGGCCGCGGATTTCGAGCATCCCGGCCAGCGCCGGGGCTGGGCGCACCAGCAATCGGCCCGCGCAGGCCTCGACATAAGCGCGGTCGTCCGCCACCAGCCGGGTGAAGGGCAGGGCGCTTTGCAGCAGATCCCAGACCAGTCGCGATTTGCCGAAACCGGCCGGGCCGCGGATCAGCGCCGCCTTCGGCCCGATCAGCACGGCGGAGGCGTGGATGGTTGCCGTGTCGGCCGCCATCACATCGCCGGCAGCCGCACCACGAAGCGCGCGCCGAGCACGCGCGGCTCTTGGCCGGCGGCGGCGACGCTCGTGCGGTTTTCGACCCGGATGCTGCCGCCATGGGCTTCGACGATCTGCTTGGAGATCGACAGGCCGAGACCGGAATTCTGTCCGAAGCCCTGGTGCGGGCGGTCGGTATAGAAGCGTTCGAAGATCTTATCCAAGGCTTCCGGGCGGATGCCGGGGCCGTCGTCGTCGACCACGATCTCGATCTCGTTCTTGAACCGGCGGCAGGTGATGCGCACAGTGCCGCCTACGGCTGAGAACGAGCGCGCATTGTCGATCAAATTGCTCACGACTTGGCCCAGCCGCGAGTCGTGGCCCGGCGCTTTGAAAGCCGCCGGGCTGCCGCCTTCGAAGGCGAGCGTCACGTTGACGTCGTTGGTGCGGATTTCATTGGCGGCGGTCACCAGCGCGTCGAGCAGCTTGGCGAAATCGACTTGGGCGGCCTCCTGCCGCTGCAGTTCGGCATCGAGACGGCTGGCGTCGGAAATATCCGAGATCAGGCGATCGAGCCGCTTCACGTCATGCTCGATCACGTCGAGCAGGCGCTTGCGGTTTTCCTCGGTCTTTGCCATCGGCAGCGTTTCCACCGCCGAGCGCAGCGAGGTGAGCGGATTGCGCAACTCGTGCGCCACGTCGGCGGCGAAGCTTTCGATCGCCTCGATGCGGGTATAGAGCGCGTTGGTCATTTCGCGCAGCGCGCCCGACAGATCCCCGATTTCGTCGCGCCGGCGGGTGAAGTCGGGGATCTCGACGCGGCTGCGGATGCGCCGGCGCACGCGCTCGGCGCCGTCGGCGAGGCGGCGCACCGGGCCGGCGATGGTGCCGGCCAGCAGCATGGAGAGCACCACCATGACGGCGGCGGCGACCAGGAACACCTTGACGATGGCGAGCCGCTCGGCCTCCACCATGTCGTCGATGTCGGCGCCCTGTGTGGACAGCATCAGCGCGCCGCGCACCGCGCGGAAGCGTTGCACCGGCACCGCGACCGAGACGATCACCTCGCCGCGGTCGTTGACCCGCACCATGCTGGCATGCAGCCCGTTGAGCGCCTGCTCGAT
>Ga0209890_10000403_pt1 | contig 19966 bp, 18 predicted proteins | sample OrgsoiDNA2013049_FD_185799 | JGI IMG/M metagenome (GOLD analysis project Ga0209890, IMG submission 185799) | Permafrost soil microbial communities from the Arctic, to analyse light accelerated degradation of dissolved organic matter (DOM) -... | ecosystem: Environmental > Terrestrial > Soil >...
CGAACCGAGGCCGCTACTTGCCCATGAGGCCGGCGTGGCCGGTCAACACCGCCGTCCCGAGCACCTGGCCTCCGGTCATGGCAGTCATCAGCGCCGTCCTGGCGTTTGCGACGGTCGAGGCGGTGATCGTCGGGACCGACAGCGCGTAGATCGTGAACGCGTACTTGTCGTCCATGCCACCCATCAGCGACTGCGCGCAGGGTGCCAGGAACGTTCCGCTCTGCTTGGCACTCGCGAGAGTCCCGCTCAACGTCGTCGTTCCCTCCGGGAGACTCATCACCGTCGCAGGGATGTTCCAGAGGGCCCAGTGGTTGCCCAAACTGTCCATTTTGGCGTCGATGAGCGTCGTGTCCAGGAAGGTGATGGCGAAAGACATGGTGCCCGCGGGAGCGTTCATCCACTCGAGATCGGGGTTGATGCCGTTCCCCAGCCCGCCGACCGACTTTCCTGACAGGGGAGGGCTCTCCTGGCAGGTGTACTTCGCATTGAAGTGAGCGCCCTCCGCTTGAGCATTGCTGGTCAGCGATAAGTTGCTGCCGGAGCTTCCCCCGCCGCCGCTGGTCCCCGCGGTGCCGCCCGATCCGCCACCAGCGTGACCGGCCCCGCCAGCGGTGCCGCCGCCGCCAACGCCGCCCGTGGCGTGCCCGCCGCTGCCGCCGGTGGCCGGCGTGCCGCCGGTGCCAGCGATTCCGCCGCTGCCGGTGATGCCGCCGGTCGCGGTGCCGCCGGTGCCAGTGATACCGCCGGTGGCCGTGCCACCCGTGCCAGTCGACCCGCCGGTGGCAGGCGCACCCCCCGTTCCAGATCCGCCCGTCCCAGTGGTCTGCCCCCCGGTCCCCGGCGAAGAGCCGCCGGTGCCTCCTCCGCCGCTATTACCGGACCCGCAGCCGGCGAGCGCGACGGCGAGACCGAGGACTGTCACTGCGGACTCGAAGAGCCTGGGGGAGTTCATCAACTACAGATGGGCGTTTGACGGCCAAACCTTCAGCCGCCAGCTGAAAATCTGCCGTCCAATGTCCGACTCTTGGCGCTCCGCGCCAAACCAGGACCGAACCCTCAGGGCCCGAGGCCTGCGAGACCGCTCTTCTTGGGGTGCTTATCCAGCCATTTCTTCAAGGCCCGGAAGGCTTTCGCGCCACCCGTGAGGAAGACGTCGCCGAACCGATCGAGATCGACGCGAAGGTGACGAAATCCGGCGGCGGGATCGTCGGAGAACCCTGGATATTGAGCCTCTGCCGATATTCGATCGAGCGCCCGGACACCCCGAACGAGGTCTTCGTGGGACAGAGACTCCTCCCCGAAGTGGTACCTGACGAGGCCGAGCGAACGACGAACGTGGAGCTCGAGACGCCGTTCGCCCCGTCGAAACTCGCCGCTCGCTGACGCGCCGCCGCTGCCGTCATCGTCGTCCGCCGCGGTGAACGCGAAGCCGGCAGGTCCAAGGACCTCCGCCAGCTCCGCCACGCCTCGGTCGAGCACCTCACGCGGATTCATTGCCATCGCCACAGTATGGCGCGACGGCCAGGCTCGAGGTTCTCTCTCGCGCAGCCAATCGTTCAGCGGGCCCGCAGACTCGGCGTCAGCGCAAGTGGGACCGCGAGAGCGCGAGATGCGAGCGAGATGGCGAGACGGTAAGGAAGGTCCCTATTCGGATCCCAGATCGCGCGAGGCGATCCCAGGATTAATTCCAAAGGGGGAATGAAACTATGCGGATGAGCTCATTGGGGTGGTTTGTGGGGTCGCTGGGCCTTCTTCTTGGGACGGGCTCAGCGTGGGCAGAGGACCAGCCGATTTCGGGTCACGACATCGTGAACCAGATGGCCGGCAAGCCCGAATGTCGCGACGCCGGAGTGACCGTGAGCTTCGCGACCGGTTCGGTCGAGCTCGACACGAACGGTCGCGGGGCGCTCAACGGCGTCGCGACCTGGATGAAGGCGGACAGCAAACGCACTCTTCATCTGAAGGGCTATGCGGACGTCACCGGCAACAGCGAGGCGAACCTCGTGCTGAGCCAGAACCGAGCGAATGCGGTCAGAGACTACCTGGTCACGCAGGGGGTCGATGCCACGCAGATCATCACGATCGGTCGCGGTGAGGATGTCGCGGAACAGCTGCCCGCGAACGGCCGCACCGTGACGTTCCTGGCGTGCAAGCCGCCCGCCCCGATAGCACAGGGTGAAGCGCCTGCGGCCGAGGTGCCCGCAGCGCCTGTGCCGGAAGAGACGCAGCCGCTGCCACCGGTGGCGAGCGAGGCGCCCGCGGCGGTCGAGCCGGTGCCCGCGCCGATGCCAGTGGAGACGGTACCTGCACCCAAGTACGAGCCGCCGTCGAAGTTCGGTCTCGCGCTGATGGCAGGCGGCGGTTACCAGGACTTCGCCAACAGCAACATGAGAGATCGCACCAACGGCGGCGGTGCCTGGGACATCAGGTTCGTCGGCGGGACGCGGTCGATCATCGGTGTCGAGGGGGCGTATGTCGGCTCGGCCCGCAGCATCCAGACGCTGGGGGCGACAGCCAACAACCCGACTCTGATCTCCAACGGCCTCGAGGGGAACCTGCGCCTCAACGTCCCCATCACCAGGGGAGCCTCACTCATCGAGCCTTACGGCGTCGTCGGGATGGGTTGGTCCCAGTACCACATCTCCAATTACAACTCGAACACTCAAGCGTTGTCGGACTTCAACGCCACGAATGACAACGTCATGACGGTTCCCTTCGGCGCGGGATTCGCCTACGGGTATAAGGCCCTCATGGTCGACGTGCGCGGAACCTATGCGGCGACCTACTACAACAACCTTCTGCAGGGGACCAACGGCTCCGGTACCCTGAACACCTGGGGCGTCGGTGGCCAGGTCGGTTTCTCGTTCTAGCAACGTCTGACAGCTGAAGTCGTGGTATCGCGCCGCGGCCTGCCCTCCGGGTGGGCCGCGGTCGCATATCGCGCTCTGAGCGATTCGTAGCTGGCCGAGCGCGGGTTGGGGCTCGGGTATATTGAACCCACGGTGAATCACCAGACGAACGAATCGCGCATCGATTGCGCCACGGCGAACGCGGCACTGGAGCCCTTGAGCGCCCTCGAGCGGATTCGCTGGGCGACGGGCACGCTGTCGGACAAGGTCGTGCTCTTGTCGAGCATGCAGAAGACGGCGGTGGTGCTGATGCACCTCTTCCATCGGCTCGGCCTCACCAACGAGGTCCTGTTCGTCGACACCGGATACCACTTCTTCGAGACCTTGAAGATGCGGGACGAGTACATGCGACGTTACAGATTGAACGTCGTGACGCTCTACCCGGCGTCGACGATCGAAGAGCAGGAGACGGTTCACGGGGGCAAGCTTTTCACCAGCATCGCCGGTCAGCCCGAATGTTGCCGGATGCGAAAAGAGGCCCCGCTGCTCGCGCACCTGCGGACAATGCGCGCGCCTGTCCTGGTCAACGGCCTGCGCCGGGCAGAGGGGGGGAAGCGGGGCCACCTCCAGCCCTTCGGCGAAGATCCCCGCACGGGCGGCTACCAGCTTTCGCCGCTTTGCGACTGGAGCGGCGACGATGTCTCGGCGTACATATCCGAGCACGGTCTTCTAGTTCACCCGTTGCACGACGCGGGCTACCCGAGCATCGGCTGTTACCCGTGCACGACGCCGGTCGGCCCCGGTGAGGATGCCCGCGCCGGAAGGTGGCGCCACCTTCGATTGCTGAACCCCGAATCGGCTCCCGCGTACTGCCGTATCAACTTCAGCGACGGCGGCGGAATTTGATCGCTCGCGCGCTTCCGCCCTCAGAAGGTCCAGCCGACCGCCAACCGCGCCTGGCGTAGGAGATCGCCTCGATGAATCTCGCTCGGGCAGTCGAGCAAGCAGCTGGCGGGAGGGACGTAGCCCGAGTCGGCCAGGGCCATGTTGAGGCCGACTCCCGCGAGCGCGGTGAGGCCGAAGGGTGCTTGATAGAGGTAGGCCAGCTCCGCGTGAGCGAGAGGCGTCGTGCCGTGGACACCGTTGTGCACCACCACCAGCGGTCCGCCCGCCAGCGTCAGCGCGTGCTGACCGTTTCCGGTGCGCAGCGGCGCCCAGCGCGCGCTCGCCATCGCCGACCACGCACCATCAGGGGCGTCCATCAGCGTCCCCTCGAGCGCGAGGCGGGCAGCCACGAACCGCCCGGCCGTGACGCCGACCTCGACGCCCGGGCCGATGCTCCCGGTCCGGGTCTCGAGGATCCACCCCTCCGCCCGCACCATCCAGGGGCGGGTCGGAAAAGTGGAGGAGGTGGTGCCGGCCAGCGTCGGCGTCTCCCCCTCGGGCTCTGCCGCCCGTGCCGCGCCGCCGGAAGGCGCGATCCCGACGGAAACCACAAACGCCGCCAGCATGTTCGTCACTGTGGTCATGAGCGGATCTCCTCTCCCCTAAGCTCATTCAACATCGGGGCCAAGCGGCGACGCCCGATCGAATGGGTCTCTCCATCGATACACGCGCGCAGATCTTGCGCCTCGATTCAGCCAGCGCGGCCCGTTTTCCGGCCGGATACGTTACGCTCGCCAATGGGATGGTCTTCTCTGCGGGCAGTGCGCTCTCGCTGATCAAGGCGGTGCTCGGGCTGGTCGCCGACCGCCGAACCGGTCTCCTCGACGTGAGAGCCGACGGCCTTCGCACACAGATCTACTTCGATTACGGCAAGCCGCTGTTTGCGGAGGACGAGGCGCCCGGGGAGACCTTCGGTCGCCTGCTGATGCGTCAGGGTGTGCTCACCAACGGGCAGTTCGTTCAGGTGATCGACGAGATGACCCGGGCGGCGACGGGGGATAGCCAGTTGCGCTTCGGAGAGGTTGCCGTCGCTCTCGGAGCTCTGACGCCCGAGCAGGTCGAACGGGGTCTGGCCGAACAGGTTTGCGGGATCATCACCCGGTCGCTTCAGCGCGGCGATTCGCAATGGGCCTTCGAGCCAACCGCCACGGCCGCCAAGCCTCCGCGGTCATTTTCCCTGGAGATCAACCCAGTCGTTCTGGCGGCGCTGCGAGAGGCCCCTGACACGTCGATGGTCGCCGAGGTCGTCGCCGCCCGCCCCGAGGACTTCGTGGTGGTCGCCGGTCCGCGACCGGCCCCAGATGTCCGGGACGAAGGGCGCGCCGCCGGCACCGCCACGCACGCGGCGCGAATGGCCGCCGAGCAGGCATTTCAAAAGGGGATGGCGTCGCTTCGCGAGACGAAGACGGCGGCCGCGGCGATCGAGCTGCGCCGCGCCTCCGAGCTGCAACCGGAGTCTCTCGAGTACCTGCTCTACGCGACCTGGGCCAAGGCGCGCAGTTATCGCGATGTCCCCAGCGATTCCGATCAACGCACGCTGCTCGAGATCGCACAGAGGGCGAAGAGGCGCGACCCGATGTTCGCCTTCGGATCGTACGTCATCGGGCAACTTGCGATGTGGGCGGGTGACGATGCCACCGCAAAGAAATGGTTCTACGAGGCCTTGCGGATCGACCCCACATCCGAGGCCGGGAAGCAGGTGCGGATCCTCGCTCGGCGGGGAACAGGAACCGCGATGCCACCCGGCGTCGAGATGCCGGTCGACCTGGCGAGTGAGCCGCCGGTGCACGCCACCGGGGGCACCGAGCCCTCCAAAGCGCCCGTGAGCCGGCGGGCCAATTGGCTTCTGGCCGGCGCAGCGCTTCTCGCGACGGGCGCGCTGGTGGCGCTTGCCGTGGCGAGAAGATCGGCGCCGAGCGCGGGGCCCGCACCGGGGACCTCCCCCCAGCCTGCGCTCACCGTCGACTCGGCTTCACCCATTGATTCAGACCGCAAGGACGCGTCCGTGCCATCAGGTGGCCCCGCGAAGGTGCCATCGGAGGCGATGCGCGAGAAGGACCCGGATGACGCTGAGATGGGAACGGTGCTGCTGCCCTCCCGCGCCTCCGGACATCGGATCTTCGTGGACGGCCGCCGCGCCAAGACAGATGGCGTTGCGCCCCTGCACCTCCATTGCGGCCGGCACGTCGTCCAGATTGGAAGCAGTGGGACGCCCGAGCCCATCGAGCTCCCCTGCGGCGGGGAGCTTCAGCTACATTAGGACCGCGCCAAGGAATGCCTCCTTCGAGCAAGCCGTACGGAATCGATCGCGCGATTGAGCTCATGCGCTCGCTGCGGGCTGAGCGGGACCCCGAGCTCGTCGCGATGGTGATCACGACCACCCTGGAATCGGTCGACGCGAAGGTCACGGACATCATCGAGGAGGCCAGGTCGCGACAGGCCGAGCTGGAGGCTCGGATTGGAATCATAAAGGCCAGGAACAGTGCACTCGAGAAGGAGATCGAGCTCGGCGTAGACGAGATCGTCGAGCTGGAGGCCTCCCTGGCGGAAACCATGAGCGTCACGGAGCGGCTCGAGCTGGCGCACAACCATCAGGTGACGCGCGAGACATCCAGCTCGTGATGCCTTCGACGCGCGCTTCGCGTCGTTGCCGGGGGAGGGGGGCGGTCGCCTTCAGCTCTGCAGCGCGTTCTCGGGCGCGGGCGGCGGCGGTTGGAGGCGTTTCGTCCCATCCCAGGTCAACGCCCGCCGGCGTTTTCGGCGGCCGACCGGCGCCTCCAAGAGGCCGTTGCAGGCCTGACCGTTGCTGCCGTCGAACAGCTGATAGCGCTTTTCGAAGAAGCCGGAGGTCGCGAAGTCCGAAGGGCTCGTGGAGGCGTCGTTCGCCGTCTTGTTCACGTCGAGGAGATTGCCCGAGGCTGCGTTGCGATAGCAGCGGGAGACGAACTCGGAGCAGAACAGGCTGTCCGGGGTCGCGTGCGCGTCCTTTGGGTTGAGGGTCCGCCCGAGCATGATGCGGAGGCCAAGCTCGATGAGCCGCAGGTACCCGTATTTGACCCCGAGCAGCGTGAGCGCGGTGTTGAAGAGCTCCTGCTCCTTGAAGGTCCCGTCGCGCAGGTCCTGCCGGAGCGACCACCAGTCCACCTTGCCGCTGTACTTGCAGACCATGGTGCTCGCGGGGAGCACCTCGACCCCGCGCAGGTCGGCCTGGAAGGCGACGACGCGGTCGTGCCAACGTGCCACGATCGCCACGTGCGAGTAGGGGGAGTCGGAGAGCCGCTCGATCACGCCCGACAGCAGGCGGTTACCCCGGAAGAGGAGCAGGTCTCCGGTCTTCAGCTGCTCGCGCAGATCCTGATAACTCCTGCCCGTTTGCGGCCTGGGCGCGAGGGATACCTTCCAGCGCGGGTGGTGCTCACGCGGGGGGGTGTCCGTCGGTGCCCGAGGCGTCGGCGCTCACGGATGGCGACGTTAGCCCAATTCGGACTTACCTGGCTAGCCGAAGAGAGCGCGCTCACAATCGCAGTGGGGGGCCATAGAGCGTCGGCCGCCAGTTCGAGTAGCCGATGCGCGTCGCGAAGATCTGCACCACGTTCCAGCTCGAGTCGAGCTCGACGATGTTTCCGTCGGTCGTGTAGGTCACGAGGGTGTTGCCGCCCGGCAGGCGCTGCACGTCTCCCATGGTGGTGCTCGCGCCATTTCCCACGTAGTCCTCGACCACCGTGGCCGCGAACGAGCTCTGGGTGGCGTTCAGCTTGAACTCGAAAACCTGGGAGATCGTCGTGTAAGTGTTGTTGAACGCCAGGAATGTCCCGTCTTCGAGCAGGTGGTGACCGTGAACGACTTGCCAATCCTGAGGGAAGCACCTGTTGCCCGCAGGCGCCTGGTCGCACAGCCCGCCCAGCTGCCATGCCAGGGTTCCGGTGGCGCTCACCTTCACGAACACGCTCGGATTGCGATCCGCGATCGTGAAGCTGTCGTCGAAGGGGAGATAGTGGATCGCGTTGGCGTGATAGCTGTCGGACAGGTACAGGTTGCTCCCGATCGTGAAGGGGCTGGTGACCGTGCCGTCCGGTGAGCGAACCACCAGGTCGCTTGGGGGATCGATCCCCGGAATGCTCCAAACCAGAGCGGCGACCTTGCCCCCAGGCATCACCGTGAAGTCATGGTGCGCGTTTTCGAGTCCGACGACGTTCTGCTGCGCCTGCTCCCCGTCCATCGACACGTAGCGCATCTCCCCGCCAGCATTGTCGAGGTTGAGCGAGACCATCCACATGTTGTCCCCCTCGTAGTCCATCTGCGCGCGGGTCGTATTCAGCGGGCCGGGGGCGTACCAGACGATCTCCCCGTCGGCATCGATGATGAAGGCACTGTCCGGCACGCTGGTTCCCGAGCTCGTCACGATGAATCCGGGCTCCCGTTTGTCGGGTTGAGCCACCTCCACGGTGACGGGGCGGGCGCCTGCAAAGCTGCCCGTCGTGGGGAGCGCATAATCGGCGCTGACGCAGGTCGTTCCGTCGCGCGTCGCCTCGATGTGGAACGTGTAGTCCTTGGACTGCTTGAGGCCGAGGAGCAGGGTTCGATAATTGGGCTTGCTCAGGTCGACCGGCGCTTCGCCACCTTGGTTCAACAGCGAGCTCGGAGCGTCCTGAAGTTTGTAGACGAGCTTGGCGCTGGAAGGTGCGGCGCCCGTCAACGACCACTCGACGACACCGACCGTCGGGATCTGCGAGCTCACCTCGTTCTTGCTCACGGTGAGCTCCATTCCACCGCAGGCGCGACCGCCCTGACCACCATTGCAACCGGGTGACGCGAGCAGAACGAGAGAGGCGAGAAGTAGGTGTCTGCGAACCATCGGACGAACTCGCTCGCGTACCGATGCACTGAGCAGAAAGGCCATGCTGCCAGCTCCTGGCGAGGCACTCATCTCATTTGTGGCGGCTCGTCTCTTGTGAGATGGGTTTGGCCGGATGACGGGATAGCTACATTGGACCCGTTGTCCATGCTTCGCGCCCGACATGCCCGATCGCTGCGACCAGCGGCTCCCGCCATCGTTGCGGGCGCCTGGCTGGGACTCGTCTTCACCGCTTGCCAGGGACCGGACGCGTTCCTCCGCGGTGAGCTCGGTACCGGGCAGGATGGGACCGTCCTCACCGGCGCGGGCGGGAACATCGTGAGCGGCACGGGGGGAGACATCGTGAGCAGCACGGGGGGGAGCATCGTGAGCGGCGCGGGGGGAAATTCAGGGGGAAGCACGGGGAGTGGCGGCACCACCGGCTCGGGAGGTCGCGGGGGATCGACGGGAGCCGGCGGCTCGGGAGGCGGCGGGGGATCGACGGGAGCCGCCGGCTCGGGGGGGCGCGGGGGATCGACGGGAACTGGCGGCTCGGCTGGCGGGGGAACGTCCGGCACCACGGGGAGCGCGGGGCGCGGCGGGACTGGCGGGACGGCCGGCGGCGCCGGCCGGGGGGGGGCGACCGGCGCTGCGGGGAACAGGGGGACCGCCGGCAGCGGCGCGAATTCCTGTCCGCTCGGGGGCAAGCTCGACTGCACGACCGCCGGAGCCTTGAAGTTGGCTGACGGGCAGGTCGCCGACTTCTCGGCGGCGCAGTGGAACAACATGGCCGCCAAATGGTGCGACGCGGACGGCCTCGACGGCGGGTTGAGCTCTTACGCCGGCACGCCGTCGACAGCGGCGGCGGCGGTCGACACGACCGCGCAGAACCTGAAGCTCAACTTGATGGTCGTGGCAGGTGGGTACGCCGGCGGCCGCGTCAACTTCGACTCGTGCGTCGACGCGAGGGCCTTCAACTCCGTCCAGTTCACCGCGTCGGTGACAGCGGGCAGCCTCACTGGCTGCACCTGGCAGGTGCAGCTTCAGACCCAGGATCAGCGCCCGAGCACGGGCACGAACCCGACTGGCGGAACGTGCAATTCAACGACGACGACGTGCGAAAGTTACCCGGTGGCCACCCTCGCCGCCGCGACCACGACCGCCACCACCTTCACGGTCCGGTTCACGGCATTCAGCAATCCTTCGACCTCGGCGATCGCGACACCGAGCCAGATCGTCGGGCTCCAGTGGCAGGTCGACTCGAACGGGGGCGCGTGCACCGTCGAGCTGCGCATCGACAGCATCAAATTCGTCACCCAGTAGGCGCTTCAGGCAGGCGTCATGAACGCCTCGATCGACCGCGCGAAGGCCGCCGGTTGATCGTGATGCATCATGTGGCTGGCACCGGCGACAGTCTCTTCACGGAGTGAGCGAAAGCAGGCGCGATAGCTGTCGAGCAACGCTCCTTCGAGCCTCATGAATTTCGCCACCCATTCGGAGTCGCTCCACAGCCAGAGCACCGGAGCCGTGATTCGCCTCCAACAGGCCATCGCCTCCGCGCTCCGGTACAGCACTGGATTGACCATCTTGTGGCTGGGATCGGCGCGCAGCTGAATGCTGCCGTCGGGCTTTTCTTCGGCCCAGTGGGGCGCGAGGTATTGCGCCCGTTCGTCGTTGAGCTGCGGGTTGTTCCTCTTCAGGCGCGCCGCGACCTCCTCGAAGGTCTTGTACGGCTTCAGGGCCGGTGGCTCACGGCTCTCCGCCAGCCACTGTCCGTATCGCTCCGGCGCCTCTTCGGGATTGGTCGGTGGCAGGCCGAAGCCCTCGGCGAGAACGACCTTTTGTACACGCTCCGGTCGGATGCCCGCATAGAGATTGGCGACGTTGCCGCCCATGCTGTGGCCCACGATCCGCGCCGGCTCGTCGGGCGAGTAGCGTTCGAGGATTGCATCGAGATCGGCGATGAAGTCTGGGAACCAATAGCCCTGGTTCGTCCATTCCGACAGGCCGAAGCCGCGCCAGTCGGGGGCGACGACAAACCATTGTCGTTGCAGCTCGTCGACCGTGAACTGGAATGACGCCGAGACATCCATCCAGCCGTGCAGGAGGAACAGCTTCGGCGCGGACGCATCGCCCCACTCGCGAACGTGGTAGCGCAGGCCGCGAACGGGAATGGTTTTCGAACGGCTTGGCTTCAAGGTTTCGAGGTGAAGTGTCCGACAGCGCGTGCGTTCCGTCCACCGCCAGTGCGTGACGGGATTGGTTACCCGTCGAGCTGGGCCACGCCCGTGCCTATCAGTGCGAACAACATGCTGCTTCTCCTTCCAAATGCCTGGCTGCCCGTTCGGGCGGCTCGCCCATGTAGAATAGAATGGCCGCCGCCCGAGCTTCATGTCCCTCGCCAGTCTCTCTGCCGTCGCCTTCATTGGAACGGTCTTCTGGGTCGCCAGCCCGGAGGCCGCCACCGCGCTCGCCGGTGCCCAGCACCGCTGGTCGGCGATGGCCATCGGGCTCGCCGCCGCCGGGGGGCAGTCCGTCGCGCTGGTGGGCCTCTACTTCTTCGGCGGCCACCTTCGTCGCCATTGGCGCTGGTTCGACCGACAGTGTGAGCGCGCCCGAGCGCGCTCCGCCGGCAATACCCAGCGCTACGCGACCGGCGCCGTCGTGACGGCCGGCCTCCTCGGCTTCCCCCCCGTCTCGGTCACCGCGACGCTGCTCTCGGGCGTGGCGCCACGCCCGCTGCCGCTCCTCCCTCTCATGCTGCTCCTGCGTCTGGTGCGGTTCATTGCCCTCGGCTGGGCGGGGTCGCATTTCGGATGGCGGCTCCCCTGGTAGTGCCGGCCAGAGCGAGGGGCAGCCGCCTGGCGGGTATCTCGGCGCAGTGATAGGTCTGCCTACGCCTGCCCACCTCGAAAGGACCCGTGCCATGACAAGACTGACGAGACTGCTCACTCCCGCGCTCGCTCTTCTTCTGCTCGCCGTCGCCGCTTCGACGGCGCGCGCCGAAACCAAGCTGACGACCGAGGTGTTCACTTCGTCGCCGCAGGGCTTCCTGGTGACCTCGACCCTCGTCGCCGGCGAGAAGGAGGCTGTGCTCATCGATGGTCAGCTCACGCTCGCGGACGCGCACCGCCTGGTCGGCATGATCATCGACTCGAAGAAGACGCTGACGACCGTCTACGTCACGCACTGGCACCCGGACCACTACTTCGGTCTCGTGGTCGTCAAGCAGGCGTTCCCCAAGGTGAAGCTCGTCGCCCAGCCAGCGACCGTCGCCGAGATCAAGAAGACCTGGGCCGCCAAGGTGAAGCAGTGGAGCCCGATGTTCGGCGCCAACCTCGCCCTCAAGCCGCTCCTCCCGTCGCCGCTCTCCGGCAACGTGATCACGCTCGAGGGGCAGCCGCTCGAGATCCACGGACCGGTCCAGGGCGACGCGTCGACCGACTCGTACGTCTGGATCCCGTCGATCAAGACGGTCGTCCTCGGTGACATCGCCTATCAGGGCGTCTTTCCCTGGACGGCCGAGACGAGCGCGGAGTCGCGCGCAGGTTGGGTCAAGACGCTCGACGAGGTCGCCGCATTGGGCGCGACGACGGTCATCGCGGGTCACAAGGATCCGAAGCTGATGGACGACGCCAGCGGCATCACGGCTACCAAGGCCTATCTGAAGGACTTCGACGCGGCCATCGCGACCTCGAAGTCGGCAGCCGAGCTGCAGACCAAGATGAAAGCCAAGTACCCCAAGCTCGCCATGGACATCGTCCTCCAGATCGCCGCCGGCGCTGCGTTCCCGGCCGCGCCCCCGGCGGTAACGCCCGCCGCGACGACGAAGTAGCCGGCCGTCGCGATCGCCAGGTGGCGCTCGAAACCGGGCGTCACCCCCCACGTCGTCGGGGTAGAAGGTTCGGATGAGCACCAAGGACGAGCCTCTCCGGGCCCAGGCCGGCGGGCTGCAACGGTCGGTCGGCTTCTTCGGCCTGATGATGGTCTCGCTCGGATCGATCATCGGATCGGGATGGCTGCTGGGCGCGCTCAACGCGGCGGAACGGGCCGGGCCGGCGTCGGTTCTGTCATGGATCCTCGCGGCGGGAATGCTGTCGCTGCTCGCCCTGGTGTACGCCGAGCTCGGCGCGACGTATCCGGTGGCCGGCGGAGCCGCGAGGTTTCCCTACTACTCGCATGGCGCCGTCGCCGGGTTCACGGCGGGATGGGCGTCGTGGCTGCAGGCCGTCTTCATCGCGCCCCTCGAAGTGCTGGCAGCCATCACGTACGTGAACAGCGTCGGCTGGGTGAATCAGCACTTCAACATGATCTACAAGGTCGGCGAGAAAGCCGGCCTCCTGAACAGTACGGGATTGTTTGTCGCGCTCGTCCTGATGGTGCTGTTCACCGCGATGAATCTGGCGGGCGCCAAATTCGTCTCCGACAGCAACGTCATCGTCGTCATCTGGAAGACGGCCGTGCCCGTGCTCGCGGTGGGCGTCGTGGCCGCGCTGCAGTTCAATCCCTCGAACTTCCACGCGGGGGGCGGGTTCATGCCGTTCGGTTTTCATGGCGTCTTTGCGGCGTTGACCGGGGGCGTCGTGTTCGGGCTGCAAGGCTTCGAACAGGCGGTCCATCTCGCTGGCGAGGCACGCGATCCCAAACGAGATCTCTCTCGCGCGATTCTCGTGGCAATGGCGATCGGCGCCGTGCTCTACACGCTGTTGCAGCTGGTGATGATCGGCGCGCTCGATCCGGCGCACATCGCGAAAGGCTGGTCGATGCCGCTGGGGACCGATCCGTCTGACTACGGTGTCTGGTACACCCTCGCGCTCGCTTTGGGAGCGGGATGGCTCGCCAAGGCGCTCCTCGTCGACGCCGTCATTTCGCCGGCGGGTACCGGCGTCGTCTACATGGCGACCACCGCCCGGCTCTCGTACGCCCTCGGCGAGGAGCGGGAGATGCCGCGCGCGTTGGCCACGACCAGGAAGGGCGTACCGGTCGTCTCCATTCTCACCGCGGCCGTCGTTGGCTCGGCCGCGTTCGGACCGTTCAAGAGCTGGAACGCACTCGTCAGCGTCGTGACCGCGGCGACGGCCATCATGTATTCCTTCGCTCCGCTTTCGCTGGCGGCGCTCCACAAAGTTGACGGTGGCCGGCCGCGATCGTATCGCGTGCCGATGCCAAAGCTCGCGCTGCCCGCGGCCTTCTGCTCGGCCAACCTGATCATGTATTGGGGCGGGTTCGAGACCAACTGGAAGCTCGCCCTTTCCATTATCGCCGGTCTCGCTCTGTTCGCGATCGGGGCCTGGCGGATGCGCACCGGAGCTTCGCGCGCCATCGGGAACGCCATCTGGATGGCCCCGTGGTTGGGCGGCCACGTGTTGCTCGGATGGCTCGGGCGCTATGGCGGCGGCCGGAATATCCTGCCGAACTGGGTCGACGTCGGCGTGGTGATTGCCTTCGCCCTCGCCATCTTCTACTGGGCCACCTCGCTCAGGTTGAGCAAGGAAAACTCGGCGGCCGCCGTCGCCAAGGACGCCCGGCAGATTGACTACGAGGTGGCGCCCCAGGCCTGACGGGCTTTCCGATCACGGTGATCCTTTCCGCTGAACGTCGAGCTCGTGGAGGCGCTCGCGCAACCGAGCGGAGAGCGGCGATGTCGGGTTTGCGTGCAGGAACGCCTCGGCCGCCGCGTGCGCCTCGGCGGCGCGGCCGAGCTCGGCGAGCGCAAGCGCGCGCTCCGCGGCGCGCTCCTCCGCCAGGGCGCCCGCAGGGAAGAGGACGGCATGCCTGTCGAACAGCGCGAGGGCGCGCTCCGGATCGCCCGCGCGCAGCGCCGCCACACCGTCGTGGACCAAGCGCGCTTCGTCGGCCAACGTGGGCAACTTGGGCAACGTGGGCAACGCGGGTCGGTTGGGGATGGGCTGCGGCTCCGTTGGCCGACGATGCCGGACTGCGCTTTCCGTGGGCGAGCCTGTGTGGCGCGCGTACGACGGCCGCGCCGGCTCCTCGTTCGTGGCGCTCGCCGGCGGTGATTCCTCGGGGCGCGTCGGCACGGGCGCCGTCACCGGCGCTGTCGCTGTGACCGGCGCTGTCACCGTCGCTGGCACGGGCGCCACCTGGCTGCTGGCGCTGCTCCGCGCTGACGCGGTGACCGCGGCGGCGAGGCGGGCGTACCGAGCGCGGTGGACGGCAATCGCAGGCACTCCCACCGCGGCGGCGACAATCGCGCTGACGACGATCAGCTTCGCCGCCAACGTCCCAGCCGCCACCGCTCCCCCGGCCGCACCGGTGCCGAGGCCGCTCCCCGCGCCGGCCGCTGTGGCGGCCTTCGCCGACGAGCCGAGGCTCGCCGCTCTTCCGACCCCGGCCGCCGCGCCGAGCCCGGCTGCCGCGCCGAGCCCGGCCACCGCGCCGAGCCGCGCCGCCAAGGCCGACCGCACCCGGGCGCGGTCCTCGTCGGAAGGATCGTGGGCGTCGCGCGCGAGCTCGATCAGCATGCGTTCTTCTTCATCGAGCTGTCTCATCGGCTGCTCCGCATGTCGCGCGCGCGGTGGCGCGCGACGGCCTTCGAGAGCTCGAGCCGCGCCAGCCGGAGGCGGGAGTAGACGGTGTTGAGCGGTACGCCGAGCAGCGTCGCGATCTCCGGCGCGCTCATCTGTTCCAGCTCGGCCAGCACGAAGACCTCCCGCCGGTCGTCCTCCAGCCCCTCCAGGAACTGGTCGATGAAACGGGCCGCCTCGCTCTTGGCGGCCCGCTCGTGGGGGCCGTCGGCCGCGTCGGCGACGATATCAGGGTCGGCGCGGCGCTCGTCGTGCAACGCGTGAGGGTGCTTGGCGCCGAGCTCGCGGCGGTGCGCGCGAACGACGTTGAACACGATCCCGTAGATCCAGGTCTTGATCGAGGAGCGCCCCTCGAAGTCGTCCCGCCTTCGGTGGGCGACCATGAAGATCTCCTGCACCACGTCGTCGAGGTTGGCTTCCGGCGTTCCGAGCCGGCGCGCCGAACGCCAGACGAATGCGAAACTCGACTCGTAGATCTCCGCGAACGTCGGAGATGGGCCGGCGAGCGACGGAGGCAGGGCGGGAGGTGGCTCGAGCCCCCCGGGGCGATCTCCCAGCCTCTCGAACAATCGGACTGAACGCTCACCCATCGCTACGTCAACCTGGTGTGATGAATCGACGACATCCGTCACTAAAAGCGCAGCTCGAGCCCCAGGGCGCCGCGGACAGCGACGTCCGGAACGGTGTAAACCACATTGCCCGTCACAAAGCTCTTGTGCGTTGTTGGCACGACGACTTCGACTCGCCCGAAGACCGCGACCGCCGGAGAGATGCTCCATGAGGCCAGAGCCGAGCCCAGAAGCGAGAGCCAGAGCTGCGTGCTGTCCTGCAGAGTCGTGCCCGAGCCATGCATGATGGCCAGCTCGACGCCGGCACAGGGGCCGAGCTCGAACCGATCTCTGGTGATGGTCAGGCATCCGCGGCCCGAGAGATTGAACAGCTGGAAATCGGCCTGATCGATGCCGACCGTGAGTGGAGTTCGCCGGTTCGGAAAGAAGCTGAGACCGGCCAGCGCGCGCAGGCGCCAGCCCGGAACGGTCCAGATCGGCCCGCCCGCCGCCTCCATGCCGCCCGCGGGCGGATCGGGCATCGTGCCCCAGTCGAGGATTCCGTTCAGCATCAGGACGAACCGCGTGCGGTCCGGGTCGACGCCGGGCGCGATTCGAGGTTTATCGGAGGCCTGATCCACCGGTAATGCGTCGGGTCCCCCGTCCGCCCAGAGCGCGATGATGAGCGCGGCCGCCGACGCGATCGCCTCGCAGCTCTCGGCCTCGAACCGTCGCTCCGCCCGCGTGTACCCCGCCTGGAACAGCAAGCTCGCCTGCCAGCGCCCGCCCGTCGGCGCGCGCACGCTCACCAGGGCCAGGACGGGGACCGGCCGTGCAGCCGAGTGCGCCAGGTTTCCTTCCACTTCGGCCTGGACATGAGCGGCTGTCGGACATTCGGGCGGCGCCTGCCAGATCACCACCAGCGGTCTTATCTGCGCCGTCGCTAAACGTGCGCTGCCGAGCGCCACCACCGACGCCACCAGCGCCCCGATCCGCGATGCGACCATCTTCGCGCGACAATAACGCAACTCGGCGGCCGGATCGCCAACCCGCGTGAGCGCGCGTTATTCGTGACGGAAGGCGCCCACGCTCGACACCAGGCGGGCGAATGGACCAACGTTCGCCTGGCTGCAGGCACAGGTCGTTGACGTTGGGGACAGCCGCGCTCGCCGCCGCGATGGCGGCCTGCCTCCCTCGCGGCGCGCCCCCGGGGGGGCGGCAGGTCGTTGCCGATCGGCAGGCCACGCTCGAGGCCATCGTCCCTCCGAACGGCGACGGGGTGCTGCGGATTCTGATCCTGAAACCCGGGACGGCGGCCGGCTCGCAAGATCTCTACCTCGTGTCGGTGGATGCGGGGGACGGGCCGCCGTCCGAACAGCTCCTGGTCCCGGACGCCGACCCCCAGGTCGACTTCGGGTGTGTCGACATGGTGGCGCCCTGCAGCCTCATCGCGCCGGATGGGACGCTCCTGGTCTACACGAAGCACGGATCGGTAAAGGTTGATCCCTTCACCGGAGCTCAGAGCGCGGCCCCGTCGTTCCTGCTGCTGGCTTCCGCGAGCGGTGCGCGCTCCTTCATGGCCAACCAGGACGGGGGGACTCTGACCGAACCGGACGGGAGCACGGTGGCGATCGACCTCCTCCCTCCCCCCAGTGGTGGACTCGGCTACTACACCAACTACGGCAGTCCTTATGCTTTCTTCGGCGAGGATTTCTACTACGTATCGTCACAGGCAGTGCTGATCCGCCTCCCGCCCTCCGGCGCCCCGGAGCAGGTCGCGACAGGCATCGCTGGGTTCCGGGGTACTCAGACGTCCGATGGACTCCTGCTGATCTTGGTCAGGGCGACGTCCGATCCGAGCGTCCAGGCGCTCTCCATTCGCGATCCGCTCACCGGCGTGGAGACGGTCTTGCCGTTCAGCTTCACCGACCTCAGCATCTCGCCAGACGGGCAGTGGCTGCTCCAGGTCGACACATCCTCGGGCAGCTTCACGTTTTTCAATTCCCATTCCGACACCCAGCAGGTCGTCGAGGTCCCGGGCCTGGCCCCATATTTGTTCTTCCAGGCGGCGTGGCGACCGGGAAGCTCGCAGGTCTGGTTCACGGCCGGTTCGTACGCGACGCCAACTGTCTGGGTCGTGAGCCCCGGCGTGTCTCCGATCTCGGTGCCCGGGGTCGGCCTCGTCGCTGTGGGCAATGCCGGGTTCGGCTGGGAGCAGAATCTATTTACCGCTGACGGAGCTCATTGGTTCTGCACGCCGTCCCCGCCCGACGACACCACGCCAATGATTCAGGTCGGCCGGACCGACGATCCGGCGGGACCCCGCTTCGATCTCATTCCGGAGGGGACTTCGCTCTTCAATGCGTGGCTGCTCGCCGACGGTCGGATGTTGACCGCCGTCTACACGGATTTCGCGCCACGCAGCGACGTGTTTGCGGTCAACCTCGATACCGGTGAGAGCGTCCAGCTGGCGGAGCGCGGGCGAGTCGCCGCGGTCGGCCAGACGCGCTTCGTCGGCATGTTCCACTACGACCGCGACTATCGCGGTGATCTGACGACGGTCGAGCTCGACAGCGGGCGGCAGACGATCCTGGCGCCCGAGTTCGCCGTGACGGCTTTCGTCGAACCGCAGGGGGCCGATCTGGTCCCGCCGGGCGCGCGCGTCGTCTACCAGTTCCAGGCCCGGACCGATTCGCCCTACGACGGCATCTGGGTCGTGAGCTCCCCGTGACCTTCTTGCCGCTCTTTTCGTTGTGACCTCTCTCTATTGGTGACGGAAGTCGCCGACTCTCGACACCAGGGAGCGACGAATGGACCAACGTTCGCTTGGGCCCAGGCACAGGTCATTGACGCTGGCGATCGCCGGGACCGCCGCCGCGATGGCGGCCTGCCTGCCCCGCGGCGCGCCCCCCGGGGGGAGACAGGTCGTCGCCGATCGTCAGGCCACGCTCGAGACCATCGTCCCTCCAAACGGTGACGGGGTGCTGCGGATTCTCATCCTGAAACCTGGACCGGCGGACGACTCGCAAGATCTCTACGTCGTCTCGGTCGACGCCGGCGGCGGGCCGCCATCCGAAAAGCTCCTGGTCTCGGACGTCGACCCCCAGTCCGGCGTCGGGTGCACCGACATGGTGGCGCCCTGTGGCCCCTCGCCAGGTGGGTGGCTGTTGGTCTACACGACGAGCAACGCGTCGGTGCTGGTCAATTGCTTCACCGGAGCTCAGCTCTCGTTACCCGTGGGCACCTGGCCGCTCCTCTCGGACAGCAGTCAACGGATCGTCGTCACTGACTCGAACGGGTCGACGCTGTACGAAGCCGACGGGAGCACGGTGGCTCTGGACGTCGAATCTCAAGCCAGCGCTCTGGGCGGCGGCGCTCACGCTCTGTTTTTCGGCGAGGATTTCTACTACGTGACGTCCCAGGGGGCGTTGATGGACCTCCCGCCCTCCGGCGTTCCAGAGCAGGTCGCGACGGGCATCGGGAGCTTTCTTGGCTTTCCAACGCCCGATGGAACCCTGCTGCTCTTGATCGGGACGACGTCCGATCCGAGCGTCCAGACGTTCTCCGTTCGCGATCCGCTCACCGGCGTGGAGACGGTCTTGCCGTTCAGCAGCGCCTTGGTCCAGGTCTCGCCGGACGGAAATTGGTTGCTCGACAGAGAGGACGTCTTCACCACCGGCGGCTTCGCGCTTTTCAACTACCGCACCGGCGCACGACAGATCGTCGAGATCCCGGACAGCCAAGGCTCACTCTCGTTCTTCCCGTGGCGACCCGGAAACAGCTCCCAGGTCTGGCTCACGACCGGCTTGAACGCGCCGCCACCCGCGACACCAACACATACTGTCTGGGTCGTGACCCCCGGCGGGGCCCCCGTCTCCGTGCCCGGCGTCGGCCTCGCCAGTGTGAGCACTCCCGGCCTACAAGACGAGTCCTTTACCCCCGACGGAGCTCATTGGTTCTTCACGGCGTCCCCGCCCTACACGAACACGCCGCTGGTTCAGGTCGGTGCGGCCGACGATCCGACGGGACCCGGCTTTGTTGTGAACCCGGGATCGACCTCAATCTTCGGGGTGTGGTCGCCGGCCGACGATCGGTTGTTGACCGCCCTCTACACTGACTTCGCACCACGGAGCGACGTTTTTGAGATCGACCTCCACACCGGTGAGAGCGTCCAGCTGGCGGAGCGCGGGCGGGTCGCCGCGGTTGGCCAGACGCGCTTCATTGGCATGTTCCACTACGACC
>Ga0209890_10000404_pt1 | contig 19946 bp, 19 predicted proteins | sample OrgsoiDNA2013049_FD_185799 | JGI IMG/M metagenome (GOLD analysis project Ga0209890, IMG submission 185799) | Permafrost soil microbial communities from the Arctic, to analyse light accelerated degradation of dissolved organic matter (DOM) -... | ecosystem: Environmental > Terrestrial > Soil >...
TACGCCGCCTGCGCCATCACAGCGACCACTATGGCTGTGGGCAACGCAGCCGCTGCCGGAGCGCAGGTGACCATCGACCCCAATCTCGGCACCCAAGGGCAATGCGGCTACAACTCCGACGCGAGCGAGGTCGGCTGCGATGCGATTCATGGGGAGAAATACGTCGCCGTGAGCAGCAGCGGGCCCGGGATAAGTACCCCGCATACCGTTGTGGTCCTGCCCGCTGCACTTGCATATCTGAGGCAACCGCCAGGTTGAGCGTCCCATGCTGGCGATGAGGGGGGAGCGCCTATTTCGTCGCCTCGGCTCTGGGGAGGCCCGGTCAGGGGCCCGCCCGGGTCGCGGCCACAAGCGCATGGGCACCTCATCGCCGCGACCTTCGTAGGCATGTTGTGGGCAGCCGCCGGTTTGATGGCCGTGGCGCTGGTCGGAGACCATCCCGCTCCCCACCAGTGTCTCGGTCTATGTCGGGGCGCTCATCGGCGCCTCGGTGGTTGGCGGGCTTCTGGTGTCGCGGGACGTCCGGCCGCAGACGGCCGTACGCGACCTTGGGCTGGGCATCATCTCGCTCGGGTCCATCGACTGGGCGGCGCGGTCAGTGTGGCCGCGGTCGCTCACGTAGCCGAGCGTCACGTTGGGTAGCAACCGGACGCCAAACCCCCTTGGTTAGTGTGTGACGGTGCTCAGGACTTCGGTGGCAGTGGCGGCGGGCAAGGCGGCACGTGTCGCCTCGAGGTTGCGCGGTGGCGGTTCGGCGTTGCCCGGACTCGTGGTCGAGAGGTTGGACCCGCGGTTCCTTACCCACGCACTCGCGGACCTGCCTCGGGGAGTCGTCGTGGTCACCGGTACGAACGGCAAGACCACGACGACCAAGATGCTTGTCGCCATCCTGCGCGAGCACGGTCTGACGGTGTTCACCAACCCCACCGGCAGCAACTTCACCCGCGGTGTCATCTCCTCGATGCTGGCCGAAGTCCCGCTCTCGGGACGACTCAAGGCGGACATCGCGGTCCTGGAGCTCGACGAGGCCCACGCGCTGAAGTTTGCCTCCGCGGTCAAGCCGACACACTCGTTGCTGCTCAACGTCGCTCGCGACCAGCTCGACCGTTTCGCCGAGATCGACCACACCGCCAAGCTGCTCGCCGAGCTGGCAGAACAGACCACCACCGGGGTGGTCCTCAACCTCAACGACTCGTTCGTCTCCAGGATCGCCGGACGTGTTCGCGACGGTGTCAAGGTCATCTATTTCGGTGTCGACCCATCGATCGCGGATCGTCTCCCAGAGCTGCAGGAGGCTGATGTCCGGTTCGAGGACGGCTTCAGGCCTCCGATGCCCACCGCGGCCGATGGTCTGCTCAAGCCTTACGACGAACGTAGCTTCGAGGTGCGTTTCGGCTCCGCCGATCGGGTCGGGCCCATGGTTCTCAAACAGCGCGGTCTGGCTGCCATGATCAACGCCACAGCCGCGATATCCACAGCAAAGGCGTTGCTGGGTAACGACTTTCGCGAGATCGCCGGGGTCGCAGCTCTCGAGAGGGTCGAACCCCCCTTCGGTCGCGGCGAGGTCATCGACGCCGACGGACAACCCCTGGAACTCGTCCTGGTCAAGAACCCGGCCGGTTTCACCGTCGCCTTGGGAACGTATGGCAACACACCGGTCACCACAATGATCGCCATCAACGACAACTACGCCGACGGTCGCGACGTGTCCTGGCTCTACGACGTCGGCTTCGAGTCACTGCGAGACAGGGGAGTGGCGCTCACCAGCGGTGTCCGGGCCTTCGACATGGCGCTGCGGCTGCAGTACGACGACGTGGCCGTGGCCGACGTTGAGCTCGACCTGGACCTCGCGCTCAAACGTTTCCTGACGGCGTACAAGGACGAGCCCAAGCGCATCTTCTGCACGTACACCGCGATGATGGCGCTGCGCCGGAACCTGGCAGCGCGCTACGGCCTGGCCAACTTCGGAGAGGACGCCCAGCCATGAGCGGCAGCCACCCGAACAGCAAGGGCCGGATCAACGTCGTGCACATCTACCCACGCGAGATGAGCATCTACGGCGACCTTGGTAACACGCGCGCCCTGGCCAGCCGACTGCTTTGGCACGGTTACGAACCCGTGGTCCACCAGCACCACCCCGGCAACGACTTCCCGGCGGACGCGCACCTCGTCCTCGGCGGTGGCGGTCAGGACAGCGGGCAGGCGCGGGTCCAGGACGATCTGGCCCACAATGCTGAGGTCTTGCGGTCCTTGGCGGCTGACGGCACGGCGATGCTGATGATCTGCGGGATGTATCAGCTCTTCGGCAACGCGTTCATCACCGTGGAGGGGGAGCGGCTCCCGGGTATCGGCATCCTCGACGTGACCACCCAGGGCAACGCCAAGCGGATGGTTGGACCGGTCGTCCTGGAGACGGCGTACGGAGACGTGGTCGGCTACGAGAACCATTCGGGATCCACGCAGCTCGCGCCGGGGCAGCGGCCCTTCGGCACGGTGAAGTCAGGCATGGGCAACAACGGCAGCGACAAGACCGAGGGCGCGGTCACCGGCAACGTGTTCGGGTCCTACCTGCACGGCCCGCTGCTCCCGGCCAACCCTTGGTTCGCCGACGCCCTCATCAAGCTGGCCGTCGAGCGTGCAGTGGGCGAGCCCTTTGTTCCGGGACGCATCGACGACGAGTTGGCCGACCAGGCGCGCACGCGCCAGGTCCGCCGCCTCGTGCGATGAGCTAGGTTCCCGCAGGAGAGCCATCAAGGGAGCCGCTGGCCTGGTCGGCGTCGTCGCTGGGTGTGGTCTTCTTCGAGGTAGCCCAGCCGAGATAGGCCAGCGCACCCAGCGGGACCTCCATCACGTGCGTGAAGAGCGAGAACAGCACCGTGCCGGAGAGTGCCTGGGCAGGGTCGGCGCCGAACGCGACCAGGACGGCAACTGCGCCGCCCTCCGTGACTCCGACGCCACCGGGCGTGATGCCTATGGCGGATAGCAGCCGCCCCACGGCGTAGGCGGCGAAGATGTGCGAGAAGGGCATCCGCAGCCCGACCACCTGCATGCTCTGCCAGAAGAGCACATAGAAGACGACGAAGAACGCGATCATCCCGAACGTCATCTTGACCCAGTTGTGGCGCACCACTGCGACGATGCGCACCCGCTGGTCGTTGATGAGATCGTCGAGGGCGACCTCGTGCAGGAACGTGATCCGTCGACTAGCCGGGCGCAGTACCCGGTTGAGAGCCTGGCCGATCGATCGGGTGACCTTCTCGCTGGCCAGCGCCGCGATGAACAGCGTCAGCAGCGCCAGGCCTGCGGCTGCCCCGATGAGACCACCCCGGACCACCGCTGTGGGCAGGTTCCCCCCGGCCACGAGCAGGGCGATCAGGGCGGTCACCGGCAGGAGCATCCGGGCGAGCAGGTTCCAGACGCCGGTCACGATGATAGAGGTCGAGATGTCGCGTCGCGTGAAGCCCCAGGACCGGAAGGCTGCGTAGCTGACCGCCACTCCGGCAGCACCACCGCCGGGCACCAGGTTGCCCGCGGACGACCCGCACAGGTTCACGATGAGCGCCTGTACGTGACGCAGACCGGGCAGCGAACCGGTGAGTGTGAAGGTGTAGGTCCAGAGCCCGAGGCACATGAGCCCGAACAGCATCATGACCGAACCGAAGCCGACGTGGCTGAGGGTTTCGAACACCGCGCTCCACGTGGTCTTGGCGATCCTCGGCAGCCACCAGACGACGAGCACGATCGCCAGGAGCATGCCGAGCAGACCCTGCACGAGCTGAATGCGGGTCGGGCGCCACAGGCTGTGCGCGAGCGGGTCGCCGTCCGTCATCATGACCTTCGCCGAGTCGTCACGCCAGACCGGCGAAGACGTCGCGAGAGACGGGCGCGCCCCGAGGGTGGGCTGGGTCGACGAACCACTCGTGGGCGAAGACCACGTCGTACAGCGGTCGCGGGATGCGCAGGAAAGCCGCAAGAGTGCGGTCCGCCCCGTCATCGGCGCTGGCCTGTGAGGCGTGGGCTCGCATCGAGGCCCGCTTGGCGGAGGCATAACGGCGCACGTTGACCCTGTGGGTGATCTCGGCGCGCGGGCTGAACGCGCTCTGGAAGGTCGCGGGGTCGAAGTCTGCAGGGAACGTGTAGACCTTGCCAACCACCGCCAACGCACGGCAGATCGTGTCGCGTGGGACGGTCGCCTGCAGCACGCGCGGAGTGTGCGCGAGCTCGGCTGCCCGTACCCCGACCCGGTGAGCCTTGACGTGATCACGATGCCCGTAGCCGCCGTTTGCGTCGTACGTCAAGAGGACGTCGACGGACTCTTCCGACAGGATGTCGGCGAGGCGTCCTGCGGCCTCGTCGACATCAGCCTGGATGAACCGCCTCTGCCCCGGCGGATCCGGCACGGTCAGTGGTCCCATACCGCTGTCGGCGTAGCCGAGGTGCTCCACGCGGGCCACCCCCAACGCTCGTGCGCTTTCACGCAGTTCGTTCAGTCGTCGGTCGCCGAGCCGACCCTCGGCCGCGAAATTGCCGGCGGCCAGCCCCTCGTTGCCGTCGGTTGCCACCACCAGAATGACCCGATGACCCTCGGCGGCTGCGCGCGCCATCGTCCCGGCAGTGAGCAGTGCCTCGTCGTCGGGGTGTGCATGGAAAGCCAGGAGGGTGTGCGCCATCACGTTCCATCTTGTCTCATGCAAGGCTGAAGATCGTGAAGATCGCACTGCTTTCGGACTGTTACCTGCCCCGCCTCGGCGGCATCGAGGTGCAGGTTCATGACCTTGCCGCCCGCCTGATCGGCCGGGGGCACGAGGTTGTCGTCTTTACGGCCACCCCCGGCAGCCGCGGTGAACGGGGCGGCTTTGTCGACCAGGTCGACGGTATTGCGGTCCATCGGCTGGCGCTCAGGCTGCCGTTCGAGCTGCCGGTGAACCCATTGGCCCCACGGTTGCTGCGCCAGAGGTTGCTCGGCGGCGGTTTCGACGTCGCCCACATCCACATGGGAGTGGTGAGCCCCTTCGCCGTGGACTGTACCCGCGTCGCCACGGACGTGGGCCTGCCGACCGCCATGACGTGGCACTGCATGCTGGGTCCTTTCGAGCAGCTGTTCCGTGCTGCCGGATACGTGCGAAACTGGGCAGCTCATGGCGTTGCCATGAGCGCGGTCTCGGCCGTGGCAGCCGAACCGTTGCAGCGCATCGTCGGCTCGGCGGGCATGGTCAATGTCCTGCCCAACGGAATCGACGTCGAGCGGTGGGCCACTGCGCCCGGTCAGGGCCCGGCGCGCGAGCCGGGCGGTGGCGTACGGGTGGTCTCGGCGATGCGGCTGGCGGCGCGCAAACGGCCATTGCCGTTGTTGCGCACCATGGCTCGAGTGCGCGCACTGGTTCCGGCCGACATCGGGATTCGTTTGGAGCTCTTCGGCGATGGTCCCGACCGCCGCCGGCTCGAGCGGTTCGTCGCTGCCCACGACATGGCCGGCTGGGTGCTGCTGCCGGGCAGGGTGACCCGTCAGGAGCTACGCGAAAGGTATGCGGCGGCCGACATCTACGTGGCCCCTGCGCCCCTGGAGTCGTTCGGGATCGCTGCCCTGGAGGCGCGCACGGTGGGACTTCCGGTCGTGGGGCGGCGGGGCAGCGGCGTGCAGGAGTTCGTCGAAGATGGCCTGAACGGATATCTCGCGGCCGACGACGAGGCGATGGCCGGCTGCCTCGCGCGACTCGTCGCGGACGACGGGCTCCGGGGATCGATGACCGCATACAACCGCAGTACGCCGCCAGAGCAGTCATGGGACCGGATCCTGGACGTTGCAGAGGCGGAGTACGGCCGTGCCATCGCTGTGGCGGAGTCAGCGGTCCAGGCGACGCGTTGACCCGCCGGCTGCCCGAGCCGCCCGGCCTGTTCGTGGTGGGGATCGACGGCACTGGCTCAGAGGTCGTCCGTCTGGTGCTCGGTCACGGAGATGACCCAGTCACGCTGCTTGCAGGGTATGGCTGGCAGGTGCAGCGGGCGCGAGATGTCAGCAGTGACACGAGCGGGAAGCATGTGCTGACACTGTTCTTCGTCGTTCAGCGGCACGTGGTCGCACCGCTGCACGTCGGGGTGCCGCTGCACCGGGACAAAGATCTGGTGACCATCGAGGGCGAGGTCCCGCAGCCGAACCAACGCGTGGCGGCCTACGCCTTCGTGACCAGCTCGCGCGGTGTGCTGATGACCCAGTTCTCGGGCCGCACCAACGCCGGGGGCCAGTGGGGTCTGCCGGGCGGAGGCCTGGAGAGGGCAGAGGCGCCGGAGCGGGCTGTCGTGCGAGAGGCCTGGGAGGAGAGCGGGCAGGTGATCGAGGTGGGTGCGCTCGCTCTGATCCAGACCACTCGCTGGCTCGGCCGCGCCCCTAGTGGTCGACTCGAGGACTTTCATGCCGTGCGGATCGTCTACCGCGCGTCCTGTCATTCTCCCACCGAGCCGGTGGTCCACGACGTCGGCGGCACCACGGCCTCTGCCGCGTGGGTGCCGCCGACCGACCTCGACCGCCTCGACGTGGCCCCCAGCTGGCGCTGGCTGATGTCAGGGGCCGTCATGGCGCCGGACGAGGCCAATGACCCCGAGCACCACCAGCAGCAGACCGATGCCCACGATCGCGCCCGGCCCCAGCTGTGACCAGTCGATCCGCCAGCCCATCGTCTCGTGGGCGATGATCAGTGCTGCCAGGAGCATGGCAACCAGCCCGAGAACGACCGGTGCGACGTTGGGTCCCTGGGGGCGGGCGCGCGCACTGACCCGGTCCTGGATCGGGTCGTCATCTGGGGATGACGCCGTTGGCGGTGTGTTGGCTTCCATTGCTAGTTCTCCTTAACCACGGTGAGCTGTCCGATTCCGACTCTGGCATCGACCACGACTTCGGTTGGCCCTGTGCCGATGACCGCTGTCCGGGTGAGGTCCGTGCCTCCCTGCCCGTTGTTGCCTGCGTCTGCGGGCAGGAGGATCTCGCCCAGGCTGACGTGGCCGACGACCTCTACGGTCAAACCCTGCGGGACGAGCACCTTCAGGTCACCCAGTCCCACGGATACCGGGAGCCTGGTCCCGCTGAGACCTTCGCTGGGCAGGCGGCCCAGGTCGAGAACTGCGTTACCCGCGCCCAGGTGGTAGTTGGCGCCGCTGGTCACCGATGTGGGTGCCCACGTCGCGTCCCCGACCCGTCCGCCGGCCTGGATCCCGCTGGTCACCGTGCTCGACAAGGCGGTGATCGCCAGGACGACTGCCAGGAAGGCCACGAAGCCAGCCCGCCAGCCGGACACCCCGAGCCCGACGAGCAGCAACCCCGTCGCAGCGAGCGAACCAGCCATCGCGATTGCCACGTGGTCTCCGGGCCAGCTGAACTCGGTGCCCAGCCAGCTCAGGGAGCCGTAGGTCACCAGGGCCAGGCCGATGGCGAGCACGGCCATCAGCGGCCCCCCGGATCGGCGACGTAGCTTCCTGGGGGAGACCGGGCGCAAGGCGGTGGGCGATGGGACCGGCCGCGTCGGCCACGGACCGGCCGCGGTCGGCGGCGGGCCAGCGGCATACGGGGTGCCGGCATACGGGGTGCCGGCATACGGGGTGCCGGACTGCTGAGCGCTCACCCGCTGGTCGGCGCCGGGACGGTTGCGTGAGAGCCTGATAAGCCACCAGATCACAAGGCCGGTGAACACCAGGCCCCAGGGGAAGCCCCAACCGGAGCCGCGGCCCCACCACGAACCTCCGAACACCGCCAGCACCGCGAAGACGACCAGGACCACGGAGCCGCCGTGTCCATGCACCAGGGCCCGCTCGGCAGCGATCTGGTCCTGGTCGTTGGGCAAAAGGGCCCACGCGACGAGGTAGATGCTGACACCAACGCCTCCGAAGATGGCGAGCAGCACGAAGGCTGCACGGACGATCACGGGGTCGACGCCGAGGCGGTCGGCGAGCCCCGAGCACACGCCCCCGATCCACTTGTCATCCGTGCGGCGTCGCACTCCGATGCCGCGTAGGGCGGCGAAGACCTTTTCCAGACCTGTTTGCGGGTCGGTCGTGCTCTGTTCGTTCATGTCCCCATTTTTTCCCCCGCGGCGGTCGCTCGCTATCAGGGTCGACCCTGACTCGACCCTGGCTCGACCCTGAGATCGCGCTGTCCAGGCCCGATCTGCCTCGGTGGTGGGCGAGGATGGACCTCGTGCCCATGCCTTACGAGCTTTCACATTCGCCGACCGACCCCGGTCAGCGCCGGGCGGTGCGGCGGCTGGAGCGCCCGACCCGGGGCCGCTACGTCGCAGGGGTCTGTGCCGGCCTGGCCGAGCACCTCGGGCTCAACGTGCGCCAGGTGCGTCTGACGTTCATCCTGGCCAGTCTTGCAGGCGGCGTCGGGATTGCGGCATACCTCTTCCTTTGGGCGCTCACCCCTCAGTCGCCGGAGGCCACCGCCGTCCCCGGGACCCACGCTGTGGCTGCGGGCCGACAGGCGAACGAGTCACTGCGCAACTTCGTCGTAGGCCTGGGGTTGCTCCTGGTCGGCGGGGTGCTCTTCGCCCAGCAACACGACGTCAACCTGCGCCTTGGGGTGCTCATCCCGCTGATGACCGTGGCCGGCGGGGCGGTCCTCGCGTGGTCACAGCTTGACGACGCAGAACGGGGCAGATGGCTGGTCCGCAGTGGCGAAGGTCGACGCGCGGGCTTGCTTCGTCTGGGGGTCGGTATCGCACTGGCGTCAGTCGGTGTTGTCTTTCTCGCGACCCAGGGACGGGGGCTTGCTGGGCTGTGGGATGTGGGGATCGCGGCCGTGGCCGTGCTTGCCGGAGCCGCTCTGATCGCTGCCCCGTGGGGGGTGCGTCTCTGGAGCGACCTGCGCGCCGAGCAGGCACAGCGCATCCGTGAGACCGAGCGGGCCGACATTGCCGCACACCTGCACGACTCGGTCCTGCAGACCCTGGCGCTGATCCAGCGCAAGGCGGACGACCCGGGTGAGGTGACCCGCCTCGCGCGCGCACAGGAGCGCGAGCTGCGCGGATGGCTGTACGCAGGCCCGCGCGGCTCCCGGGCCAGCCTCGCCTCCGCGGTCACGCAGGCCGCGCACGAGGTGGAGGACCTGCACGGCATACCCATCGAGCTGGTGATCACCGGTGACGGCCCGCTCGATATGGGCGGGACCGCTCTGGTGCAGGCGGTACGCGAGGCCTTGATCAATGCCGTTCGACATGGCGCGCCGCCGGTCTCTGCCTACGTGGAGGTGGGCTCCGAGCGCGTCGAGGCGTTTGTGCGCGATCACGGTCCTGGTTTCGACATCGACGACGTGCCCCGGGATCGCCTCGGCGTCCGCAAGTCGATCCTGGGCCGCATGTCGCGCAACGGTGGCACCGCTGCACTGCGCCGCCTCGAGCACGGCACCGAGGTCTGCCTGTCTTTGCCCGTGAGCATCGCCGGGGCTCAGGCCGAAGCCGCGCCGGATGCTCAACCCGATATCGAAGGAACGCGCTGATGACCGATCCAGGATCCGTACAGCCCATCCCCATCCGGCTCGTCCTGGTCGATGACCACCGCATGTTTCGGTCAGGGGTCAAGGCCGAGCTCGGCGAGTCGATGGTGATCGTGGGGGAGGCTGCGGACGTCGACCGCGCGATCGTCGTGGTGGCGCAGACGCGACCCGATGTCGTCCTGCTCGATGTCCATCTGCCCGGCGGCAACGGCAACGGCGGCAGTGACGTGATCTCCGGATCGGGCGGTGTGAGCGCCGAATCCGGTCAACCCGTCCGCTTCCTGGCACTGTCGGTGTCCGACGCGGCAGAGGACGTGATAGCGGTCATCCGCGCCGGGGCGCGCGGGTATGTCACCAAGACCATCAACGGCAATGACCTGACCTCCGCGATCCGACGGGTCGCGGACGGCGATGCGGTGTTCAGCCCTCGGCTGGCGGGCTTCGTCCTGGACGCCTTTGGTGCCGCGGCCGGTGAGGTCGCTCTGATCGACGAGGAGCTCGACAGGCTCAGCACCCGCGAGCGCGAGGTGATGCGGCTCATCGCTCGCGGATACCAGTACAAGGAAGTGGCCAAGGAGCTCTTCATCTCGATCAAGACGGTTGAGACGCATGTGTCTTCGGTGCTGCGCAAGCTGCAGCTGTCATCAAGGCACGAGCTCACCGCGTGGGCCGTCGGGCGGCGCCTGCTGTGAGCCGGTCGTTCTGCTCCTATCGTGGCAGGCTTCGCGCGGCGGTGTAGCGCGCCATCGAGTGCTCCAGCCGTCGCCTAAATATCGTGGAGCCGGCGATGGCGACGCCAACGGCCAGGGTCAGGGCGATCCAGGACGAATTCGTGAGCCACTGCTCGGCGCGGCTACCCACCGCGTAGACCGCCGCCGTGGTCCCGCTGGCCCAGATGAGGCCGCCGAGCGCATTGGCCGTGAGGAAGCGTGGATAAGGCATTCGCAGGGCACCGGCCAGTGGGCCGGCGAACATGCGAAGCAGCGCCACGAAACGACCGAGGAACACGGCCAACACGCCATACCGGGCGAAGATATGCTCGGCGTAGGCGAGGCGATCGGGGCCTGCGTGTCGGGGAAACCGCCGTCCCAGCAGGTCGAGCATCCGATCACCCCAGCGCCGGCCCGCCAGATAGCCGATGTTGTCGCCGACGATGGCTCCGGCACTGGCGCTCACGGCGACCCAGATGGGGGACACGTCCAGCTCGTGGCGCGTTGCCAGCAGTGCCGCGGACACCAGGATCACCTCGCCGGGCAACGGGATGCCCATGCTCTCCAGCCCGATCACCAGCGCGACCACGACGTAGATCACCCCCGGGGTGACTCCGACCAGGAGCGCATCGACATTCACCGGCTCAGCCCAGATCCATGACGTGGAAGCATTCGCCGAGCCGGCCCTGTCCGAGGGCGAACGTCTCGGCCACCCCGGTGCCCCAACGGCGCAGGAAGCTCTCCAGCTCGTCGCCCATGTGTCCTGTCTGCGACGCATGAGCCCTCAGGGCGGCGACCTTGCGGCCAAAGGTTTCGGTGATGTCCACGGCGTGGGTCATGTGCGGATGGGCCATGATCCAGATCTCGTTGACGTGCCACGGCTGCAGGCCCCGCTCGATGAGCTCGGGCCAGGCAAAACGGTTCTCGGCGGCGGGGTAGACGGCACGGATGGCGGCTTCGCCCGCGGCGAGGTGGTCAGGATGGGAGGCCTGAAGGCGGTCGTACCCCCGCTCCGGGGACTGGACCATGACACGCTGGGGCTGGACCTCGCGGATCACCTCGACGATCTGGCGTTGTAGGTCCCACGAGGGCTCCAGCCAACCGTCGCGATGACCCGGCAGGAACCTCACGTCCTTGACGCCCAGCACGCCGGACGCGGCGACCTGCTCGCGTTCGCGGATGGCCGGCATCTGCTCGCGGTTGCCGTCGTCGAACCCGCCCTGCTCGCCGCGGGTGCATAACAGGATCGTGACGGTCAGACCGGCGTCCACCCAGCCAGCGATGGTCCCGGCCGCGCCGAAGTCGCAGTCATCGGGATGTGCGGCCACCACGAGAGCCCGCGCGATGTCCTGGTCGGGCCTGGCGGTGGCCGGTTGGCCGAAGGTCCGCTCCGTCATGAGGTCAGCCTAGTTGCGTTGCAGCCGGCACCTGGCCATCGATCTAGGCCGGGTGCCTGGGTGAGGCATTCTCGACCAGTGCGCCCAGGGCTGGGCCTTCGAGTCGGTAGGTGAGCCAGTCGTCCAGAGGCTGCGCGCCAATTGAGTCGTAGAAGCCGATCGAGGGGGTGTTCCACTTCAGCACCGACCACTCGAGCCGACCGTAGCCACGTTCGGTGCATACCGCCGCCAGGGTCGCCAACATCGCCTTGCCAAGTCCGGAGCCGCGATCCTCCGGTGAGACAAACAGGTCCTCGAGCCAGATGCCACTGCGTCCCAGCCAGGTCGAGAAGGTGAGGTACCAGATCGCTATGCCCACGACCGTCCCGTCCGCGACGGCGACATGCGCAAAGGCCGTGGGCACCTGGTCCTGCGGGAAAAGGGCCGCCTCGAAGTGGGCCCTGGTCGCCTCGACCGCGGCCGGCTCCTTCTCGTAGACCGCCAGCTCGTGGACGAGGCCCATGATGGCGGCCACGTCGTCCGGCTCGGCCGGCCGGATGGTCCTTCCTCGCTGTTCATTCGAAGCGGATTCAGTATGTGGCGTAGTCACGGTACGAGCGTAGGTCAGGCTCCGCCCGCAAGCCGACTCACGCCCTTGCCCGGCGGGGCATCCCGGACCCGTAACGACCGTTGGTGCCCCGTGTCACCGGTCGTCGGCGTGCCCCGCTTGCTCGGGCAATCTTCCATTCCACCCACGCCGGACCAGCCGGCGGCGTTGACCTGGCTGGGCGCCTCGTCGATGACAGTGATGTTCGACACCATCGCTGGTCCTTGGGTATACCCCTGGCCGTCCACGGACGAAGGTCTGTGCCCACCGCCATTGTGGTGGTCGCCGTGGCGGCACTGAGGCCGCCGTTTCGCAGGTGAGCCCGGGTTCCTGGCGTTCGGCCTCGCAATGGTGATGCCGGCCCTCGTGCCGATCTGCACCCATTGCCAAGAACAGCCGCAAGTACGGGTCAGGCAGTCCTCACTGATCACGACCCATGGCGGGTTCCTCCAGGCCTGCCCCGCAGGCTTGCGGCGGTCATTGTCGCGGCCGTCCTGTGGGGTGAAACTGGGACGAGGGCAAGACCACCACAGCCTGCGCGCCCAAGTGGGTTGCGCTCGCGCTGGCCGTGACCGCGGTGCTTTCCGCGACCGTGATGACCGCCCAGGCCGTAGGTGGGGCGCGGCGCCGCCGCCGCCCTCTGGTCGAGGACGGCGGCTTCACGACAGCCCCGGGCTGCACGAAGTGGTTGTCGGCAGGAGATCTTCATCACGAACTGTGCCGCGGTCCGCGATGATCGACGGCGATCAGTTCCGTCGCCGGCGCGACGTAGGCTGGAACCCACGATGAGCACCCTTTTCGGCGACTTCCCCCTGCCCGGGATCAGCCCTGCCCTGGCTGGCGGCGAAGTGGACCACCGTGGCGTGCCCACCTGGGCCGAGGCGGGTGGCGAGCTGCCCGTCGGCGGTGTTGGTCGCCACACCGACTCCGTGCTCAGCTGTGACCCGGAGACGCTGCTTCGGGAGCTCAACCCCCAGCAGCGGGCCGCGGTCACCCACGAGGGGGCACCGCTGCTGATCGTCGCGGGGGCGGGCTCGGGCAAGACCCGCGTGCTGGCGCACCGGATCGCACACCTGCTGGCTGCGCGCGATGTCCGACCCGGTCAGATTCTCGCGATCACCTTCACCAACAAGGCTGCCGGCGAGATGCGCGATCGGGTTGCCTCACTGGTCGGCGCGCGCAGCCAGGCCATGTGGGTCTCGACCTTTCATTCAGCATGTGTGCGCATCCTGCGTCGCGAGGCCTCCCACGTCGGGTTGAAGTCAACCTTCTCGATCTATGACGCCGCTGACAGCCTGCGCCTCATGTCGATGGTCCTGCGCGACCTCGATCTGGACCCCAAGCGCTACCGTCCGAGGACTTTCTCCGCGCAGGTGTCCAACCTCAAGAACGAGCTGATCGACGAGGAGACCTACTCGGGCGGGCTCGGTGAGGCCTGCCATCACGAGCGCATGGTCGCTGAGGCCTACCGGATGTACCAGGCCCGCCTGCGCCAGGCCAATGCACTGGACTTCGACGATCTGATCATGACGACGGTCAACATCCTTCAGGCCTTCCCCGACGTCGCCGAGTACTACCATCGGCGTTTCCGGCACGTCATGGTCGACGAGTACCAGGACACCAACATCGCGCAGTACCAGCTCGTTCGTGAGCTCGTGGGACATACCGCCAGGCCAGCCCATGGCGGCGACCCGCATGTTGTCCCTCCGGCCGAGCTCGCGGTCGTCGGAGACGCGGACCAGTCGATCTACGCCTTCCGCGGCGCGACGATCCGCAACATCGTCGAGTTCGAGCAGGACTACCCGAACGCGCGGACCATTCTGCTCGAGCAGAACTACCGCTCCACCCAGACCATCCTGCGCGCGGCCAACGCGGTTATCGCCAAGAACCCTCACGTTCGGCCCAAGAACCTGTGGACGGACGCCGGTGACGGGGACAAGATCGTCGGCTATGTGGCCGACTCCGAGCACGACGAAGCGGCCTTCATCGCCCGCCAGATCGACCGGCTCGGTGACGAGCACGGCGTCAAGCCCAAGGACGTGGCGGTCTTCTACCGCACCAATGCACAGTCGCGTGCTGTCGAGGAGGTCTTCGTTCGAGTTGGCCTGCCCTACAAGGTCGTCGGCGGGACGCGCTTCTATGAGCGTCGGGAGGTCAAGGACGCCCTTGCCTACCTGCGGGTCATCTCCAACCCCACCGACACCGTCAACCTTCGACGGATCCTCAATGTCCCCAAACGGGGCATCGGAGACCGCGCAGTGGCATGTGTGGCCCAGCTCGCCGAGCGTGAGCGCGTTCCGTTCGTCGCCGCGCTGGGTCGCCCGCAGGACGCGCCGGGTATCGCCACCCGGTCGGTTGCGGCGATCACTGCCTTCACCGGCCTGCTGGAGGCGTTGCGCAACGTGCATGAGGGCGGCTCGGGAGTGGGGGACCTGCTCGAGGCCGTGGTTGAGCAGACCGGTTATCTCGCCGAGCTCCGGGCCAGCCAGGACCCGCAGGACGAGACCCGGATCGAGAACCTCGCCGAGCTCGTGTCCGTGGGACGCGAGTTCGACGAGTCAGAGCCGCAAGGCTCATTGGAGGCCTTCCTCGAGCGTGTCTCGCTGGTGGCTGACGCCGACGAGATCCCCGATGGCACTGATGGCGAAGCGGCCGACAACGGTGTGGTGACGCTGATGACCCTGCATACAGCCAAGGGTCTGGAGTTCCCCGTCGTCTTTCTGACCGGTATGGAGGACGGCACCTTCCCGCACATGCGGGCACTTGGCGACCCCAAGGAGCTCGAAGAGGAGCGGCGCCTGGCCTATGTCGGGATCACCCGCGCCCGCGAACGGCTGCACGTCTCGAGGGCGATCGTGCGCTCGGGGTGGGGCTCGCCGCAGTACAACCCTGCGTCTCGTTTCCTGGATGAGATTCCGGCCGACCTGCTCGACTGGCAACGCACCGAGGCCGTCGAGATGAAGGAGTCGTCCACCTCGGCGGTGGCGACCCTGGCAGGTCGGCCGGGCGTGCGCTCTGTCGGCAACCGCCCGGTGATCGCCCTGCGGTCCGGCGACCGGGTCAGTCACGACTCGTTCGGCCTGGGCACGGTGGTTCGGGTAGAGGGTGAGGGCGACAAGGCCATGGCTCACGTCGACTTCGGGGTCGACACCGGAGTCAAGCGGCTGCTGCTGCGTTACGCCCCACTGGAGAAGCTCTGAGGTGTGGTCGCGCTCCAGACCTAGGGGGCGATGTTGTGATCTGCCAGCCAGGGCAGGGGATCGATCGCCGCGCCGCCGCTGGGGTGGATCTCCAGATGCATATGGGGTCCCGTGGAGTCGCCGGTGTTGCCGGACTGTCCGACGCTCTCGCCGGGCCCGACATTCTCGCCGACGTTGACCGAGATGACCGACATGTGCCCGTAGAAGCTGATGGTGCCGTCCCAATAGCGGATCTTGACAATGTTGCCGAAGCCAGACTCCTGGCCGGCAAAGTCCACCGTACCGGTCGACATGGAGGTCAGGTTGGTGCCTATGGGGACCGCGAAGTCCTCGCCGGCGTGAAAGCCCCCCCCGCGAGGGCCGAAGCCGGATGTCAGCGCGTAGCCCTTGACCGGCAGGCGCCAGCCGTGAGCCTGGGCCGCGCGTGCGACCTTCGAGACCAGAGCGGCAAGCTTGATCCGTTGGTCGCTGCGGGCAGCCCTGGCTGCGGCCGTCGCGCGGGCAACGGTCAGGTTCTGCGCGGCCGCCTCGATGCGGCGGGTGCGGATCACGTCGAGGTCGCTTGCTGCAGCCGGCGCCGCTGCCGCGGGCTTGTGGCCGAAGCTAACCGGCGTGGTACTGGGGGACGTGGCCGACGTGGCCATGGCGGCGCCGCTGGCCGTGAGCGCCAGTGCGACGGCTGCGACAGTAGGCAGGGCCACACCGGCGATGAGGCGCCGCCGCCTTGTGGGTGCTTTGTGGCTCACACGGTGGCGAGCATCAGGCGAACGCAGGGGCACAAGTAGAACCTCACGGGAGAGAGCTCGAACGACGGGAGACTCAAAAGAGATTAACGTGACCTATTTGTTATCCCAAATTTGACAAATGTATACCGGTCATATACATGCTCTTTACCGACTTTCAAGGCTGGCTCCTCAATGTCGGTCCGCAGCTCAGGTGCGCCGGTTCGGGGGCTGCAGCTGGGTGACGCCGGCTGTCAGCAGGTTTCCGTCGGCGCCCAGGTGGGCCAGCGTCGTCGAGATCCCACGGACGACGTCGCCGCTGATCGGCAGGCTCATGTGGCCGACGGCATGTACCTGCACGTTGCGGATCGTCAGATCAGGATGAACAAGGCTTGCGTTGCGCTGGGGAAAGACCATCTGGTCCAGGTCCGACCAGTAGGCCACGAACCGTGTTCGGCAACCGGGCACCGCGGCGCTGAGTTCGCCCATGAGGGCGCTGCCCGGTCGCAGCTGACAGCACAGGTTGGACGGCATCGCGTAGGCGTTGAAGGTGCCCCCGTGTGGTGTCCCGAGGGTGACCAGCGTGTGCACCCTGGCATCACCGCCCAGGCGGGTGACGTAGTACCGGGCGATCAGGCCGCCGAGGCTGTGTCCGACGACGTGGATGCGTTCGTAGCCTGTCTCGGCCACGAGCGCCTCGACCTCTTCGGCCAGGTGAGCCGCCGCGACGCGCACGTCAGTGGTCAGTGGGGAGTAGTTGATGGAGGCGACCCTGCCGAACCCGCGTCTCACCAGCCCGCGCCGCAGCAGGGTGAAGATCGAACGGTTGTCGATCATGCCGTGCACGAGCAGGATCGGGGTGCCGGCCGCCTCGACGTCGCCAATCACCAGTCCGCGCTGGACGGGTGGAAGTTCCTCCACGCTGTACCCGTGCCCCTGGTAGTCATCCGGGCGACCGAACAGACCGAACGGATACAGCGCCAGATGGGTGCTCACCCAGGCCACCTCGATCGCCGCCCCGACGACACCGGACGGTGTGAGCAGAGCCCGTGCGGCACCGCCGAGGACGTCGGTGGTCCCCAGCGTCAGGCCACGGACCACGGCGCGGGCGCGCCCAAGAGCGTTGCGACTGTTGCTATGCAGGCTCGCGAGGGGCTGAGGTCGGCACACCGACCTGGAGGGCTGGGACATCGAACGCTCGAACATGGTTACTCAACGGTAATATCCGATCGTGCCGCTTGTCGAGGACAAACGGCAGCGACATTCCGCGGGTGTTACGCCCGCGCTTACGTCGCGTTCCTCCCGCCCAGTGTTCAACCTCGCCGGTCGGTGGCTAGTCTGCCTATCATGAGTGAATCTCCGTTACGCATCCTCGTGGCCAAGCCCGGACTCGACGGGCACGACCGGGGCGCGAAAGTGGTTGCCCGTGCCCTGCGTGACGCCGGCATGGAGGTCGTGTACACCGGCCTGCACCAGACTCCCGAGCAGATTGTCGAGGCTGCCATCCAGGAGGACGCCGATGCCGTCGGTCTCTCGGTCCTGTCCGGAGCCCACATGACCCTATTCGCCAAGGTCACCGCGCTGCTCGCCGAGCGGGACGCCAAGGACATCGTCGTGTTCGGCGGCGGCATCATCCCCGAGGCCGACATCCCCGAGCTCGACAAGCTCGGTGTCGCCAAGGTTTTCACACCGGGCGCGACCACGACGGAGATCGTCGAGTGGGTCCGCGCCAACGTCTCAGCCGGCTGAGGTCCTTCGCCAGCAGACGTGAGATGAGTCTCACCGGTCCACCACTCCTAACCAACTCAAATGGCTGGCGGTATTATCCCGACATACCCGCCTCCACGAACCGGCATACCCGCCGCTACGATCCGGGCATACCCGCCTCTACGATCCGGCATACCCGCCGCACAATTCGGCATACCCGCCGCTAAGATCCGCTGAGGCGCCACAGAGGGAATGATGAGGATCAACTGGTGGATCTGTTCGAGTACCAAGCGCGCGACATGTTCGAAGCCCACGGTGTGCCGGTGCTGGCTGGCATCGTCGCCGAGACCGTGGAAGAGGCCCGCGCAGCGGCAGTGACGATCGGCGCCACCAGTGGTGGAGTTGTCGTGGTCAAGGCGCAGGTCAAGGTCGGTGGACGTGGCAAGGCGGGCGGGGTCAAGGTCGCCAGGTCCGTCGATGAGGCGGTGGAGGCCGCCGGACAGATTCTCGGCATGAACATCAAGGGTCACACGGTCCACAAGGTGATGATCACCGCCGGCGCGCAGATCGAGGCGGAGTACTACTTCTCTGTTCTGCTCGACCGCGCCAACCGCAGGTACCTGGCGATGGCCAGCACGGAGGGTGGTGTGGAGATCGAGGTGCTCGCCGTTGAGCGTCCCGAAGCTCTCGCCCGCATCGCCGTTGACCCGATCGTGGGCATCGACGCGGCCAAGGCCAGGGAGATCGTCGACGCGGCGAACTTCGAGGTGGAGATCAAGGACGAGGTCAGCAGCGTGATCCAGAAGCTGTGGACCGTCTACCGCGACGAGGACGCCACGCTGGTCGAGGTCAACCCGTTGGTCAAGACCACCGACGGTCGGATCGTTGCCCTGGACGGCAAGGTATCGCTCGACGAGAACGCCACCTTCCGTCACCCCGACCATGAGTCGCTCAGGGACCTGGCTTCGGCCGACCGGCTCGAGGCCGAGGCCAAGGCGAAAGGCCTGAACTACGTCAAGCTCGACGGATGCGTGGGCATCATCGGCAACGGCGCGGGTCTGGTCATGTCGACCCTGGACGTCGTCGCCTACGCCGGTGAAGAGTTCGGAGGGCCGGGCGAGCACCCCGCACCGGCCAACTTCCTCGACATCGGCGGCGGCGCGTCCGCTGAGGTCATGATTAACGGGCTGCACATCATCCTGGGCGACAAGCAGGTCAAGTCCGTGTTGGTCAACGTCTTCGGTGGCATCACCGCCTGTGACGAGGTTGCCAGCGGAATCGTCGGTGCCCTCAATACCCTGGGCGATGAGGCCACCAAGCCTCTGGTCGTCCGACTGGACGGCAACAACGTCGAGGAGGGCCGTCGCATCCTCGCCGAGGCCGCGCACCCTCTGGTGATGGTGGAAGAGACCATGGACGGCGCGGCCCGCATGGCCGCCTCACTGGCTTCGGCCGCCGACAAGAACTGAAAGGCGCCAAACATCGTGACCATCTTCATCAACGCTGACTCCAAGGTCATCGTCCAGGGCATGACCGGCTCCGAGGGCCAGAAGCACACCCAGCTCATGCTGGCCTCGGGCACGAACATCGTCGGCGGCGTGACCCCCGGCAAGGGCGGCCAGAAGGTCGACTTCGACGCGGGCGTCTCCGTGCCGGTCTTCGGGTCGGTAGCCGAGGCGAGAGAGGCGACCGGCGCCAACGTGACCGTCATCTTCGTCCCAGCCAAGTTCACCAAGGCCGCCGTGGTCGAGGCCGTTGACGCCAAGATCCCGCTCGCGGTCATCATCACCGAGGGAGTCGCAGTCAAGGACACGGCGGAGTTCTGGAGCTACGCCCAGCGGGCCGGCACCACGCGCTTCATCGGCCCGAACTGCCCCGGGCTGATCAGCCCCGGAGCCTGCAACGTCGGCATCATCCCGGCCAGCATCTCAGGCGGCGGCCGCGTCGGCCTGGTCTCCAAGTCGGGCACGTTGACCTACCAGATGATGTACGAGCTGCGCGACTTTGGTTTCTCCACGGCAGTGGGTGTCGGCGGCGACCCGATCGTCGGGACCTCGTTCGTTGACTGCCTGGCTGCATTCGAGGCCGACGACCAGACTGATGCGATCGTCCTGATCGGCGAGATCGGTGGAGACGCCGAGGA
>Ga0209890_10000405_pt1 | contig 19928 bp, 20 predicted proteins | sample OrgsoiDNA2013049_FD_185799 | JGI IMG/M metagenome (GOLD analysis project Ga0209890, IMG submission 185799) | Permafrost soil microbial communities from the Arctic, to analyse light accelerated degradation of dissolved organic matter (DOM) -... | ecosystem: Environmental > Terrestrial > Soil >...
CGTTTGATTCACCCAGGTGGTGAACGCGCCGACGCCGACAACATGCCCGCTGCGGGGGTCATCAACATCCGGCGCCCCGGCCCACGAGCCGAGCAGGGCATCGGGCTTGACGCCCAGGATTCCGTCGTAGAACGAGGGATTTTCAGGCATCCGCGGCCTGCTCCCGCTTGTATGTGTCAAGTCCCGGCCTGATCGTCTTCTCGTCGAGAAACTGCTCGAGCCCGCGCGCGCGCCCGCCCTCGCGGTCCAGGAACTGCGACTGCTCCATTTTTGCGTACAGGTAGTCCTCGGCCTGTCCCCAGCTCATGTCCCGGCAGTGCTTGAAGCCCAGCTTGGCTGCGCGGAGAATCACCGGGTTCTTTTCGAGCAGCTCGCGCGCCAGGGCCGTCGTCTCGTCGCGAAGGCGCGCGCGTGGAACGCTCGCGTTGACCAGCCCCATCCGCGCCGCGGTCGGGCCATCGAAGGTGCGCCCGGTCATGATGTACAGGAGCGCGTCCCGGCTGCCCACCGTGTCCGCCAGCGCCTTGCTCACCACGCTCCCGGGTGGGATCCCCCAGTTGATCTCGGAGAGTCCAAACGTGGCCTCGTCGGCGGCGATCGCCAGGTCACAGGCCACCAGCGGGGTGAAGGCACCACCGAAGCACCAGCCGTTGACCATGGCGATCGTGGGCTTCGAGTACGTGCGAAGAATCCGCCAATGCCAGAGCGCTGCATCGCGGCGCACCTTCAGCTGCACGGACTCCGGGCCCTGGTCGATCTCGCGGAAATACTCTTTGAGATCCATGCCGGCTGACCACGAGTCGCCGGCTCCGGTGAGAACCAACACCCCGCAACGGTCGTCGGCCTCCACCGCCTCGAGGACCTCGATCATCTCCGCGTTGAGCTGCGGATTCATCGCGTTGCGCTTCTGGGGCCGGTTGAGGGTCACCCAGGCGATGTGATCCTCGACCTCAACTGTCACGGTGTTCCATTGCTTCGCGGACACGCTCATCTCTCACCCTCGTTCACCAAGGCCATCGCCGCCACGTCGCGGCGCAATCGCTGCTTGTCATGTTTGCCTGTGGCGGTTGTCGGGATCTCGGCCACGACGACGCAGTGGTCGGGGATCCACCACCGCGGAACACGGCCGTCCAGGAATGCTGCGATCTCCTCGCGAGAGGGCCCGACGGCCCCCGCGGCGACGATCACCGCCACCGGGCGCTCACCCCAGCGCTCGTCGGAGCAGGCGACCACGGCCACCTGGTTGACGTTCGGGTGGGTGCCGATCAATCGCTCGAGCTCGAGCGAGCTCACCCACTCCCCTCCTGACTTGATGACGTCCTTGGCCCGATCCACCAGCTCGACATCACCGTCGGACCGGATCCGCGCCAGGTCACCGGTGCGCAGCCAGCCGTCGTGAAAACGCCGCTCATTGCTGTCGTCGTCGGGGTCCAGGTAGGCGCGGATGACCCATGGACCACGGGCTTCGAGCTCACCGACGGCGACCCCGTCCCAGGCAAGCTCCTCACCGGATGCGCCGACCAGCCGAAGCTCAACGCCGGGCGTGGGTCGGCCCACCGCCGTCGACGACGAAGCCGGCGCCGGCAACGCCTCGCCAGGAGCAAGGTGTCTCGAGGTGCCGCTTGGCGACATCTCCGTCATCCCCCACCCCACGACCACCTCGATGCCGCCGGCCGCCAGCGCCGCGAGCAGCACCGGGGGCGGTGCGGCTCCGCCGCAGAGGACGCGCTGCAGGCTGGGCAGACCCACGCCGGAGTGGAGGCTCTCGACGAGACGCCCGAGCACCGTCGGCACTCCGGCCACGACCGTGACTGCGTGCTCGTTGATGAGCCGCGCCAGTGCTCGCGGGGTTGTCTCACGCCCGGGGAGCACCAGCGTCGCGCCCGCCATTGCACAGGTGTACGGAAGTCCCCACGCGTTGGCATGGAACATCGGCGTCGCCGGCAGGACCACGTCGTCGGCCGAGATCGCATGCGAGTCGACGGTCATCGATGACATCGAATGCAGCACCGCCGAGCGGTGCGAGGCGACGACCCCCTTGGGCATACCGGTGGTGCCGCTCGTGTAACAGAGCCAGGCGGCGTCGTTCTCGCCGACATTGGTGAGCGCGGACCCGGGTGCGATATCCGCGAGAAGCCGCTCGTACAGGGGACAGTCCGCGAAGGCGGGGTCGATCGGCCCACCGTCGTCCATGACGACGCATTCGCCCACCGGGAGACGGCCACGAACACCCGCAAGATCCGCCGTCAGAGAGGCATCCACGAACAGCACCTCGTCGCCTGCATGCGCCATCAGCTCGAGGATTTGCTCCACGCCCAGCCGGACATTGGACGGGTGCACGACGCGCCCGCTGGACGGCACCCCCAGGAAGAGCTCGACATGTCGGTGACTGTTCCACGCGAAGGTGCCGACCCTTCCCCCGGGAGCGACGCCGAGTCGCTCCAGCATTGCGCCAACCAACAGGCTGCGGCGGCCGACGTCCGCCCAGGTGCGGCGGTCGGTGCCCGACGGACTCACCGAGACAACCTCTGCGGTGGCGCCGATCTGGAGGCAGCGGCGGACGACAAGGTGGAGGGTCAGCGGAAAATCCTGCATCAACGATTGCATGGTTATCCCAGCACCTCCGTGCTCTCAGCCCTGAGCGTCCGCGGACCGGAACGCGGCCTGCGCGATGGCGAACGCGCGATTGGCCCTGGGCACACCCGCGTACACGGCGACATGGAGGAGCACCTCGGTGATCTCCTCGCGTGTGACACCGTTGCGCACCGCGGCGACGAGATGCATCTCGAACTCCTCCTCAGAACCGAGGCCAGACAGGAGTGCCAGGGTCACGCAGCTGCGGGTGCGCCGGTCGAGACCCGGCCGCGCCCAGACGTCTCCCCACGCATAGCTCGTGATCAGCGCCTGGAAGTCGGCGGTGAAGGCATCCGTCGCAGCGATGGCGCGGTCCACGTGGTCGTCGCCGAGCACCTCGCGGCGCACTCTCATTCCCCTGTCAGGGCTGTCGGTATCCATCGAACCTCCTTATGACGTGACGAAGTGGTCCAGGAGCAGGGACGTGGTCACATCGGCACGCTCGATCGTGGCCAGGTGCGCGGCGCCGTCAACCGCAACGAAATGTGATCCGGCGATCGACGCGGCAATGGCCGCACCGTTCTCGGGGAGGATGGCGTGGTCGTCGGCGCCGTGGATGACCAGGGTGGGACAGCGGATGTGCGACAGCGACGGGCGCAGGTCCATGGCGGCGATGGCCTCGCAGCACCGCGCATATGCCTCGACATCGGTGGCCACGAAATCGTCTCGCATGGCCGTCACGGTGTCGGCTCGATCCTCGTGAAACTCGGGCGTGAACCATCGCTCGATGACCCGGTCGGCGATCGATGCCATACCGCCCGCGCGCACTGTCGCGGCGCGCTCGTACCACGCCGCCGCGCCGAGGTACGCCGACGTGCAGCCCACCGCCAGCCGCTCGATGCGCTCCGGGCATCGAGCCGCGACGGAGAGCGCCACCATGCCGCCAATCGACACGCCGCAGAAGCCGGCACGCGCCACGCCGAGCTCATCAAGCAGCGCGACCACGGCATCGCCGATGCTGTCGATGGTGACCGGCCCGTGCGGCTCCCTGGATGCGCCATGGCCGGGGAGGTCCCAGCGCAGCAGACGCAGGTGCGCACCCAGCGACTCGAGCTGCGGCGCCCACATGGTCATCGTCGTACCGAGCGAGTTGCCGAGCACGACGACCGGCGCGGTCGCCGGACCGTCGCACCGTGACGCCAGCTCGAGGGGGATCACCCCGTGCCTCTGGTCAGCTGCGCATCGTCATGGGCGCGCAGGGCGGCGTCGATCATCTGGCTCGCCGTGCCGAGATGGCCGCGCGGGTCCAACACCTCGTCCAACTCACTCGGCGAGATCGCCGCGCTGACGCGCGCATCGTCGAGAAGGGAGGTGCGCAATGGGACACGTCGCGCCTCGGCGGCCCCGACGCATGCGCGCACCACCTGGTGCGCCTCGTCGCCACCCATGGAGCGACCCAGTCGCGCCGCCACAGCCTCAGCCATCAGGCCGTCGTTGCCGGCCACATGCGCCTGCATCCGCTCCTCGTCGACGACGAGGCCATCGAGCGCGGCGCGGCTGTGCGCGGCCGCGCCGCCGGCGATCGCCAAGAGCTCGCTCACCGTTGCCCACTCCGCATGCCAGCCGCCGGCGCCACGCTCGTGCTCCTGGACCAGCGTCGCCAGCAGGGTCGAAACCAGCCCGGGCGCTCGCCGGGCGGCGGCGACGGTGAGGATCGCGTTGGTGGAATTGCTCTTCTGCGGCATCGACGACGAGCCACCGCCGAACTGTTCACGGGCCTCGGCCACCTCGGTCTGGGCGAGAAGGATGAGGTCGCCTGCCACCTTTCCGAGCACACCGCATGTGACACCGAGTGCGCAGGCGAGCTCGGCGACGCGCACGCGGTTGGTGTGCCATGGCAGGGTGGGCAGGTTGAGGTGCAACTCTTCCGCAAACGCCGCGGCGACGGCTGGTCCCGCGCCGCCCAGCGCGGCAAGGTTGCCGGCGGCCCCTCCCAGTTGGACGGCGAGGCGCTCATCGCGGACGTGAGCCAGGAGCTGGCGGACCTCGTCGATCGCCACCAGCCAGCCGGCCGCCTTGAGGCCGAAGGTCGTCGGCGCCGCATCCTGCATGAGCGTGCGCGCTGGCATGAGGGTGTCGCGGTGCACAGCGGCGAGGCCCGCACATTCATCGGCAGCAGCTGACAGGGACCCGAGGATGGGCACGAGAGCCCGGCGGGCGACCAGCATCATCGCCGTGTCGATGATGTCCTGGCTCGTGGCGCCGAGATGCACAAAGCGTCCAACGTCCCGGCCGACGATGGCACGCAGGTCGTGGACCAGTGGGACGACCGGGTTCCCGGCCCCGCCCGCACGCCGGCCCAGGCTGTCCGCGTCGAAGCGTTCCGCCGAGCACGCGGCATCGATGGCCGCGGCGGCGTCAGCCGGCACCAGCCCGCTGCCGGCCTGCGCCCTGGCCAGCGCGGCCTCGGCGTCGAGCAACGCCTGCAGCCACGCCGCATCGCTCACCTGGCGTGCCACCGCGTCGCCGCTGAACAGGTCTCCGAAGAGCCCGAGGCCACCGCCCGCTGGATCGCTCACAGCGCGCGGACAGCGCCCCAGCCGGCGGGGTCAGAGCTCGAAAAAGACGGTTCCATGGTCTCCCTGCAGGTGAATGTCGAAGCGCAGGTTGCCTCCATCCGGGAGGGCGACCAGCGTCGCGCGGTCGGTGTCGGCGAGGGTCATCAGCACGGGATCGACGGCGTTTGCGTCAACCTCGTCCGGAAAGTAGATGCGCGTGACCACACGGTCGAGCAACCCGCGCGCGAAGACCGAGACATCGATGTGGGGTGCCTCCACCCGTCCATCCCCAGCCGGCAGCGAGCCGGGTTTGACGGTGACGATGGTGAACACCCCCTCGTCATCGGTGGCGCAGCGGCCGAAGCCACGGAAGGCCGACCGGCTGCTCCCGCGGGGGTCGTCGGGGTGCGCGAACCGACCATCGGGATCCGCCTGCCACGTCTCGACGATGGCGTCAATCACGGCCGCGCCGGCACCGTCGAGCACCTGGCCGCTGATGCGGATGGCGCCGGGGGTTCCGTCGGGCACGACATTGGGGCCATCGCTCCAGGTCAACCCCAGGGTGAGGAAAGGGCCGGCCGTCTGCGATGGCGTCAGCGGAAGCGTCATCTCAGCGCCTGTCCGGTGGGTGGCGCGGCGTCGATGCCGGACCCCGGAGGACGATGTCCCACTCGTACCCCAGCGCCCAATCCGGTTCGGTGATGTCGAGTGACCAGTGGCAGAGCAGGCGGCGGCGCGCCGCCGGGTCGGGGATGGACATGTACATGGGATCGCGGCCGAGGAGCGGGTCATCGGGGAAGTACACCTGGGTCACCAGACGTTGCGCGAATGCCCGGCCGAACAACGAGAAGTGGATGTGGGCGGGCCGCCAGGCGTTGGGATGATTCCGCCACGGGTACGCGCCCGGCCGGATGGTGACGAAGCGGTACCGTCCCTCGGCATCGGTGAGGCAGCGGCCGGCGCCGGTGAAGTTGGGATCCAGCGGGGCGGCGTGCTGGTCGACGGCGTGGGCATACCGACCCGCCGCGTTCGCCTGCCACACCTCGACCAGGGTGTCGGGGATCGCCCGGCCGCCCTCGTCGAGGACACGGCCGGTGACGATGATGCGCTGACCCTGCGGCTCGCCCTCGTGCTGTCGGGTGAGGTCGTGGTCGAGTGGCCCCACGCGCCCCTCCCCGAGGAGCGGACCGGTGATCTCCGTCAGCTCTTGAGGCAGCAGGCGGAGCGGCTCGCGGGGTGCACGCAGGCGCGTCGATTCGTACGCGGGCGACAGGAGCGGCGGATGGACACCGCGCGGTATGGGATACCTCGGCAGCTGCGCCTCGTCAGACACGGGACATCTCCAGGCCCACGTAGTTCTCCGCAATGGTCTGACGCATCGCCTGCGACGTTCGGATGTACTCCTGCTGGGCATGCTGCAGCTTGTGCACGAAGGGATCGTGGTCGTCGTGGCGGTGCATCAGGTTGGTCATCATGGCGGAGAATTCCTGGACCCGCCAGACGCGACCGAGGCATGTGGCGGAGTAGGAATTGAGAGCCGCCGTCGAGCCTGTTGCGTACCACGACGTCAGCGCGGCGGCGAGGATGCTGACGTCGGCGATGGCGAGGTTGAGGCCCTTGGCGCCCGTCGGCGGAACGATGTGCGCGGCATCACCGGCGAGGTACAGACGCCCGAACTGCATGGGCTCGACGACGAAGCCGCGCATCGGGGTGATCAGCTTCTCGAGGACGGGCCCCTCCGCGAGCGACCAGCCCGGCGACTGCAGCCGCACCTGCAACTCCGCCCAGACCCGCTCGTCAGGCCAGCTGGCGAGGGCATCGCGGGGATCGACCTGCAGGTACAGCCGGCTCAGCTGCGGGCTGCGCAGGCTGTGCATGGCGAAGCCGCGCTCGTGAAAGGAGTAGATGAGCTCATCCGTGGACGGTGCCACGTCGGCGAGGATCCCCAGCCAGCCGAACGGGTAGCTGCGCTCGTACACGCGCAGCACCCCGTCCGGGATCGCCGACCGGCAGATCCCGTGAAAGCCGTCGCATCCCGCCAGGACATCACAACGGAGCTCGACCAGCTCGCCGTCGTGTGCGTAGTGGATCACCGGTCTGTCGGTCTCGATGTCGCCGACCCGGACCTCGGTCGCGCCGAACACCACCTCCCCGCCCGCCTCCAGGCGAGCGGCAACGAGGTCCTTGACGACCTCCTGCTGGCCGTACACGGTGATCGCCTTGCCGCCGGTGAGCTCAGACAGAGCGATCCGCGTGCGGACGCCGTGAAACTGGAGGTTGACCCCGTGGTGCACCAGGCCATCGCGGAGCATCCGGTCGCCGACACCGGTCTCCTTCATGAGGTCCACCGTCCCCTGCTCGAGCACCCCGGCGCGAACCCTGGCCTCGATGTAGGCGCGGTCACGCTGCTCGACGATCACCGACTCGATCCCCGCCCGGTGCAGGAGGTGCGAGAGCATCAGCCCCGCCGGCCCCGCACCCACGATGCCCACCTGGGTCGACCTCATGCGCCTCCGCCCCCGAGGCCTGCCCACTCCTCGTCCGCATATCGGAGCGAGCGCAGGGCGGCGAGCTCCACCTCGGTCGGCGCCTCGGTCGCGCGGACGGCGTCCGACACCCGCAGAGCCCAGCCCGTGGCCGTCCTGGCGTCGTCAACGCTCTTGCCGGGGTGAGTGTGCGTCAGCACCAGTTCGCAGCTCTGCGGGTCGGGCTCGAGGATGCCGATGTCGGTCACCACCGCGCTCACTCCCCCGCCGAGCAGGCCGAGGCGTTCGCGCGAGCCCGGTCCTTCCCCGTAGCCGACGGAGGTGCGGAAGTCGAGCTCCTCGACGAACGTGCGTCGTGTCTGGCGCAGCATGACCAGCGTCTCCCGACACGAGGACGCGATCTCGGGTGCCCCGCCCGCCCCGGGGAGGCGGACGGTGGGGTGGTCGTAGGCACCCACGACGGTGGTGTTGAGGTTGCCGAAACGGTCGATCTGGGCCGCCCCCAGGAAGCCGAGGTTGATCCGACCCGCCTGCAGCCAGTAGCTGAAGATCTCGGGGACCGACACGACGGCGTCCGCTGTCTCGGCGAGCTCGCCGTCGCCGATGGAGAGCGGCAGCCGGGTGGGCTTGGCGCCGATCGTCCCGCTCTCGTAGATGAGCACACAGCGCGGGGCGTGGGTCGCCCGGGCGAGGTTGGCCGCCTGGCTGGGGAGCCCGATCCCGACGAAGCAGACGGTGCCGTCGTCGAGGTGCCGGGCAGCCGCCACCGCCATCATCTCGTCGGTTGTGAAGCCCTCGCCGCCGGCCGCGCTCATGCGCCGATCCGCTCGTGTTCGACCGCACGGTGATAACCGGCGACATCCGCCGTGTCGTACACGTGGGTCTGGAGCCAGCGGCTGAAGACGTCGCGGTCGCGGCTGACGGCGTCCCAGCGCCGGTAGAAGCCGTTGTCGCGGCTGTAGTAGTCGTGCGCGTACGACGGGTGGGCGCCCCCCGGCACCACGGCGACAGCTGAGATCACCCACGACGGCAGCACCACGGCGCCGGGTCGGGCCTCGAGGTGGGGCACGATCTCCTCGACGGTGACGATGGATCTCTCCGACGCGAGCACCACCTCCTTCTGCACACCGCTGATGCCCCAGAGCTGCACATTCCCGTCGGGGTCCGCCTGCTGCGCGTGGATGATGCCGACGTCCGGGCGCAACGCGGGCACGGCGGCGAGCACCTCCCCGGTGAAGGGACAGGTCACGCTGGCGATCGACGTGGTCACCTGGGGGAGCCCGGTTCCCGCGTAGCCGCGCAGCACCGCGAACGGCAGCCGCGCGGCACCGGCGGCGTATGCGGCCGCCATGCCGGCGTGCGAATGTTCCTGGAGCGCGAGCGGTGCGGGCCAGCCGTGCTCCACCGCGTCGCGGAACCGGTGCAGCGAGCCGACCCCGGGGTTACCGCCCCACGAGAAGATCAACTGCTGGGCGCAGGCGGCGCCGATCATCTGGTCGTAGATGATGTCCGGCGTCATCCGGACGAGCGTCAGCCCTCGGCGCCGCTGACGGATCACCTCGTGCCCCGCCGCGGACGGGATGAGGTGCGTGAATCCCTCGAGCGCGACGGTGTCGCCATCGTGCACGTGCGCGGCGACCGCCTCGGCGAGGGTGACGATGTCAGCCATCAGTGGCAGCCTGGGGCGCCTAGAACGGGAACTGCCGCGGTTGGCTCTGCACAGTGATCCACCGGAGCTCCGTGAACTCGTCGAGCGCGAACGCGCCACCGAAGCGTCCCCAACCGCTGTCTTTGACACCGCCGAACGGCATCTGCGGCTCGTCATGGACGGGCTGGTCGTTGATGTGCACGATGCCGGCATCGATCCCGTCCGCCATCGCCATGCCGCGATTTGCGTCGCCCGTGAAGATGCCTGCGGACAGCCCATAGCGGGTCGCGTTGGCGCGCGCCAGAGCGGCGTCGGAGCTGTCGACGACCTCGACTGCGAGCACCGGTCCGAAGGTCTCGATCTGAGCGAGCTCGCACTCCCTGGGCACGTCCGTGATCAGGGTTGCCTGGTAGCAGCCGTCGGCCACCGCGCCGCCGGCGAGGATCCTCGCGCCCCCAGCAACCGCCTCATCGACCCGCCTTCTCACAGTCTCCAGGGCACTCGCGTTGATGAGCGGACCGATGACGGTGCGCGGATCCTTGGGATCGCCCGTGGCCAGGCCCGCCGTCTTCCTGGTCAGCCCGTCGATGAACTCCCCGGCAATGGGGCGCTCGACAATGACGCGCCGTGCGCTCATGCAGATCTGTCCCTGATGGAGGAAGGCGCCGAAGGCAGCGGCGTCGATGGCGGACTGCGTGTCCGCGTCCGCGAGCACGATCAGTGGGTTGAAACCGCCGAGCTCGAGAACAACCCTCTTGAGGTTGCGTCCCGCGGCTTCGGCGAGCTTGCGCCCGGTGGCCGTCGAACCCGTGAAGTTGATCCGGCGGACGTGCGGGCTCTCCACGAACTCGTCGGCGATGGCGGCGGCGGCTCCGGGTGCGTGCGTGACCACGTTGAGGACGCCGTCGGGCAGTCCCGCCTCTGCGAAGATCTCCGCCCAGAGCGTCCCACCCACGTAGGGCGACTCCTCCGAGGGCTTCAGCACGACCGTGTTGCCGGCGGCGAGTGGGGCGCTGATCGAGCGTGCCGAGAGGATCAGCGCGGCATTCCAGGGCGCGATGGCGGCGACCACGCCGACCGGGCGACGGATTCCCATCGCGAAGGCGCCGGGGAGGTCGGACGGGATGATCTGCCCAGTGGGCGCGTAGGCGAGCCCGGCAGCCTGGCGCAGCAGCCCCGGGACGAACGACATCTGGAACATCCCGAAGCCAAAGCCGCTCCCAGTCTCGCGGGCCAGCCAGGCGACGACCTCGTCGCGGCGGCCCTCGAGGATGTCCGCGGCTCGCAGGAAGATGCGCTGCCGCTCAGCGGGGGGCGCCTTCGACCAGGCGGGGAACGCGGCGGCAGCCGCCTCGACGGCTTTGTGGGCGTCGGCGCGGGCGCCGGCGGCGACACGAGCCACGACGTCACCGGTGTAGGGGTCGAGGTCGTCGTAGCTGTCGCCACCGTCGCTGTCCAGCCATTGGCCGCCGATGTGGTGCTGCACGGTGCGGGTCTCTGCCGTCATCTCGTTCTCCACTGTTCTCTGCTTCTCAGCGCTGTCCCGGCGCACTCACCCTGAGCACCGGTTTGATGGTTCTGCCCGCCTCGGCGTCCTGCGCCGCTTCGTCGATCTGGTCGAGGTCGTACGTGGTGATCAGCCGGTCGGCCGGGAATCGCCCAGCCTCCCACAGGCGCACCAGGGTCGGCAGGAACACCGACGGGACGCTGTCGCCCTCGACGATCCCGCGGACTGTGCGGCCACCGGTGAGTATGGTGTTGACGTCGAGCGTGACCTCCGCGCCGAACCTGGGCGCGCCGATGACCCCGCAGGTGCCCGTCGGCGCCAGGCAGTCAACGGCCTGCCGGAGCACCTCGGGGCGTCCGCTGGCCTCCAGGCTGAAGTCGACGCCGCCCGCGGTCGCGGCGACGATCCTCTCGGCGGCGTCGCCGGTGCCGGCGTCGACGATCAGCGTGGCGCCCAGCTCGCGCGCTAGCTCCAGGCGCGCGGCATTGACGTCGACGGCGATGATGCTCTGGCAGCCGGCGACCACCGCGCCCATGAGCGCCGCGAGGCCGACGGCCCCCGAGCCGAAGATGGCGATGCTGCTTCCCGCCGGGGCGCGCAGCGTGTTGAGGACGGCGCCCGCCCCGGTCTGGATCCCGCATCCGAATGGCGCGGCCACCTCGAGGGGGATGGCGCCGTCGATGCGCACCACGTTGCGCTCGCCGGCCACGGCGTGGGTGGCGAAACTCGATTGGCCGAAGTAGTGCGCGCCGATCGGTTCGCCCCGGCGGCTGAGCACCGTGGACCCGTCGGCGGGGCGGCGGGTCAGGAAGTTGCGCTCGAAGAAGCCATGGCAATACGAAGGGCGGCCGGTGGCACAGGACCGGCACAGTCCACAGGAGTCGAAGGTCATGCCGACGCGATCTCCGACGGCGCAACTGCGCACGGCGTCGCCAACCCGCTCCACAATGCCGGCCCCCTCGTGCCCGAGGACCGCGGGAAGCGGCACGGGATACCACTGGTCGCGCACGATCAGGTCGGTGTGGCAGATGCCGGCGGCGACCACGCGGACCAGGACCTCGTCCGGTCTGAGGTCTCCGACGTCGAGCTCCTGGAGGGCGAAGGGTGCACCCTCAGCCTCCGTGACGGCTGCGGTGATCTTCATGGTTCGTCCCCCGCTGCCGTGGTCTCCGCGGTGGCCCGCATCCGGTATCCGAGCGGGAGAAGCCGGAGCTGGAACCGCTGCTCGACGGTACCCCAGAGACCCCGCGGCAGGAAGAGCGCGAAGAGGATGGCGATCGCGCCGAGGCCGACCAGGTACCAGGCGCCGCTGTCGGCGAACTGGTTCTGGATGAACCAGAAGACGACGGCCCCGATGATCGGGCCCTCGAAGGTGCCCAGGCCGCCGACCAGCACCATGAAGATCATGTAGGCGGACCACTGCACGCTGAAGATCGAGCTCGGCTCGATGAACAGAGTGTTGGCCAGCGTCAGTGCTCCGGCCGCGGCGCAGCCGATGGCAGCGAACACGAAGAGGATGCGCTTGCCCGACATGACGCGCACACCCAGGGATGCGGCCGCCTCCTCGTCGTCTCGGATCGCCTGCAGGGACGCGCCGAGCCGGCTGCGCAGGAGAAAGAAGAGCGCCGCGAGGACGGCGGCGGCCACCGCCAGGGCAAACCAGTACGTGTAGGTCAGGCGATCGCCGAGCGAGTAGACGTTGAGGCCTCGCAGGGAGGTGCCGGTCCCGCCCCCGAGGCTCTGGTCGATGGTGGCGAGAAGGAGAAACACCTCTGCCACCACCCAGGTCCCGATGGCGAACTGGCCACCGCGCAGGCGGAGCACGAGGAATGACACGGGGATGGCAACCACCCCGGCGCAGAGCGTCGCCACAGCCATCGCCGGGTACGGCGACCATCCCTGCTGGGTGAGAAGGATCGTGAAATACGCGCCGAAGCCGATGAACGCCTGCTGCCCGACAGAGACCAGTCCACCGTAGCCGGCAAGCGCATTCCACATCACGGCGAGGATCACGAGGATGAGCAGGGACGTCAGCTGCTGGGTGGCGTTGGCGTCGAGCGTGAGGGGCACCAGGACGAGCAGGCCGATGATGCCCGCCGCGGCGACGGTCGAGGTGATCGACGTCCGCGTCCAGCGCTGGACGCGAAAGCCGGCGGGAGCGGCGCTCACATCGCTCACGCTCGGGCCAGCCTGCCGGCGAGGATCCCGCTCCGAGGCAGGGCGAGGACGGCGAGAAACACCAGGTGCCCGGCGATGACCGAGTACTGGGGGTTGATCTCCGCTCCGATCGTCTGGGCGATGCCGAGGACGATGCCGCCGACGAGCGTTCCCCACAGCGACCCGAACCCTCCGATGACCACGGCCTCGAAGGCGAAGATGAGCTGGGTGGGCCCACTCGACGGCTCGAAGGTGGAGCGCAGCGCCATGAAGCCGCCTGCCAGAAATCCGATCGCCACCGCGATGGCGGTGGCGCGTGCGTAGACAGCCCGCGCGTCAACGCCGACCAGCGCAGCCGTGTCGGCGTCCTGCGCGGTGGCGCGCATCTCGCGTCCCATGCCGGTGCGGCCGAGAAAGAGCTGCAGGCCGCCGAGGACCGCGATGGCGAGGGCCAGGGTGAGGGCGCCGAGGGCTGAGATCGACAGCTGGTCGGTGATGTGCCAGCTCGACGTTGTGAACGACCCGGCGCTGGCCGTCAGCGACTTCACGTCCGGCGAGTAGAGCTGGAGCAACAGGTTCTGGATCACGATGGCGAGCCCGAACGTGGTCAGCAGCGGGATCAGCTGCCCGGCGCGCAGGCTGCGCTCGAGCAGCGTGACGAAGAGCAGGTAGCCGATGACCAGTGCGGCGGGAAGGATGAGCAGTGTTGCCAGGAACGGGGAAAGGCTCGTCTCGTGGACGAGTGTCCAGATCAGGAAGGCGCCGAGGACGGCGATGTCGCCGTGGGCGAGGTTGATGATGCGCATCACGCCGAAGAGCAGCGACAGGCCGCACGCGAACAGCGCGTACAGCCCACCCAGGAGGACTCCCTGGACGATCGCGTTGACCCAGGTCACGTCGACTCGGCCAGGACGTGACGCCCGAGCCCGAAGTAGGCCTCGGTCACCTGTTCACGGGTGAGGCCGGCCGCAGGTCCCTCGAGAACCACGCGGCCCTCCAGCATGCACATGAGTCGGTGGGCGACCCTCATCGCGCGTGACAGGTCCTGTTCGACAAGAAGAACGGTCGCTCCGGCGCCGATGACGGTCTCGATCGAGCGGTAGACGGCCTCGACCGCCTGCGGCGCGAGCCCGAGCGAGACCTCGTCGAGGAGCAACACGCGCGGGTTGGTCATGAGCGACCGACCAATCGCCGTGGCCTGCTGTTCGCCTCCGGAGAGCGACGAGGCCCGCTTGGAGCGCAACGGCTGGAGCAGAGGGAAGGCCGCCATCACCGCGTCGACTGTCCACGTCCCTGCTCGTGCGTGCCGGGCGGCGACGAGCAGGTTCTCCTCCACGGTCAGCTCGGCGAACAGGCGGCGCCCCTCAGGGACCAGCGCGATACCCATGCGTGCGCGCCGATGCGGAGGCAGATCGGTGACGTCGACACCGTCCAGCGTGATCCGGCCGCTGCCGGCGCGATGAGCGCCGCTGATGGCGCGCAGCAGGGTCGTCTTGCCCGCACCGTTGGCACCGACGAGCGCAACCACCTCGCCCTCGTCGAGCGTCAGCGACACGCCGCGCACCGCACGCAGCAACCCATGGTTGGCGTCGACGTTGTCGACGGACAACAGGGTCATGTGGCGCCGCCAAGGTAGGCCTGGACGACAGCAGGGTCGCGCATCACGGCCGCCGGCTCCCCGTCGGCGATGACGCGTCCCGCATCGAGGCACACCAACCGGTCGACCACCTGGACCAGGACGTGAACGATGTGCTCGATCCACACGATGGCCACACCGCCGCGGCGGATCTCGCGAATCGTCAACACGAGCTCCGCCGCCTCGGCATCGGTGAGGCCCGCGCCGATCTCGTCGAGGAGCACCACGGCCGGGTCGGTGGCGATGGAGCGAGCCAGTTCCAGTCTCTTGCGGTGGAGCAGTCCCAGGCTCTCCGCCCGACGGTTGGCAACGTCGGCGAGGCCGCAGAGGCTGACCACCTCGATGGCGCGGTCGCAGGCCGACGGTCCCCGGCGTCCTCCTCCCCAGGCGGCACCGACAAAGATGTTCTCGAACACCGTCATTCCCCCGAACGGCCGGGGCACCTGGTGGGCGCGTGCGATGCCGAGACGGCAGCGCTGCGCCGCCCCGACGCCGGTCACGTCCCGGCCGCGAAAGTGGACGGCGCCGGCGGTTGGGCGGAGCGCGCCGGCAAGGAGATTGAGCAGGGTGGTCTTGCCCGCACCGTTCGTGCCCACGATGCCGACGGCCTCCCCGGCGCGGACGCCGAAGTCGACGGAGTCCAAGACCGCCAACGCACCAAAGCGCTGCCCGACGCTGATGGCCTCGACAATCGGTCCGGCCTCGGATGTCACCGGAGCGGTTGCCGGTCAGCTGTATGCGGTGAGCTTGGCAGCCACGGGAACGTTGGCATCACTGGAGTTCTCGCAGAGTACGAAGTCGAGCGGGTACGCGCCCGAGCCTGCCACCCACTGCCCGCCGAGGATCGGCGTGGCGACCACGTTGGCCACGGGCCCCTTGCTCCAGTCGAGGTGCCCCACCGGCGTATCGACCGAGAGTGATCCCATCGCCTTCGCCACCGCCTTCTTGTCCTTGGGGTTGCCGCTGGCGGTGAGCACCGCCGCGGCGACGTCGAAGAGTGCGAGCGACGGGCCCAGCTGTTGATTCCACTGCTTGCCGATTGTCGACTGGTACCCATCCCCGAGCTGCTTGGACGTCACCCCGGTGAGTGGCGACTTGTAGGGGAAGGTCGGCGTCCAGTACGCGCCGCCGGCGAGGTTGACCCCGATCGCTCCCAGCGACTGGACCTGCGACGGGAAGAGGCCGGTCTTGGCGATCTGCGCGATCTTCGGCTTGTAGCCCTGCTGCGCCGCCTGTTGCCAGAAGGTGGCGAAATCCGGCGGGATCGGGAACGTGTTGAAGATCTCGCAGTTCTCGGACTTGAACTTGGCGATCTGCGAGGAGTAGTCGTTGGTGCCGTCGGTGTACGCGCCGGGGTCGACGATCGTGTAGCCGGCTGTGGTGAGCAGCGGACCGAGTGCCGCCCTGATGGCATTGCCGTCGGCATCGTTGGGCCACATCACGCCGACCTTCATGTTGGTCGGCACCTGTGGCCAGAGGTGGGTGTATGCGTTGTCGAACTGCTGGACACCGAAGCAGAAGTGGTAGGTGTACTTGAACGGGGATGGCTGGCCGGCCTTGGCACCGCGGCCGAAGTACCAGGCCTCCCACGGGACGACCGTCGAGACGCAGGGCACACCAGCCGCCTCGGACGCATCGGAGACGGGGTTGACGGTCTCCGGCGTGGACGTCGTCAGCATGAGATCGACGTTGCTGCTGTTGATGAGGTCGTGGGCGACCGTTGCACTGCGCGCCGGATCCGACTGGCTGTCCTTGTCGACGATGGTCACCGAGTACTGCTTGCCGCCGATGCTCAGCCCGTTGGCGAAGGCCTTGCGGGCGAGGCTGAGGACATAGCCATCCGGCTCGCCAAAGCCCGCCGCAGGTCCGGTACGGGGGCTGACAAACCCGATCGTGATGGTGCCGGCGGTCGCGTTGCCGGTGCCCCCGCCCGCCCCGCAGGCCGCCAGGACCGGACCGGCGACGCTCAGGCTGCCCAGCCCGACGCCGGCTCGGATGATCACGTCTCGGCGAGACAATTTTTGCTCGAACAGATCCGCGCTCTGACCATCGCCCATGAGCGAGCTCCTCCATCAGCTTCCGACGGTGGCCGACCCTATACCGGCCCCTTTCCACCTGTCAATATCCCTTTCGAATATGTCGAATACCGCACCGGCCCGAAGCTCCCAGCCCGGGCGCCCGCCGAGTTCGGCCAGGCGCAGCGACGCCGGCCTGTCGCAGTCGCTCGAACGAGGGCTCTCGATCCTCTCCATCTTCCGTGGCGACCGCGCCCTGCTCGGGACAACCGAGATCGCGCGCGAGCTCGGTCTCGGGGTCAGCACAACGCATCGGTACATCGCGACCCTGGCACGGCTCGGCTACCTCGAGCAGGACCCGGCGAGTCGCCGCTACCGGCTCGGCTTCCGCGTCGTCGACCTCGGCTTCGCCGCGATCAACTCGATGGAGATCCGCCAGATCGCCTCACCCCACCTGCAGCGGCTCAGCAACGACACGGGGTTCACCGTGAACATGGCGATTCTCGACGGCACCGAGATCGTCTACGTCGACAGGTATCGGAGCACGCGCGCGGGGCAGACGCAGATCGACCTCAACCTCCACGTCGGCGCGCGCCTGCCCGCGTATTGCACGTCCCTCGGCAAGGCGATGCTGGCGTACCTCAACCCAGATGAACGGCGCCGCCTCGTTGACAGCATGACGTTCACGCCGATGGGCCCGAACACCTTCTCCACCGTTGCCGCGCTCAACAGCGAGCTCGACAATGTTCGCCTCAATGGCCTTGCGGCCAGCAACGAGGAGCTTGCCTACGGCCTGCGCTCCATCGCGGTCCCCGTGCGGGGGGCTTCCGGCGAGGTCGTGGCCGCCATCAACCTCTCGTTTCACACCTCCATGGGAGCGACGTCAATGGCCGAGATGGTGTCGCGGTACGGGCCACCACTGCGCAAGACGGCGAGCTCGGTCGAGGCGCGAGTGGGATACCGTGGACGGAGGATATGACGGCCGCATACTTCGCCGCCGCGGTGCGCACGCCGATGGGTCGCGCCGGCGGCCAGCTGGCCGCCGTCCGGCCCGACGACCTGGCGTCGGCCGCGATCAGCGCGCTGCTGGCGCGCACCCCAACCCTGGACGTGGCGCAGGTTGACGAGGTGCTGTGGGGCGCGGCCAACCAGGCCGGCGAGGACAACCGCAACGTCGCGCGGATGGCGTCACTTCTCGCCGGGCTGCCGGTCGAGGTGCCCGGAGCAACCCTCAACCGTCTCTGTGGCAGCGGGCTCGAGGCTGTGGCGTCGGCGGCGCGGTTGGTGGCCGTCGGCGAGGCGGACGTCGTCATCGCCGGTGGGTCGGAGAGCATGACCCGCGCGCCGTTCGTGGTGCCGAGGCCGGAGCAGGCATATCCACGTGCCATGGAGATGGCCGACACACGGCTGGGATGGCGGCTCGTGAACCCGCGCATGAGGACGCTGTACCCCCCGATATCGCTCGGTGAGACCGCAGAGGAGGTTGCCTCTCGCTTCGACGTCACACGCGAGCAGCAGGACGAGTTCGCGGCGCGCAGCCATCATCGCGCTCATGCTGCGGTGGTGGCCGGGGATTTCGACACCGAGATCGTCCCCGTGACGCTCGCAGACGGCGCCACAGTGTTGCACGACGAGGGAATCAGGGCCGACGCGTCGCCGCTCACGCTGGGCGTGCTGGAGCCCGCGTTTCGCAAGGGCGGCACGGTCACGGCGGGCAACTCCTCACCACTCAATGACGGAGCGGCCGCGGTGCTTGTCCTCTCCGAGCGTGCCGCCGACTCCCTGGGCGTGACACCACTGGGCCGTTACGTCACCACCGGCACGGCCGGGGTTCATCCCGACATCATGGGGATGGGCCCGGTGCCGGCCACGCGACGCGCGCTGGACCGTGCCCGGTGGACGGTCGACGACCTCGATCTTGTCGAGCTCAATGAGGCCTTCGCTTCCCAGTCGATCGCGGTCACGCGCGAGCTGCACCTCGACGAGGAGCGCGTCAACGTCAGGGGCGGGGCCATCGCCATCGGTCACCCGCTGGGATGTTCGGGCGCGCGCCTGCTCACCACGCTGCTCTATGCGATGCGTGACCGGCGAGCGCGGCGCGGGTTGGCGACCATGTGCATCGGGGTGGGCCAGGGCATCTCGCTGCTGGTCGAGTCGGTGTGAGCGCGATCGGCAGGCGCGGCGAGCCACCGTTCCGCGCCGACCACGTCGGCAGCCTGCTGCGCCCCGAGGTCCTGCTGAGGGCGCGGGCGCAGGCCGCGGCGCACGAGATCACCGCAGACGCGCTGCGAGAGATCGAGGATGACAGCATCCGCGACATCGTGGCGATGCAGCGGGACGTCGGGCTGCAGTCCGCGACGGACGGGGAGTTCCGCCGGTCGGCCTGGCACATGGACTTCATCTATCAACTGGAGGGCGTCACCCAGGCCGACGAGAAGATGCATGTGCAGTTCTTCAACGACGCGGGGACGCTGGACTTTGCGCCGGCCGCGCTGCGGATCAATGATCGAATCCGCTTGGGTCAGACCATCTTCGCCGACCACTTCCGCTTTCTCAAGGAGCAGGTCGGGCCGGGAGTCACGCCGAAGCTGACGATCCCGTCTCCGAGCATGGTGCACTACCGCGGGGGGCGGGCGTCGGTGGATCCCGCGGTGTACCCCGATCTCGACGGCTTTTGGGACGACCTCACCGCCGCCTACGCCGAGGAGGTGCGCAGGCTCGGCGACATCGGCTGCACCTACCTGCAGCTGGACGACACCAGCCTCGCCTATCTCAACGACCCCAAACAGCGTGACCTGATCGCCTCACTCGGCGGCGACCGTGAGCACCAGCACGAGGTCTACATCCGCAACATCAACCGGGTGCTCGAGGCCCGGCCACCCTCAATGCGGATCACCACGCACATGTGTCGCGGCAACTTCCGGTCGTCTTGGGCGGCCGAGGGCGGCTACGACTTCGTCGCCGAGGCCCTCTTCGGTGGGCTCGATGTCGACGGCTTCTTCCTCGAATACGACGACACACGGTCCGGAGGCTTCGAGCCGCTGCGATTCGTGCCGAAGGGCAAGTACGTGGTCCTCGGGCTCGTGACCACCAAGCGGGGCGTGCTGGAAAGCAAGGACGATCTCAAGCGCCGGATCGCGGAGGCGGCGAAGTTCGTGCCGCTCGAGCAGCTGTGCCTGTCACCACAGTGCGGCTTCTCCTCGACCGTCGAGGGCAACACGCTGAGCCATGACGAAGAGGTGGCCAAGCTGCGCCTGATCGTCGAGACAGCGGAGGAAGTGTGGGGATAGCCGCCGTGCTCGTGGGTGCCGAGCCACGCGAATGCGCGCAGCGACCTACGGCAGCGG
>Ga0209890_10000406_pt1 | contig 19922 bp, 22 predicted proteins | sample OrgsoiDNA2013049_FD_185799 | JGI IMG/M metagenome (GOLD analysis project Ga0209890, IMG submission 185799) | Permafrost soil microbial communities from the Arctic, to analyse light accelerated degradation of dissolved organic matter (DOM) -... | ecosystem: Environmental > Terrestrial > Soil >...
GGATGGCAGTGCACTGTGTGCGGAGCGATCCATGATCGAAACGTCAATGCAGCTCACAATATCCTCGCGGCGGGACATCGCCGTCTTGCAGAAGGAATCCTCGGCCCTTGAGGGCGAGGAGGATGTCAACCGGCGACCTCGATGATTCGGCGAATGCGTCCCCAATCCTTGAATTCGATGATGAGCTCCACGGCCACCGGGCGGATCCAGCTGCCCTCGGTCTGCGACAGGCCCGGCGGCGGCCATTGGGTTTGCCAGGTTTGGTTGCCGTCGAGATAGCGCATTTGGATCGCTTTGACACCCGTGAACAGGTCTTGCACCACCGGAATATTCCCCTGCACCGTGTCCAAGTTCACCTGGTAGCTGCGCTTGAGCACGTCACCGGCCAGGCCGTAGGATACGCGCTGCAAGGTGCTGCGCTGCTGACCGGCCGTATTCGACCAGCCGATGCGCGTCAAATCGACGATCGATGCCACGTTCGAATTCGTACCGGAGCCAAACTTGGAGCCTGAATTGGAGCTCGAGTTGAAGCTCATGCTCGTGAAGCTCATCCCCGAGCTTGCGCCCGAACCCAAGGCGGAGTTCGAACCTCCGCTGGTGCTCGAAACGGGGATGGGGCTCAGCGTGCCGATCCCGCCAGTGCCCTTCATTGCCGGCAAACGCGTTTGACCCAGGATGTCGCGCACCGGCCGCGGCACCGTTTCCGCGACGTCCTGCACCATCATGCGCATGCCAAATTCGATCTCGCGCGAGCGCTGCAGCGACTCTTCGGTGCGTTCGGCGGAGATGCGTGCGGCACGATAAGTTCCGTACCCCAGAGCGGACATGACTCCCAGAATCAACAACGCCACCAGGACTTCGATCAGGGTAAAACCGGCACCGCGGCGGGGTGATTTGCGCGTCATTTGCTCATTGTGCCGGGATTGGCGCAGGCGTCGGAGTAGGCGGCGGCGTCTGGCTGCCGGTCGGCGGCGTTGGGGTGACGTTAAGGGGCGCCGTTCCCGGCGTGGCGGGGCCGGGTGCTGGGAGCGCGGTGCTGCCTACGGTCCAATCCGTGTTGGAGGAGCCAGGTGTGCTCAACGAACTCCCCAGAAAGCCCGTCGATTCCGCCACCGGATTGCCTTTGCTTTTGGCGTCCCCGGCATAGACGCGCACCACTACACGCTTCATGGTGGGGATGCTGGTGTCGAAATAGCGGGTATCGTAGTGCCAGGTTCGATTGGCGAAGTAAACCTCCCCCGTGTCGGTGTTTTGACCAAATTTGGTCAGATTCAAGCGCACCTCGGAGAGCCGGTTGAGCGCCATCCACTGCGCGAGAGTCTTATCGCGCAGATAGCCGCTGGTCCGTGCGGTGCTGCTCACCGTGAGCATGAGGGCGGCAAGGCCCATCGCAACTATCATCAAGGCGACCAGGACTTCGACCAGCGTGAAGCCGCGGCCGTTTCGGATGAGTTGCGGCCGACGTTTCACGTGCGATTCCCCGAGTGATCGGAACTCTCTCGAGAGACCTTGCCGAGAGCATCTCCGACCACCCCGGCCTTCGCCGTCGTGCCATCCCGCAGCAATGTCAGGCGAAACGGTGTCCCTTCGCCGCTTGCGGCGATGGCCACTTGAGGGCCCGGTGGCGCCTCTTTGCTCGCGAGGTTCCGGTCGATGGATTTGATCACGACAATCTGGGAATCGAGTTCCAGTTGGAAACGGAGGCCTTTCGGCAAGTCGCGATGGCGAAATTCGTGTTCTTGGTCGAGTGTCATCCAGCGGTCGCGGCTCGGCTCGTACACCACGAATTCATAGGCCGCGGGCTCGATTCGCACCCCGAAGTCGCGACCTTCCAACAGGGCGCGCTCATGCAGCAGGCCGACCAATCCCTCGATGCGCCGGCTCTCTTCGTCCAATTGTGTGTCGCGCCCCGTGGTGCCGACCGACAGGATCGCGAGCGAAATGACGATGGCCATGATCACGACCACCACCAAGATCTCGACCAAAGTGAAGCCCTTGCTGCGCATGCTGCGGCCCGCCCAAGCGCCGCGCCTATTTTTCGAGAGTCGCAGTGCTGATGTCCGCGTCGTAGCCTTCGCCGCCCGGCTTGCCGTCGCGCCCATACGTGATGATCTCGTAATCACGGCCGTCGGGACCCGGACTCACGTATTGATACGGGTTGTTCCACGGATCCTTCGGCAGCGACCCCAAGTAGCCGCCGGACCGGTAATTGGTGAGGGTGGCATCGGCCGGTTGTTTGACCAGGGCCTGCAGTCCTTGTTCAGTGGTCGGGTATTTGAAGTTGTCGAGGCGGTACGTATCCAGGGCGGTTTGGATCGCGCGAATGTCGCTTTGTGCGCGGGTAACGCGTGCCTTATCGACATTCTCCAGAATTTTTGGCACCACGAGCGAACCTAGCACTGCGAGAATGACGACCACGACCATGATTTCGATAAGAGTAAAACCGCTCTGGGCATTGCGCATATTGACCTCGAATATTCCATGAATGATACCAAATTAGGGAACCTCGATGCCTCGTAACACCGCAAACCGCCTCGCAGAGATTGCTGCCGCGCTACAGTGGGATCGCGGCCGATGGATTTGGTTGCTCGGCATTTTGCTGGTGTTGGACCTGGTGTTGGGTCTTGGCGACAACGTCAGTCAATTCTTACGCTATGATCGCAGTGCAATTGCTGCCGGGGGATGGTGGCGGTTGCTCACAGCCCACATCGTGCATTTGGATGTGCACCATCTGTTGCTGAACGAGTTGGGGCTGGTGCTGATATGGTCCTTGTTTGCGCGGGACTACGATGTGGTGGAGTGGTGCGCGATCGTTTCGGCCGGGGCGTTGGCGATCAGTTCGGGCCTTTGGTGGCTGAGTCCGCGTGTCGGTTGGTATGTGGGCGCCTCGGGAGTTCTGCATTCGGTGATGGCCGCGGGCGCCGCGAAGCACCTGGTGGAGCGCGCCTGGGACCGCTGGATTCTACTCGCCGGCTTGTGCGCGAAGCTTGCATGGGAACACTGGGGCGGCCCCGCAGCGCCGTTGGTCGTCGTCGATGCCCATTGGTACGGGGCGTGCTGCGGATTCATCGTTGGGGCTGCGCTGTCCTTGAGGACCGCTATAATTCGCCACCGCTCTTCCGCCTAGAGGGTTATTTCATGGCGCTTGCGTTCGTGTTTCCCGGCCAAGGTTCGCAGTCCATCGGCATGATGAGTGCTTTGGCGGCAGTCTCCCCGGTGATCGAAGAAGCCTTTGCCGAGGCCTCCAACGTGCTGGGCTACGATTTGTGGCGGCGCTGCCAGGAAGGACCGCTCGAGGCGCTCAACTCCACCGAATGCACGCAACCGGCGATGCTGACGGCGGGGGTCGCCACCTATCGTCTTTGGCGTGAGCGTGGCGGCGCTCAGCCGGCCATGATGGCGGGCCACAGCCTCGGAGAGTTCACGGCGCTGGTGGCCGCCGGCAGCTTGGACTTCAAAACCGCCGTTGATTTGGTGAAGTTCCGCGGTGAATTGATGCAGGCGGCCGTGCCTCCGGGCCAGGGCGCCATGGCCGCGATACTGGGGCTGGAAGACATCGACATCGAGGAAGCTTGCAATGAGGCCGCGCAGGGCGAGGTGGTGGAGGCGGTCAATTTCAACGCGCCCGGGCAAGTGGTGATTGCGGGTGCTGCCACGGCGGTTGGGCGCGCGATCGAGGTGGCTAATGCAAAGGGCGCTCGGCGTGCGCTCGCGTTGCCGATCAGCGTGCCCGCACATAGTTCGCTCATGCGGCCCGCGGCGGATCAATTGCGGGTACGGTTGGAGAGCACCACCTTCACACCGGCTTTAAGCGTCGCCGTGTACGGCGTGGACATCAAAACGCACGCCAATGCGGAAGGCATCCGCGCCGGGCTCGTCAAGCAGCTGTATACGCCGGTGTATTGGGCGGCGACGGTGCGCACGATGATTGCGGCAGGCGCGACCCATATCGTGGAATGCGGTCCGGGCAAAGTTTTGACGGGCTTGAACCGGCGGGTGGACAAGAATCGGGACCTCAAAATGATCGCGCTCGAGGATCCACCGTCCCTTGACGATGCGCTCGCGACACTAAAAATCTAACGAGGACGCAGCATGCTGAATGGAGAAATTGCCTTGGTAACCGGTGCCTCGCGCGGCATTGGCGCCGCGATCGCCGAACGCCTCGCCCAAGACGGAGCCCGCGTCATCGGAACCGCTACGACAGCGGAAGGGGCCGCCCGGATCAGCGCGAATCTTAGCGCGCGCGGCGGACGCGGCGCTGTTCTCGACGTGGGGAAACCGGAGTCGATCGAGGCGCTGCTGAAGGACATCGAAGCCAAGGAAGGGGCAGTCGGCATTCTTTGCAATAACGCCGGCATCACCCGCGACACCTTGCTTTTGCGCATGAAAGAGGAGGATTGGGACGCGGTGCTCGACACCAATCTCGCCTCGGTTTTCCGGCTGTCCAAGGCGGTCCTTCGCGGCATGATGAAGGCGCGCAAGGGCCGCATCGTCAGCATTACCTCGGTCGTGGGTCTGACCGGGAATCCCGGACAAGCGAACTATGCCGCCGCCAAGGCAGGAATCATAGGCTTCACGAAGTCGCTGGCTCGGGAGGTGGGCTCGCGCGGCATAACGGCAAATGCGATCGCACCGGGATTCATCGACACTGACATGACTCGGGCCCTGGCCGAGGCGCAGCGCACCGCCTTGAATGCCCAGATTCCTTTGGGGAGACTGGGGCAACCGGCCGATATTGCCGGGGCGGTCGCGTTTCTGTGCTCGCCCGACGGCGCCTACGTCACCGGCGAGACGTTGCACGTGAACGGCGGAATGTACATGCCCTAGGCTCCAGAACCTCGGTGCGCCCTAAAATGCGCGGGTTTGTCAATATGAGCCGGGGAGGCCAAAGGTCAAATGTGCGTTCTAGGTAGCCGCCGTCGCCGTGTTCACATAAAATACGCGCCCTGTCGATTCCTTAAGGCTGGTCGCGGGCTTAAGTTTGTTCAGCGCATAAATAGCAATTCCGAGAGGACACCATAACGATGAGTACTGTTGAGCAGCAAGTTAAGAAGATCGTGGCCGAACAGTTGGGCGTCAAAGAAGAAGAAGTCACCAACGACGCCTCGTTCGTCGACGATCTAGGCGCGGACTCGCTGGATACGGTTGAGCTGGTGATGGCGCTTGAGGAAGAATTCGAGACGGAAATTCCCGACGAGGACGCCGAGAAGATCACCACCGTTCAGCAGGCCATCGACTATATCAATTCGCACAAGGGCAAGGCCTGACCTCATTGGGCACGTGGCATTGCCCGAGAGGCCCTAATACGCGCGCTTGGGCTTTGAGCAAAACCACGTGAGGAGTCGCCGTTGAGCAAACGACGCGTCGTTGTTACGGGTCTTGGAGTCGTCTCGCCGGTGGGCAACGACGTGGCGAGCGCGTGGCAATCGATCCTATCCGGCCGCAGCGGCATCGCTCCGGTGGCGCGGTTCGACACCGCCAGCTTCCCCACACATTTCGGCGGCGAGATCCGCCAGCTGGATCTCGAACCCTATATGAGCACGAAGGACGCGCGCCGCATGGACGCCTTCATGCAGTACGGGGTCGTCGCCGGCATACAGGCCATGCGCGATTCAGGATTGGCGGTCACCGAGGCCAATTCCGATCGCATCGGCATATTGATGGGTTCGGGCATGGGAGGACTCGAGTCGATCGAGGATACTTACGACAAGTATCTCGCGACTCACTCGCCGAAGAAGGTGTCGCCGTTTTTCATTCCGGCCAGCATCATCAATTTGGTCAGCGGACACCTGTCGATCGCGTTCAAAATCACCGGTCCGAATCTCGCCGTCGCCACCGCCTGCACGACCTCGACCCACGCCCTCGGGCTCGCCATGCGGCTCATCCAGTATGGCGAAGCGGACGCGATGCTGGCCGGCGGTTCGGAAATGGCGACCTGCGTCACCGGGATGAGCGGCTTTGCCCAGGCGAAGGCGCTGTCACAGCGCAATGACGACCCCGAAGGCGCCAGCCGTCCCTGGGACAAGGATCGCGATGGCTTCGTCATGGGCGACGGCGCCGGAGCAATGATGCTCGAGGAGTACGAGCACGCGAAGGCTCGCGGCGCGAAGATCTATGCCGAGATCGTCGGATTCGGGATGAGCGGGGATGCATTCCATGTCACCGCACCGCCGGAGAACGGCGAGGGCGCCCGCAAGGCCATGGCCAAGGCGCTCAGCGACGCGCAATTGAATCCCGACCAGGTGCAGTACATCAATGCGCATGCCACTTCCACCGAATTGGGCGATCGCGCCGAAACGCTCGCGATCCGCCGCGCCTTTGGGCCGGCGGCCGACAAATTGGCGGTCAGTTCGACCAAATCGATGACCGGTCATCTATTGGGAGCCGCCGGAGCCGTCGAAGCGATCTTCTCGGTGCTGGCGCTGCGCGATCAAGCGGCGCCGCCCACCATCAATTTGCACACTCCGGGCGAAGGCTGCGACCTCGATTACATTCCCAATACAGCGCGTAATATGCCGATCGAATACGCGCTTTCCAATTCCTTTGGGTTCGGTGGCACCAACGGTTCGCTCATTTTCCGCCGACCTTGAGCCGCTGACTCTCATCGAGAAGTTCCCGGCGGCGTATCCGGGGCTTCTCGAGAGTGGCGCAGGCGTGGCCGCAGGTGTCGGCAGCCGGTTCGACATCCTGCCCCTGGCGAGCGGCGAGTCTCTGCGACTGGGCGCGGACGGCCGGTTGTCCGGTCCCTATGCGGGCCCGAAGGGCTTTCTCGCTGCGCTCGAGAGTTGGTGGACGGCATTGCGTGCGCCCGAGACAGTGTCCCCGCTGCCATTCATCGGCGGCTGGCTGCTGTATCTTGGCTATGAGCTGGCATCGGAAATCGAATCGCGCCTGATATTGCCGCGAAGCACCGACCCCGTAACGGCATTGGCGATCCGCGCGCCCGCCGCGTGGATTCGTGATCGCGCGACCGATCAGGCGTGGCTGGTTGCGGAACCCGGGTTTGAAGACCTGCTCGACGAATTCGAGAGCCGGGTTCGGGAGTTGCGCCCGCCCAGGGCCGTGCACGGCGCCGCTTTCGTCCTCGATGAGGATGACCCGCAGGTGTTTCTCGATTCGGTGCACCGCGCCCTTGAATACATCGCGGCGGGCGATGTGTATCAAGCCAATTTATCGCGAGGCTGGCAGGCAAAAGCCACGCCCCCGGCCGATCCCGTCGACGTTTACCGGCGTCTGCGCGCAACCAATCCCAGCCCGTTCGCGGCGTTGCTGCGTGACGGCAATTTTGCTTGCTTAAGTTCCTCACCCGAACGCCTGGTGTCGATTCGGGGAAACACGGTTTCCACCCGCCCGATCGCCGGGACCCGGCCGCGGGGCGCCACTGCGGAGGCCGACGCGGCGCTGGTGCGATCCCTGCTCAGTAACGAGAAGGAACGCGCCGAGCACGTGATGCTGATCGACCTGGAGCGCAATGATCTGGGACGTGTGTGCGCCGGCGGCTCGGTGCGGGTCGATGAGTACATGGGCGTCGAGACCTATGCTCACGTGCATCACATCGTCTCGAATGTGAGCGGACGCTTGCGCAGCGACGTGTCGCCCGTCGACGTGATCCGGGCCCTGTTTCCCGGCGGCACGATAACGGGATGTCCCAAGGTTCGCTGCATGGAGATCATTGCGGAGCTCGAAGCGGTCGGACGCGGCGCCTACACCGGATCCATCGGCTATTTGAACTGCGACGGCAGCTGTGATCTCAATATCCTGATCCGCACCATCACCGCGGAGGGCGGCCTGTTCAAGTTCCGCGCCGGAGCCGGAATCGTAGCGGATTCGAATCCTGCGCAAGAATTGGCCGAGACGCGCGCGAAGGCCGAGGGGCTGCTGCGCGCACTGGTAGCGCCGTGAACTCTTGGGTCAATGGCCGCAAGAGCACGAGGATCGACACTCGCGATCGCGGCTTGCAATACGGCGACGGTTTGTTCGAAACCATGCGCATCCACCACGGCCGGGTGCGGCTGCTGGAATATCATCTGGAGCGGATCGGATTGGGTTGCCTGCGGCTCAAGATTGCGGGCCCCTCGAGCCGCGTATTGCGCCGGGAAATCGAATCCATCGCCGTTCACCGGCGCGAGGGCGTGTTGAAACTGATCGTCACGCGCGGCTTAGGCCGGCGCGGCTATGGGCGGACGGGCCGCGAACACTGCACGCGCATCCTCGCCCTGCATCCATTGCCGCGCGGCGTACTCGGCGACGGCTCGACACCGGCGCGGGTGCGCCTGTGCGCGACACCGTTGGGCTTAAATCCGTGGCTCGCAGGACTCAAGACCCTCAATCGACTGGAATCGGTGGTGGCCCGCTCCGAATGGAGCAATTCGCGGATTTGGGAGGGATTGATGCGGGACGTGGACGAGAACGTCGTCTGCGGTACGATGTCGAACTTGTTTCTAAGAAGTGGATCCAACCTGATGACACCGGTGCTCGATCGTTGCGGTGTGGCCGGGGTGATGCGCCGCTGGATCATGGAAACGGCGGGCGGCCTCAACTTACGCACGGCCGAGCGCCGCATACGATGGCAGGACTTGAGCCGCGCCGAGGAGGTGTTCATGAGCAACGCCGTCATCGGATTGAGGTCGGTCGCGGTGATCGAGAGCGGCAGGGAGCGCCTGCGGTACTCGGCGTTCGAAACCGCGGATCGTTTGCGTGAACGGTTGGATCTGCTTTGAGCCGCGCGTGGCGCTTGGGCCTGGTGTTTACCCTGTTGCTGCTGGCGTCGGCCGCCGCCGCCGTGGTTTGGGTCGGCGTGCGCACTCTCGATGAGCCGCTGCGGGTCGCGGCGCCGGTGCGGTTCAAGGTCACTCCGGGCGCGAGCTTCTCCCGGGTCGCGGCGGAGTTGGCCGCACAGGGTGTCATTGCCAGCCCACGTGCCTGGATTGTGTTCGCGCGGATCCAGGGCCTCGCGCCCGCGGTCAAAGCGGGAGAGTATGAGATTCAACCGGGAACGACGCCGCGTCAGCTGCTGACGAAAATGGTGAACGGCCAGGTGCTGCTGCACTCGTTCACCATCGTCGATGGATGGAGGGTGCAGGACATGCTCGGCGCATTGCGGCGCAATCCCGATATCACCGTCACCTTGTCCGACACGGCGCCGGATCTCATGGACAAATTGGGGCTCCCCGGCATCGATGCCGAAGGTCAATTCCTGCCGGAGACCTACCGTTTCGCCGGCGGCACGACCGACATCGAACTGCTGCGCCAGGCGCACGCCGCGCTCAAGCTGGAACTCGACTCGGCCTGGGCGGATCGCGATCCTGGCTTGCCGCTGCGCGACTCACGTGAATTATTGATCATGGCGTCCATCGTCGAAAAGGAGAGCGGCTTGCCGCAAGAGCTTGGGCTCATCGCCGGCCTGTATCTGCATCGCCTCAGCATAGGCATGCGCTTGCAGGCCGATCCCACGGTGATCTACGGGATGGGGGACCGCTACGACGGCGACATTCGCACAGTGGACCTGCGCACCGATGGGCCGTACAACACGTATACGCGCGCCGGGCTGCCGCCCACGCCCATTGCCCTGCCCAGCGCCGCGGTGATTCGCGCGATCGCGCAGCCGGAAAAAACCGACGCCATTTTTTTTGTCGCCTCGCCCAAGGACGATGGCAGTCATGTATTTTCCTCGACGCTGCAGCAGCACAACGCGGCCGTCGCGTCCTACGTCGCGCATCAGCGTCACAAGACGGCAGCGGGGAACGGGGCCCGATGAGCGCGATACCGGGGCGATTCTTGACCGTCGAAGGGATCGAGGGGGTCGGCAAATCGACGCAGGTGGCACGGCTCTCGCAAAGCTTGAGCGATCGCGGCATCGCTCATGTGGTGACGCGCGAACCCGGAGGCACACCCTTGGCCGAGAGAATCCGCGGCATCGTGCTGGATAATTCGCGCGGCGAATCCATGCCGCCGACGGCCGAACTGCTGCTCATGTTCGCGGCACGCGCCGTGCACCTGGCCAACCACGTGGAGCCTCACTTGGGGGCCGGCCGATGGGTGGTGTGCGATCGGTTCATCGATGCCACCTATGCCTATCAGGGAGGCGGCCGGGGTCTTTGCACCGACCACATCCGGCAGCTCGAATCCATGGTGCAAGGCGCGCGCCGTCCCGATCTGACCGTGTTGCTCGATGCCCCGGTGGAGCAGGCATTGCAGCGCGCGCGGCAGCGCAATGCCGGTGCCGTTGCGGACCGATTCGAAAGCGAACGCGCCGAGTTTTTCGAGCGCGTGCGCAATGCCTATCGCGCGCGCGCGGCCGCTGAACCTAATCGGATCGCGGTCATCGATGCGAGCCAATCGGTCGAACGCATCGCTTCGCATATCCTCAAGCTGCTCGAGGCGCGCTCGTGGATTTCTTGAGCGCCGATTCGCTGCCTTGGCTGCACAGCGCGCAGCAGCGCATGCGCGCCGCATTCGCGGCGCAGCGGCTGCCGCATTCGCTATTGCTGCTGTCGGCCCCCGGACTTGGCGCGGAGCAACTGGCGAATTGGATCGCCGCTTTGGCGTTGTGCGACTCGCGGGGGTCACGTCCGTGCGGCGTGTGCGCCTCCTGCCAATTGCTGCGATCGGACAGTCATCCGGATTCGTACATCGTGCGGCTCGAGGAGGATGCGCATCAAATCAAGATCGACCAGGTGCGCGGCCTGATCGAGTCCCTGTCGCTCAAGAGTTATCGCGGCGGATACAAAGTGGGCGTCATCGAGGGCGCCGAGCTGCTCAACGCCAACGGCGCCAATGCCTTTTTGAAGACGCTGGAGGAACCCACCCCGAATACCGTGTTGGTCCTGATTGCGAGGCCGACCCATCGCCTGCCGGCGACCATCGCCAGCCGCTGTCTGCGCCTGACCTTGTCGCCGCCGCCGACCGAGGCCGCGATCGCATGGCTCAATGCCAATGCGCACCGCAACCTTTGCAACAGCCTCGACTCCGGCCCCCGCACGCCATCGGTGCCGCAATGGGGTGCCGCCCTCGCGCTGGCCGGCGGCGCGCCGCTGCTGGCGGTGGAATTGGACGGCGCCGGTGCTGCCGTGCTCGATGCAGAAATGCAGGAGTCCTTGAGGCGGCTGGCGGCTGGCTCGGTGGATGTGACCTTGCTTGCCGAGCGCTGGATGCAGTTGGGTCCCGGGCTCCGCATCGCTTGGCTTGAGAACTGGATCACACAGCGCGTACGTGAATGGATCGGCGCCGGGACTTCGCGTCAAAGTGCGGAACCGGTCCGCTTGCCTGCCGCTTTACTTAAGCCCAAGATAAGAGCCCTATTCGAGCTGCTGGACGCCGCCCGTGAGCTGCGGCGTCTTGCAACGACCGGCATGAATCAACAGCTGGCGCTCGAGGCATTGCTGCTCGGCGGCCGCGCCGCGCTGGCGACCTAATGGTTTTTTTTGGGAATGGTAGGAATTGCGAAGTCCAAGTAATAAACCAGGTTTACTCACGCTTACGATCAAGGATAAGAGCGCGCTGTATCTCGCCTATATGCCTTTCGTGAAGAACGGCGGCCTGTTCATTCCGACGAACAGCAATTATCGCTTGGGCGACGAAGTGTTCATGCTGCTGAATCTGATGGGGGAGGAGGAGAAGCTCCCCGTGGCGGGGCGGGTCATCTGGATGACCCCCAAGGGGGCGCAGGGCAAGCGCACCGCCGGCATCGGCGTGCAGTTCAGCGATCAAGACCGCGGCAACACTCAAAAGAAAATCGAGAATTATCTGGCCGGTGCATTGGGCGGCGATAAGCCCACGCACACCATGTGAGGGCGTGAGGGCGCGGCGGTTACCGGGCCGGTTGCGGCTGATCCTTGCGCGGAACCGATTCTATGTAGACGGATTCGGGCGGCGGCGGCTTAGGGTGTGGCGCAGCAAGAACCGACTTGACGAAGTACACCGCCAGGGCGAGAAACAGGATGCCGAACACGATGGCGAGGCCCCTGTATTCCTCGATCATGGAGCGCGATTTGTATTCGCCGATTGCGCCCGGTTCGGGATAGCGGGGCTCTTCTCCGCGAAACGATCTCGGCACTCGATTCAACCTCTGGGCGAGCGGGCGCCCTCGGTGGCGGCGAGGCCGCCCTTCAGTACGAACGCTTCGAAGCCGCGTTCGCTCAAGATATACGCGGCCGCGGAGCTGCGCCGGCCCGTGTCGCAGCACACCACGTATGGAGTGTTCTTATCCAAGGCATTGAGCTTCAATCGAATGAAATACAGCGGAATATTGACCGCACCATCGATGCGGAAGTTTTGGAATTCGCTGGGCAGCCGCACGTCCAGCCATTTGCCGCCGCCGGCGACGATCTCCTTGGCCTTGTCGTGGTCCACCCATTGCAGTAGAGGTTCGTTGAGCAAGGTCTGAAAATCATTCTTGCCGAGCCTCATGAGCGTACCTTCGGCGACCATCGTGATGGTCGCGTTGCGTTTCGCTTCGGCAATCAGGGCTTCCTCGCCGAAGCTGTCGCCCGGGCCCAACTCGGCGAGCTTGATCCCTTCCTTGTTGAGCGGCGTTTCTCGCATCACCACGCACTTGCCCGCCACTACGACGTAGAAATAATCCCCCTCGGTCCCCTGCTTGATGACGACATCGCCCGCGCGGTAGTTGATGCGCTGCATGCGCATGAAAATCGCCTGGATATTCGCGGGCGGGATGCGGTGAAATGCCTTGGTTTGCAACAGCGTGGTCATCCAGTCGCCGGTCACGTCGAGGCCGTCGCCCCGCAACTCGGCCACCTCGTACTGCCCGGTCTGGTCCCAGGTCAACAGCACGTCGAGTAGATCGCTGTCGATCATGATGTACTCGAGGTCGACGGCGGCGCGCGCTGTGAACTTTCGCGGCAGACCCGGAGCGAGCGCCGCACGCGCCTCGGGAGTGGCGGCGCGTACGGTGCCGATGAGCCGATCTTCCGCACGCAGCTCGACGGTGCCGGCGACGAGATAAAAGGTGCGCTTGTCGGTGTCGCCTTCCTTGAACAGGACGCGCCCCGCCGCCAGCCCGCGAATGTGGGTCTTGCGGGCGAGCGCATGCAGGTTCTCGGCCTTCAGGCCGTCGAGCGGCGAGAAGGTCCTGAGGACTGCGAGATCGAGAGGTCGTTCATCCATCGAGAAATTCGCCGCCGCCTCGGGTATTAACCCTATGATTTTGGCTGGGAATCCTACCATACGCGACGGTGGATCCGGGCACGCAATGAGTCACAAGAACCGCGCTTCAGGCAGGGAATTTCTGCCAGCCCGGGTCCGGTCGAAAGCGCTCGCCATAGCGTCGCGCGAGATCCTCGAGGCGCGCGGTGACGTTGGCGATGCCTCGTGCGCTCGCATATTGCAGCGGGCCGCCGCGAAAAGGCGCGAAACCGGTCGCAAATATGGCCCCTGCGTCCAACAAATCGGCATCTTCTATGACTCCTTCCCGTAGGCAGGCGACGGCTTCGTTGAGCATCGGCAGTATCAACCGGTCCTCCAGATCCTCCGGTATGGCGAATTGGGGCGATTCGGCTTTGACCGGTTTGCCCTCCCGCCACACATAGAATCCTTCCCCGCTCTTGCGGCCGAATTTCTTCTGTTCCACCAATTTGACCAATACGTCGGGCACGCGGCGCTGCAGCGCGTCGGCAAGAACCCGGCCAACATGGAGCGAGACGTCCAAGCCAACCATGTCGGTCAATTCGATCGGCCCCACGGGCATGCCGAATGCCTTGCCGGCGCGGTCGATCACGGCGGCGGGAATGCCGCCTTCGAGCGCGAAAAGGGCTTCGTTGACATAGGGCGTCAAAATGCGGTTCACCACGAAGCCGGGCGCGCTTTTGCACGGCAGCGGCAGCTTGTCGAGCTTGCGGGTGAACTTCAGCGCGTTTTGCAACACTTGCGCCTGCGTGCTCGTCCCCTGCACGACTTCCACCAATTGCATTTGGGCCACGGGATTGAAGAAATGGATGCCGACCAGGCGGCTTGGATCCCGAAGCCTCTGGCACAAGGTCTCTATCTTGATGCTCGAGGTATTGGTGGCGAGGATGGCGCTCGGTTTGAGCTTGGGCTCGAGCTCTGCGTACACAGCCCGCTTGGCGTCGACATCCTCGAAGATGGCTTCAATGACGACGTCGGAATCGGCGACGCCATCGCCATTCACGTCCATCCGCATTCGTGCGAGCGCCGCGGCGGCCGCCGCGGGGTCTGTGAGCCGCTTGTCGAAAAAGCTCTTGGCGCGGTCCAAGGCCGGTTGAATCAACTCCTGTGAGCGATCCTGCAGCGTAACCGTCATGCCGCGATAGGCTGACCACGCGGCGATGTCGCCGCCCATGACCCCCGCGCCGATGACGTGCACGCGGCGAAAATCGGCAGCCGCTTTTCCGCCCAGGCTCTTCAGCCGATCCTGCAATATGAACACTCGCACGAGATTTCGCGACGTGGGAGTGCACATGAGTTCGCTGATCGATCGTGCCTCCGCTTCATAGCTCTCGGCGCCGGCGGCACCGTGCTGCTGCCACAGGTCGAGAATGGCGTAGGGCGCCGGGTACTGCTCGCGCCGCACGCTGTGCCGCAATGCCGATCCGGCCTGTCTCCCAATGAACGGACGCGCAAGACTCAAGTTCAAAAGCTTGTCGACGAACGGTGCGGTCGCCGTCGGCGGCGCTCGCAACACGCGTGACTTGGCGCGCTCGAGAAGCGCGGGCGCAGGGACGAGTTCGTCGATCAAACCCAATTCGAGCGCGCGCCGGCCCTTGCACGGTCTGCCTTTGAGCATGAGATCGAGCGCGGGCCGCACGCCGATGAGTTGCACGCTGCGCACGGTGCCGCCGAATCCCGGATGGATGCCGAGCAGCACTTCGGGAAAACCCAGGGACAGCGTGGGGTCATCCGCCGCCACCCGGTAGGAGCAGGCAAGCGCGAGTTCGAGACCCCCTCCCAGCACGAAACCGTGCAGGGCAGCAACGCTGGGGCAGGGCAGATCCTCGAGCGCTTGCAGGACGTCCTGTCCGGCGCGCACCAGCGCATAACCTTCCTCGGGGGTGCGGATCTTCAGAAATTCCTTGATGTCGGCGCCGGCAATGAAACCGTTCGATTTGGCGGAGCGAATCACGACGCCCGCAGGGGGCCTCGCGGCGAGATCCGCGAGCCGTGTGGCCAGATCGCGCAGGACGATTCCGGACAGGACGTTGGTCGAGGCACCGGGCGTATCCAACTTAAGCCACGCCACGCGGTCGGCGTCGATTTCCAGGGACCAGCTTTGGGTATCTGCCATCAGGCCGCCTTCTGCACACTCGGATGGATCGTGAAGTCGCAGATCAGCGGCAGATGATCGGAGAATTGAACGTCCGGAATCGCAAAGCGATTCACCTCGATCTGGCCGCTGTGGAGGATGAAATCAAGCTCTTTGCGCGGGCTGCGGCTCGGATAGGAGGGCAAGCCGTGCAGGTTGGCGCTGGTCAATCCGGCCGCTTGAGTGAACAAGTAGAGCTCGTGATCGCCCCAGTAAGTATTGAAGTCGCCGGCCACGATGACCGGCTTTTGAGTCTTGCGCAGCAAATCGTACAAATACCTGAGTTGGTATTGCCGATGCCGGAATTTTAAGGATAGATGCACCAGAAAAATTGCCACGTCATCGAGTTCCAACTCGATGATCAGGCGTTTGATGCCGGTGTCGAAATAATGAAAGCGCTCGCCGCGGACGCGCGGTGCCGCCAGGAACGCGTTGGCCTGTTTGCGCACGATGGGCACCAGATGGTTCATCGAGGATACCCCATACTTGCATTCGAACGTCGAGTAGTGGCCCAGCGAGCGCGCGATGAAGTCCGCCTGATTGACCATGCCGGTGCGGATGGATCCGGTGTCGACTTCGATCAGACCGACGACGTCCGGATCCTGCTCCTTGATGAAGTCGGTGATTCGCGACAGAACCTGCCGGCTGGAGCGAAGGTAGCCGGCGCCCGGCACGGGAAGGTGGAACGCGGGCCCGGTTCCGGTGGCATATCGTATATTGTAAATCAGCAATCGCACTTAGGCGTATTGTATCGGCGCCCAGTGCTTCGCGCATGACCATTGTCAAGATACACTAGGCAGATGTCGACACGGGTTAATCCCATACGCCTTTTCGTCACCCACGCGTGGCTGGAAAACGACGACTACACGCGCGTGTTCGAGTATCTCGAGGCGTCGGGAACGTTTTACTACCTCAATACCAGCCAGCCCCAGATGAAGCGCCCGATCGACAAGGAGTCGCAGCGCGAAGACCTACGGCGGCAAATCGCTCCGAGCGAGGTCCTTATCGTGCTGCCGGCGGTGTACCAGATCGCGCCGGAGCTGATTCTGTTTCAGATGAACTTTGCCAAGGCCGCCGAAAAACCCATCGTCGCGATGGAGAATTTTGGTTCCACGGAACCGCTGCCCAAGGCTATCAAGGATCTTGCCGATGAGGTGAGCGCGTGGAACGAACGCAACTTGATCGACGCCTTGCGCCGCCAGGCGCGGCATCAGGAAACGACGCGCTGGGACACGATAGAATTCAAGCTTGACTAAGGTTTTCCGAGTCCTAATTGTGCGCGATCAGCGCCGGAATCTCGAAGTCGGCCGGAGCGAGATCAACACTGTGCAATTGCACCAGCGTGCTCGGGCGGTTCGTTGCCAGATTGAACCGAGGCATCAAGCCGAAGATCTCAACGATCATCGAGGCACATTCATCGGCTTCTTGATTCGACATCTTGCGCACGGAGGCGGCCACGGCATCCTCTCCCGGCAGAGGTTGCACGCCGCGCAGGACGCGCAGGACTTGACCGAAAGATTCCCGAACTTCGCTTGGTAATTGATCTTCCGGCACTGCGGCGAGGTGACGCCGGTAGGCGCATATCAATCGCTGCTTGATAGGACTCGAGCGCACCAACTCCAGCGTGGCGGAATGGAAACAATCCCAGGCACTGATCATGGACGCCTCGTTATTAAACAAACGTTGAAACCTTAATGTGGTTTCGAGGCTGCGATCCCCGCTCGAATCTTGTTAAATCAAGACTCTGCAGTCGGAATATACAAGACAATCACAGAAACGCAATGCGGTTTTTGTGAACTCTTTGAAGCAGTCGACGGAACCGGTTCCGGGCGGACTTTCAGCACACTTTGGAGACTTTTCTAGAAATATAGTTATAAGAGGAGTGTAAGCGTTTGAATTATAACCTAGTGAGCGCCACCGGCGACGCCCGGCCCCAGGTTTGACTTGATCGGGCGTGCGCACCAGATCACGCCGATCATCACTACGAAAAGTATCGATGAAATCCAGAATAGATCGTTGGCGGCTAGCAAGTGGGACTCGACGTCGATGCTGCGATTGATGGCCGCGCCGGCTTGCTGCGACGAGAGGCCCCCGGCCTGCAATGTGCGCACGTAGTCCGCGGCGGCCGCACTCGAGTTGTTGATGTATTCCGTGAGCTGGGCGTGATGCAGGATGGCGCGGTTGTCCCACAGCGTGGTTGCGATCGAGGTGCCGAAGCTGCCGCAGACGATGCGCGCGAAATTCGACAAACCGGATGCCGCGGGCACTCGGTCGGGGCTTAACCCTGAGAGCACCAAGCTGACCAGCGGCACGAAAAAAAATGCCATGCCGGCGCCCTGCACGATGATGGGCACCACCAGGAAGCCGAAATTGGCCTGGGTGTCGTAGCCGGTGCGCATGTAGAGGGCAATCGCGAAAATCAGGAAGGCCACGCTCGCGAGCCAGCGTGGATCGATTTTGCCGACCCAGCGCCCGACGAGAGGCGACAGCAGCAGCGCTAGAATTCCGACCGGTGCGGTGAGCATGCCGGCTTCCGTGGCGGTGTAGCCCATGTACTGCTGCAGCCACAACGGCAGTACCACCACATTGCCGAAGAACACGCCGTAACCCAATGCCAGGGCGAGGGTTCCCGTCCAGAAATTACGGCGCTTGAACAGCCGCAAGTCCACCACAGGGTACGGGTTGTCGACCAGCTCCCAGGCAACGAAGAAGCAGAACACGATCACGGCGATGGCGGCCAGCGCGATGATGGTCGAGGAGTGAAACCAGTCGAGTTCCTGGCCCTTGTCGAGCATGATTTGCAGGGCGCCCACCCACACCATCAGCAAACCCAAGCCGACGCCGTCGATCGGCAGCTTGCGGCGCGCGGTTTCGCGGGAGGCGTAGATGCTCCAGGTCACAACCGCGGCGAACACGCCGACCGGAATGTTGATATAAAAGATCCACGGCCAGGAAATATTGTCGGTGATCCAGCCCCCCAATAGCGGGCCCATCACCGGTGCGACCAGGGTGGTCATCGCCCAAATGGCGAGCGCGGTACCCGCTTTGGCCTTTGAGAAGCTCGACAGCAGCAACGCCTGCGACAGCGGTATCATGGGCCCGGCGACTGCGCCCTGCAGGACCCGGAAGGCGATCAGCTCCTGCAGGGACCTCGACAAGCCGCAAAGCAGCGAAGCGATCGAGAACAGGACGATCGATGCCGTAAAGAGGCGCACCGCACCAAAGCGCTGGCTCAGCCAGCCGGTCAACGGCACGGCGATTGCGTTGGCAACGCCGAAGGAAGTGATCACCCACGTCACTTGCGTCGTCGATACGCCGAGATCGCCGCCAATCGACGAGAGCGACACATTCGCAATCGACGTGTCGAGCACGTTCATGAAGGTGGCAAGTGCCAAGGACACGGTGCCGAGAATCTTGGCGGCACCCGTCAGGGGAGGTAGTTCGTCGGTCGCTGCCATGGCGCCGTGCGCTTGAAATTACCGCGACGTCTACCGCGACTCGGCGGCGTTCGGCAGGCCCTCGGTCTGCGGGGCGGTTAACCCCGAATGATCGGCGCCGATCGCCATGTAGACGGCGGGAACCACGAACAATGTGAACAGCGTGCCGATCGACAATCCCGCAAAGATCACGAGCCCCATGTCATGGCGGCCGGCGGCACCTGCGCCTGAGGCGATGACCAGCGGCACGACGCCGAGGACCATGGCGGCAGTCGTCATGAGAATCGGCCTTAAGCGCACCGAGGATGCCTCTTCGATCGCATCGCGCTTCGAGCGTCCATCCCGCTGCAGCTGGTTGGCGAACTGCACGATCAGAATGCCGTGCTTGCTGATCAGCCCAAGGAGGGTCACCAGGCCAACCTGAGTGTAGATGTTGAGCGAGGCAAACCCCATGGTCAGGAACATCACCGCCCCGAGGAGCGCCAGCGGCACCGACACCAAGATCACAATCGGATCGCGGAAGCTTTCAAACTGCGCGGCGAGCGCCAGAAACACGATGATGATCGCGAAGCCTAAGGTTACGAAGAAGCCTCCGGACTCTTGGACGAACTGGCGCGACTCCCCAGCGTAATCCACGCTATAACCACTCGGCGCGATCTGAGCGGTGGTGTCCTTGAGGAACTTCAGAATATCGCCTTGGGCCATGCCGCTGACACCTGCGATCGTCACCGAATTCAACTGCTGAAACCGATTGATCGACTCGGGTACGACCGAATACTTGATGTGCGCCACGGTGCTCGCAGGCAAAGTAGCGCCCGAGGGCGTGCGGATGTAGTAGTTCAACACTTGTTCGGGATTCAGCCGGTCCACTTGCTGGACTTGCGGCATCACCTTGTAGGACCTCCCCGAGATCGAGAAGTAGTTGACGTACCCTCCGCCCAGGGCGGCGCTCAATGCGCTACCGACGTCGGACTGGCTCAGGCCCAACGCGGCAACCTTGTCGCGATCCACCTCGATGGTCGCCTGCGGCTTGTCGAGTTTCAGGTCGACGTCCGCGAAGAAGAAGGCATGCTGACTCAAGGCCTTGGCCACCACGGCCTGAGCGACGTCGTTCAAATTTTGGAACGGCTCAGTGGTCGTGATCACGAATTGCACCGGGAAGCCGCTCGAGCCCGGAAGTGGCGGGAACTGGAACGCGAATACCTGGG
>Ga0209890_10000407_pt1 | contig 19896 bp, 14 predicted proteins | sample OrgsoiDNA2013049_FD_185799 | JGI IMG/M metagenome (GOLD analysis project Ga0209890, IMG submission 185799) | Permafrost soil microbial communities from the Arctic, to analyse light accelerated degradation of dissolved organic matter (DOM) -... | ecosystem: Environmental > Terrestrial > Soil >...
GGGCGTGATAGCGCCGAGCTACGCCTTCGCGAACGGGACGCTCATCATCACGCCTCACTTGCTCGATCTGCCGAGGGTCCCCACGCTGGTCACCCTCGCCGTGATGACCCTCGGGACCATCGTGCTCGGCTCCCTGTTCTTGAGCCAGATGCGGCGGACCCTGGACGCAGCGCAGCGGCGGCTGCTGTGACGCCGGCGACCTGTTCTGGCCGAACCAGAACGATCCTGCCGTTGGCCACGTCCGCGGGGCGCACCGCGATGTCGGGCCCGCGGCCGTGCCCGCCGCGGCCAGGCTCGGTGGCCGCCAGAAGTCGGGCCGGAGCATGGAGCTGGCCCGCGCCGGCCAGCTCGGCTGGCAGCTCGGCGAACCGTTGCGCACGGCTCACGCTGCCCATGGCGGCGTCGCGCAGCTGTTCGGCCACCTCGAGGAGTTGAACACGGGAGGCGATGAGGGTGGGCGTTGCCCAGCCGTTGCCCTCTCGGGTGATCTGGCCCAGGGCTGCGTGAAGCTGGGCGTTGGCCTGTACGCCGGCCGGCGAGGGTGACGCAGGCGTGCTCAGCTGCGCGGGCCAGCGTGTCGCCACAGTGCCCCAGGCGACTTGAGCTTCGCCCAGCCTGGGCCGGATCAGGAGGTCGAAGTCGCCGGGGTCGATCACCGATGTCCGGGCGCAGGCGTCCAGGATCACCATGGTGTGCAACAGCAGAGCCTGCTCGGCGTGGGCGACGGCGGCCAGGTCACGCACGCTGGGCGGCTGGGCGTGCACGAGACGCATCGCGGTGACCTCCCAGCGGCCCAGGGCGCGGGCCAGCCGGTCGGGATCGACGACATGCTCGAGGCGCCGCTGCGGCGCCCCTGCGGGCCAGGCCTGTTGCACCCCGGGGCCGGCAAGGTAGTGGGCTGCGTGGGCCTCCAGGGTGGCCAGCTCTGATGCCAGCCGGCGACTCTGGGCCTGGTTCGCGCCGTTGATCCCGCGCCGCACCTCGGGTCGCTGGAAGGCGATCCCGGGACGTGCGGGTCGCAGCCGGGTCGCGTGCTCGAGCAGCCCCAGCGCGGTGGCATGTGAGCCGACGACAAGGCATTCGGCGATGCGCCGTCGAACCAGGTCAGCGTCGCGGCCCGCCTCCACCGACGCCGGCGGGGTGGCGTACCGCCCGAGCAGCTCAGCCACGGCCGCCAGCGCCCGGCCCGCCCGGACCAGGTGGGGGTCCGGCTCGGCGCCCACCGGTGGCCCCCACCGGTGCGGGCGCGACCGGGACCCGCGGGCACGCCGGGCCAGCAGTGTCGTTGCCAGGTCCGGCAGTGGCACCGATTCAAGGGCGCCGGCGGCCTGGGCGGCGAACAAGGGCCAGGCGGCAGCAAGTCCGGGACCATCCAGTGCCGTGACGTCCCACAGGACGGCGCGAACCTCACGCGATGCATCCTGGAGAAGCTCCGCGACTGTGAGGGCGTTCACCCCCAGCTCCCAGCGCCGACGTCGTGGTCGCCAACAGGGGGGTGGCCCCCCGCGACAGACAGCCCCCCTGGTTCGTGACCCCGGGGGGTGCACGCGAGCTGGCAGAGCACAGCCCGGACCCCTGCCCGGCAGGGACGCTGGGTCACCGCCGGCACCTGTGGCACGGGCTGGGAGCGGGTTGAGGCCGCCGCTGCGTGCGGGACCGCAGGACTGGATGAGCCAGGGGCCACAACGAAGGCCCCGCGCCGTCGCGAACCCCGGGTCGTGCCAGGTGCTCCACGAGGTTCAGAAGCGCCCGTACCCGGGCGATCACCTCGGTGAGCACAGCGTTCATCGTGGCCTGCTCGGTTGTCTGCTCGGTTGTCTGCTCGGTTGTCTGCTCGGCTGTCTGCTCGATGGTGGCCCTGCCCCTGCCCTTCGCCCCGTGAGAGGCCAGGTCGGGGGGATATGGGTGAGCTTCCCGGACCTGCCAAGAGCACGTCCGCGGGTCATCTGGTCCAGGCGGCGGCCGGTTGCTCGGTTGGACGGGCCGGGTCGAGGCGCCAAGGTCGGGCCTGCCCGTCACCGGCTGCCCGGACCGCCACCTGCGCCCGGCCCAGCTGGCCCCGGCCAGCCCTGACCCACGCCCGCCGGACCCACGCCGGCCTGACCCACGCCGGCCGGACCCACGCCCGCCGGACCCAGGCCGGCCGGGTCGGCGATGGCGCGAGGTTCGCGCGCCGCGCCGGCGCCGCGCCGCAGCCGGCGAACCTCACCGGCGGACAGGTCGCACAGCATGGCCACGCCCTCCACCTTGATCCCCTCGGCGATGATCCGCCGCAGTGCCTCGCCGGCGCGGCCCTCCACGGCCTGGACCTGACCCAGGGCCTCGTCTCGCTCGCCCAGGGCCACAATGACCTCGGCCACCGAGGCCTCTACTCGTTCGTCTCGGCCAGCCCGGTCGTAGTCCAAGGCGATACGACGGCGGCGCGCCCGCGCTCGTGCCTGCTGCTGCAACGTTGCGACCCGCCCCATCACGGTGCCCTCCTGCTCGCCGAAGATCCCACACCTGCGGCAAGCACCTGGACCGCCCCCTCATGGACTTCCGCGGACCTGCCGGGCTGCCGACGCGAGGCTGGTGGGCTTGCCCGCGGCTGCCGGCGATGCCGCTGCGTGCGTCGATGCGGGAACCGGGCTGCCTGCCGCTCGTCACGGTAGGCTGGCCGTGGGCGGCCAGCGGTTCGGTCGGGCGCAGTGCAGACGCTGGGGCTGCCCAGTCCTTGACGACCAGCTGGGGAGGGTCGGGTGGCAACGCGCGGGTCCGACGTCGTCCGTCAGATGCGCGAGGCGCTGTTCCGGCGGGGACGCACGCCAGGACTGCGTACGGCGAAGACGACCCTTGCCGCCGTGCTGTCCTTCGTGGCGGCCCAGCAGCTGGGGACCAGCCCGCAGCCGGTGCTCGCCCCGCTGACGGCACTGCTGGTGGTGCAGCTGACGATGTACGAGACCCTGGCCAGCGGTCTGCAGAGGGTCGCCAGCGTCGTGGCCGGAGTGCTGATCGCGGTCGGTGTGGCCACCTATGTCGGGCTGACCTGGTGGAGTCTGGGGGCGGTCGTGGCCGCGTCGCTGATCATCGGCCGGCTCCTGCGCCTGGGCGCCAACCTGCTCGAGGTCCCCATCTCGGCCATGCTGGTGCTGGCAGTGGGCGGCGCGGAGGGCGCGGCACTGGATCGGATCTACGAGACGCTGATCGGCGCCGGCGTCGGCGTGGCCGTCAACGCGTTGATCGCAGCTCCGCTGTACGTGCAACCAGCCAGCGACGCCCTCGGCGAGCTGGCCGAGCGGATGGCAGCGTTCCTGCGAACCCTCGCCGACCAGCTGGGTGCGGGGTGGTCCCGTGAGGCAGCCGACCGGATGCTGGGCGAGGCCCGGCGCCTGGGCGCCGAGGTTGCCCGCGCCGACCGGACCCTGGCTCGGGCCCACGACAGTGCCAGGTTCAACCCGCGCGGCGCCCAGGCCCGAGAGGCACTACCGCGGCTGCAGATCGGGTTGACGGGGCTGGAGCACACCTACCTCACGATCCGCAACCTGTGCCGTTCCCTGCTCGACCGGACCTTCTTCGTTCCCAGCGAGCAGGCCGAGACCGTGTACGACGAACAGGTTCGCGGTGTGCTCGCCCAGGTGCTCCAGGCTGCCGCAGATGCCGTCGGGCAGGTGGGCGCGGTGACATCCGGCAGCCAGGCCCAAGACGTCGCCCGCACGGAGGTCGAACGCCGACTGTCCGAGCTGCACCGCCGCCGCGACCTGCTTGCCGAGCTCCTGCACGAGGAGTCGGGTGCCGACCGGGCGGTCTGGCAACAGCACGGCGCCCTGCTCAGCGACCTGGACCGGATGCGGATCGAGGTGGAGGCCGTGGTCCGAGAACCCGAGCAGGCGCCGCGACCACCTGCGGTCATCCAGAGCCAACGGCAAGCGTTGCGACGGATCACCGCGGCTGCCCGCCGGAGCGCCCAGCGTCGGCGCCGCCGTTCCTGATCCGGCCCGCCGGATGCGGCTCCCCGCCGGCAGCAGGGCCACCGCCGGACACGCGCCGGACACGCACCGAACGAGAAGATACGAGCCGTACATCGGCCCGGCCGCCGCCAACTCGGCACGCGCGCGAAGGCAGCCATCCCAGACATGGCCCGCGCCCCCGCCGCGCCAACCCGGGCCACCAGGGCCCATCGTGGCACGGCCACTGAGCTTCGCGCGCAGGTTTCAGGTCCCATGACGACCGGCAGCCGGGGGGCGCCGCCAGCCTCAGTCTCGGGCGAACTTGAGGTGGGTGACCCCTGGCGCTGACACCGTTGCGACGTGGCCGAGCCGCGGGTTGCCGACGCCCAGGCCTTCGAAGAGTCGCTCCCCCTCGCCGAGGAAGATCGGCACCAGGCTGACCTCCATCTCATCGACCAGGTCCGCGCCGAGGTACTGGCGGGCGGTGTTCGCACCGCCGGCCAGTGAGACGTCCATTCCGGCTGCCGCGGTCCGCCCCTGTTCAAGGGCCGAGGCGATGCCGTCGGTGACGAACGTGAACGTCGTGCCGCCCAGGCATACGAGCCGCTCGCGCGCATGATGAGTCAGCACGAACACCGGGTGGTGGAACGGCGGGTTGTCGCCCCACCAGCCGTTCCAGGTGTAGTCGCCCCAGACCCCGGTTCCTCCGCCGAACATGTTGCGTCCCATCACGGTAGCGCCGATATTGGCCAGCCTGGCCTCGATCACTGGGGTGCTCTCGTTGACCTCGCCGCCCTCGAGCCCTTGCGGGCCCCGCCACGCAGCCAGCGGGAACGCCCAGTCGTGCAGGTGCAGGCCGCCGCGGCCCAAAGGGTTGTGGGCGTCCTGGCCGGGGCCCGCCACGAAGCCGTCCAGGGACATGGAGATGATGAGTCGCAGCTTGCTCATGGGCAACGACGGTAGAGGCAGGTGATGGAGAACGCGCCTGCGTCTTGTCTGATGATCCCGAAATCGGGTAGTGGATCTCGCATGGCTGCCCCCTTGCGCGCCAGGTACCTGGCGCCGGTTGACTAGGACGTACATCTAACACGTGTGCGCGCGGTGAAACCAGAGCATGAGCCTGCAGAGCATGCGGCCCCACCGGGCGGCGTTGACAGCTTTCGATCGCCCTCGGGGCGCTGATCCGCCTGCGGTGGGGCTCGCGCACCCAACACCTGTCCACGACAGCGAACCCGTCGCCCTTACCCGGGTGTGATGTCACTTCACAAGCTCACGGCGGGCAACGGGTACACGTACCTGACCCGGCAGGTGGCGGCGGCGGACGCGACCGACAAGGGCCACACCAGCCTGGACGACTTCTACGCGCAGAGGGGCGAGTCCCCCGGGGTGTGGGTAGGGTCCGGGCTGTCCGGCCTGGACGGGGTGGATGCCGGCGCACACGTGTCGGGCGCGCAGATGAAGGCACTGTTCGGTGAGGGCCTCCACCCGGACGCGGACAGGATCGGTGCGGCGATGATCGCCGCCGGGCACTCCCCCGCGGAAGCCGAGCGCGCGTCGGCGCTGGGACGTCGCTACTGCGTCTACCTCCAGAGGTCGCCGCTGCGGGCCGAGGTCGCCCAGCGGCTCGCAGCGCACAACACCAGCCTCGGGCAGCGCCCAGAGGCCCCGATCCCCTTTGACGTGCGCGCCCGGATCCGCACCGACGTCGGCGAACGGTTGTTCGCCGACAAGCATGGGCGGCCCCCGGCCGACGCGAGGGAGCTGGGCAGGTTCGTCGCCAGGTCCTGTCGGGTCACGACTGCAGTGGCCGGCTTCGACCTGACGTTCTCCCCCGTCAAGAGCGTGTCGGCCCTGTGGGCGCTGGCCCCACCACCGGTGGCCGCGCAGATCCAACAGGCCCAGAGCGCCGCCGTTGCCGACACCCTCAGATGGCTCGAACGAGACGCGACCTTCACCCGGGTCGGTGGCCGCCGGACCAGCCAGATCGTGGTCGCCGCCCTGGTCGGGACGGCGTTCACCCACCGCGACGCACGCTCGGGCGACCCCGACCTGCACACCCACGTCGCGATCTCGAACAAGGTCCAGTCCCCGGACGGGACCTGGCTGGCACTGGATGGACGGCCCCTGATCAAGGCCAAAGTCGCGGCCTGTGAGCGTTACAACACCCGGATCGAGGCCGAGCTGAGGGCCCGGCTGGGGGTCCGCTTCCAGGCCCGCCCGGCCTCGGCCCCGGGCAGGCGGCCCATCCGCGAGGTGGTCGGGGTCAACGCGCGACTCAACCAGTTCTGGTCGTCGCGGGCGGCCGACATCAAGGTCCGCCTCGCCGTCCTAGCCGCGACCTTCCAGGTCGACCACGCTCGCCCGCCCAACTCTGTGGAGTCCCAGCGCCTGGACCAGCAGGCCACCCTGGAGACCCGCCCGCGCAAGCACTCCCCGCGCTCGTATGCCGAGCAGCGGGCCACCTGGTCGGCCCAGGCGCAAGGGGTCCTGGGAGGTGAGGACGCCGTTCAGGAGATGATCGCGGCTGCCCTTGCCGGTGGACGGCCCGGGCAGAGGGCCGGCGGGCCTCGGGCCGGCGGGCACAGGGTCACCGGGCAGTGGGTCGACGAAGTGGCGGCGCAGGTCGTCGCGAGGGTGTCCAGGTCGCATCCCAGCTGGCAGATCTGGCACGTGCGCGCCGAAGCCGAACGACGTGCCCGAACAGCCGAGGTTGCCCTGGCCGACCTTGACGGTGCGGTCGACCAGGTCGTGGCCCGCGCCCTGTCCCCCGCCCACGCCGTCCCGGTGGGTGGGCCCAGACACATCCTCGAGCCGGACATCCGCCGCCGCGACGGCTCCAGCATCTACACCGTGCCCGGCGCCCAGCGGTTCATCTCCCAATCAGTCATTGACGAGGTGGTCGCGCACGCGGACCGCCTGGAGCCGGTCGCCAAGAGGGTCGACATCGGCGCAGCCCAGCGCCAGCTCGTCCAGGACCCGGCGACCAGCGGTGCCCACGGGCAGCCGGCCATCGGCCACGGATCGCCGCCCGAGCAGCCAGTGGCCGACATGACCGCCGACATCCACGCCACCGGTGGGCAGCGTCATGGCGTAGCAGGCGCGGGCCACACCCCGGCGCGGCAGGTGGCCGCCGCGACCGACGCCGCGCCCCCGAACGGGTGCGAGCCAGCACCGGGCCCCGCCGGCGACGCCCCCCACCGGGCCACCGGCCCGGTGGAGCCCGCAGACCTGGGCCCGCACCCCGGCGCGACCCCAGCCGTGGCCGGCGCGGCGGCCCGAGCAGGCGACGAACCGCCGCCGCGGCAGAGCCCGCCCGCGGTCGAGGGCTACCACGAGGCGCTCTTCCACGCCGCGCGCCAGCGTGAGTACACCCCAGCCCCGGACCTGGACGCGATGGACACGGACCGCCAGCTGGCCGAGGCCAACCGGTGGGACCACGCACCGGTGAGCCGCAGGCGGCTGCTGGAGCTCAACGAGATGGCCGCCGACTTCTTCACCGCCGGCTACGCCGACTCCTGGGGACCGGGCTACGTCGGTGCCCGGCTGGGCACCGACCTGGCCGGCCACCGGGGGTTCCGGGTCGGGTACGCACCCGCCGGGTGGGCCAACCTGAGCGAGCATCTGCGTCGCCTGGGTGTTCGCGACGAGGAAATCCTCGTCGCCGGTCTTGGACGCGTGGCCAGCACCGGCCGGGTCATCGACCACTTCCGTGACCGCCTCGTGGTGCCCATCCGCAACGGGGACCAGATCCACGGGTTCATCGGCCGGCGCAACCCCACCCCCAGCGACCCCGGCCACACCGGACCCAAGTACCTCAACACGGCTCAGACCGACCTGTTCGACAAGAGCGCCCAGCTCTTCGGGCTCAGCGAAGGAGCCGGCGAGCTGGACGCCGGAGCCAGTCCCGTCCTGGTCGAGGGGTTCCTGGACGCGATCGCCGTCACCCTGGCCGGCGCCGGCCGCTACGTCGGCCTCGCCCCGCTGGGCACCTCGCTCACGGCGGCCCAGGCCAACCAGCTGCGCCCCTACATCGGGGGTGAACGCCGGGGGGTCGCCGTCGCCACCGACGCCGACCTGGCCGGCCAGATCGGCGCCCAGCGGGCGTTCTGGATGCTGACCGCCCGTGGGGACGCCCCGTTGCTGGTGGCCATGCCCGACGCTGCAGACCCCGCCGCGGTCCTCCAGCATGCCGGACCCGCAGGGCTGCGGGCAGCGCTGATCGACGCGCAGCCCTTGGCCCTGCTGCTGCTCGACGAACGACTGACCCGCCCCGGCGAGGAGCTGCGGGTCCTGGCTGACTGCGCCGTGGTCATCGCCGCCCAGCCCCCGCACACCTGGATGGAACAGATCGAGTACCTCAGTGCCCGCACCAACCACGGGCCGGCCCTCGTGTACCAGGGCGTCGCCGACGCGGCCGCGCGATGGACCCTGGACCCGCTCGGTGGCGCCGGGGAGCAGATCGGCGAGCTCGCCGGCATCCGGGCACGGCTCCAACGCGGCGCCCGCGCGCCCCGGCCGGGCGACCTCCTGTCAGGCCTCGGGTCGACGGCGCAGGTCGCAGACCCGGCGCGCCCTGACAGCGGCAGGTCGCAGGCAGCGAACAGCTCCAGCAAGACAGGGCCGGCGCCAGGCGCCAAGACCGCGCAGCCGTGGCCGCGGCGGGGGTGGCGCCAGCTGGCGCACTCCATCGACGCACGGCTCACGGCAGGCCAGGACTGGTCCGTGCTGCGGCGGGCGATCCAGGAAGCCGACGCCGCCGGCTGCGACGTGGCTCGTGAGCTCGGCGGGCTCGCAGCCCAAGGCGAGCTTTCCGGTGAGCACCCTGCCGCCGAGCTGGCCTACCGGCTGCGGGCGGCGACCCAGACCTTCAGCGACACCGAACCCGCCCCGGCCCGGGCACAGAAACCAGGCGCGCTCGGGTCGGGCGCCAGCCCGGCAGGCCACGCTTCGACCTCCCGGCGGCCCACCAGCCCGCCGGTGCGGTAGGGGGCTGGGCAGCCACTACGGTGCAGAGGCCCGGGAGGCTTCGCCGACAACCGCCACCGAGCGCGCTGGCAACCCCTGCACGGTTCACGGCAAAGGCCCCGACCGGTGGGGCCGGGTCGGGCACAGGCACCCCGGTCTCGGCACGCGCCAGCTCAGCTGCTGGGCCGAGGTGGGGACGGGCCTGACCTGCTGGCTTCGCGGGCCGGGTCACCCCTCACGGCCGGTTGCGCTCACAGGTGCGCCGACTTTCGCGTGCGCGAGAACCGAGAGTGTCACGGGGCGAAGGCCGTCGCTTCGAACCCACAGGGCGGGGTCGATCGCGTCGTGCTGGTGGACCTGGGCCAGGGACTGCAGGCCATGGCTGGCAAGCAGCGAGATCATGTCGTCGGGGGCGAGCAGGGTGTGCCAGGGCTCACCACGCTGGGCGGCAACTGGCGCGACCTGTTCCACGTAGCTGTCACCGGCAGCGTCACGCATTCCGGCCGGGAGCATATAGTCGGCGACCAGCTCGGTTCCCGGGGCCAAGCCACCCAGAGCGGCGAGGGTCTGGGCGATGGCGGCTCGGGTGAGGTACATGGTGACCCCGAGCCAGCTGACCATGGCCGGTCGGGCCAGGTCGAATCCCGCCGCCAGCAGGTGATCGACCAGCGGGTCTGTGCTCAGGTCCACCGCAACGAAGGTCGCGCTGTGCAGGGGCGCGAGGCCGGCCCTGGACAAGGCCCACCTCTTCCAGGCCTGGGTGCCCGGATGGTCGACCTCGAAGACCCGGACCCGGGCCGTCAGGGCCGACCGGTAGGCGAAGGAATCCAGCCCGGCGCCGAGGATGACGTACTGCTCCATGCCGGCCTGGACGCTCTCGGCCAGACGGTCCTCGGCGTAGCGGCTGCGGATGACGACCTGGCTGCGGGCACCGGAGAGAACAGGATGGCCTCCGTGGGTGCGGTGGTAGGCCAGGAGCTCGTCGGCCCGGTCCGAGAGCAGGACAGCGGCCAGCGAGTCGGTGAAGATCTTCGGTGAGCCGTCGACCTGCAGGTGGGCGGCGCGTGCGGCCGCGGCGGTGAGCGCAGTCTGGCTCGGCTGGTCGTGGTTGTCCACGCCGTGAACGATAGCCCGAGAGGCCGTCGGTGCCCGGGCCGACGACGGCGCCGGACCCAGGACGGGCGGCGCCAGGCGCTCGAGAGCGTCCCCCGCGCAACCAGTGCCCCCGAGCAGTGACTGCCAAGGATCGATGCTGAAGGACCAGCAGGTTGATCCCCGAGACGGTCAGCACGCTCAAGCCTGCTCGACTTGTCTCAGCAGCCGACCGGAGCCGCGCCGCAGCTAACGCACCGGCCTCAGCCGGCGAGAGGACCACCAACGAGCGTGCCGACGTGGAACCCGGTGGCGACGTGGAACGGCGACGTGGAACACGGTTGGCGGTGCCTTCGTCGCGCCGGCTACACCGGGGTCCGGCTTCGGGCCCTGGCTCTAGGCGGCCGACGACGCCGGTGAGGGGATCGCTGCGGCAGGGCTCGTCTCGCGCAGCTCGCCAGCGCGTGAGACGACCAGGGTCCCGCGCGGGTGCGCAGGGACCCTGATCAGTTGTTCGCCTGCGCCTGGATCAGGCGCGGGCCCCGGCCGACTTGCGACGCCTGGAGACAAGAACAGCACCGGCGCCCGCCAGAACAAGGGCGCCCCCGCCGACCGCCAGGTCGATGGCGTCAAAACCTGTGAAGCTGAGCTGACCGACAGCGGCGGGCACTGGTACGGCACCCGCAACAGCGCCAGGTGCAGCACCTGTTGCAGCCTTTGGTGCGACATTTGGGATGACCTTGGGGATGACCTTGGGGATGACCTTAGGGGCGACCTTGGGGGCCGCGCCTGGGGCAGCGGCGCCCACACCGGCGACGATGACGTTGCCGTTGGCGACGACCGTGACGGTCTGCCTGCTGAGCACCCCGCCGCTCGGGTTGGTCGCCACAAGCGAGTAGGTGCCATCCTCGGTGAGGGTGACCGCGAAGTCCGCCACGCCGTTGGCGTCTGCGGACATGGTCAACGACCTGGCGCCGGGGCTGCTGTTCGACACCGCACTGCGCGTGATCGTCAGGGTCACTGTTTCGCTCGCATGGGCGCCGGGGACGTGGACCGTGAACGGGACGCCGGCGCTGGGCGTCGAGTCGGACGCCGTGGAGCCGAAGCCGGGAGCATTGCCGGCCGCCACCGCGGTACTCGGAGCAAAGATCACAGCAACCGCAGCAGCGGCAACCAGGATGGCACGTCGAATCATGGCGAGATCCCCTGACACATTTGTTAAGGCTGACATTTTGTTTCGCGCGAGTTGTTTCGCGCGAGCAGATCAATCGGCACCCTACCGTGAACCTGAGCAAACAGATGAACGGCCTATGGTGATTTTACGAATGTAACGGAGGTCATTCTCAAGACCGGGGTCCCGGGTTGTCATCCTGCGGTGAAGATATGGTGATCGCTGACCCAGTTCGCGCCCCGCCAACGGAAGCGCCCGAACGACGGACCAGGCGGGCCAGGCGGGCCGTGCCTATTCGCGCGCCCTACGGCACGCTGTTAGCGGGACCTCAACGAGCAAAGAGCGGATGTCTGCTCACGTCCCGGCGGACCTGACGCGCACTACTGTCTGCAGGATGCGTAACTTCATCGTCACCGACGAGGTCCGTGACTACGCCGCCGACCACAGCAGCTGGCCACCAGAGGACGTCGTCCACCGGCTGCGCGCCAGGACCCAGGCTCTCGGAGAGGTGGCCGGGATGCAGATCGGCGACGACCAGGGGCAGCTACTGACCATGATGGCCCGGCTGGTGGGGGCCCGTCGTGCGGTGGAGGTCGGCACCTTCACGGGCTACTCGGCCCTGTGCATTGCTCGCGGCCTGGCGCCGGGCGGCTCCCTGCTGTGCGCCGATGTCAGCGCGGAGTGGACAGACATCGGCGTGGGTGCCTGGCAGGAGGCGGGCCTGGCCGATCGGATCGAGCTGCGCATCGCGCCCGCCCTGGAGACGCTGCGCGCCTTGCCGCACGAGGCAGTCGTCGACCTGGTGTTCATCGATGCCGACAAGACCGGCTACGCCGGCTACTGGGACGAGCTTGTCCCCCGGGTCCGCCCCGGCGGGGTGCTGCTGGTGGACAACGTGCTGTGGAGCGGGCGGGTCGTCGACCAGGGCGACACCGATGACGACACGGCGGCCCTTCGGGCGTTCAACGACGCGGTCGCGGCCGACGACCGGGTCGAGGTCGTCGTGCTGACCGCGTTCGACGGGCTCACCATCGCGCGCAAGGTGTGAAGCCGGCGACTGGCCCGGGGACGGAGTCGGCGCAGGCGGTTTGCACTGGCCACCCGCCACGAGTGAACGGGCCTGGACGCCGCAGTGAGCGTGCGCCGTCGTGGTCGATGCCGGGCTCCCCCAGGTGATGGAGACCGGCGGTGGGAGCCCCCGGCGCGCGGGCTCGCCGCCGCCGTCGCCAGACGAACACGACAGGTGTGCTGGTCTCCGGCAACGACGTGGGCCACACCGGTGTCTGTCCTTCCACGCGGAATCGGGCCGCCGCGCCGCCGGGCCGGACCCGCCGGCAGCAGGACTTGACTTCCCTGGCCGTTCGCTGTCTAATACTTGCGTGGTGCAAGCAACTGTCTGTACAGGCAACGACAACGAGCTCGCGGGCGCTCTCTATGCCGTGGTGCTGCGGCTGGCCCGCCTGCCCGTGGACCAGCCGGTCGACAAGGCCGCCCTGGCGGTGCTGCACGAGACCCACCGGCTGGGCACTGTCCGCCCCTCCGACCTCGCCACGCGGATGCACCTGGACCTGTCGACGGTCAGCCGCCACCTGCGCTCCCTTGAGCAGCAGGGCATGGTCCAGCGCACCGCTGACCCCGATGACGCCCGTGCTCAGCGGATCAGCCTGACCACCGCTGGCTGCGACGTCCTGACCGCACTGCTGGACCACCGCGCCACAGCGATCCGTGATGCGATCGCCCACTGGCCGGAGGGTGACCGGTGCACCCTGCGCCAGCTTCTGCGCCGGCTGGCCGACGATCTGTCCCCCATAAGCGGAGCATGCCTACCTCTGGGCGCCGCCGAACCTACACGAACCGAAAAGACAACGGAGAAGTCGTGACCGACCCCACCGCCAACTCACCGGCCCAGCTCGCCGGCGACATTGTGCATCCCGCCTTCACGCACCGCCAGATCATGGTCATCTTGTCCGGGCTGATGACCGGCATGCTGCTGGCCGCCCTCGACCAGACAATCGTGTCCACGGCGCTGCCGACCATCGTCGGCGACCTGGGCGGGCTCCAGCACCTGTCCTGGGTGGTGACCGCCTACCTGCTGGCCTCTACGGCATCCACGCCGCTGTACGGCAAGATCTCCGACCTGTACGGGCGCAAGCCGGTGTTCCGCTTCGCCATCATCGTCTTCCTCATCGGCTCGGCGATGTCCGGCATATCCACGCAGATGTGGCAGCTCATCGCGGCCCGCGGGGTCCAGGGGCTCGGCGCCGGTGGCCTCATGTCGCTGGCGTTCGCGATCATCGGTGACGTCATCCCGCCCCGCCAACGCGGCCGCTACCAGGGCTACTTCGGCGCGGTGTTCGCCGTCTCCTCGGTCGCCGGCCCGCTGCTGGGCGGCTGGTTCGTCGACCACCTGTCCTGGCACTGGATCTTCTTCATCAACATCCCGCTGGGCCTGGTCGCGCTGGTCGTCACCGACCGGTCGCTGCACGGGCTGCGCCACGTCCGGCGCGAGCACAACATCGACTACCTGGGCGCGGTACTGCTCGTGGCCGCCGTCAGCACCCTGCTGCTCGGTCTGGTCAACGGCGGCGATGCCGGCTGGACCTCGGCGCAGACCATCGGGCTGCTCGGGGGTGGTTTCGTCCTGTCGGTGGCCTTCGTGCTGTGGGAGGAACGCGCCGCCGAGCCGATCCTGCCGCTGCGGCTGTTCCACAACCGGATCTTCTCGGTGTCCAGCGCGATCGGGTTCGCCATCGGCTTCGCCATGTTCGGGGCGATCGTGTTCCTGCCGGTGTACCTGCAGATCGTCCGTGGCGTCTCGCCGACGCGGTCCGGTCTGGAGCTGCTGCCGCTGATGGTGGGCCTGCTCATCGCCTCGATCGTCTCCGGGCGGCGGATCACCACGACCGGGCGCTACAAGCGCTTCCCCATCGCCGGGACCGCCGTCACCGCCGTGGGGTTGGCCCTGCTCTCGACACTGGGCGCAACCACCCCGTACTGGCGGACGGCCCTTTTCATGCTGACTCTCGGCGCGGGAATCGGCCTGGTCATGCAGGTCATGGTCCTGGCCATGCAGAACTCCGTTCACCCGCGTGACATGGGGGTAGCCACCGCCTCGGCCACGTTCTTCCGGTCGATGGGCGGCACCTTCGGCACCGCGATCTTCGGGACCGTGCTGGCCAACCATCTCGCCTCCCAGCTGGCCACCCGGTTGCCCGCGGCGGCGCTGCACGGGGTCAACCCGGCGCAGCTGACCGGCTCTCCGCAGGTGATCGCCGCGCTGCCGCCGGCGGTCCGTGAGCCGGTGATCTCCTCGTTCGTCGCGGCGCTGAGCACGGTCTTCGAGACCGCGGTGCCCGTCGTTGTGCTCGCGTTCGTGCTGACCTGGTTCCTGCAGGAGATCAAGCTGCGCGGCCACGACGACGCCGCCACGGAGGTGGCCGAGCCCGCAGGGGTGATCTGAGCCACCTCGTCTGGTCGCGGCGGCGGGGGTCAACCTCTGAGCTGGGCCGGCGCTCTCACAGACTTCGGGCCCGCACGCGTCGCCCGGCGGGACTGCGCCGACTGTGCCGACTGTGCCGACTGCGCCGACTGAGGATCAAGGCCTGGACGGCGCCGGACCCACCGCGAGTCGAACACGTCCAGCCGTCTGGATCAGGGCCTGCGAATCCGAAAGGAGGTGTGCCTCAGCTGGCTCGGCGGGCCCGGTCCTTGCGGCGTCTGAGGGCGCGCCGCTCATCGTCGGACAGTCCGCCGCAGACTCCGGCGTCCTGGTGGGACTCCATGGCCCATCGCAGGCAGGTCTTAACGACCTCGCAGCGACGGCAGACACCTCGTGCTCTTTCGATCTGGAAAAGAGCGGGACCGGTGCTGCCGATCGGGAAGAAAAGCTCGGGGTTCTCGTTTAGGCAGGCCGAGTGGTTGCGCCAAGTCAATGGGATCGGGCTCCTTGAATCATGGTCTGGGGATCAGCGTCAGAGCAGTCAGCTCAGGGACGGCAATCCGCCTCGGCGGGTGCCACACGATTGTGGCGTCGACCAGCTTTCCCGCCTGTTCTCGGCAGTGCCCGCTACGTCGCCTGACCACAGTCGCGACACCACCCGGGGGCCTATGAGCGTTGGCCTCCTGCTGAATGCTGCCACCGGCTGTCGGGGTTTCCCATCCCGCCAACGGTAGAGATCGGGCACAAGGGCCAAGTCCTCAGAGGTAGTGCCCGACGGGCCCGCCGAGACCGAACCCACCGGCTTGCTCTCGCCCCCACCAACCGGCGGAGCTGCTCACACCTGGTGGGGAGCATGCTCGGCGCGGGTCTTGCACGACGCGAGGTTGGCCGCCTGCACAGGAGGTCCAGCCCATACCCTGCCACCTTGGGTGAGGCGGCATACCTGTCCTGAGAGCTCGAGAGCCTTCTCGGTCTCAGGGGCGCCCACGCCGGCAAGGACCCCACCTGGCGCAGATCGCGATCAGCACCGGGGCGAACGCCCGAAGCGTCCTGGCGCCGGTCCTGGCCGCTGCAAGGTTGTCGCCGGCAGCCAGGGGCGATGTCGCGAACACGGCTTAACCTCAGGGCAGATAGCGCGCCATGGCTGCCGGCGCCACCGCGACCACCCAGAGCACCGGCAGCACCGGCAGCACCGGCAGCTAACCGGTGGCGTGCACCTGACGGGCCTCGCGGGCGATCTGCAGGTCCTCTCGGGCGGTGATCACCACGGTCCGCGCGCTTGCCCCCTCAGCGGTGATGTCGCCGTCGCCGTGGACCGCACCGTTGCGGTAGGAGTCGATGGCCAGGCCGAGGAAGCCCAGCCGTTCGACTGCGCGGCGCCGCACCGTGGATGAGTGCTCGGCCACGCCGCCGGTGAACACGAGCACATCCACGCCCCCCGTTGCCGCGCTCATCGCGGCGATGCCGCTGACAAGTCGGTGGGTATAGACATCAAGGGCAAGCACCGCGTCCAAGTCGCCGCGATCCGCGGCAGACTCGACCTCGCGCATGTCGCCCGTGCCCGCCAGGGCGGTCAGTCCGGAGCGCTGCTCCAGTGCGGTGGCGACCTCGTGGGGAGCGAGGTGCTCATGCTCTTCGAGCCAGAGCACCAGGCCGGGATCGACGCTACCGGAGCGGGTCGCCATGACCAGACCCTCCAGCGGCGTGAACCCCATAGTGGTGTCGACACTGCGGCCGTGGAGCACTGCCGCCAGTGAGGCGCCGGCGCCCAGGTGGCAGGTGATGACCCGCAGCTGCGCCAGCTCGCGGCCCAGCAGCTGCGCGGCCGCCTGGGAGCAGTAGGCGTGCGACAACCCGTGGAACCCGTAGCGGCGGATCGCGTAACGCTGCTGCCATTCGCGCGGCACCGCGTAGGTCGAGGCCGCGGCGGGGATGGTGGTGTGGAAGGCGGTGTCGAAGCTGGCGACCGCGGGCACGTCGGGCAGCTGGGCGCTGACCGCGTCGAGGGCGTCCAGGGACTTGCGCTGGTGCAGCGGGGCCAGGTCGGTCAGGTCCCGCAGCTGCTGGCGGACCGTGTCGGTGATCCGGACCGGGCCGGTGAAGGTCAACCCACCGTGCACGATGCGGTGACCGACCAGGTCGGGCTTGCCCCAGCCCTGCAGGACCTCGCCGAGGTGGGCGGTGTCGAACCCGGCGGGCCCGGCGGGCAGGTCAGCGATGTGCTCCATGGTGTCGTGGTCCGTGAGCACGCGCAGCTTCAGGCTCGAGGATCCGGCGTTGACGACCAGTACGCGCACGGTCAGTTCCCTTCCGGCCAGGTCCAGCCGGCGACGACCGGGTCGTCCTCGCCGTGTTCGCGGGTGTAGGCCCGCGCGGCGAGGCGGGCGTCGGCCATCTGCTGGCGCAGAGTCGCGGCGTTGCTGCCCAGCGACGGGACGCGGTCGATGACGTCCATGACCAGGTGGAACCGGTCGAGGTTGTTGAGCATGACCATATCGAACGGGGTGGTCGTGGTGCCCTCCTCGTTGTAGCCACGCACGTGCAGGTTCTCGTGGTTGTTGCGGCTGTAGGTGAGCCGGTGGATGAGCGAGGGGTAGCCGTGGAACGCGAAGATCACCGGCTTGTCGGTGGTGAACAGTGCGTCGAAGTCGTTTTCGGACAGCCCGTGCGGGTGTTCGCTGTCCGGCTCCAGCCTCATGATGTCCACGACGTTGATGACCCGGACCAGCAGGGCCGGCAGGTGGGTCCGCAGCAGGTCCGCGGCGGCCAGGGTCTCCAGGGTCGGGATGTCCCCGGCGCAGGCAAGGACCACGTCCGGTTCGCCGTCGGTGGTACCGGCCCACGACCAGATCCCCAGCCCGCGGGTGCAGTGCGCGATCGCCTCCGGCATGCTCAGGTAGTTCAGTGCGGGCTGTTTGCCGGCGACGATGACGTTGACGTAGTTCCGGCTGCGCAGACAGTGGTCGGCCACCGATAGCAGCGTGTTGGTGTCCGGCGGCAGGTACACCCGCACGATCGCGGCCTTCTTGTTGACCACGTGGTCGATGAACCCGGGGTCCTGGTGGGAGAAGCCGTTGTTGTCCTGGCGCCAGACGTGAGAGGACAGCAGATAGTTCAGTGAGGCTATCGGCGCCCGCCACGGGATGCCGCGGGTCGTCTTGAGCCACTTCGCGTGCTGGTTGAACATCGAGTCGACGATGTGGATGAACGCCTCATAGCAGTTGAACAGGCCGTGCCGTCCGGTGAGCAGGTAGCCCTCCAGCCACCCCTGGCACAGGTGCTCGGAGAGCACCTCCATCACCCGTCCGTCCGGGGACAGGTGGTCGTCTCCGGCCAGGGTGCTCGCGTCCCAGGCACGGTTGGTCGACTCGAACACTGCCGAGAGCCGGTTTGATGCCGTCTCGTCCGGGCCCATCAGGCGGAACCGGTCGGGGTTTCGGGCAATGATGTCGCGCAGGAGCATGCCCAGCACCCCGGTGGCCTCGGTGGACACCACACCCGGGTGGTCCACCGCCACGGCGTACTGCCGGAAGTCCGGCATCTCCAGGTCACGAAGGAGGCGCCCGCCGTTGGCGTGCGGGTTGGCGCTCATCCGCCGGGCCCCCTGTGGCGCGAGCGCCTGAAGGTGGGCGAACAGCTGCCCATGCTCGTCGAAGAGCTCCTCGGGCCGGTAGCTGCGCATCCACTGCTCGAGCAGCGCCCGGTGGCCGGGGTTGGTGCGGGTCTGCGCCAGCGGAACCTGGTGGGCTCGGAAGGTGCCCTCGATCGGGACGCCGTCGACCTCCTTGGGCCCGGTCCAGCCCTTCGGTGTGCGCAGGACGATCATCGGCCAGGCAGGGCGAGCGGGCGCCACACCAGCGCGGGCGTCCTGCTGGATCGTCGCGATGTCGTCCAGCACCTCATCGAGGGTGGCCGCCAGCATCTGATGGACGGCGCCGGGATCGTCGCCGACCACGAAGTGCGGTTCGTAGCCGTACCCTGCCATGAGCTGGGCCAGCTCGTCGTCGGGGATGCGAGCCAGCACGCTCGGATTGGCGATCTTGTAACCGTTCAGGTGCAGAACCGGCAGCACCGCGCCATCGGTGAGCGGGTTGAGGAACTTGTTCGAGTGCCAGCTCGCCGCCAGCGGACCGGTCTCGGCCTCCCCGTCACCGACCACGCACATCACGAGAAGATCCGGGTTGTCGAATGCGGCCCCGTACGCGTGCACCAGCGCGTAGCCCAGCTCACCGCCCTCGTGGATGGAGCCGGGCGTCTCGGGTGCGACGTGGCTGGGTATGCCTCCGGGAAAGGAGAACTGACGGAACAGGGCCCGCAGCCCCTCCTCGTCCTGGCCGATCGATGAGTACACCTCGCTGTACGTGCCTTCCAGGTACGCGTTGGCCACGAGCCCGGGACCTCCGTGCCCCGGGCCGGTCACATACAGCGCGTTGAGGTCCCGCTGCCTGATCACCCGGTTCATGTGCGCGTACAGCAGGTTCAGTCCCGGTGTGGTTCCCCAGTGCCCGAGCAGGCGTGCCTTGACGTGCTCGGCGAGCAGCGGTTCTCGCAGCAAGGGGTTGTCCAGCAGGTAGATCTGCCCCACCGACAGGTAGTTCGCCGCTCGCCAGTACGCATCCAGGTGCTCCATGTCCTGGCGACTGTAGGTCCGGGTGGGCTTGGCGTCGGTACGTTGCATGGCGCGGCTCCTTGAAGGGCGGATGTTCGGCGAAGACTCCAGATCGCATCGGCGTGCAGGGATGTCGGCTACGCCTGGCACGTCAAACCTACGAAGAACCCGCTGGATCGGCTAGCCCGAGCCGCCGGGCGCGGCCTGCGCACTGGACAGGGACTGAGCCGCGGCAGCGACCACTGCCAGGCGCAGCGGTGATGGTGAGGTCATCGCCAGGGTCGACGACCAGCGCGGACCTTGCGCGGCGATTCCTGTTCTCCGTGCCCACCGCACCGCCGCCGGTCATGGCAGGCTAGAAGTAGAAGGTGCCGTCGTGGAGCAACCCGTCGCACACAGCGCCGCAACGACCGGGGCATCGATCAGGGACGGTGCGATTTGAACCGCGCGTGGGTGCGCCGGCAGCTGCGCGAACAGTGGCGCGGCCGAGACGTGGCGCTGGTCTACGGGCTCGTTGTCGTCGTGGTCAGCATCGTGGCCGCGGTCCGACCGCCCGGTCAGCTGCGAGATATCGTCGCCGGCAGCAGCACCAATCTGGCCAACCTGCGCCAGCGCCCGCTGGCGGTGCTGTTCGCCAGCGCGTTCGTCATCTCCCCCGCGTGGGGCCTGTGGATCATCGCGCCGATGGTCGTGG
>Ga0209890_10000408_pt1 | contig 19892 bp, 16 predicted proteins | sample OrgsoiDNA2013049_FD_185799 | JGI IMG/M metagenome (GOLD analysis project Ga0209890, IMG submission 185799) | Permafrost soil microbial communities from the Arctic, to analyse light accelerated degradation of dissolved organic matter (DOM) -... | ecosystem: Environmental > Terrestrial > Soil >...
CAACGCGTGGACGAAGCCGGGCTTTGCCCGGCGGAGTCCTTCGCGGGGGAGAGCGCGGGAACCCTTCGAGCTTCCCCGATCGCGGATGGTGCCGGGAGCTTGACGAACTCGATGTGGGGGCCGACGGAGATGGTGAGCGGACCCTCACCCTTATAGAGGTCACCGTCGATCGTGTAGGCCATGCTGCCGGACTTTGGGGTGATCTTCAGCGTCGATGCGACGGCGCTGAAGGCGCGCTTTGGGGAGATGCCGCGCCCCTGGTAGACCGCCGGGAACTCGGGGATGAGGCCGGCGGGGCGTCCATGGATCGCCAGCACGCCGAACCGTTCGACGTCGTCGTCGGCGCGGTGGTTGAGCTTGAAGCCGAGGCCGACCTCCCGAACGGTCGCCGCGCCGACCCCGATGAAGACGGCCCGCTCGAGCGCCTCGCCGTCGACCTCGACGGTCCCCTCGAAGCGCTTGAAGAGCTTGTGAATGAAAGGGCCGTTGATCAGAGCCGAACCGAATGCGCGCAGGAGCAGCCAGGTTGCGCGGGCAGGCCCGTACTCTCCGGTTCCGTAGTACTCGCCGAGGAAGTTGGCCATGAGGCCGTTACCGAAGATGAAGCCCAAGGTGTCGCCGATCCGCAGGCAGCGCCGCCTGATCGTCTCGAGCTGTTGGTTGGCCCGCACCGCCCCCACGATCGCTGCCAAAAAAGGCCCGGCCGGTTGACGGATGCGCAGTGACCCGCTGACCACGTTCATCGTTCCGCCCCCGAGGATGGCGAGCGGGGGAATCGGCGCCTCGCCGAAAGCCAGTCCCAGCGCGGCCACCGTGCGATGAAGCGTGCCGTCGCCGCCGTGCACGGCGATGACCGAGGGCGGGTCGGCGCGCAGCGAGACCGCCTCGTCCGCCAGCTCTTCCAGCGTCTTGGGGGCGAACACCCGGCCGTCGGCGCCGAGCAATGCCTGGAACTGCGACGCCACCCGGGGGTTGCGTCGGTTCGCGCGCGAGCGCGGATTGACGAAGAGCGCGACGGGGGTCAGTCGTCCCCGCCCGGGCCGTCGTCGCCGCTGTCCTGGCTGCTGTCGTCGTCCCCCGGCGCGTCCGCGCTCTCAGCCTTCGCTGCGGCCGTCGCCGTTGCGATCTTGGGATACCACTGCTCGAACACCTCGGCGATCTGGCGCGCCTGCTTTTCGTTGGAGATGTTGAACGACGACTGCTTGCGGTAGCTCCCCTTCGATTTCTTGAAGCGCACGATCGCCATCTTGGGCGCTCGAAATTTTCCCTTGGCCCGGTCAAGCTCCTGGAACAGGAACATGATCGTCGCCCAGCTCCCCTTGCTGAGCACGGCGCGATCGAGCTCCTTGCGGACCAGCGTCCCCTCGTCCTCGTAGTCGTAGGTCAGCTCTTCCAGCGTCTCGGCCATGCGATCGGTCTCCTAGGAGCTGCGTGTGTCGATCGCCGCGCGGTCCTCGGCCGAGAGATCGACGAACTCGATCCCCATCCCAGGGGAGCGATCCTTCTGCCCGCCGCGCGAGACGCGGACGACACGCCCCGTGGCCTTGATTGGGCGGCCGCCCGGCAGCTGAAATTCGACGTGCAGAACCTCGCCGACCTCGAACAGGATGTCGGCCCGCAGGAAGGCGCCGCCGCTCGAGAGATCGGTCGACGGGAAGCGGATCGGCCGGCGCACTTTCTGGGCGGCGTCCGAGACCGATACCAGAATCTCCAGATCGACGCGCGCGTGCTGGCGCGCGTCGCGCCGGACCGGGCTCTGGCTCACGGGCGGAGCTCCGCGGCGATTGCCGAGCGGGTCTCCACGGAGACACGGGCGCCCGAGGGGGCCAGCGGCTCGCGCGCACGGACCCGCCGCGCCACCTCGATCGACACCGGGACACCCCAGGCGCTCGCGCGGGTGCGCCGCAGGTGGACCAGCAGCGCGCGGGGGACGTTGACCACGGCCTCGGTCGAGGCGTTGGTCGGCACCGCGCAGATCACGGCGACCGTAGCTCCGAACGGGCGTAGCTCGACGAGCGCGCCGGCCGCGCCGCTGAGCGACAGCGAGAGCCCCTCGGTGGCGTCGATCTTCATTCCCCCGACGGGGGCGGCGCCGTTGGCCGCTTGCAGGCGCGGCAGCGCCGGGACCGCCAGCTCGGCGACAGGCAGCTCCGCATCGGCGCCGTAGATGCTCAGGCGCTCGGGGAGAAGATCGAGCGGTTGCGGCGCCGCCTCGGCGACCACGCCGCCCACCACGCCGGCGACGTCGGGGAAGACGCGTGTGTCCGGACGCACCAGCGGCTCGCCCGGGCCGAGGCCGACGCCGACGCCGGAGAGCTCCTCGAGATCGATCGAGCTGCCGCGGGCGACGAGCGCGCTGGTCGCCTCGTCGGCGTCACGCAGGACGCACCCCTGATCGGGCGCCACGGCCGACAACGGATCGACCAACCCCAACACGTCGGGCGTGTCCGGTCCGGCTGTGGCGGCGCGAAATCCGAGCACCGACACCGTCGGCTGCTTGCCGTCGGCGACATCGAACCGGATTGACAGCTCGGCCGACGTCAGACTGACGGCCACCTGGGCGTCAGGGGGACGGGCACCGCTGTCGCAGGCGGCCACGAGGGCGACCGCCGCCAAGACAGCGGCCGTGGCACGAGCGCGGAGTTCGGCGAAAGGGCGAGACATGAGCGTCGAATCGGGGACTCAACACTATAACTTCTACGGCGGCAACTCGCCAATTCGGGCGTACGGCATGCTATGAAGCGGGCCTCGTATGTCCCGGATTACTGCCGACGAAGTCCGCGAGCTGGCGATCTTGGCGCGCCTGGCGCTCTCCGAGCAGGAGGTCGCCCGGATGACCGTGGATCTGGACGCCATCCTCGACTACGTGGACGCCATGCGTGAGCTCGACACGACGGGCGTCGAACCGATGACGCACGCGGTTCCGTTCGACTGTCCGCTGCGGGCCGATCAGACGGCGCCGTCGCTGTCGATCGACGAGGCATTGGCCAACGCCCCCCGGCGTGAGGCCAGCTTCTTCCAGGTTCCGCGTATCGTCCCCGGGCCGGGCGGCAGCTCCACGGTCGAGGACGAGTCGTGATCGACGCGCGCGGGGCCAGCCTGGTGTCGATCGTGGACGGCGTGCGCGCCGGCGCTTTCAGCGCGCGCGAGGTGACCGAGCAGTTCCTGGATCGGGTGGCCCGGCTGGACGGAGCGCTCGGCTGCTTCTTGAAGATCGACGACACCGGCGCGCGCCGCCGGGCCGACGCCGTCGACGCCGCCCGCAAGGCGGGGCGCGATCCGGGGCCGCTGGCCGGCGCGCCGATTGGGATCAAGGACATCTTCTGCATGCGCGGGGTCGAGACCACCTGCGCCTCGAAGATCCTGCGCGGGTTCGTCCCCCCTTACGAGTCGACGGTGACGGCGCGCCTGGAAGCGGCCGGTGCGGTCGCCCTCGGCAAGCTGAACATGGACGAGTTCGCGATGGGCTCGTCGACGGAGAACAGCTCCGTCAAGCCGACCCGCAACCCCTGGTCGCACGCGCACGTGCCGGGCGGATCGTCGGGCGGCTCTGCGGCGGCGGTGGCAGCGTCGTTGTGTGCCGGCGCGACCGGGACCGACACCGGCGGCTCGATCCGGCAGCCGGCCGCGCTTTGCGGGGTGGTCGGGATGAAGCCGACCTACGGGCGGGTCTCGCGCTACGGCGTGATCGCGTTCGCCTCGTCGCTCGATCATCCGGGACCGTTCGGGCGGACCGTCGAGGATGCCGCGGCTCTGCTCGAGGTCATGTCTGGCGTCGATCCGCTCGACGCGACGTCGATCCCCGCTCCGGTCGGCGCCTATCGTCAGGCGGCGCGCGCGGGGCGCGAGGGTCAGACGCCACTGGCGGGCGTTCGGCTCGGCGTGCCGACCGAATATTTTCAGCCCGGCATGGACCCCGAGATCGAGACCGCGGTGCGCGCGGCCCTCGACGAGCTCGCCCTCGCCGGGGCGAAGATCGTTCCGGTCTCGCTGCCGCACACCAAGTACGCCATCGCCACCTACTATCTGATCTGCACCGCCGAAGCGTCGTCGAACCTGGCTCGCTACGACGGCGTCCGCTACGGCCTCCGGGCGGCAGAGGTGCGCTCGCTCGAGGAGCTTTACACGAAGACGCGCGGCGAAGGCTTCGGCACGGAGCCGAAGCGACGGATCATGCTCGGCGCCTACGTCCTACGCGCCGGCTACTACGAGGCCTACTACGGCAAGGCGCTGCGGGCGCGCCGCAAGATCGCCGACGACTTCTCGGCGGCGTTCGCCTCGTGCGACGCCATCGTCACGCCGACCTCGCCGGTGCCGGCGTTCAAGTTCGGTGAGCGCATCGGCGACCCACTGCAGATGTACCTGGCCGACATTCTCACCGTCGCACCGAATCTGGCCGGCGTCCCCGCGCTCTCGCAGCCCTGCGGCTTCACCAAATCCGGGCTGCCGATCGGCCTGCAGATCATCGGCCCGGCCCTCGGCGAAGAGATCTGTTTCCGTGTCGGCGGCGCCTACGAATCGCGCACCGACTGGCACACCCGCTTCGCCCCGGAGACGGCCTGATGGCGACTGACTGGGAGACGGTCATCGGGCTGGAGGTGCACGTTCAGCTCGCCACGCGGTCGAAGATCTTTTCCTGGTCGTCGGCGGAGTTCGGCGCGGAGCCGAACTCGGCGACCGATCCGGTCTGCCTGGGGATGCCGGGGACGTTGCCGGTTCTGAACCGCTCGGCTGTGGAGTCGGCGGTGCGGCTGGGGATGGCGGCCGGCTGTACGATCCGCGCGCGCTGCCGGTTTGCGCGCAAGCACTACTTCTATCCGGATCTCCCCAAGGGCTTTCAAATCTCGCAGTTCGACGAGCCGATCTGTGAGGGGGGCGCCATCAAGTTCCGCCTGAAGGGCGAGCCGCGCGCGATCCGCCTGACCCGCATCCACATGGAAGAGGACGCCGGAAAGAACCTGCACGCCGCAGCCGGCGTCAGCTTCGTCGACTACAACCGCGCCGGCGTTCCGCTATGCGAGATCGTCAGCGAGCCGGACGTTCGGTCGGCCGAAGAGGCTGCCGAGTACGTGCGCGCGGTCCGGACGCTGGTCCGTTACCTCGGCATCGGCGACGGCAACATGGAAGAGGGCTCGTTGCGCTGCGACGCCAACGTCTCGCTGCGCCCGCGCGGCTCGGAGAAGTACGGCACCAAGACCGAGATCAAGAACATGAACTCGTTCAAGAACGTGCGCGACGCGATCGAGCACGAGGTCAAGCGTCAGGCGACGCTGCTCGACCGTGGCGAGCGCATCATTCAAGAGACGCGGCTCTGGGACGCGTCGCGCGGCGTGACGCAGGCGATGCGCTCGAAAGAGCAGGCACACGACTACCGCTACTTCCCCGAGCCCGATCTCCCGCCGCTGGTGGTGACCGAGCTCGAGCAGGTCGCGCTGCGCGCCAGCCTGCCGGAGCTCCCCGAGGATCGCTTCGCTCGTTACACGAGCGAGGGGCTCTCCCCACAAGACGCCGGCGTGCTCGTCGCCGATCGCGAGACCGCTGCTTATTTCGATGCGACGGTCGCCGCGGGCGCCCCGGCGAAGCGCGCCGCCAACTGGCTCATCAATGAGCTGCTCGCGCGCGTCGACGATCCGCGCAAACTGGGCGAAGCCGACTGCCCGGTGCCGCCGGCCGCGCTGGCCGAGCTGGTGGAGCTGGTCGAAGACGGGACACTGTCCGGCAAGCTCGGCAAGGACGTCTTCGTCAAGATGTGGTCCGAGCGACGGGCGGCCAAAGAGATCGTCGCTGCCGAAGGGCTGGCCCAGGTCTCCGACGGCGGCGCCCTGGAAGAGGCTTGCCAGCGCGTCATCGCCGCTCACCCCGGCGAGGCCGGGCGGTTCAAAGAAAACCCTAAATTGATGGGTTTCTTCGTCGGCGCGGTCATGAAGGAGACCGGCGGCAAGGGGAACCCCAAGGCCGTCAACGAGATCCTGCGTCGCTTGCTGGGTTAGGCATCAGCCGCGGGAACCCTGAGAGGGTTCCCGCACCCTCCCGCGAAGGGCTCCGGCGAGCAAAGCTCGCCTTCGCCCGCGCGATCGGTCTTGACAGCGCGTGACTCCTCTCTAAACTACGCCGCTCTCGGAGGTCCCAAGTCAGATGTATGCCGTCATTGCCTCAGGTGGAAAACAGTACCGCGTCAGCGAGGGTGAAACCCTGCGCGTGGAGAAGCTCGTGGGGCCGGCCGGCACCAAGGTGACCTTCGGGCCACTCTTGTTCGCCGACGACGGCGGCGGGGTCGAGGTCGGCAAGCCGACCGTCTCCGGCGTCACCGTCGAGGCCGAGATCATCGAGCAGGGGCTGGGCAAGAAGATCGTCATCTTCAAGTACAAGCGCCGCAAGAGCTACCGCCGCAAGACGGGCCACCGGCAGCCGTTCACCTCGCTCAGGATCACGGCGATCCGTGCGGGCGCCGCTGGCGCTACTGGAACGAAGGCGGCCTAAGCCATGGCACACAAAAAAGGTCAGGGAAGCTCCCGCAACGGCCGCGACTCGCAGTCGCAGCGCCGCGGGATCAAGCGCCACGCCGGGCAGATCGTGCTCGCCGGGAACATTCTCGTGCGTCAGGTCGGCACGGTCGTCCACGCCGGCCGCAACGTCGGCATGGGACGTGACTTCACGCTGTTCGCGCTCAAGGACGGCGAAGTGAAGTACGTCAAGTCCGGCCCCCGCACGATCGTCAGCATCGTCGCCGTCGCCGCGGCTCCGGCCGCGGCCGCCGCCTAACCGGCCCGCTCGGTCGGGGCGGAACTGAGCCGGGGCGCAAGCAAGAAAGACGGCGCCCGTGCACTTCATCGATGAGGTCGTCATCCGCGTGCGCGCGGGAGATGGCGGCAAAGGGGCCGTCGCGTTTCGGCGCGAGAAGTTCGTCCCCCTGGGCGGACCCTCCGGCGGGGATGGCGGGGATGGCGGCAGCGTCGTGCTGGTCGTCGACGAGGGGCTCTCGACGCTGCTCGATTTCCGATACAAGAGCGAGTTCCAGGCGCCGACCGGCCAGGCCGGCGCGAACAAGGACCGCTACGGTCGTGGTGGCGAGGACGTGATCCTGCGCGTGCCGCCCGGCACGCAAGTGTTCGACGACGCGACCGGCGAGCTCATCTGCGATTTGCAGACGAACGGCCAGCGCTTCGTCGCCGCGCAGGGTGGAAGAGGGGGGCGCGGCAACATCCACTTCGCGACCTCGACCGATCGGGCGCCCCGCCGGTCAGAGCCTGGGACGCCGGCCGAGGAGCGAACGATCCGGCTCGAGCTGAAGCTCCTGGCCGACGTCGGTCTCCTGGGTTTCCCGAACGTCGGCAAGTCGTCGCTCATCTCGCGCATCTCAGCCGCGCGACCGAAGATCGCCAACTACCCCTTCACCACGCTGGTCCCCAACCTGGGAACGGTTGGGCTGTCCGACGAACGGAGCTTCGTCGTCGCCGACATCCCCGGCCTCATCGAAGGGGCGCACGCGGGAGCAGGGCTCGGCGATCGGTTTTTGAAGCACCTCGAGCGGACGCGCCTCTTGGTCCATCTCCTGGATCCGAGCGCAGGTGAAGGGACCGACCGGACCCCACTGCGCGACTTCGACGCGACCAACAAGGAGCTCGCGCTCTACGATCCGCAGCTGGCGGCCCGGCCGCAAATCGTGGCGATCAACAAGATCGATCTGCCCGACGTTCGCCAGAAACTGGCGACGATCGCGCGCCCGTTCAAGCGGCGGGGGATCGAGCTGCACGCCATCAGCGCCGCCACCGGCGAGGGGGTGGGGGCACTGCTGGAGGCAATCTGGCGAGCGCTGCCCCCCCGGGCACCGCGCAGCGGCGAACAGCTCGACCGGCTTGGTCCTGGGGACGCGCGTAATTAGGTTGGCAGAGCAGCCGCGCAGGCCTTTTCAAGGGGTGGGCAGGGCGGCGGCAGACGAGCGGGATCGAGAATCGAGACGGCAAAAAAACGAGGCGGCGTAGAGGTGGCGACCGCGGTAATGGGAAACGCAGAAAAGCTGAAGATTGACCGCACTTGCGGGTCCTGATATAGAAATGCGGCTTCAAAGCTGCTCCGCTCTTCGGGTCCTCCCAATACGCCCCTTCTAACGCCAGACGGAGTTACGACATGACATCGCTGACCGTTTTTTCGCGTGGGGCGTACCGCGCCCTGGGGGTATTTCTGATCTCGTTGGTGGTAGGCGCTACGGCGCAGGCCGAGACCGCAGCGACGCCGGCCGCGGCCCCGGCGGGCGCGCCGACGCCTTCGGGCGCTCCGCCCGCTCCAGGTGAGACCACGGCCGCCCCGGCGCAAGGCGGGGCCGGATCCGATCAGGGGGCGTACACCGTGCGTCTCCGGTCGCTCGAGAAGAACGTCAACGAGCTCAAGGAGCAGATCTTCCGCACCAAGGCGCGGCTCAACCTCCTCAAGGAGACCGTGCTCGGCGGGGTCATCGGCGCCTCCCGCGCGATCATCCATCACAAGAACGAGATGGGGAGCTCATTTCGGCTGGTGAAGGCCGCTTACGCGCTCGACGGGGTACAGATCTATGCCAAAGCCGACGACAGCGGCGCCCTGGCCGAGATGCAAGACTTCGACATCTACAACGGCGCCATCCAGCCCGGGTCCCACACGCTGTCGGTCGCGCTGACCTATCAGGGGAACGGCTTCGGCGTGTTCAGCTACCTCAAGGGCTACAAGTTCAACGTCAAGTCGAGCCACACCTTCGTGGCCGGCGACTCGAAGACGACCAACATCACCGTGGTCGGGTACGAGAAGGGGAACATCACAACCCAGCTTTCCGACAAACCGGCCGTCGACTTCCGCGTGAACGTCATTTCCGCTGGTGAGGGTGGGGCGACGGCAGCGGCGGCGCCGGCGAAGAAATAGTCACGCGTGAGTGATGAAACAGCGGGACGCTTCATATCGCAGTAACTGCCGTTCGCGCTCCGCGAGCGGATCGAAGTGGGGCATCACCGCAGCACTCGTGCTCGGCATCGCCGGCACGATCGGCCTTTCGGGCCGCACTGCGCGCGCGGACGACGTCGACGACGCCGTCAAGAAGCTGATCGACCTCGACCAGCGCGTCCATTTGATGTCGCTGGAGTTCAAGGAGGCGCCCCCGCCGCCGCCCGACGCCGCCGACCGCCGGGTGCTGGACGCGCAGGTGCAGCTCTCCGTGAAGAACTACGACGAGGCGGCGACGATCGCGCTCGACGTCGTCGAGAAGTATCCCAACACGCGGGCCTACGACGATGCCCTCTATCTGCTCGGCGAGTCGCTGTTTCAGGGGCGTGACTACTACTCCGCGCGCCACTACCTGCAGGAAGCGGTCGCCAAGAACAACGGTTCGAGGGCGGAGCAGCAGGCGCTGCAGCGCCTGGTCGAGGTCTCGCTGCGCACCGGCGACTACGAGAACGTCGACGTCTACCTCAAGCGTCTCGAGAACGTCCCGGCGGCGGCGATGGAGCCGAGCGTCCCCTACGTCCGCGCCAAGTACCTCTACTTCCGCGGGCGGCTCGACGATGCCCAGGCGGTGTTCTCGTCGATCCCGACCACCAACCCCTACTACTTTCAGGCGCGCTACTTCCTGGCGACGCTCATGGTCAAGCGTGGCGACCTGGCCGGCGCGTCGACCGCCTACGACGACCTGCTCAAGCAGCAGCCGCCCGACGACACCGGCAGGGACATTCAGGATCTGGCGCGGCTGGCGATCGCCCGAATCTTCTACGAGCGGTCCCAGTTCGACAAAGCGATCGAGGTCTACCTGGGGGTCCCACGGCAGTCGCGCTATTGGGCGGAGGCGCTGCGCGAGCAGGCCTGGACCTATATCAAGGCCAAGGACTGGCAGCGCGCTTACCGCTCGGTGAACCTGCTGCTGCTCTACGATCCCGATACGGCCGATGCGCCCGACCTGCGATTGCTCGAGGGAAACCTCGAGCTGCGCATGAGCAACTTCTATCTGGCCAGCGACGAATTCAGCAAGGTCCGCGACGAGTTCGAGCCGATCCACCGCCAGCTCCAACAGGTCATCGTCAAGTCGCAGACCGATCCGGCCTACTTCGATTCGCTGGTAGGCAAGAGCCTCGACAAGTTCGACATCGGCGTGTTCGTCCCTCCGACCGCCGCCAAGTGGGTGAAGGCCGAGCCAGACGTCGCCCGCATGATGTCGCTGGCCAGTGACGTCGGTGAGATGCAGCGCGAGCTGGTCGACAGCCAAAAGTTGGTCGAACGGATCGAGCACGTCATGCAGGGGAGCGGGCGGGTCGGGATCTTCCCCGATCTGGCAGCCGCGCGCACCAAGTCGGTCGAGGCGATGAACGAGATCGTCGGCACCCGCGAGAGGTTCGTGCAGAAGATCCGGGCCATCATCGACCCTGTCTTGACGCCGGAGGAGCGCAGGCAGCTCGATCAGTTGGCCATCCTCCGCGACGGTTACAGCCGGCAGGCCTCCGACCACCCGACGACCGACGAGGGGTCCAAGCAGCACGAGCACTCGATGAAGAGTCAATTCGGTGATCTCGACAAGCAGGTCTCCGAGATGAACGTCGAGATCCAGGCGCTGGAAGCGCAGCTGGTGGCGCTCGAGCAGTACTACCGGGTGTCACGCTCCGAGCAGAAGATCCGGCCGGAGGACATCGAGGGGCCGGTTCGCGACATGCGCGCCGCCATCGACGAGCTGCGCGGGCTCCACGACAAGCTCCGGGAGCAGATCGCCGACGCGACCCACGACGCCAGCGCCGCCGGCTCGACCGGCCAGGCCGAGCGCGAAGCGACCCAGAAGCTGGCGGGCGTGCTCGCTCAGGAGCTGACCATCGAACGGAAGGCGGCGGGGCGTTTGAGTGGCCCCGATCGCGGCCAGGTCGACCGGGTGAACGACGTGCTCTCGCGCTGCGACGCCGTCCAGACGCAGCTCGACGGCCTCGACAAGCGCGTGGACGGGCAGGCCACCGTCCGGCTCGCCACCGTCAGCCGCTACCTGACCGCCGAGAAGGAAGAGCTGGCCTCGGCCAGCGACAAGCTCGGCGCCGTGCTCGACGAATCGAAGTCGCTCGGCGGAGGTCTGGCCCAGGCCATGTTCACCAAGGTCGCCGACAAATTCTACGACCTGGTCGTCCGGTCGGACGTCGGCATCATCGACGTCTCCTGGGGTCTCAAGGACCAGAAGACCCAGGCGGTCACCAAGCTCACCAACCTCAAGAACCTCGAGCTGAAGGCCCTCGACGAGGACTTCCGCAAGGTGCTGGAGGAGGACAAGTGAGCGGGTCGTCTCTACGCGGGAACCCTGGGAGGGTTCCTGCACCCTCCCGCGACGGACTCCAAACCACCCCGCGCGGGCGGACCCGCGCAGGGACCCCGGGCTGGGCAAAGCCCAGCTCTGTCCACGCGATACGCTCGCGCCTCGTCATCGTTCTGGCGCTGGCCGGGGTCTCCGTGGACCCGCGCGCGGCGCGCGCCGCGAACGCGACCCCGGCGCCGGCCCCCGCACAGGTCAAGGTCGATCCGCGCCTGCTCGACGACATGGCGAAGGACGTTCAGCACTTCGCCGAGATGGTCGCCGAGTACCGCGGCACCGCCCGGCAGATCCTGAAGCGTGCCTATCAGGAGAAGATCAAGGAGATCAACGCCAAGTACGACACGCAGATCGATCTCGACGATCGCGAGGCACGCGACCGCCGCCGCGACGCGATCGCGATGTTCGAGGCGTTCCTGCTCAAGTACCCCAACGACAAGCGCTGGACGCCGGACGCGATGTTCCGCCTGGCCGAGCTCTACTACGAGAAGTCGGCCGAGGAGTACCTCGACGCCGACGAGGCCTACAAGAAGGCGATCGACAGCCCCAACCCGCCGACCACGCCCCCGCCGCGGGTCGACTACACGCCGACCATCAACCTCTACCGGCGCCTGCTGACCGAGTTCCCGAACTATCGGTTTCTCGACGCCACCTACTATCTGCTCGGCTTCTGCCTCGGTGAAATGGGCGAAGACGCGCAGGCCAAGCAGGCGCTCCTGGCGCTGGTCTGCGCGAACAAGTACAAGCCGCTCGATCCCCCGGCGCCGCCGCCTCCACCCATGAAGATCGCCTCCAAGGGGGCGACGACCGGCGGCACCGCTGGTGACGACGAGGCCTACAAGAGCTGCACGCCCGTCCGCAAGGACTCGAAGTTCCTGCCCGAGGCCTGGACGCGCGTCGGCGAGTTCCACTTCGATAGCCCGAGCGAGCTCAAGCTCGCCATTGCCGCCTTCCGCAGGGTCCTCACCTTCAAGGACTCGCCCTACTACGACCGCGCGCTCTACAAGCTCGCCTGGTCCTACTACCGCGACAACCGCTTCCCCGAGGCGGTGCGCGAGTTCGACAACCTGGTGAAGTTCGCCGACGCGCGCACGGACGCCGGGCAGAAGGTCGGCTCCGACCTCCGCCCCGAGGCCGTGCAGTATCTCGGCGTCAGCTTCGCCGAGCCCGACTGGGACGGCGACTCGCTCCCCGATCCGATCACGGGGCTGCAGCGCGCGTTCGAGTTCTACAAGGGCCGCGAGGGCGAGAGGCACGTGCGCGAGGTCTTCCAGCGCCTGGGCGACATCTACTTCGACCAGACGAAGTACGCCGACGCGATCGCCGTCTACAAGACGCTGCTCGCCAAGTGGCCCTACTACGTCGACGCGCCCAAGGTGCAGGACCGGATCGTCCACGCCTACGAGAAGGATCGGAACCTGGTGGCGGCCGCCAAGGAGCGCGAGGCGCTCGGCCGCAACTACACCAAGGGGAGCGACTGGTATCAGCACAACCGGGATAACCCCGATGCTCTGGCGGCTGCGCAGGAGCTGGCCGAGGACGCGCTGCTGACGGCGGCCACCAACGTTCACGCCGGCGCCCAGGCCTGCAAGACGAAGTGGCAGGAGAACCAGCGGGACACGGCCAAGCTCGAGGAGTGCAAGAAGCTCTACTCCACGGCGGCCGATCTCTACGAGAAGTACCTGGCCGCTTATCCCAACTCCAAGCGGGTCTACGAGTTCTCGGCCTTCTACGCCGACGCGCTCTACTACTCGGGCCAGCTGCCGCAGGCGATCGTCGCCTACAAGGTCGTCCGCGACTCGATCCTCGACAACAAGTACCAGGAAGACGCCGCCTTCCGGATGATCAAGGGCTACGAAGAGATCATCGGCGACATGAAGGCGCGCAAGAAGATCGAAGACCCGCCGATCCCCGACGAGAAGAACACCAAGCCGCCGGTAGCCGCCCTTCCGATGCCGGAGATCTACCAGAGGTATCTCGACGCCATCGACTGGTACGTCGCGAATGTCAAAAATGAGCGGGTCCCCGATCTGAAGTACGCGGCGGCGGTCATCGTGCTGCGCTACCGCGACTGGCCGGGTGCGCGCGAGCGCCTCGGGGCGATCACCGAGAAGTATTGCGGCACGAAGGCCGACGTCGGCTTCAAGGCCTACGACGCAATTTTGCAGACCTACTTCATCGACTACAACGTCGAGGACGAAGAGCAGAAGGATTGCGCGCTCGGCAAGCTCCTCACGGTGGTCGATCAGTTCAGTGAGTCGGCCTGCGGGAAGGCTCCCGAGGCGAAGCCCTACCTGGCGCGCATCTCGCAGATCAAGTCGTCGGTGAAGACGACCATCATCACCAAGCGACTTCAGCTGTCGATGGAGAATGAGGAGAAGGGGACGCACAAGGAGCTGGTGATGTGCCAGTCGGCGTCGGGCGGCATCGCGCTCGTCACCGGCGTTGCAGGCCCCACGCCGGCGCTGAAGCCGGGCGAGAAGGCGCCGCCGCCCACCGGGCCGAGCAAGATCTCGACCGAGCTCGACGCCGGCCTGGCGCTCGACCTCATCGACGTGGTCAACGCCAGCCCCAAGGACCCCGGGGCACCGACGGCGCTCAACAACGCCTGCGTCATCTACGAGAAGCTGTTCCAGTTCGGACAGGCGACGAAGTGCTACGAGCGGCTCTACAAGGACTACCCGGACTCTGAGTGGGGCAAGGAGGCGCTCTGGAACTCGTCGCGCAACCACTACCGCTTCTTCGAGTTCGACCAGGCGGTCAAGGGCTACCTGACGGTCGCCCAGGACCCGAAGTTCGCCGGGTCGGAGCATCGCAAGGAGGCGCTCGGCCTGACCGCCTCGCTGCTGGACAATGACCAGCAGTACCCGCGCGCGGCCGAGATGTACAAGAAGTACTCGGAGACGCTCGCCGACAAGCCGCAGGACAGCGCGCAGGCCTACTTCTTCGCCTGCAATGCCTACGAGAAGGCCAAGGACCTCCCCCGGCAGGTCGCCTGCCTCAAGGACTTCATCAAGAAGTTCGACCGGCAGCAGGCCGCCGGCGAGTACGTCGTGCAGGCCTACATGAAGCTGGCGGTCGTCGCCGAGGCGACGTCGAAGAACAAGGCCGACGCGCTCGCCGCCGACAAGCGGGTGCGCGACGAGTTCGTCAACCGGAAGCTGCCGCCCGCCACGCCGGCCGCCGGGTTCGCCGCCAAGGCCGACTTCATGATCATGGAGGAGAAGTTCAAGTCCTTCCAGAAGCAGGAGCTGAAGTTCGGCAGCAAGCCAGACCAGATCAAAAAGACGTTCGACTCGTTCACGAACGAGGCCAAGCAGCTCAACGAGGACTACCAGAAGATCTGGGCCTACAAGGACGCCACCTGGACGTTGGCGTCGTTCCTGCGGACGGGCGACGTCTACTACGAGTTCGCTCAGAAGCTGATCAAGGCGGCCGACAATCCGCCCGAAGACTTGAAGAAGTTGGCGAAGCAGGCCTGCAAGCTCAATCCCGACGACTGTGGTGTGGTCGAGGGGCAGTACAAGGACGCCATCTTCCAGTTCGTCACCCCGATCGAGGACGAGGCCAAGAGGCGCTGGAAGGACACGCTGGCGCGCGCGTCGCAGCTCGGCGTCACGAACGAATACGTCAAGAAGGCGCGCGAGAACCTCTCCAAGTACCTCCCCGACGAGTTCCCGTTCATCAAGGACGAGCGAATCGGTCTGGAGTACCCGTAAAAATGGAGCTCCGGCGTCATTTCCGTTGTCTCTCCGTCATGGCCTTGCTGGGGGCGAGCCTGGTGGCGCCAACCGTGGCGCACGCGCGCCGGGAGCCGCCGCCGGCCGTGATCCCGAAGGAGGAGACCGAGCAGGCCGAACAGCTGTTCAAGGCCGGGCGCTATCCCGACGCCGTGGCGGCCTCCAAGGCCGCGCTCACCAAGAACGAGCGCTACACGCCCGCCATGCTGGTCATGGCGAAGTCGTTCTACAAGCTCCACAAGTACGAGTGGATGAAGAAGCTGTGGGAGATGATGCAGGCCAACGGGGCCTCCAACCCGGAGAAGGCCGAGATCTATCAGCTACTGGCCTTTCTCGAGGTCGACCAGAAGAACATCCCCGGGGCCATTGTCCTTTTCAAGCAGGCGACCGAAGCCAAGCCGGACGACGCGATCCTCTGGACCAACCTCGGGGCGCAGTACCTGGCCGCCAAGAACTACGGCGAGGCAACCCCGGTGCTAGAGAAAGCCGCCAGCCTTCAACCGGGATTCGCCAAGGCCCATCTCAACTTGGGTGACGCCTACCGGGGAAATAAGGACTACGAAAAAGCTCAGGCGGAGTATCAGCACGCCCTACAGCTCTTCCCAAATTATGCCGACGCGGTGTTCAACCTCGGCATCCTGTACCTCGACGCCGACAAGATTCCGAACATGGATCTTTTCGCCAAAGAGAACACCGCGATTCAGTATCTCCAGAAATATAAGCAGATGATGGGAGGGACGCTGGCAGCGTCCGACCCGGCCGACGGCTACATCGCGGAGGCACAGGACAAGATCAAGAAAGAGGAAAAGCGGCTCGATCGGCTCAAGAAACAGCAGGAGCGCGAGGCCGCCCGGGCAGCCAAGAAGGCAGCGGACGACGCCAAGAAGGCTGCCGCTGGCCAGCCGCCCGGCGCCGCCCCCGCCCCCGGGGCCGTCCCGGCCCCCGAAGTCGCCCCCACCCCCGGCGCGGCTCCCGCACCGCCTTCCGCGGCCCCCGCCGCGCCAGTGAAGTAAAGGGGAGACCCGAATGCGACGAAGAACCACAACCTTGACGGTCCTCGCGTTGGCGCTCGCGCTCCCCTCTCTCTCCGCACGCGCGCAGATCCCCCCCTCTCCACGCACGCCGCCAGCGCCTGCCGCGGCCCCGCCGCCAGCCGCCCCGGCCGCCGGCCCCGCGGCTCCCAAGGTGAAGGTCGAGCACGGCGCGGGCGGCAAGAAGATCTACCGCATCACCGACGAAATCCGGATCGAAGGCAAGATCCAGAAGCCCGAGGCTTTCTTCTTCTACCAAAAGTCGAGCATCAATTACGACTGGCAAGAGCTGAAGCAGGATTTCATCCCTAAGATTCTGGACAGCGTTTCGCGTTCACCATTCTAGGCAACGGAAGAGAAGAGAAGGGAACTGACGAATGGCGACCCAGGCAGCAGCCCGACAAGCGCAGGTGGGATCGGCTCCGAAGCCCAAGATCCTCCGGATCGGGATCATTCAAGGGGGACGAATCGTCGAAGAGCGATTGGTCCGCAAGCGCGACAACATCACCATTGGACAGTCGGCGAAGAACATGTTCGTCGTCCCGTCGGATGCGCTGCCGCGCAACTGGCTGCTGTTCGAGGCGAGCGGCAGCCAGTACGTGGCGCACTTCTCGGACGGAATGGACGCGCGCATCGCCGTCGGCAACGAGATCATCTCGCTGTCGCAGCTCAAGCAGACCGGCAAGATTCAGAAGAAGGGGACCAGCTGGCCGCTGCCGCTCGACGAGCGCTCGCGCGGGAAGATCTCGCTGGCCGACATGACGATCCTGTTCCAGTTCGTCACGCCGCCACCGCCGCAGCCCCGTCCGCAGCTCCCCGCCTCGGTCCGGGGGTCGCCGCTGACCGGCGTCGACTGGTTCTTCACGACCATCGCCGCGATCTCGTTCCTGCTTCACCTCATCCTCATCATCTACCTCCGCAACGTCGACTGGCCGCGCAAGCCCGACATCGAGGCGGTGCCCGATCGCTTCGTCCAGATGGTCGTGAAGAAGCCCGAGGAGAAGAAGGTCGAGGAGAAGAAGGTCGCCGAGGCCAAGAAGGAAGAGGAGAAGAAGCCCGAGAAGAAGAAGGGCGCCGACGAGGAGAAGAAGGCCGCTCCCAAGCACGAGATGACCGAGGAAGAAAAGGCCAAGGCGGCCGAGGAGAAGGCCCGGGCTGACGCCGAGCGCCGCGCGCGCCTGGCGGAGCAGGTGAAGTCGACCGGCCTCCTCAAGCTGCTCGGCGCGAAGGCCGACGGCGACGGGTCAATTGCCGATGTGCTCGGCAAGGGGGACGTCGACCGCGACCAGGAGAAGGCGTTCCAGGGGGTCGGCGGCGTCGGCGTGGCCAACAACAACGACCAGCTGCGCGGAATCAAGTCGGGTGGCACCGGCTCGGGGCGCGTGGCCAGCGTGGGCGGTCTGCGCGGCGGCGGCTCGATCGCCGGCGGCGGCACCGGCGACGCGAAGGCCGAGAAGAAGGTCTCCGGCGTCGTGAAGAGCGAAGCGCCGGCCGTTGATGGTGAGCTCGATCCGGCAATGGTGGCCAAAGAGGTGCGCTCGCGCCTCGGCGCCATCAAGGCCTGCTACGAGCGCGCCCTCAAGCGCAACCCGAACCTCAGCGGAAAGATCGTCATCCACTGGACGATCACCCAGGCCGGAACCGTGTCGGGCGTCGACGTCGAGCAGGACACGCTGGGCGACGCCGAGGTGGCGAGCTGCATCAAGTCCCTGGTGGCGCGTTGGCGCTTCCCGGCCCCGGCCGGCGGATCCGTCGAGGTCTCATTCCCGTTCGTATTCCAGGCCTCACAGTAGTGAAAGTGAAGGAGATCGAGAGGCGGCAGCACATACAGAACGGCCGGGTAAGCGCATCTCGGCCGTTGACACACCTTCCGCTCATGCCTATAATCTCTAGCGTTGCGGTAAGTACCTGATTTTCTTCAATTTAGTCGGTGACCGAGGGGGTATAGGGTGAGTATTCGGGTGAAAGGACTGGCGCTGTGGTGAAAACAAAGCTCTTACTGGCGACGATGTTCATCGGGGGCACTGTTTTCGCGGGTCCTGCGCCCGAAGCGCCGGGCAGCCAAGCCGGCAGCTCCGTCGACCTTTCGGTCAAGCAGCGTCCCACGTTGACGCCCGCCGATATGGTCAACCAGTCCAAGGAGTACTTCACGGGTATGGGCGCGGTCGTCAAGCGCATCCAGACCCTGCAGGATCAGGCCAAGCGCGAGAAGGACATCATCCGACTCAACTGCGTGACCGACAAGCTGGTCCAGGCCCGCGTGAACGTGAACATCGCCGAGCAGTCGATGGCCACGATGCAAGAGAGCATCGCCCGGAACGACCAGGGCGAACAGACGCACGAGTTCACCCGCCTCACCATCGTGAACCAGAAGGTTACCGTCCTCGGCGCCGAGGCCGAAAACTGCATCGGCGAGGACCTCAGCTTCGTCGGTGCGACCCGCATCGACGTCGAGATCGACCCCAACATTCCCCAGTACGACCCCACGCAGCCAGGCAGCCCGTTCATCGACATCACCCGTCCACCCGAGGCGAGCCCGGTTACTGGCACCTGACCCGGTGCGCGCCCCCAGCGCCGGTCAACCCCCTTGTCGAGATAAAGATACCCTTCTATGAATCGTCGCCTTGCTCTGTCGATCGCTCTGGGCGCCCTGCTCGCGGGAAGAATCGCGGCTGCGCAAGAAGTAACGATCGGTTACCAGGGCCTCCCATCAAAATCGAGCGGTGAGAGCAACACCGGTATCCAGATCGCCGACGGCGTGCTCCTGCACGCCGGCATCGGCGTGGAAGCCGGTTACGACACGAACGTCTTCTACGCGCCGGTCAACACCGTCGGGTCGTCGATTTTTCGTTTCATGCCGTACGCCGAGATTACCAACGCGACGCGGAACGGACCGGTATCGAGAGAGCTGACCTTCGATGCCCGCGCGGGCCTCCAGTACCGGCACTACGGGAACTCCGAGGTCTCGTCCACCTACCGCGACGCCTGGAATCCGAACGCTGGGCTCTCGCTCAACCTGGGTGGGGCTCAGTTCGGGTTCGGTTTCGCGGACGTTTTCGCCCGGGTGGAGGACGCCCCCTACGCAGGTGGCGGTGGCGTTGGCGGTGTCCCGACAAGCCCTGTCATCGAGCGCACGAACAACCAGGCATCGGTCGAGGGACGATGGTCTCCAGGGGGCGGTCGCCTCACCGGGACGCTGCGTTTCACCAACATGGTGAACATCTACGACAACAACGGCGCGGGAGCCTACAGCTACGCTAACGCGATGACGAACACGCTGATGCTCGACGTCGCCTGGAAGTGGCTCCCTAAGACCGCCATCTTTTTGAACGTCTCGCAAACTTACGTCGCCTACCTCAACCAGGCGACCGCGACCGGGAACAACCTCTCCAATTCGTATCCGCTCTACGTAACCACCGGGCTCCGGGGCTTGCTGACAGAAAAGACCTCGGCCGCTCTGACCCTTGGCTATGTCAACGCGTTCTACTCGAACGGGGCGTCGACGAGCGGATTTCTCGGGAGCACCTATCTCGACCTGGCGTTCACAGCGCGGCTCACCCAGCTCAGCCGTGCTGTGTTGGGCTTTCGTCACGACTTCCTCAACACGGTCATCAGCAACTTCGCCTACGAAGAGACGGTCTACGCCTCTTACGTCCAGCAGATCGCGGGACGGCTCGGACTCGATATTTCGGGCCGCTACGCTTACATCTCGTATCAAGGAACGCCGGGCGACCCAACCCAGGTCGCTCCCGGTGGAGGCAACCGTGTCGACAACTACTTCCAGCTCGGGGCGACTCTCGACTACTTCCTCCGCAATTGGGCCTATCT
>Ga0209890_10000411_pt1 | contig 19809 bp, 20 predicted proteins | sample OrgsoiDNA2013049_FD_185799 | JGI IMG/M metagenome (GOLD analysis project Ga0209890, IMG submission 185799) | Permafrost soil microbial communities from the Arctic, to analyse light accelerated degradation of dissolved organic matter (DOM) -... | ecosystem: Environmental > Terrestrial > Soil >...
GTCAAATCGCATACTGCGACGAGTTCAACGCCGTCGGTTTGCACGATGGATCGGCAATGATGCCCGGACACTCGGCCGCATCCGATGATTGCAACCTTTGCAGCACCTCTATTCATGTTCCGCGTTTTCCCAACCCATGCTTGATGAGATCGACGACCTGAACCATTGTCGCTCGCGGGCCTACGCTGAATCGGCTGTAGCCGGCCAACGCCGCTTGGGTGAACGCAGCACGGTAGAGGACTCGGACCGCCAACGCCGCATGTATCGCCGGACCCGACTCGCCGAACGCCACATGCGTGAAATTCCCATGCGTCGGCAGGACGCTGAATCCCAGCGCACGCATCTGTGCGGTGAAGAATTCCTTGCCGTCGTTGATTCGCTCCACGGCCTTCGACATTGCGGATGAGTTATCCATCATCCTTGACATGAACTCGACGGCAAGCGTGCTCACCTCGTACATCGGGCGCATCTTGTGCAGCAACGCGATCGTCGCCGGCATCGCGACGGCATAGCCAATGCGAAGACCCGCGGCTCCCCATGCCTTGGCAAAGGTTCTCGCCACAATTAGGTTCGGCGAATTCGCCGTCCAGGGTACTGCAGACCATGAATAAAACGGATGGTAAGCTTCGTCGATCAGCAATACGGTACCGGCCGACTCGCATTCGCCCAGCAAATCGCGCAGCACGTGTGGCTCTAATATCGTTCCCGTCGGGCTGTCGGGGTTTGGCAGACACAACAGTTTTGGCTTGCACAGCCGAACGGCCGCGATGATTTTCGACACATCCAGATACGGACCGGCCGCGGTTCGCTCGTAAACTACCTCGTAAATTTTCGCTCCGAACATTTGACCGTACACCGGGTACATCGCAAATGTCGGACTCGTGTGCACGACGGCGTCCCCGGGCTCGACAAATGCTTCGAACACCAATCGGATGGCGCCGTCGCTGCCCGGCGTCAACAGGAGAGATTCCGGTGTCACGCCCGTCCATTGGCTCAACTTACGATAGAGCTCCCCTGCTTCGGGATAAGTCGCCAGCGCGGACGGAGGTATGGATGCAAGCACGTCGCGCGTCAACGCCATCAGTTCAGGGTCTAGATTCTCGTTCTTATCGAGCCATAATTGTGCACCGCTGCGCGGCGTGGAATTAAGTGCGCTCGGTCTCTGTAAAGCGGGGTTCAGCAATGCACTACGAGGCCGTATGGTCATTGCGGGATCTCATGAACGTCAAGGCCCTCTATAGCCGCTCGACCCATCGCCAACATTGCTTCCTGGGAGCTGCCGCCAATATGGGGAGTTGCGAGAAAATTCGGAAGCGACAATAGCTCTCGATCCAGCGGCGGCTCTTCTGCGAACACGTCGAATGCCGCGGCGGCAATACGCTTCTCGATGAGGAGCCGCTTCAGTTCCCGCTCGTCGACCAGTCCTCCGCGAGCGGTGTTTATCAGTACTGCATCGGGCTTCAACAGCGCAAGCCGTCTTGCATCCAGCAGTCCGCGAGTGGTGTCGTTCAGAGGGACATGCAGCGTGACCACGTCGGATTTTCGCAAAAGAGTCTCCAGGGTGACCGACTCGACACCATGCTGCGCATAAAACGCGGGGAATTCCTCGATATCATTCGCGAGCACTGCACAGCCGAACGCATTGAGCAATGGGACGAGATCCTTGCCTATATGTCCGCAGCCGACGATGCCCACGATTCTTCCGCTCAGGTTGCCTCCGACATGCTGCCGCCAGACTCCAGAGAGTACTTCACGGTTCGCCGCGGGCACATGGCGTAGCATCGCGATCGCAACCGAAATCACCAGTTCGGAAACCGACCGGCGGTTTACGCCGCCGGTCCAACCCAATCGCTTCCCGTATCTTCGCATGGCAGTCAAGTCGATCATGTCCAGACCAACCCCGTATTTTCCGATGACCTGAAGTTCAGGCAGACGCGACAATATTTCTTCGTCGATTACCTCGAGGGCGGTGATTGCCTTCTCGTGCCCCTTGAGAAATTCCACCAATGCGTCGCCGCCGAGTTGGACCCCCGCATCATTGAACGTAACGTTCGGATAACGCGCCAGCAATTCGGCGCGCAATATCGGATTCTTGGAAAACGACCGGGAACATACGGCAACCCTTTCGCGCCGCGCTGTTGCCTCTCTCGATGGGATGACGTTCATATTTCAGCTATTTTTTGCGAATTCGTTCCAGGCGCATCGAAACCGCATCGAGCTGCACAAGCCTGCTCAATTTGGATATCTCATGAACAAGAACCTCGTTCTGCTTGTTCCAAGGATATTCCGCCGTTCGATTGGGAGGATCCACCTGTTCGATGGAGAATGCATCCGGCCCGCATGGAATTTTCTCGACTCTGTTGGCGGTAAAGAACAAGCCGGAATCCCGGCAGACTCGCTGGACGAGGGCGAAGTAAACGTCGATCTGTTCGTGCGTCATCTCCTGGAATGAGTGGCAATTGATGGCGATATCTATGCTGCTGTCGCCAAGCAGGTCCAATTGATCCACCGTGAGAAATGCAAAATCAAAATCCTTGGGGAGGCCGCTGGCCTGGATTTCGTTCGGCATTGCGCATTTGGCGTCCGGGAAAACGCTGCCCAAGAATGCGATCGAGACAGCCAACGTTTCCGGCAAATCTATCAGCACAACACGGACCGGCGCCCAGTCGTGAAACAGAATCGAGGGAAAATTGCCGTTGCCGGCGCCAATCTCCAAAATCGTGCCGATCTGACCGGCGGCGATAAATCGACGCAAGATATTTTGGTAATAGTAATGATTGAATATATTTGGCGACGCTTCGTAGCCTGACCATAGTTTATAATGGCGTCTGACCGAGGCCGCGCTTGCGAACACCCCCGGAGTGCGCGCAAGTTCGCGATGATCGATTGCAAAGGCGGAAACTATCGGCATTGAGATGTCATCGCAGTTCATGACGGCCTCGAACGCCTGGTGATAAGACATCAGCCGCGGTACTGCAAACAAGGAACCAATCCCGCGGGTTGCCCAGTGGACGACCTTAGCGGGCTGTCTTACGCCACCAAGTATCCTTCGAGCCGTTCTCTTCAAGAAAGACGCTTGCTGGGGAACGTAGAAACCGGATTCTCCGGTCACATCGATGGAATTCCCGGTGACGTTCGCTTGCAACTTGGTGCCGTGGTATTTCCAGTATTCGCTCTTCGCGACCGGCGAACGGACCGTGAAAAGCTCCGAATTGATGAACGCTGAGAGCCTCTCGGAATTGGCGGAACCGGAACTGAGTTTACTCAAAAGATGCCCCTGAACCCGCCGCCGCAGATCGCGCCATCAGCACTGGTGAGGACAATACGCAAGCAGGGCACGGTTCGAGGCAAAGACGTCGTAACACCAAGCATCGCCGCTCCTCTCCATCACACACTTCCCTCCAGCTCCCTCCACGATCGCAATTCCCGCGGCAACGTCCCAGAGCATGATGCGCGACTCTGAATAGACGTCGGCGGATCCCCGCGCGACATGCAGCAACGATGCCGCTGCGGAGCCCAGCATTCGCACCTTCGCGTAAGGTTTCACCATGCGCCAGAAACGCTGCATGGCTGCCTCGCTGTCGACGTCGAAACGAACCGGGAATCCAGTGCAAATGGAGGCATGTGACTGAATCGACGTGTCGGAAACCGTGATTCTTCGGTTGCCTGCAAACGCGCCCAGGCCGCTTCCACCCCAGACCAATTGGCGTTCCATGAGACTATAGATCACGCCAAATATCGGTGTTTGATTTTCCCACAACGCAACGGAGATGGCGCTTGGACCCAGCCCCTTGACGAAGTTGAAAGTGCCGTCGAGGGGATCGACAATGAACCAATACCGTGATTGTTGTGCCGATGCACCATAACCAGATTCTTCGCTCAATATCGGCAGTCCGGCGCCGGCAAGGACCCGAACAATCTCTTCCTCCATGACCTTATCGGCGACCGCCTTGATCTCCCGCTGGTTATCAAGGCTGAGAATGTAGTCCGAATCTCCCGGGGTCACTTGATCGAGCAGCCGCTTGCCAGCCCGAGTCACGGAAGTCTTTGCCAGCTCCAGAATTGGCTCGAGTTCACGCACTTTTGACGTAACGCGTCAGATACGCGCCAATTAAGTGATCGAGCACCATGTGCGCGTCTTCTGCTGGTCCGTATTCCTTTGGACCTGTCGCCACATGGATCCCCTGGACTGCCAAGATTTTCATCTTACCGCCGTCAAAGGCTGTTATGGCTACCGTTGTGATGCCCGCGGCATTGGCATATTCAAACGCTTTAAGGAGATTGGGCGAGTTCCCGGAAGCCGATATGCCGACCAATACGTCGCCGCGCCTCCCCAGAACCCGAAGTTGTCTGACGAAAATCTCGTCATAGCCAAAATCATTTCCGATGGCGGTAATGATTGGGACATTATCGGTCAGGCTCAGGGCGCGGAATGGCTTGTCATAAGCATTCGTGCCGATCGAAACATCGTTGGCGAAATGACTTGCCGTTGCGGCACTGCCGCCGTTGCCGATAAAGAATATGGTGGACCCCCGTTCGCGCGCCTTCAGCAACGTCTCGATGAAGCGCCCAACTTCCGCCGTATCGATGCGCTGGAGAACAGATTGCAGGTACGTGAGATAGGCGCGCGCAAAATCGACTGGATCGGGTGTGAAAATGACGTCAAGATTGTTGATGGAGGTCTGGATTGGGAATGTCATAGGTCTCGCGCCAATTGGAGTCTGCATAGTAGATCTTAAAGACTAATTTCATGGTGCGCAGAGCATCGTCGGAAGTCCCGCTCTGCACGGGAGTATCGTTCAAAATGCTACTCGCGAATGCCGCAATTTCGGCGTCCCAGGATGGGTCATGATTGTAGCGTGTCAGCTGTTCCCTCGGGTCGCCTTGGTCATTATCTGGGTCGGCACGCACCAAGGTCAAAGTCTCGGCCCCGTAGCTTTTGGTTCCTGACAGAATCCCACCCAAAATGAGGCTGCCTCGCTCGAAATTGATATCTAGATGAAATCGATGCCGCCATTGAGTGGCCGAGGAATTTAGCATTCCAACGACACCCGCGGGTGTCCGCATGATCGCGTAGGCGTTGTCCTCCACGTCATAGCCCCAGTGGCTGTTCGAAATGAAGCTACGAACCTCCGTGAATTCGCCGCCGAACAAGCGCATGAGATCGACCATATGGATGCCCTGATCGAGCAGCACTCCCCCGCCGGCGATCGCGCGCTGGGTGCGCCAGTCCGGCTGACTGAAGGTCACCAACTTTGCCTTTCCGTACATGCCACGCATGTTGATTACGCGGCCGAGTTCGCCCGAACGCAGCACTGTGAGGGCATCTTGCACGGATTCATGGTACCGATGATTGAATCCGTACATGAGTTTTAGGCGCGGATACCGGCGCTCGCATGCGATGACATTGTTGATGTCCTCAACATTGCGGCCGGGCGGCTTCTCGCAAAATACATGCAGACCCGCGTTGAGACCGGCAATCGTCACTTCCGATGCAACATCGTTGGTTAGACAGACAAGCAGCACATCCAAGCTTTCCGTCAAAAGGCGCCGGTAGTCACGATAGTAGCGGAGCCCATCGGGAAGCGCGCCTTCGTCTTGAAACGTTTGGTCGCACACCGCCACCACGCGCAGACCCGGGTGGCGCGCGACGCAGTCCTTGCGCCGCTTACCGACCACGCCGAATCCGGCTATACCGACTTTGAGGTATTTCATGCTGTGCGAATTGACGAGACAGAATGGCGACCGGAGAGTTATCGTGAGTTTGCTGCCTTCAATTGTGACCGCTCCGCATTCGTAATGCATTTAGTTTATCAATGAGCGGTAAAAGACAGCCCACGAGGGGGCAATGGGCCGCTCCGGCGGCCCAGTCCGGCGGTCAATTGACGTCGAGCAGCAGATTCAACATCGAGCCAAGCGTGATTGGCGCAACGACTACCCGTTGAGTCACAATTTCCGGTGCGATGACGGCAGGCCCGCGAGGGGTTATTATCGGCATTCTGGCAACAGGTCTACCGCCTTTCGTAGTGCTCCCGCGACCGAGAAATGTGGGCGCTGGCGCAGCCACCGTCAAGAGGTCGGTGGGGCTCGCGCCGGGCGCAATGATGGTAAGAGTATTTTCTCCGGAATTTGCAATCCAAATTTTGCTGCCATCGAAGGCGACTGCTCGAGGGTTTTTCCCGGTAGCAAACGTGCCTAACAACGCAACGTCGGCGGCGCGCAGACGGCTGACCGTATTGTCGTTCGCGTTGCACACCCAAATGGAAGCGCCATCGTACACGAGGCCGCGCACCGTATTGCCCACGGTATATGTGCCAAGAGTTACGCCGTCCGCTGCACGTATTTTCGTAAGAGTCCCGATCCCTGGAACAGCCGCCGCAGCGCTTCCGCCGTTGCCGTTTCCTATCCACATATTGGCGCCGTCATAGATAATGGAGAGTGGAAAGATGCCAGTCGCAAATCCGTCGACATATGCGCCGGTATCCCGATTTATCTTCCACACGTTATTGTTATTGCTATTGGTCACCCAGATAAAGGTGCCGTCAAACGCCAGTCCGTCCGGGTCAAGGCCGACAGGATAGGTTGCTACCAGAGATTGACTGATCACGTCGAATTTACTCACGCTGTTCGCGCCGACGCCGTTATTTGCTACCCATATGTATTTGCCGTCGAATATGATGCCCTCAGGATTTGCCGAAGGAATCGGGATCCTCTTGATATTTCCGCTGGCATTGACGATCGTAACCTTGCTCAATACGTAGTCGGTCACCCATATATTGGCGCCATCGTACGCCAATTCAATCGGAACGCTCCCCACTTTTGTAGATGAGAGAGTTGATCCGGAGAGGCTCATTTTCAGGAGCACCCCTCCGTTCGGATTTTGCACGGTGGCCCAAATGAATTGACCGTCGAATAAGACGCTCGTCGCCAAAGATGCCGGCGAATTGCCGACAGGAAGCGTATATACATTGGAACTGAGCGTTTCCGCGTGACCAAACTGAGTTGCGACCGCCAGGGACCCAAACATCGCTGCCGCCCTAACGGCTTTCCGCGTGGAATTGTCCTCGTGGCTCATTTGTGCAATGCCCACTACGAGACGATGCCGACGGCTTGAACGTGGCAATACTGCCCACTCGGCGACCCGACCCACAAATCCGAATTGTCTCCGTAGACCACGACAAAGCTTCCTGCCGCCTGCGCGGTAAGCACGCTGGCAACCGCGGCCTTGTAGCCCGGATCCGTAGATTTTATATACCAGCCGCTCGCGCATCCGGGTGCAGCAGCGCTGGTGGAAAAAACGAAGTCCCCGCCGTCGAAATTGGTGTACGCATAAGACTGCGTGACGTTTGCCGATGCGCTCGGGCTGACGATTGCTGCAGCTACGCGCCCTACCGGGAAAATGCAGGCGCAGGCTGACAGCAGGCGGGCACCATTGATCACCGCTGCAAGAATCTTCGATTTCATTGTGGCCTCACGAATTATATCCAGCAGAATAAGAAGCACAACATTGCTTATTCGGCGGCAGCAAGCGTCGCACCACTCTCCCGAGACAGGTCGACCTCGAATATTTCGCCGGCGTCCGTCGCGCGACTGTCCGATAACATGTGTTCATCTCTCTCATTTTGATTCAGCGGCGTTCCAGGCCAGGAGAGCTTCCGCAATTTTCCAATCCCACTCCGTATCGATATCGATGCTCTCGGCCGGCTCATCAATGATGAGCGGAACCGTGGAATCACTGCAGAAGGACTTCTGTTTTCGCAACTCATCCGGCCCGATGAGGTAGAACGCACCATTCAATACATAAGCCGGCGGAAGATCCTGGGATCTCGGGCGCATCCCCTCACCATCCATAAACGGCCGAATGGATTTTCCGTTGACCTCAAGACACCACATCGGGTGGGACACGGCTGGCGACACTCCGACTACGGATCGGCAATAGTTACTGCGAAAAGTGTCAATTCCTCGCAGCACCGTCTCGCGGCTTCGAAATGGCGACGTGGGCTGCAATAGCAGCAAGCCGTCCACTTTCCCGCGCGCATCCTCATACCAATCAAGTGCGTGAAGGGACACGTCGACTGAGGAGGCGAGGTCGCTTGCCAATTCCGCAGGCCTCAGCCAAGGAACGAATGCGCCCGCACGCCGGGCTATTTCAGCAATATCACTGTCGTCGGTCGACACGAGGATGTCGCAAATGTCCGACATTTGTTTCGCGACATCGATGCTCCATACGATCAAAGGGTTGCCGCCCAGAAGGCGGATGTTCTTGCCTGGAACGCGTTTCGATCCGCCACGGGCGGCTATCAGAGCAAGTATCCTCAAATGACCGTCCCCGGTTACTTTACCTGTGCTGGCCCTGGCAGCTATTCTCGTCGATTGATCCTGGAAATCCCCGCCCGGCGAGATGTTAGCAATCAATTTTAGCTTACGCCGCGAGATTCGGCGCGACCACAGCGCCGAGCGTTAACTTTTGATAAGGAACGCGGCCGGAAACGCCGCTTTGCCTAGGCCGGCGCCGGGACGTCGGCGTATTGTAAAAACGCGCGCAGCACCTTCAAGCCGACCAGCCCGCTCTTCTCAGGATGAAATTGGCACCCAAACACATTTCCGCACCCAACGACAGCAGAAATCCGAATGCCTCCATACAGACAATCAGCGATGCGGTGGCGACCATCGAGCGGCCGTGCCATGTACGAGTGCACGAAGTACATCGCTTCGGAAGGCTTCACCTCGCAAAGTAAAGTGTCTTCCCAATTCCTGCGGCCCTCGGATAACACGAGCGAGTTCCATCCGATATGCGGGATCTTCTGCGGCAGGCCGAGATCGGTCACTGCAGGGACGGGCACAACCACGCCGGGAATCAAGCCGAGACCCGCGCTGATGCCGAATTCCTCACTTTCGTCCAGCATCAACTGCATCCCCAGGCAAATACCCAGCAACGGGGTGCCTCGCGACGCTACCTCTTTCGCTACGCGGTCAAGACCTCGGCGGCGCAGCTCACCCATGCCATTGCTGAAAGCGCCCACCCCGGGCAAAATCACACGGGGCGAAGCAAGAAGGGTATCATGGTCCGCAGTGACGGTCACCGTTGCACCACAGTGCTCCAATGCCTGTCGCACACTGAGCAGGTTTCCGACGCCGTAGTCCATGACCGCGACCTCAGGCCGGCTCATAGACTCTCACCTTGATGCCTCCGGCTCTGGCGGCGGCGCGGATGTCCCCGACCGTCGCACGACCGTAGTGGAGGATGTCGGCCATCGCGACCGCGTCCGCTTGTCCCTTCTGAACCGCGTCGAGCAGATCTTCGGGCTTCCCCATCCCCCCACTGGCGATTACCGGCACCCCAACTTCGGAGGTCACGGCTTTGAGCATCTCGACATCAAAGCCCTTGCGGGTCCCCTCTCGATCCACGGACGTCAACAATATCTCGCCGGCCCCTAACGCAACTGCTTGCTTGACCCAAGCAATGACATCCAAACCGGTTTTTTCGCGTCCATTGTCGGTATAGACCTCCCATCGATCCGGACCGATGTGTTTGGTCTCGACCGATAGCACCATGCACTGGCTGCCAAATCGTCGGGCAATGTCGCTGATGAGCCGGGGATTGGCCACAGCGGCGGTATTCACCGCGACCTTATCGGCGCCTGAACGCAGCAAATAAGTTGCGTCATCAACTGAGCGGATGCCGCCGCCGACGGTCATCGGAATGAACACGTCCTGCGCAGCGGCCTGGACAATTTCGCCTAGGCTGTTGCGTCCATATAGGCTCGCGACACAATCCATATAAATCAACTCATCGGCGCCCTGCCGGTAATAGCGCAGGGCGTGGACATTGGGTGAACCGATGACCCGAAGACCTTCCAGGTGAATACCTTTGATCAAATTGGGACCCTTGATGTCGAGGCGCGCAATAAGTCGAATGTTTCTCATCGCCTGACGATCTGAGGCTCTTCATCCCAGATCGGGTGCTTGAGCCGCCAAGCGCCATCCACCCTTTCCCAGAGGTGATCCGAACGCCAGCTGTCCACGACTTCATGGAAATGTTCCTCACTGATCGAACAATATTCGAGAAACTCCTCAAAGTGTTTCTTTGGGAATTCCCCGTCGTAGCGTTTGACCAGCGCGACGCCTTCTTCGCGATTGATCTTACCGTCGCGAATCTCATGTGCCGCGTCGGAGGTTGTCCGGCCGATACCAAACTTGATATAGGCTAGATAATAGTGATAGCCGTCGATGCGGTCATCCAGACTGGCGTACTTGGAATACGTCCCTTCGGAGCGCTCGGTATTGGGCGTGAATCCTGTATTTTCCGTGCAGTAGTAAAAATTCTCCTGCGGATCCCACAATTTGTAGTAACCCAGAAAATGAATCGTCGTGCGGTTACGCACGATCTCCTCATACGGGGGAGCCAAGAATGGCCGCAAATCCGCTTCCGTTATTCCGTGATCTATCCAGAACGACGGGGGTAAGCCGGAGAAATAGTGCCTATCGTGGTCCTCGACATCGCGATCGGGGCGAAAGGCGTTTTTCATGTCGCCGCCGTACTCAACCTCGCCGTTCTCTCCGTACATGATCAACGACACGCCGTACTTGACCGCCATTTGCAAAGGAAAATTCGTCTGACCGTAAATGAAGGCCTGAAACGGGTCGCCCAAATGAGTGAACGCCAAGTTAGTCAGCCTACGCGTGACCGTGCCGTTGGGCGTGCCGAGAATGTTGTCGAATCCGGACGCAATAAAGGCCTCCAGATTTCGGCGGCCGATCATGGTCGCTTTGAGGGGCGCCCAAGTCACGGTGAGAGGATTCATTCGGTACTTATGCTTGAGTTGGTGCGCGACGAAACCACCATCCTTGCCACCGCTGCACGGAACGATGACGTCGTAGTCGCCGTTGGATTTCCGATGCCGGTCGCACAGGTTGATCAGCTCACGTTCGCGTGCGTCCCAATCGATGTGCTTGCGCTTGAATTCCGCAAAGTTGCAGGCTGAACAGACTCCATGCTCATCGAACGTGATGCGCGGACGCTGATTTGAAATCGTGCACTTCTTGCAAAATTTGACTTTGACGGGCAGCTTGTACTGACCGATTACGTCTCTTTTTTGCATAAAGAGTTCTCCTAGCCTTTATCAACCGGTGAAAGAGCATCTTGCGCACGATCCAGGTCATCTGCCCGCCCGACGTCCAGCCAGGGTTCATGCATTGGATAGACAATTGTGCGCGCTGAACGTTCTTGCAGTCGGCTGAACAAGGTCGGCATATCGCAATGATCGCCTGCCGTCAATACATCGAGCGATTCCGGTTCCAAGGCGTAGATGCCGGCATTGATATGGCTCCGGGCAATGGGTTTCTCCTCAAAGCCGACGATATCAACCCCTTTCGTGCGCACGACCCCGAACGGGTGCTGCCATTCGTGCTGCCGCACTGCCATAGTGGCCGTGGCGCGGTGCCGGCAGTGAAAATCGAGCAATTCACCGTAGTGGATATCGGTAAGCACATCTCCATTCGAGACAATAAACGGCAATTCGGGTCGAGGGTTCAAGAGCCCAAGGGCGCCCGCGGTACCCAGCGGCGACTCCTCGTGCACATAATCGATCCTGATGCCCCAGCGATTGCCATCGCCGAAGAACTCTTCGATCATATGGCCAAGATAATGGACGGCAACCACGAAGTGCTGAAATCCGTTGGCTCTGGCCCGTTCGAGAATGTGTTCCAACATCGGCTTGCCGCCCACCAACAGCAGCGGTTTAGGGCAGTTTTCGGTATGAGGACGCAAGCGACTGCCTTGCCCCCCCGCCATGATCACCATCAGGTTGGAGCGCCGCTCGGGCACCATCAATTCATCCCACAAATGCAAACCCAATACGCGCCGATCCCCATCGACGACCGGCAATTGATGAACCTTATTGGCCCGCATGAGTTGCAGCACCGTGTCGCGGCTCAACTGCGGAGGTACCACCAGCGGATCTCGAAATATAATGGCATCGATTGAACTGCTCATGTCCAAACCGCGCAGTAAGCCACGTCGGATGTCGCCGTCGGTCAGTGTACCCAGCAAAGTGCCATCGGCCGCTACCGCCAATACAATTTGCAAACCGGTTTCGTCCAAATTGCGGATTGCCTGACGAAGATCAGAATCAACGGGCAGCAAGGCGTCGCGCCATCTCTCAGTGGATTTCTGTTCGCCGCCGTCCGGCCTGGAATTACTCGAAAGATCAGTCATTGACGTTGAAGCGTCTAAATCGGCGCAAAGTCGTGGAACGATTTCTTTAGAATGTATTCGAGCGGCTGATCTTGCAATAGCCGCACAATTTTTTCGCTGGCGCCGCCGTCTCCATAAGGATTTCGAACTGCCGTGAGCGTGGCGCGAAACGCTGACGAATAGAGCTGATGCAGCGCCGCACCGATGGCCTCGCGATCCGGTTTGCAATCTATGACGCTCGCCGCTTTGAGCCGCCCGCGTTGACGGTCCCCGATATTCACCGTGCCCTTGCCGAAACTCGGGACCTCGGTCAAACCGCTGGAGGAATTGCCGACGACCCCGTCAACATGGCGAATGCACGAAAGATAACGCAAATCGCCCAACGAGGTATAGGCGCGGGCATTGGGTCGATTTGCGACGAACTTTTCTATCATAGCGATCACGACGCGGCCGCCGGTGTCGGCATTGGGCATGGTGAAAATCAGGTGGCTGTCCTCGATCGTTTCGAGCGCACAGAGCAGCTCTTGCATTTGTTGCTCCGGAGGCGAATTCTCCAGCGTCGCGGGATGAAATGTAATCAGCAAGTTCTTGCCGCCCAACTTGAATCCAAGCGCGGTTTCCAGCGCCTCGCGCCCGAGCAGATTTAGCTTCTTTATCTTGTCCACTCCCAGTCCGCCCACCAAAAACACGCGTCCTGGGTCCTCCCCCAACTGGATGACGCGTTGCCGATACTCCTCGGCGGCTACGAAGTGTAAATGCGACATCTTAGTAATCGAATGACGCATCGCCTCATCGAACGCCCCTTCGGTCGTTTCGCCGCCGTGAGCATGCCCAATTGGAATCCGGGCCACGGTGGCCGCGGCGGCAGCCGAAAAAATCTCGAATCGGTCCCCCAGCACCAGCAATAGGTCCGGCCGAAGCCGCTGCAGAGCCTCGCCGAAGCCGATGAGTCCCAAGCCCATGGATTTCGCCAGCGCCGCCGGCGTGTCCGAACTCAGCAGTGTTTCGATCTTGGAATCGATGACGAACCCGTCCTGCTCTATCTCGCGGTACGTGAGTCCGAACTCCGGTGAAAGATGCATGCCGGTCGCGATGATCTGCAGCTCCAGTCCAGGCATCTTGCGAACGCCGTCCATCACCCAGCGCAGACATCCATAATCTGCCCGGGTTCCCGTAGCCACGCAGATTTTTCTATTCACCCCCTTCATAATTCGATCAACTCATCCGGCGCAAAGTCACGAGATGCCGCTCGCCCCATGACTTCATCCCAGCGCATCGGGGACAATCCCGTTCCGGGACGTTTGGCGGTAAGGTTTGAATTATCGAATATCTCACCGGCACGAATTGCGCGCGCCGCAATCAGCGACCTGCGCGCGATCGGCTTATTTTTCGCCTCGCTCGCACTCGGGCGTTTGATGCCGTCGCCCAAGGCTTGCTCGATGTTGCGGATCGCGACGATCATTGCTTTGAGTTCGAAAGGTTCCAGGCTGGCCTTGTGATCCGGTCCCGATAAAGTGCGATTCAGTGTGAAATGTTTCTCTATCACCGAGGCGCCCAACGCCGCGGCTGCCACGGCCACTTCAATTCCGAGCGTGTGGTCGGAGTAGCCAACCGCGATGCTGAACGCATCTCGGATGGTCAGCATGGCACGCAGATTCACGTCTGACATCGGTGTGGGATATTCCGTATTGCAGTGGAGTACGGTGACGAGCTCGCGCGGGGTACCGACCGCATCGAGCGCGTCCAGCGCCGCTTCGATTTCACCCAATGTCGCCATGCCGCTGGAGAGGACCACCGGTTTGCCGTAGCGGCCGATGTGACGTAGGTACGGTAGATTCGTTATCTCACCGGAGGGAATCTTGAAGCGCCTTAGTCCGAGCTCCGCAAGAAGGTCGATGCTTTGTGGGTCAAACCCGGTCGAGAAAAATTCGATTCCGCGAGAATTGCAATGGGCGATCAGAGCCACGTGCATGTCGCGCGTCAGCTCCAGCCGCCGCAGCATGGCGTGCTGGGATTCGCCATCGCCTGAGGCCCGCGACTGATAGTCAGCCTTTGCAGCGTTCGCGGTGACTAGTCGATCGGCGCTGAAAGTTTGGAATTTGACCATGTCGGCGCCGGCCTCTGCCGCCGCGTCGATCAATTGGCGCGCGAGGGTCATGTCGCCGTTATGGTTTACCCCGGCCTCCGCGATAATCAAAATTTTCAAGGGTGTCTCCTTAGTGGCGGCAAGTGTGTGCCCGCCTCGCAATCGGCAAGAACGCGCTGTCCCATTCCGATCAAACACCGTTCTCCGATATTGACTCCTTGTCGCACACTGGAATTGCTGCCTATAAACGTTGCGGAGCCGATACGTACGCCGCTATTGATCGCAACCGCCGTAGAGATATGGCAATGATCGGCGATCACCGCATCATGCTCTATCAAGGACTGACTGTTGATGATGCAACTGCGCCCCACTACCGCGGCGGCATTGACCACGGCCCCATGCATGACGATGGTGCCGGCGCCCAATGTGGCGTGCGGCGACACATAGGCGCGCGGCGACACGACGACGGGCAGAATGCAAGCGCTCCGTTGCAGCAGGTCAAAAAGACGCATTCGGGGCTCCGCCGTCTTGATCTGCCCGACCGTGATCAGAGCATGAGTATAATCGCGAAGTAATCCCGGCAAGTCCGTATCCGTGCCAAGGACGGGGTAACCCAGTATTCGTGCGCCGCACTCGTCGGGTAAGCCGACCAGGCCCGCCACGGCAAATCGGCCCTCCTGCTCGATCACATCGATACACGCTCGAGCGTGGCCGCCTGCCCCCAACAACAAAATTGGCACCCGGCTCACGGCTTGCCCTCCGAGCCCAGACGAGCACTGCTCGGCAAGTTGATCAGCCGGGCCTCCAAGGACTCGGCTACCGGCAGCGGCATCCTCGGGCATCCGCTGTAAGGAGCCAATCGATGCATCAGCGTCCACGTCGGGCGGGTCATCAACCCGACATCATTGGTGGCTGCCAAAATCGCGTCGCGCTGCGATGCAACAGACGAATTCAACAACAGCGTTTGCAGCCAATAGTTACTGCGGCAGCCCGGCGGTTCAGCCACCAGACGCGCTTCTCGCACGCCTGCAAATGCGGCCGCGTAACTCTCGAACAACCGGCGCTTCGCCTCGAGGAAGCCCGGAAGCTGCTCGAGTTGAGCGCAGCCGAGTGCCGCATTGATATTCGGCATACGATAGTTGTAGCCGATTTCATCGTGCCGATATTCCCAGCGATGCGCTACCTTCGCCGTCGTCGTCAAATGCTTTGCATGTTTAGCGATTGCGGTATCGTTGGTGATGATGGCGCCGCCGCCGCCGGTGGTGACTGTCTTGTTGCCGTTGAAACTCAGTGTTCCCATCAGCCCGAATGTGCCGGTATGCCGCCCGTGGATTGTACTACCAAGGGATTCGGCTGCGTCCTCCACCAAACTCAAGTGAAAATCTCGGGCAACTGCGCACACGGCTTCGATATCAACAGGATGTCCAAATGCATGCATGGGCACGACGGAACGGATCACCCGTCCGCTGGCGCGATTGACGCACTGTTTGCCACGAATCTCGGTGCTGGCGTGCAAATATTCGCGCAATGCGTGCGGATCCATCCCGAGATAGCGCTCGTCACTGTCCGCAAAATGCGGCATCGCTCCGCAATAGCTGACAGCATTGGCCGTTGCGACGAAGGTCAGCGCAGGGATAATTACCTCATCGTTCGGCCGGACCCCGGCCAGGCGCAGCGCGATATGCAGTGCCGCGGTACCGTTGACGACAGCTACTGCGTGTTTCGCCCCGGTAAACGCCGCAAGTTCTGCCTCGAATCGATCAACGAACTTGCCCACGGAGGATACGAAAGTGGAATCCAGGCACTCCTTAACATAAGCCCATTCGTTGCCCGCGAAACACGGCTCATGCAAAGCAACCGCGCCTGGGCCGACTACAGTCCGAACAGCGTCGACAATTTGATCGGCCAGAATGGCTTGAGTGGTCGCAAGGTTCACAGGTTATAGATATCCGACCGGTAGGTATTCAAATGCGCCGGTTCGTTGAACCAAGCCACGGTCGCGGTTAGGCCCCGGCGAAATCCATCCAAGCCGCCATATTCGGGTTGCCAGCCGAGTAGTTTATGGGCTTTGGCATTGTCTGCCCAGAGTCTCTCAACTTCACTCTTGTCCGGACGCAACCGTTGCTTGTCGCTGAGTATCTCAATCTCGGCTCTCATGACCTCGGCAATTGTGCGTGCGGCGTCACCAATCGATATCTCGAAATTACTGCCAAGGTTGATTGTCTCACCGACGCCACTCTGTGAACGCAGGGCACACATAAAACCATTGACCGTATCGGCCACATAACTGAAGTCGCGGGTCGGGTGCAAAGCACCCAGTTTGATTTGGCGTACGCCGTTGGCGATCTGCGTAATGATCGTAGGAATTACTGCGCGCGCGGACTGGCGCGGGCCATACGTGTTGAACGGACGCACGATCATGACTGGCGTCCCAAAAGACGTGTAGAAGGACATCGCAATTTGGTCGGCACCGATCTTGCTCGCCGAATAAGGAGATTGGCCTTGCAAAGGATGATCTTCGGTAATCGGAACAAACCGCGCAGTGCCATATACTTCGCTGGTCGACGTATGTATTACTCGACCGACGTCCAGGTCGCGAGCAGCTTGAACGATATTGAGCGTACCTTTGATGTTGGTATCAACATACGTATCAGGGGAATGATACGAATAGGGTATCGCGATCAAGGCGGCAAGATGCAACACCGCATCGCAATTCTTCAATGCAGTTCGCACTCCATTGGGATCGCGGATGTCCCCGGCGAATACCTCGAACTTGTCCTGTACATCCGCTCCGCAACGATCCAGCCAGCCCCAAGAGTTGAAAGAGTTGTACAAAACGAATGCCCGCACATCGTACCCGGCGCGCACCAGAGCCTCCGTCAAGTGGGAGCCGATAAATCCATCAGCGCCGGTTACGAGGACTTTTTCCAGGGTTCCTCCTCAACATCGTTCAAGAACGACGTGACTTTTCGCCATGAGTCCTGCTCAAGTCGATGATTTTTTCAGTCTGGCCAGCGCAGATCGGGCGTAGGCAATCATCAAGCCGAGCATCAGCCCCGCCGCAAAGCCACCGAGGACGATAAGCGATCGCCGCGGGCCATACTTTCTCTCAGGCGGCACCGCCGGATCGATGACCGTGAAGGCGTAATCCACCCGCGCATTCGCGAGCATCAGTGTCTTGGTCTCGTTCTCAATCAGACTGTACAGCGCGTGTTGAACTTCAACCACATTAGTTTGCGATATCTGCTTGGTGAGGAACGCAATATTGCGGGTTGCCTCATCAATCGCGCGGGCCCGGGTGCGCTCGTTAGCCAGCGCCACGAACCCGTTAGCCCACTCCGCCGCCACCGATGCGTCCATCCAATCAATATCGATAGTTGTGAGACCCGCGCGCTTATCGTCCTTAATTGTAAGCACTTCTTCCTTAAACGCCTTCACGCCGAACCACAGCGTTGGTTTCTTTCGATCACGAAGCAATTCGCCGAGCAAATTCCTTCTCCGAATGAACTCCTCAACCAAGCTGCGAGATTGCAAAATCGCCTTGGCCTCACGGTCCCCCGCGCTGCCCGAATCAAGGTTAACTCCTGCAAGACTCGCGATGCCGGCCAGTCCGCCCAGTTGATTGGCCAGAGATCCACCTGCGCCCATTCCCCCGCTGCGTACCGCGGCGATGACGATCTCCGCGCGATATATTAACGTCGCGGTAAGCGCGATATAGAGGGAAATAGCCGTACACAAAAGAGTTGTGGCCAATATGAGGCGTTTCGCACTCCACACGAATCGCCAAATTGCGGCCATGTCCGCATCATCGTCTTGGTCGGCGGAAATCTGCTCGCCGGACGGGGCCGATGATGAGGTTTGTCCGGCCATTTATACGCTCCGAATCGCCAGCACCGCCACGGCCAAGTTGTAAATAATCGTCGTAACGGCCTGCCAAATCGGGAGCTGGTTTACCCGCTCGGTATCGAGCGGTACCACGATCGTGTCGCCCGGCCGCATTTCGAACGTCCGCGAGCGTCTAAACCAGCCCGAGCGCCGCTCTCCGGAAATAACGTCGCCGTTCGCGCGCACGATATAAATCCGCTTCCGATCCGCCTTCTGAGTCGTCCCGCCGCTCCTGGCGATGTAGTCGTCGCGAGTCAGGCCAGGCTCAAACACATGCGAAGTTGGGCTCTGCACTTCGCCCAAGATGGTGATCTCCTGAGTCTTCTTGGGAACCAATAGTTTATCGCCGTCTTTGAGCACGACGTCCTCGGGCGCACCCACCGAGCCCTTTATAACTTTATCGATATCTATCACGAGCCGGCCGACGGGCTTGGTATCGCGAAGTTGAGCCATCAACTGCTGGCCGACCGCCAAAGCTTGCGCTGCGCTGCCGCCGCCGCCGGAATTCGTGGCGGCGCTGCTGGCGATCGCTTCGAGTGAGAGAGCCGCTAGATCGCTTTGCAGCCGATTGGCCAATAACTCGAGCTGATCCTTTTCCCGCTTCTTCAATTCCTCACGAATGAACACCGCGCCGTCGGCGAACGCGAACTCCGTAAATCCGCCGGCTCGATGCAAGACGGACGACAGGGTCTCGCCTTGATGGATGGGGTACTTGCCGGGGAACCGCACCTCGCCCGCCAGTTCGATGACACCGGGTTCGACCCACTGCGGAATGGGTTTGATGATCAATACGTCATAGGGTTTGAGCTGCAAATCGGCGCCGGCATCCCCGCGCCGAATGGCGGCAAGATCAACCGGTATCAACTCGGTCCTGCGCGCGTCCCCCTCTCGAACCTCGTATCGAGTGATCTCGGCCTGACCGCGGAATGCGGCATCCTCCAAGCTACCGCCCGCACGGATCAAATCGCTGACGCGCATGGTGGGCTCGAGCGGGTAATGTCCCGGCGCCTTGACCCTGCCGTCGATACTGACAACTTGCTCCGGTTTCTCCGGCGTTGCCTGCAATTGCAACTCTCTGATCACCGGTCGCAATATGCGTTCGCGATCCGTCGACAGATCGAACACGTAAATTTTATCGCGCGGCCGCAATTCCGGATCGGCCGCGGAACCGCGCGCCGCCAGGGCGTGCTGCAGGTCGGCGGAAATCACCTCTATCTTCTCGTCGGGGGGCACTTCGCGCCGGATCATGATGTAGTGCTCGTCGGCGTTCGGGCGAAGTTCGTCGAAACTGCCCAGCACGTCGCTGAGACGCAGTCCCGGACGGTACTCAAATTGGCCGGGCCGATACACGTAACCCAAGAGCACCACGGAGTTCTCGAGGGTCGGCCGTATTGCGGGGACGTTGAACTTGTCGCCGTTGGCTACTTCCGTCGCGCGACCTGCCGGCGTGGTCAGATCGATATTGTGCATTTCGCGCAAGCGCGATGGCAGGATTCGCTCGAGTTGTCCTAGCTTTTCGTCGGCGTCGGGCAGCAGGCCGCCGGCGATCTCGACCGCCTGCGCCACGGTCTTTTCCCCCTTGAGTTCGTAAATGGCCGCACGCCGTACCGCGCCGTCGACCGATACGATGTTGCCTATGGGG
>Ga0209890_10000412_pt1 | contig 19802 bp, 17 predicted proteins | sample OrgsoiDNA2013049_FD_185799 | JGI IMG/M metagenome (GOLD analysis project Ga0209890, IMG submission 185799) | Permafrost soil microbial communities from the Arctic, to analyse light accelerated degradation of dissolved organic matter (DOM) -... | ecosystem: Environmental > Terrestrial > Soil >...
GCACCCGCGGCCGGGCGCCGTACGATGTGGTGCTGACGCACGGCTTCACGCTCGACGAGAACGGCCGGAAGATGTCGAAGTCCTACGGAAATACGATACTGCTCACCGATCCGGAGCCGGTCGTCCGCCAGAAGCTCAAGACTATGGTCACCGACCCCGCCCGTGTTCGCCGCACCGATCCCGGTAATCCGGATGTGTGCCCGGTCGGCGACCTGCACAAGATTTTCAGCGACAAGGCGACAATCGCGAAAGTTGACGCCGGGTGCCGGTCAGCGGGCATCGGGTGCATCGAATGCAAGGGCTGGGCCGCCGACGCGCTGGTGCAGATTCTGAACCCCATGCAGCAATGCCGGAAAAAATATGAGGACAATCCACAGCTGGCCTGGGATATTCTGGAGGCAGGCGCAAACCACGCGCGGGACGTGGCTTCCGCGACGATGAAAGAAGTACGCGAGGCAATGGGCATGTCGCTGGATTACGAGCCGCCCAAAGGTGCGCTGGGGGCGAAATAGACAGTCAAATGGCCGAAGAGGCAAAAATTCTGGCAGCGGAAACGCCTTCGCCGGCTCCCGGCCCGATCCTCGTCCCAGTCCCCGCGCCGCAAGAGGCGAACGACTTCCCTTTTGCCGTCAGCGTGGGCAGCGTCTATGAAGGTCCGCTTGACCTGCTGCTCGATCTGATCCGCAAGCAGGATATCGACATCTACGATATCCCGATTGCCAGAATCACTGGCCAGTATCTCGCCTATGTAGAAAAGCTGCGCGAAATGGATGTGAACGTCGCGGCCGAGTTCATTTACATGGCTGCCGTGTTGATTCACATCAAGTCGAAGATGCTGCTGCCGCGCGATCCCGCAGCAGGTTCAGAGGCCGACGACGACCCCCGCGCCGAACTGGTGAATCGCCTGATTGAGCACGAGAAGTTCAAGTCTGCGGCGCAAATGCTGATGCAGAAACAGCAGATCGAAGATGCGGTACGGTCGAACCCGTCCATTCGTGAGTTCATGGAAGCGGAGGGTACCGAGCCGGAAATTGCCGCCGACGTAATCGATCTGGTGAAAACATTCCAGCAAGTTTTGGAACGTATCCGGTCGAAGCCGATCCTCCAAGTGGACGAAGAAACCGTGACCGTCAGCCAGATGATCGTCTATCTGCGGCGGCGGCTGTCCCTGGAAGATCGTCCGCTGCGCCTGAAACAAATTCTGCGAAACGTGCAATCACGGACGGCGCTAGTGTGCATGTTCCTGGCGCTGCTGGAACTGGTACGCCTGCAGGCCATTCAATTGCGTCAGGACCATTTGTTCGGAGAAATCCTTGTGCGCAAGCACGTTGGATTTGACGCGGTAATGAAGGAGCAAGCCGAAATCAGGGACGACTGGAAGTGAGAAGTGCCTAGTAACTAGTTGTTAGCAAAACACTGGCCACTAGCCACGAGCCACTACTTATGAGCCTTAAAGCAAAAGTTGAAGCCATCATTTACGCGGCGGAGATGCCGATTACTCTGGACCAGATTGTCCAACTGGTGAAAGAGTACGTCGCCGCTGAGGGTGTGGACGACGCCGAAATCCGTTCCCAGGTTCGGGCTGCGATCGAGGAACTGACCGTTGAATATTCCTCGGACGATCATGGCATCGAGTTGCGCCAAATCGCCGGCGGATACCGCATGTCCACCAAGCCCGAGCAGCACGACCTGGTCCGCTCCTTTGCGAAGAGCCTGAAGCCGCCGATTCGCCTGTCATTCCCCGCGCTCGAGACGCTGGCCGTCATCGCCTACAAACAGCCAGTCACGGTACCGGAAATCAGCGAAATCCGTGGCGTTGATGCGGGCGGCGTGATCGCCACGCTGCTCGATCGCAAGCTGATCACGACTTCAGGGCGCAAAGAAGTGATCGGCCGTCCTATTCTCTACAAGACTACGAAAGAATTCCTGCTGCGCTTCGGATTGAAAGACGTGAACGACCTGCCGAGCATGGAGGAATTCGAGAAGCTGATTTCGGAATCTTTCCAGAGCGATCTGCTTCCAGCGGATGCTCAGGCGCAGGATTCGCCGTCGGAAACCACCGACTTCCAAACCGACACAAGCGTCGAGGCCGGCAAGACCGCGTAAACTGGAGCCGCTGGATCATCGCGCAACATCGCCATTTCACCAAAAATGCTGGAACGCGCAGCTACAGACGCGAGCAATCCCCAGTCACTTCCTGATAACCTTCTCTATACATGCCCTCGGAGCGCCTACAAAAAATCATTTCCGCCGCTGGAATCACTTCGCGCCGCAACGCCGAGAAGTTAATCTCCGGAGGCCTGGTCTCGGTCAACGGACAGATCGTCACCGAACTCGGCTCCAAAGCCGACATCGACGTTGACCACATTCGCGTAAACGGCAAGCTGCTGCACGGCGCGGAGCACCACGTTTACCTGCTGATGAACAAGCCCAGGGGATACGTCACCACGGTCAGCGATCCCGAGCGCCGGCCCACGGTGATGGATCTGCTGCATGGAATCCGAGTCCGCGTGTATCCGGTCGGACGCCTCGACTACGCCAGCGAAGGCCTGCTGCTGCTCACCAATGACGGCGACCTCGCGCACCGGCTGATGAAAGCTGGATCGTCGGTGTCGAAAACTTATGTGGTGAAAGTTGCCGGAACGCCGTCGGAGGCGGGCCTGGCGAAAATTCGCCGCGGGATGACTATTTCGACCGATCGCGGCGAGCGAGTGAAGACCGCGCCGGCCAGAGTGCGATCCGTGCGCGAATCGGACAATCCCTGGTTTGAGGTGACGCTGAAGGAAGGCAGAAACCGGCAAATCCGGCGCATGTTCGAGGAAATCGGCCACCACGTGGAGAAAATCAAGCGCGTCAAGTACGGCCCGCTAAGCCTCGACCTGCCTCCCGGAGAATTCCGCAGGCTGACGCTGGGAGAGATTGCCAAGCTACAGGCCGCGGCCGGGCTGGCCAAGGAGCCACGAGCCCCGGCGCCTAAAGGCGCAAAGACCGCGCGGCGGATACGGCATCGCTGAAGCGATGCTCTGACACGAACCTGCGCGATGTCGTTCCGAACTGTCGCCGCCGGAGAGGAATGCGCTTACAGCTGGCTCATCTTGGCCAGGAATTCGCCATTGGACAGCGTTTTGGCCAGACGCTCGATCAGCAACTCCATGGCTTCAACCGGCGAGAGCGGGTTCAGCACTTTGCGCAGCACCCAGATTCGCGCGAGATCGTCCTTCGGGATCAGCAGTTCTTCTTTTCGCGTGCCGGAGCGCTGAATATCAATGGCCGGGAATGTGCGCTTGTCCACCAACTTGCGGTCGAGAATGATTTCCGAATTGCCGGTGCCCTTGAATTCTTCGAAGATCACGTCGTCCATGCGCGAGCCGGTGTCGATCAGCGCGGTCGCGATGATGGTGAGCGAGCCGCCTTCCTCGATGTTTCGGGCCGAACCAAAGAAGCGCTTCGGACGCTGCAGCGCATTCGAATCCACGCCGCCGGAGAGGACTTTGCCGCTGGGCGGAACAATGGTGTTGTAGGCGCGGGCAAGACGGGTAATTGAATCGAGCAGGATGACAACATCGCGCTTGTGCTCGACGAGCCGCTTTGCTTTTTCGATAACCATCTCTGCAACCTGCACGTGACGCGCAGCCGGTTCGTCGAAGGTCGAGGAAATCACTTCGCCTTTGACTGAGCGTTGCATGTCAGTAACTTCTTCCGGGCGCTCGTCAATGAGAAGGACCATCAGCACAACTTCTGGATGATTGGTAGTAATCGAATTGGCCACGTTCTGCAGCAACATGGTTTTGCCGGCGCGTGGCGGAGACACGATCAAACCGCGTTGCCCTTTGCCCAGCGGAGTCAGTAAATCCATGACTCGGGCGCTGATGTTCTCACGCGTGGTCTCAAGCTTCAGGCGTTCCTGCGGATAAAGCGGCGTCAGGTTGTCGAACAGAATCTTGTTGCGGGCCTCATCCGGCGATTCGAAGTTGACGGCTTCAATCTTGACCAGCGCGAAGTATTTCTCGCCTTCGTGCGGCGGCCGCACCTGGCCGCTGATAGTGTCACCGGTCTTGAGGTCAAACTTGCGAATCTGCGACGGAGAAACGTAGATGTCGTCCGGGCCAGGAAGGTAGTTGTAATCCGGCGAGCGCAAAAAGCCGTAGCCATCGGGAAGGATTTCAAGCACGCCTTCTGCGAAAATGTGGCCTTCTTTTTCACTTTGCGCCTGCAGGATCTTGAAGATGAGGTCCTGTTTGCGCATACCGCTGGCTCCGGGGAGATCGAGAGTGCGGGCTATCTTGGTGAGTTCAGTTATGTTTTTTTCTTTGAGTTCTGCAATGGTCATTTGGGTTTCACCTGCGAGGAGATCTGAAATAAAGGCGGGTACTTTCTGGGGAATCAGCTACTTCGGGGCAGGAAGGCGGGGCTGGTGTTACGCAGCCCGCCGTTGTGCCTCAACAAAATGTTCCGGCTCGGACAAAACCGTCTGCCGCTCAGAGCTTGCAATCTTATCCAGAACTTCGTTCATGGTTTCCTGGATTCGGGTATTAGGCTTATGAAACTTACGGGTAGCCTTGGAGGCAAGCTGACAGAGCATATAACGGTTTCGCAAAGTATGTAAAGCGTCAAACACGCGATCAGAGCGCATAGGTAACATCCTTTCTTGAAGCCGAGCATCGTTCCCGGCAGCTATCGGCGCGGCCAAACGCAGCCCGCAAGATGCCGTAAATAACTGAAAACAATTAAGTTTATTCCGGGAAAAGCACTGGTTACTTGTATAGATGCACCGCCGGGGCCGAAAGTTTCTCAGTTAAAAGGCCGGGTCGTTCTGGCGGAGGTTCGAGGTGCTTTTAAACCGTCTGAACGCCATAAACTACAGGGAAACCTGGTCGGCGTCAAGGATTTTTGTTCCCCCTCTTGGCTGTAACGGTACACCCGAGTCCCAAAATGGCTTATTCCCAATCTCTTACAGACACTTACCCGATGGGCCGCCGGCGCCCACAAATGGAGGGTAGACGCAGACCCTGTTCGCTCTCTCAGTGAGCGCTGGCTGCCATGGCGGCAGGTTTTTTCTGAAAATCCATGATTTTAGAGGCCAGAGTTTCGATCGAAAATGGCTTACTGAGTAGAACGGCATCCGGCTCCAGACGAGCGCGATCCAGGGTGGCGGCTTCAGTGTAGCCCGACATGAAAATGGTCCGGATTCCGGTCCGTTTCGTTCTTAGCTTCCCTGCCAACTCAAGCCCACCCATTTTCGGCATGATCATATCGGTGATCAGCACGTCGATGGTCCCGAGATGTCCGTCGGCTATAGCCAGCGCCTGAACTCCATCACCCGCTTCGAGGACCTTGTACCCCAGTCGTTTAAGAGACTCGACCGCCAGGCTGCGCAGGGCGGCTTCATCTTCCACCAGAAGAATGGTTTCGCTTCCCCGATGTACAGGAACAACCGACTCTGCGGTGGACACACTGAGGGATTTTTCGACGGCCGGAAGATAAATCTTGAACGTGGTCCCCAGTCCGACCTCGCTGTAAACCGAGATATGCCCGCGGCTCTGCTTCACGATGCCATACACCGTGGCCAGACCTAGACCTGTTCCCCTCCCGAGTTCCTTGGTTGTAAAAAACGGTTCGAATATATGTTCCCGAATCTCCCTGGTCATGCCGCATCCGCTGTCGGTGACCGCCAGTAGAACATAAGATCCTGGGATCACTTCACTGTGCTCGGCAACATAAGCTTCGTCCAGATGGCAGCGTTTGGTCTCGAGGATCAACTTGCCGCCATCCGGCATTGCATCGCGCGCATTGACCGCGAGATTCATGATCACCTGCTCGAACTGGCCCGGATCAACCTGGATGCGATGGACTCCTTCCGCAAGACTTGTCGCCAGCTCGATGTCCTCGCCGATCAGCACTCGAAGCATCTTCACCATGTTTTGCACGGACTGATTGGCGTCCACGATCTGCGGATCAAGTACCTGTTTTCTGCTGAAGGCGAGCAGCTGGCGTGTCAGTCCGGTCGCGCGTTCGCCGGCCCGCTTGATTTCCTCCAGCATGGGCTTAGCTTCGGCGCTGGCAGTGGCTAAAAGGATGTCGCTATAGCCCTTGATAATCATGACCAGATTGTTGAAGTCGTGCGCCACTCCGCCTGCCAGTCGGCCCACCGCTTCGAGTCTTGCGGAGCGCAGCATGCCGTCGCGCGACTGCTTGAGGCTGGTCCGCATCTGATCGAACGATCGCGTGAGTTCAGCAACTTCATCCCGTCCATGGGCGTCCAAACGAAAATCAAAATCGTCTCGGGCGAAATGCCGCGCGCCGTCGGCTAGAAGTTCAAGCGGACGGGTGATCTGCCGCGACAGCAGGAAAACGATCAGCGCACCCAGGCCGACAGCGGCCAGGCCGAGAATCAGCAGCGTCCGGTTCAGTGACCACAGAAAACCGGTTGCCTGATCATAAGAGCGGAGCGAATAGAGCTGAATCGGATGGTCGCCGGGCAATTCCACCGAGCTGTAAACGTAGCGCTCGCCGGCCACCATCACACTGTTCGTCTGGTTGCGACGACCTGCCGCCACCGGGCTCTTCGCCAACCCAGACTCGAAATCTCCCCAGCTTTGCTGCGGCAAGGATCCCAGCAACGCTTTCCCCTGTTGCTGAATCAGCAGTTCAGAAGTCCCGAATGATCCTGCATCAGCCAGGCTTTGCAGCGACAACTCCCGGCCCAGGACAACCCTTCCCAGCGCGTGCCGGCTTGGCCCTTGTCCGGAGGTGATGTCGGCCAGACTGACATCGAACAAACGTCCGCCAAGAAACCACCAGTCACGCTTCGAATCAGAATTCCTCAGCAGAGGCTGTGCGGAAGCTACGGAAAGGTTGCCGGAAGCCGCATGGAATGCAAGGACCTCCCCCTCTTCGTTCTGCAAAATCAACAAATCGGCGCCGCTGGTCTGCAACAGAGATTCGGAACCATCCTGGACCGTGGGCCGGTCGTTGGTGGACATCAAGGCTTTGACGTTAGGCAAACCGGAGATCAAGGCAGCACTTTGTGCAGTCTGAGCGTGCCGGGCTTCCTCAATCTTCGAGTAAACAGAGGATTGCGCGGCCAAGCCCGTCGAAAGGTCCTCGCGAACATGGGCCCGCATCCCTTGGTGGACGACAGTCAGCACTGCCGCCGTCAACAGGCACACCACGGCGAGCATCGAAACCAGAAGTTTCGTTCTTAGATGTAGAAACGGCTTTAGCACTCATTTCGAAGCTTACGTTACGTCCGATGGCCCATCAATGATGGCGCAAAACCGTAGTAACCTTGCGGGCCTCTCCATAGTTCCTGACAATCACATTGAAGCCATGCGTGTTTTCTTCACCCTTTTTGCGATTACTCTGGTCACGGTGAGCGCTCTCGCGCAGGATGCGACCGACTCCGCCGCGAAACTGGCTCGCCTGCGCGCCGATCTCGACCAGACGCGGTCTCAGTTAGCCGATTCGGTGCAGCAGATGGACGAACTCCGCAAGCGGGTTGACGAGCTGCAGCAGAAACTCGCGGACAAATCGTCAGACTCGCCAGCTCAAACTGCTGATAACGCGGCCACCGACGTACCTACCGTCGCCGATGCTGACCAGGATCCGCAATTCCTCGCGGCGAAGGTCAACGAACTGCACCAGGATAAAGTCGAGAGTGGCAGCAAGTATCCCGTAAAGCTTTCAGGGTTGGTGCTGTTTAACGCCTTCAGCAACTCGGGCACCGTTGATATGACCGATGTCCCCAATCTTGCGTTTCCAACCAGCCCCGGAATTCCGGCTGGCAGCATTGGAGCGACAATGCGGCAGACGGTCCTCCGGGTTGACGCGACGGGCCCGAAACTGTTCGGCGCTAATAGTTCGGCGGACTTGAGCATTGATTTTGCCGGAGGGTTCCCAACCACCTCGTACGGCTTGACGGCGGGACTACTCAGGTTGCGAACTGCAACCGCACATCTCGATTGGAAAACCAGTTCGCTTTGGACGGGCCAGGACACTCCGTTTATTTCTCCACTGTCGCCAACTTCCTATGCGACCGTGCTGGAGCCGGCGTTTTCGTGGTCAGGCAACCTCTGGGTTTGGACGCCGCAGGTTGTCGGCGAAAAGCGATTCCAAGCTACAAGCTCGACGCTGGTGGTACTACAAGGTGGATTGCTTGATCCGATGACTGAACAAGTCCCCAACTTTCAAGGAAGGCAACCCACGGCCGGAGAACAGACACGGGTCCCCGCGGTCGCTGGTCGAATCGCGATCGACCGCAGTTCTGACCCGACGCACCCTTTCACCCTCGGCTTCAGCGGATACCATGCGCAACAAAAATATGGGACTCTGCCGCAAGTGCAAAGCTGGACAGTGAACACTGACTTCAAAATCCGCGTCTCGAAATTGTTTGAGCTTTCCGGCGAGGTTTACCGCGGTCAGGCGGTGGGCGGTCTGGGAGGCGGCATTTGGTCCAGCGTCATCTATCCCCAACCAACCGCTCCCTATAGCGCTATCCTTCCGCTACGGGCGGTGGGCGGTTGGGCACAGCTGAAATTCACACCGGCGCCGCGATTTGAAGTCAACACCGCATTCGGACAGGACGAAAACTTCGCCCAGGACCTCCACTTTTTCACCGTTCCCTATGCGACTGACGGATTTCCTCCGTTTCAAAAAAGTCAGAGCGAATTTGTTAACTTCATTTTCAAGCCCAATTCCGTCTTATTGTTTGCGACTGAGTACCGGCATATCTTCACCCTGCCTTCGGTCGGCCAAAGCGCTACCGCCAGTCAAGTCAACGTTTCAGCCGGGGCCCGTTTCTGATGCGGAACTATGCATTCATCGCGGTTCTGTTCTGGTACCTATCTTCGGCCGTCGCCCAGGACAATACGGTTCACGGGAAGATCAACGTGATTCACTCCTCAAAAGGTGAGCACACCAGCGCCGAGGTGGTTGTATGGCTCTCCCCGAAGCAGCCGCTGCCGCTCCCGGCGCCAGCTTCCGGCGCCACGTTGATACAGAAGAACAAGAGCTTTTCGCCACACGTTCTAGCGGTGCTGCAAGGGACCGAAGTCGAATTCCCGAATCGTGATCCCTTCTTTCACAACGTGTTCTCGATTTACCAGGGAAAGCCGTTCGATCTGGGGCTGTATGAGAGCGGAGCCAGCAAGCGGATAAAATTTGTGCGGCCCGGCGTCTCCTACATCTTCTGCAACATTCATCCAGAAATGAGCGCCGCAGTCGTGGTGCTGACCACGCCTTACTTTGCCATGACCGCGGCGGACGGCACTTACTCGATTGCCCACATCCGGCCCGGATCCTACAAACTGCAAGTCTGGTACGAGCTGGCATCCGACGCGGAACTCGCGTCAGTGGCGCAGGACTTGGTGGTGAGTTCGCGCGATACTTCGGTTTCTGGGATCACCCTGCACTCGTCCGACGGCCGGAAAGAGCACCTGAACAAGTACGGCGAGGTCTACCCGGTAAGCAAGCCGCAATCCTACTGAGCGGGCTAGCCTGCTCACATCGAACCACTCCTCACGCCCAAAACGTCCGGTCGAGCGTCCGATATTGAATCGCCTCGGCGATGTGCTTGGGTTCGATTTGTGGAGAGCCTTCGAGGTTCGCCACCGTGCGCGCGACTTTCAGGATGCGATCATGGGCGCGGGCAGTGAGTCCCTGCTGACTCATCCCACGCTCCAGCAAGCGTTCGCAATCGGCGGACAATTCACAAAATGTGCGGATATGGCGCGAGCCCAACTGTGCGTTCGAATAGATTCGGTGCCGCGTGGGCAATCGGTAATTTCTTTCTTGTTTAACCCGCCGTATGCGCCCAAAATGCCGAGCGCCATAGGCAGGTCGAATCCAGAGCCTTCTTTCTTAATTTCGGCCGGCGCCAGGTTGATGATGATATGGGTCGGCGGAATGTCGTATCCGCAATTCTTCAGCGCAGCCGCCCGCACCCGGTCGCGGCTCTCGCGCACAGCCGCGTCGGGCAGACCGACGGTGTGGAAATGGTCCTCGTCGCACTTGATCCCAAACACGTCACCTCAACTTCAATAATGCTGGCATCAATGCCATACACGGCGGCGCTCAGGGTTTTGTAGAGCATGATTGCGAAGACACGCTTCGCGCATTCCCCTTACTCCTTGCGCCTATTGAACGATTGTGACGGATGTCACCACTGAGGTGTGATGAATGACCTTGTGTCCGAGAACTGGGCCTTTAGCGTGGACATATTTGAGATCACAAAATGTGATCTCAAACGACGAGGACAAATATGAGCAAAACTGCATTGCCGCGGTCAGACGCGTTGACTCCCGAATCCTTTACCTGCGCGATCAGAAGATTATTCTTGACGCCGACTTGGCCGAACTCTACGGCGTGGAAGTAAGGCACCTAAACCAGCAGGTGAAACGTAACTCGAAAAGGTTTCCGGCCGAATTCATGTTCCAGCTCTCGAACAAGGACATGAAGATTTTGAGATCACAATTTGTGATCTCAAACGACGGCCGCGGAGGGCGGCGGTACCTTCCCCATGCCTCACCGAATACGGCGCAATCATGGCCCCACCGTGTTGAATTCGAAGCGCGCCATCGAGATGAGCATCTTCGTAGTGCTGGCTTTTGTGCGAATGCGTCAAGCCATGGCGGCAAATCGAGAGATCGCCGCCAAGCTGACCGAGCTTGAGGGTCGACTGGAAGGGCACGATGCAGACATCCAGGCCGTGGTCAATGCCATTCGAGAACTCATGGCGCCACTTGCAAAGAACGGGAGAAGAATCGGGTTTCAGCCAGCTTCTGTGGGCACGAATCCAGAGAGTTCGCTGCACCTCGCCAGACACCGCGGTGAGCGTGTCCCCCCTTTGGCGAATGAACATTTAGTGCGAACCAGTCCCCGGGACGAGCCCTCGACGCTACCGCTCCACCGCCATGGCCACCGCGTTTCCACCGCCCAAACACAGCGCAGCAATCCCCCGATGCACGTCCCTGCGGATCATTTCGTAGATCAGCGTTACCAGAACGCGTGCGCCGCTGGCGCCGATAGGATGGCCGATGGCGACTGCACCCCCGTTGACGTTGACCTTTTCGGGATTAAGGCCGAGTTCGCGCATTACGCCCAGAGCCTGCACCGAGAAGGCCTCATTCAGTTCGTAGAGATCAACGTCGTCGTTCTTCCAACCCGTCTTCTCCCAAATCTTGCGTACCGCCCCGACCGGCGCCATCATCACCCACTTGGGATCAACCCCGCTGGTAGCCTGGGCAACGATGCAGACCATTGGCCTCGCACCAAGGGCTTTGGCGTTGGCAGCGCTGGTTAAGACGACCGCCGCCGCGCCGTCGTTCACTCCGGGAGCATTTCCGGCGGTCACGGTCCCATCTTTTTTGAAAGCGGGCTTGAGTGAGCGCAGGACTTCGATGGTGGTGTCTTCGCGCGGAGATTCGTCTTTATCGAAAATGACGGGGGCCGCGCCTTTTTTCTTTGCTGGAAGCTCGACGGGAACGATCTGCGACTTGAAGCGGCATTCTTTGATGGCGGCGACCGCCTTGCGATGCGAGTTTACCGCGTACTCGTCTTGCTCTTCGCGCGTGATGCCATATTTTTCGGCAACGTTCTCGCCGGTGATGCCCATATGGTAGTCGTTGTAAATGTCCCAGAGTCCGTCGCGGACCATCGAGTCGATAATCTGACCATCGCCGAGGCGGTAACCTTTGCGCGCCTGCGGCAAAAGATACGGCGCGTTGGTCATGGATTCCATGCCGCCAGCGACAACAATTGCGCTGTTGCCTGTCTCTATTGCCTGCGCCGCGAGAGCCACTGCTTTCAGTCCAGAGCCGCAAACTTTGTTTATAGTCATGGCACCTACTTCCGGAGCCAATCCACCGTAGATTGCAGCCTGTCGCGCAGGATTTTGTCCGAGCCCTGCGGGGAGAACGTTGCCCATAATGCATTCATCCACGCTTGCGGGTTCAATGCTGGCGCGCCGCACGGCCTCACGAACAACGATTGCGCCGAGCTGAGTCGCAGCAAGATCGGACAGCGCGCCCTGAAATTTTCCGACCGGCGTGCGGCAACCTGAAATGATGACGACTTCGTCCATAGCAGCCATTTGTGTGCTCCTGCGAATGTTTCTCTATCGAATTATATTCTCTGACTTACTAGATGAGAGAGCCTGCAGCTCTCGATTCCCCCCTGTGATCTTATGTATGCTCTGTCGTTGAAGAATTCAAGAACTTAACCACAGAGGACACCGATGATCACAAAGGAACAATGTAGAGTTTCAAAAACCAATGCACGTGACGCAGGAATTTCTGGTTGCGCTCGCTGCATCATGACCTTCGTACTCCTCTTCGTTGGTATTGATACATCATTTTTTTCTTGACTTCGCATTTTATTGACTCTATACATTCAGACAGTCGCAACAAACGACCGTTGCGTGATCCATGAATAATGGAAGGGAGAATAGGCAACCATGGCAACCAAAAAGAAAGCGAAAAAGGCCGCGAAAAAGAAGCACTAACTGGCCGGTCGCAAAAGTAAAACCACGGGGACGCGTAAAAGCGTCCCCTAAGTTTTTGCGCAAAGCTCCGTCGAAACCAACTCAGGTCGACGGTTCAATCGCCGCGGCGGCTACGAAATCGGGGATGGGCTTCTCAGTCCTGGGGCACAACACCCGGTAGGCGCACCAGTTGCAATGCATCCCAGACTGCGGTTCGAACTCGCCCGCCGCGATCTTCCCGGCAATTTCTTGCACCTTCGCCTTCGCCGCATCGATCTGGCCCTCGCTGCGCTGGGTGCTGACGCGCGCATTCCCTTCCAGGTTATGAAAGACCAAGCGCTCGGCGTGATATCCCCACTTTTCGCGTGCCGCCAGCGCATAAATCGACAACTGCAGGCTCTTGTCCGCATCTTCCTGGGAACGCGGACGTCCCGTTTTGTAGTCGGTGATGACCACCGCGTCGCCTGCAACCCGGTCAATGCGATCAACCCGTCCGGCCAGATTCGTGGGACCGATTTTTACACTGAAGGTTTCTTCCGTGTGCAGGACCTCGGCCTGCTCCGAGGCTGAACTGGCCAGGAACTCGCGTAACTCCGTCGTCGCTTTTTTTTCGTAGAGTTCGAGCTGGTAACCATCCGCAAAACCTGCATCGGCCAAGTCCACGCGAAGCTGTTCGATCAGTTCGGCTTCCGACTTCGAGCGGCCCGCCTGTACCGACTGGTAATACGTGAGCAGCACCCGGTGCATGGATGCCCCGTACTGCAGCGCGGCGGAAACCTCGGACGGAATTCGCCACTCCTTTTCCAGCTTGAATTGCAGCGGACAGATTTCGTAGCGCTGAAGGGCACTTGCGCTGAGCGTCGCCGCCAGATCCGAGGCCGGCGGCAGATCGATCCATTCCGCCAGGCGAGAGAGCGGCGCCTCAGATCCAGCGAAGATGTCGGTCTGAAATTGGCGGCAGGTTCTCTCCTTCAGCCAAGCCTTCAAATCGTTGTGCTGGATCAATTCGCGCATGTACCCCGGGGGAGTTTTGTCGTGCTTTCCGCGGCCAACCTGGCCGTAAATGCCGAGCGTGTCGCGGGCGCGAGTCATGGCCACATAGAACAGGCGCCGCTCCTCCTGCTTGTGCACTTCTTTCTCGTCGCGATCCGCGGCCAACCCCGAATTGCGCAGTTCCGCCGGAAGTTCGATCAGCGGCTCGTGATAGTTCGACGGGAAGCTTTGGCTGACCGCGTGGATAACGAAGACGTGATCGAACTCCAGCCCCTTGGCGGAGTGCGCAGTCATCAGCTTGACCGAGTTGTCTTCGTCGCTGGATGCGAGCGGCACCGTTCCGCGCGCCTCCCGGAAATATGCCAGGTACTCCAGGAATTCGGCAGGACCTCCGCTTTCCGTTATCGGCGACTCTTGCCATTTATTTGCGAATTGCAGCATGGCTTCTACTGCCGAGTTTCTACGAAGCTGAAAAATGCGCGCCAGGGTCAGCAGCGCGGCATACGTATTCTTGCCCGCGACCTCCGCCCTCGCCCGCTCCACCCCTCGCAGCACGTCGGCACCGCCCTTCACCCGCGGCAGAACGGACGCCATGGTTCCGCCGCTGTCGCGCGGCAGCGACTTTATCGAGCTCCTCAACTCATGCGGATCCACAGTGAACTGAGGCAGCGCCGCCACGCGGAACAGGGACGCGCTGTCGCTGCCGGAGACTACGGCGCCAGCGCAAGCCAGCAGATCGCGGACCTCGGGCGTATCCGCCACGTCCAGGCCTTCGATGGAGAATGGGATTTTCTTCCGGGCCAGCTCGGCGGCGACTTCGTCGCGATTCGAGTGGCTGCGGTAAAGAATGCCGATGTCCTTCCAGTCGCAGCGCGACCGCTTCTTGCGCTCCTGCAGCGCCGCGACGATATCGATGGCCTCCATGAAACTGCTGCTCACACAAACTGCCTCAACCGCTGACCGCGGCTGGGCGTTCGGCGATTGTTCTTCATCGCGAGCGGAAATCAAAGGCGTACGGCGGTACTGGCTCGCACGGGCATTCAGAGCAAACTCAGGATTCTTTGAGATCACGGCATGGGCGCACTTGAGGATCGGGGTGGTGGAGCGGCGATTCTTCGCCAGCACCACCAGCTTCGATTCCGGAAAATGTTTCTGGAAAAGCTCAAAAGCCCCACTGGAAGCTCCACGAAACCGGTAAATGCCCTGATCGGGATCACCCACTGCGAACACATTTCGCGCGCTCCCGGCAAGCTTCTCCAGCACTTTGATCTGGGCAAAGTTCGCGTCCTGAAATTCATCGACCAAAATGAACTTGGCCCGGGCGCGCTCCCGCTCCAGCAACTCCGCATCTTCCACCAGCAGTTCATCGGCACGGAGAATCATATGGCCAAAGGTGCCCAGATTACGCTCCCGCAACATGCGCTCCACGGTTTCGAAAACCGATGCGATTTCGCGGCAGCGGCCCAGGGCTTCTTCATCGGAAATCTCGTCAACGTTTTTGGACCTGACGATCCTGGGAATGGGAAGCTCGCCGCGCTCGATCCGATGCACATATTCCGTGTACTGCCGCGGCCCGACCAGTTCATCCTGGCAGCGGCGCATGAATTCAAGCAGGTCGTCGAGAAACTTGGCTACGTTGGCCGCGCGTACAAAATGATTCAGCTTCAACTCGCGGATGTTCTTCCGCAGAAAGACCCACAGCTGCTTGTCATCGAGCACACCAAAACTGCGCCCGGAGCGGATGAGCAAGTTGTTGCAATAGGCGTGGAATGTCGAAACCTGCAGGCCCTCAGCACCGGAACCGCGCAGCTGTTGCCGAGCGCGCTCCAGCATTTCTTTGGCGGCGTTGTCGGTGTAAGTCAGCGCAAGGATTTCATCCGCACGGGCATGCCCCTCCCGGACCAAGTTAGCGATCCGGCGGATGAGGACTGTCGTCTTTCCCGTGCCCGCACCCGCTACTGCCAGCATTGGCCCAGCTACATGCTCGATAGCCTGTTGCTGTTGTGGGTCAGGTTGGATGGACGCGCTGGATTTCGACTTGGAAACAGCCATTGAGCAGGAGAATACCAGAGTCGCAAACCCGTCGTTGGTCGTTCGTGCTTGGTCGTTGGCCTTGTCGTGGCCGCCGCTGGCTTCGGGTTTTTGGCCAACGGCCAACGACAGAAGACCAAGGACGATTTCCGGTTATTGCAGGATCGAAGCCGCGATCGCCACAGCTGCAATCGCCGCCGTTTCCGCGCGGAGAATGGTGTTCCCCAATGACGCCGCCGCCCATCCGGCATCGCGAAACGCCGCAAGTTCCTGTGGCTTCCAGCCGCCTTCTGGGCCGAAGGCCAGGAGCACAGCGCCAGCGCCCTGCCGCAAGGCGTCTTTCAGTAGGAGATCATCTTCCGCTTCAGCCAGAACGATTCGGGCATCCGCGGTCATTGCGACGAGGTCGTCGAACTTCACCGGAGCTGAGATTTCGGGAGGGGAAATTCGTCGAGACTGCTCCGCGGCCTGATGCACGATCCGGCGCCAGCGTTCCACGCGCTTGGCTGCTGCGGTCGATAGATGAGACTCAGTGCGGCCCGCGATTACCGGAACAATTCGCGCCACGCCCAGCTCGGTGCATTTTTCGATGGCCCATTCCATGCGATCAAATTTGAAAATCGAGAGCGCGAGCGTAATGGCGCTCCCGGCGGAATGCGCCACCACTTCGCCCAGCTCAAACTCCACACGATCAGGATGAATGCCCGAAATCCGCCCGCGACGAACTTCTGCACCGGTTGAAATGTCGAATTCCTGGCCGACTTGGGCGCGCAGGACTTGCGAGAGGTGGCGTGCGTGTTCTCCGGTGAGGGCGGCGCGATGATCCGAGACTTCGTCGGCAATCCAGCGGCGGCGGGTCATTAAAATTAAGAATTTGCCGGACTAATTGAACATGTCTTTCATCTTGCCGAGAATGGAGCGGCGCTCAGGTTTATTTTCAATCTGGGTAATGCCTTGCAGCTCCTGCAGCAACTCGCGCTGACGCTTGCTGAGCTTGCCCGGGGTCTGGACACGGACTTCAACGAAAAGGTCTCCCTTGCCGTGACCGTTGAGCACCGGAACGCCCTTGCCGCGAATCTTCAGCACCGCCCCTGATTGTGCGCCTTCAGGAATCCTCAGTGCGTGCTCGGCTTCCAGCGTAGGAACCTTAATTTCAGTTCCCAGGGCCGCCTGCGTAAATGAAATCGGGACCACACAATGGAGGTCGTTCCCCCGGCGCTCGAAAAACGGATGTTCCTTCACATGAAGAACCACGTAGAGATCGCCGTGGGGGCCGCCCTGCACCCCGGCCTCGCCGAGTCCGGAGAATCGAATGCGGGTTTCGTCCTCGACGCCGGCGGGAACCCTGGCGTCAATAACTTTCTGTTGAATGGTCCGGCCTTCGCCGCGGCACTTGGTGCAGGGGTCGCTGATCACGCTTCCCGCACCCTGGCAGGACGGGCACGTGCGCGCAATGCTGAAGAAACCCTGCTGATAGCGCACCTGACCGCGACCACCGCAACTCCGGCAGGTGGTAGGCGCTTTTCCCTGCGCGCTGCCTAAACCGCCGCAAGATTCACAACTCTCATGCCTGCGGTAAGTGACCTTGGTCTCGGTGCCGAACGCGGCCTCTTCAAATTCAATAGTGATGTCTTCGCGAAGGTCGGCTCCGCGCTGGGCGCGAGTACGCCGTCGGCCGCCTCCTCCCCCGAAGATGTCGCTGAAGCCGAAAAACTCGCCGAAGATGTCATTGAAATCCTGGACTGAGGCGTCGAAACCGCCGCCCCCTCCGCTTCCGCCCAATCCCGCATGGCCAAAGCGGTCGTACATGCCGCGCTTTTCCGAGTCGGCGAGCACCGCATACGCTTCACTCGCTTCCTTGAATTTCTCTTCGGCGTCGGGCTTGTTGGGATTGCGATCAGGATGGTGCTGCAACGCCAACTTGCGATAGGCGCTCTTGATCTCCTGGTCGCTGGCGGCACGCTGCACTCCCAGTATCTCGTAGTAATCTCGCTTCACTTGGCTTGCCAGAATTCCCTCTCCCAGTTTGATCGATTGCGTATTCCCGATGGTGCCACGATTTCACACACTGCCTGCTAGCGAGTTGGATTCTTTGCCACTCGCACCATTGCCGGACGCAGCAGCCGGTCTTTCAGGAGATACCCGCGCTGCAATTCGTCGAGCACGTGATCATCCTCGGCGTCGGTAGTCTCAACCATTTCGACCGCCTCGTGATATCGCGGATCAAACGGCTCGCCTTTGGCCGAAATCGCCCGCACCCCAAGCTTCGCCAGCGCATCCTGCATTTGTTTATAGATAAGTTCAACCCCGGCGTGGAACTCCGATTTTTCCGGAGACGACCGCAGCGCGCGTTCGAAACTGTCCAGCACTGGAATAATCGCCTTCACAGTGTCCACCAACGCGTAGTCGCGAAAGTCCTGCTGCTCTTTGGCGGCGCGCTTGCGGGCATTGTCAAACTCCGCTTGCATGCGCGCGAGGCGGTCCAGTAGCATGTCGCGCTCAGCGCGAAGTTTTTCTACTTCAGAGAGCGCAGCGCTCGCGGAACCCTCGCCTTCTTCAGACGCCGGCAATTCGTGCTCAACATCGAGTTGCTCTTCGGTCTTTCCGTTTCTTCTAGCCATAACCAATCACTCAGTTTCGTTCAAAACTTTGTCAAACAATCGTGCGATGTAAGAGACAGCCGTAATCGTGTGTTGATAGTCCATGCGCGGAGGCCCCAGCACCGCCAGCGACCCCATGACTTCTCCGCCCACACGCGCAGGTGTACCGATCAACACCAGATTCCTCATCGAAGGCGAAGCTTCGTCCAGCCCGATCACTACCCGCACCGCTTCCTGCCGGGCATCGAGATAGGCGCCAAGCAATTCAACGAGCTTTTGTTTTTCATCGAGCGCGTGCAATAGCTCTTGCAGCCGCGTCCGGTCTTGCTCCCCGGCCACCAGGTTTGCCGCACCCTCAATAAAAACCACTTGCGCCGAGTCCTCAGCGGAGAGCACGCCTTGTTTATAGAGCTGCTCCACGGAAGTCATCAGGCGGTCGTATTCACTGCGTTCCTGGTCCAACCTGCGGGCGATCTCGGCGCGCACCGCTTCCAAAGTCCAGCCATGAAAATTGTCGTTGATGAAGCGCGCGGCCGCGTCCAAGTCGGCCTGCGGCAAGTCCAGACGCATCACCCGGTCGCGCACCACGCCCGACCGTGTCACCACCACCGCCAGCACCTTCTGATCGCCGAGCCGCGAAAAGTACACGTGCTCCAGCGCGTTCTTAGGGCCGCTGGCGGCTACCGCGACACCAACATTGCGCGAAATCAGTGACAGCACATGCGAGGTGCGCTCCATGAACTCCTGCACATCGGTCACGCCCTGCAGCGAATCCTGGATCATTCCTTCGTCGGCCTGCGAAAGCCGAGCCTCGCCGCTGAGTTGTTGGACATAATACCGGTACGCGGCGGAACTCGGCACCCGGCCAGCGGAAGTATGTGGCTGCTCCAGGAATCCGCCGTCGGCCAGGTCGGCCATTACATTGCGAATGGTCGCTGGACTGAGCCCTTCCCGGCTGGCGCGCGAAATCATGCGCGACCCCACCGGCTCGCCGGTGGATATAAACGTCTCCACGATAGCCGTGAGGATTTCGCGTTCCCGGTCGCCGATAGGTGGGCCTGCTGACATGACTCCTTTTATATATACCGCTGCGGTCAAGATTCCTACGCGCTAAAGTAACAGCTTTGGAAACAATGGGTTAGGAAACTAGCTCCTAGCCATTAGCTCTTAGGTTCCAGCTTTGCAGCAAAGCCTGTTGCTTTGGAAACAAAGGCACTGGCAGATTCAATTCTAGCCGCTGGATTCATCCCCTGCCAGTGGCCAGAGGGCGGACCCACCTTTGCCGCATCGCAATACCAATTTAGATGATTTTCGGGGCCTATTGGATTGAGATCACGCTCTCCGGCGCGCTGGCCCCGATCTGCTCGACCCTGGCAACAACGTTGCGCGCGAATTCGAACAGCGGCTTGGCATGAGAGGACTCTTCGCCTTCCAGCACCGTAGGCTTGCCGCCGTCTCCTGATTTGCGAATCTCGGGATCGAGCTGCACGCTGCCCAGGAAATCGACGTCGAACTGCTTCGCCGTCTTCTCGGCGCCGCCGCGCGAGAATATATCGATTTCATGCTGGCAGTGCGGACACACGAAGTAACTCATATTCTCGACCATGCCGACGAGATCAACCTTCATCTGGCGAAACATTTCGATGGCCTTGCGCGCGTCTTGCAGAGAAACATCCGACGGCGTCGAAACAACAATTGCA
>Ga0209890_10000413_pt1 | contig 19798 bp, 22 predicted proteins | sample OrgsoiDNA2013049_FD_185799 | JGI IMG/M metagenome (GOLD analysis project Ga0209890, IMG submission 185799) | Permafrost soil microbial communities from the Arctic, to analyse light accelerated degradation of dissolved organic matter (DOM) -... | ecosystem: Environmental > Terrestrial > Soil >...
CCGATGACGATACATTCACATTCCGCATTCCTCGTTCCCTTTTCACTAGACTCAAACTCGTTTCATTATTCGGAGGCGTCATGAAACGATCGGTACCCTTTCCATCATTGTGGGGACAATCGACCAGCGAAGCATTCTGCACCGCCGTCGTCGACTTCGTTCAAAAACATGGTGCCGTGAGCGGCGTTGTGAAACGCATGTACCAGTTAGGGCTTGGTGCGGTCGCGCGTTCTTGGCTGATTAGCGACGTGCATGCCCCAATCTTCAGCGAACAGCTCCATGCCCTGTTCGGCACAAGCGCCCTGCGCGCCTTCGCTGCAAGATTAGGCCTGCAGCCACGAGATCTCGTTCGCCGTCTCTCGCAAACGCTACCGCAAATATTGAATCACCTCGCATCTTCCCAAGGTCTAACCCCGTCCGCGCCGATGTACTGAGGCACCAAGCCCTTCAGCCAGGTTGGCGTACTTTGTCGAAAGCACTTCACGCGTCTGTTCGAGGTCCTCCAGCCACCTGCATTACCGACGCCAGATCATCGAACGCTCAAAAACAGTTGATCCCCAATGTCGACCTGATCGCACCAGGTTGAGAGGCCCCGTCGCCGTCACTCCAGCTGAAAAAAAAGGGGGAGGCGGCCGCCGACTGTCAACCAACGGGAACGGCGATGTAGCTGTCAGCGAACAACTTGATTGTCAGCGGCTCTTTCGCGTCGGCAATGGATTCGTCACTGACGTCCTTACATATTGAACTCACCCCCGCTGGTTTTTAGCGGAATATGGTATTTGCTTTCCGTTCAAGGAAATCGGTGGATTGGCCGCCTCAATCAAGTCGGTGAAGTGCGCGTCCAGGTACGCGTAGTTAAGTCCCAGCGTAAGCCACTTGGTCAGCGCAGCTTGCGTCTCGATTTCGACGCCGCTGACCGATGCGCCACCGGCATTTGTCCCCGACGGACACGAAGCGTCCTCTGTTTGTTTACCTTAGGGGCATTCTGGCCTCACTTAAGGCCGCCGAACGGCTGATCGCCGAGTGCGTGCTGGCCGATCCGGAAAAGGTCATCACGTCGACCATATTGACGCCAGCCTTACTTATTTTCCGAGTTTTGTTCACAAAAATTATGTTGAAATTAACTTAGTTCGTGCCGCTAGCGTATCCTCCGAGGGACACACCGGCACCCCCCAGCTCATCTGCGTTGTTGGCTGTTTTCAAATGAGATCTCGAGGTTCAATCGCTGCAGCTGCTTCCGTCGTTTTGAGCGTGCTCGGAACGGCTCTGGTGCTGTATTACGTCCATGAACATCACACAGCCAAAGCCAAGGTCGAATTTAGCCGTGATATTCGCCCGATCCTGAATCAGAGCTGTGTTTCGTGTCATGGCGGTGTGCGGCAGAAAAATGATGTGTCCTTCATTTACCGCGAAGAGGCGCTAGGAAAAGGCAAATCCGGACGTCAAACCATCGTACCAGGTCACCCGGAAACTTCCGAATTGATGGCACGCGTAACGTCCACCGATCCTGAAGTGCGCATGCCTTATCACGCACCACCGTTGCAACCTCAGCAGATTGCCTTGCTGCGGCAGTGGATCAGGGAAGGGGCTCATTGGGAAGATCATTGGGCATTTGTAGCACCCAAGCCGCAGGCGCTTCCGAACGTGAAGAGCGCGGCATGGCCACGCCAACCTTTGGATCGGTTCATTCTTGCACGGCTTGAAAAAGAAGGCATCGGTCCGGCGTCGGAAGCGGATAGGGAGGCCTTGTTACGTCGAGTGTCCCTTGACCTGACAGGGTTACCCCCAACGCCGGAAGAGATTTCGGCTTTTCTGGCCGATACCTCAGCGGACGCTTACGAAAAGCAAGTCGATCGCCTGGTTATCTCACCACACTATGGAGAACGGTGGGCAAGCCTGTGGCTCGATCTGGCGCGCTATGCCGACAGTCGAGGCTACGAGAAAGACCTCAACCGTCCGACGTGGCCGTACCGCGACTGGGTAATCGATGCCTTCAATCGAAATCTGCCGTATGACCAGTTTGTCATTACTCAATTGGCAGGGGACTTACTTCCCAATGCTACGTTTGAAGATCGGATCGCCACATCTTTTCAGCGTCAGACGCCTGTCAATGACGAGGGTGGCACGGATGACGAGGAGTTTCGGTTAGTGGCTGTGATGGATCGGGTAGCTACGACTTGGTCGGTGCTCAATGGGGTAACGATCAATTGCGTGCAATGTCACTCTCATCCTTACGATCCGATCCGTCATGCGGAGTATTACAAGTTCCTGGCGTTCTACAACACCTCGCGCGATGCCGATCTTGGCGATGATTCGCCGACCCTGCCTATTCCAAAAGAGGCTCCCCGGCGAAGCGAGATAGCGCAGCTGGAAGAGCGGAAAGCCCGATTACTTCCGCAGATCGTGGGGCAAGGGCGCTCTTTGGTGGAGCACACCCAATGGATGCCGCTGCCCATCACGACCGGCGCGGTCAACGAGGTCCTGGCACTGGAACGGTCTCTGGCACAGGTCAAGATGGATCAGCTCAAGGGCAAAAATCCAGGCCCTGAAGAGATATCGCCAAAGGCATTGCAAAAGGTTTACGTCGAACGAATCGCTCAGGCAACTTCCGCCCTGAATCATGCCAAACGAGCTGCGCATCTCTTGCCCCTCAAGATTGAGAACGGAGAGGTCCGAGCGGCTGGGACCATCCCTGAGCAATCGGTGTTTGAATTGCTCACCGAGTCCGCTCCTTCCACAGTGACGGCGTTACGCATTGAAGTTCCTCCGATGAATCCGGTCAAGGCGCGTCACACACCCGAAGATGGATTTATTGTCGATCGAGTTGACGCATGGATCATTCCATCGACGGGTCACGAGCAGAAGATCCATTTCCGCTATTTTTCTCCTGATTCGGAGGAGGGCCTGGCGAGTGCTCTCAAGTCAGAGGATGGACCAATGGGCGGGTTTGCCGCGAATACCAAGCTTTTTCGGACACGCTGGATCGTCGGAATTCCCGATAAGCCGTTGTCATTGTCGGCAGGCAGCCGCCTTAAATTACAACTGACGCACACACAAGCCATCGCGTCCAAGCCTGCCGCGGTCAGTCGGGTCCGACTGAATACGAGTAGTGATGCGCGCTGGAGCGCCTGGGCGATGGACGCACAACTTGCGACGAAACTCGCGCAGCTCGCCGACCTCGAGCGCCGGTTGGCAGCGGTCCCCAGTGTCCCTCTGCCCGTGATGGTCGAAGAATCCGCCGACGAGCAGCGCGAAACATTGGAGTTCGAGCGGGGCAACTTGCTTACGAAGATCGGTCCCGCTCTCTTGCCCGACGTCCCCGCACTCTTTCCGAAACTGCCCGTGGGCGCCCCACCGAATCGGCTGACGATGGCACAGTGGTTCTTTGCTCCTGAACAACCATTGACCGCACGGGTCGCGGTGAATCGCTATTGGGAGCAGCTCTTCGGTATCGGTCTCGTGGAAACCTTGGAGAACTTTGGCAGCGCGGGCGAAGCCCCGAGTCATCCGGAACTGTTAGATTGGCTCGCAATGCATTTCCAGAACGATCTGCATTGGGATATGAAGGCGTTATTGCGTGAACTAGTGACCAGCGCGACCTATCGTCAGAGCGCCAAGGTGGTCCCGGCACAGCTTGAGAAAGATCCCCGTAACCGCCTCCTCGCTCACGGTCCGCAACAACGTCTCACGGCCGAAATGGTGCGTGATCAAGCGTTGCTTGCCAGCGGCCTGTTGACTTCCTCGATGGGCGGCGCGCCCGTGATGCCACCTCAACCTGCTGGTGTATGGATGACCGTCTACAACGACAGCAAGTGGACCGACGCCACGGGTCCAGACCGCTACCGACGGGCGATCTACACGTTCCTCAAACGTAGTGCAATCTACCCAAGCTTTCTGACATTCGATGCCTCGGCCCACGATGTGAGTCTTGCCCGAAGGATTTCGACGAATACGCCCTTGCAGGCGTTGGTCACGCTGAATGACCCTGTCTATCATGAAGCCGCGGAAGCGCTGGCGCGACGCATGCTGATCATTGGGGCCAAGTCGTCATCGCCGCAGTCAGGACGATCCTTCGGCGACGGAGATGTACTCGAGGCGCGTCTGAACTACGGCGCCAAACGCGTACTGTCGCGCGATCTGACGCCCAAGGAACTCGAGGCTCTCAAAGCCCTTTATGAGGGCATTCAGAATATGCCGCCCGCCCCATCCAAAGTTGCATTTACAAGTGACGTGAACACTGCGAGGCGTTCTGCTGACAAACATCTGGTTGCCTTTACGGCTGTGGCCGGCGTGCTGCTCAATCTCGATGCTGCGCTAACGAGGTGAGGGTGATGGCTGATTCTAAATTGCCTAATGACATCAATTTCGACCAATCAAAGGTGACAACCCGTGCCGCTGCGCTGCCGGCCGACTTTCATGCACGCCTCCTGCAGGCCCACACACGTCGACATTTTTTGGGCACTTGCGCGACTGGGCTGGGAGCGTTGTTTCTTGGCACGATGACCGGAAAGTCTGTCGCGGTTGCAAGCACAGCGAATCTCGCCGCTGGTGGCGAGCCGCGCCTGGATTTCACGCGCGATCCCAGCCATCCGCTCTCGCCCCTGCCACCGCAGTTTGCCGCGAAGGCTCGTCGCGTCATTTATCTGCATATGGCGGGCGCCCCAAGCCAGCTGGAATTGTTCGAGCACAAGCCTGAGCTGACGAGGTTTGACGGCCAGGATTGCCCAGCCTCTTTTTTGGCCGGCAAGCGTTTTGCATTTATCAACGGAATTCCCAAGCTCCTCGGTTCCCAGTATCCCTTCCATCAAGCCGGCCAAAGCGGTGCTTGGATCTCTGACCGGTTGCCTTACCTAGAGCAGCATATCGACGATCTGTGTTTTATTCGATCGATGCACACAGATCAATTCAACCACGCACCGGCGCAACTATTGGCGCAGACGGGCAACGCTCGGCTTGGCTACGCCTCATTCGGTTCCTGGGTCACCTATGGCCTTGGCACGGAAAATCAAAACCTCCCGGGCTTCATCGTGCTGCTTTCCGGGGGAAAGTCTCCTGACGGCGGCAAACAGCTTTGGGGCTCTGGATTTCTACCGAGCGTATATCAAGGTGTACAGTGCCGGTCCCATGGAGAGCCAGTGTTGTACCTGAACAATCCACCTGGTGTCAGCCGGCCATTGCGCCGCCGAATGTTAGATGTAATTGACGAGATCAACCAGCAGACTCACGCAGAGTTCGGCAATCCAGAGACCATCACTCGTATCTCTCAATACGAGATGGCATTCCGAATGCAACTTAACGCGACTGATGCCATGGACATTCGTCGAGAATCGCAAGCGGTGCACGTTCGCTATGGCGCAAAACCGGGGAAGGCTAGCTTCGCCAATAACTGCCTTGTGGCACGACGCTTGGCGGAGCGAGGCGTCCGCTTCATCCAGTTATACCACTGGGGATGGGATTCGCATGGTTCGAACGCCAATGAGGCGCTGAATATAGGGTTTGCGGACCGGTGTCGCGAGGTCGATCAGCCGATGGCCGCATTGCTGGCGGATCTCAAGGCCAGAGGAATGTTGGAGGATACCCTGGTGGTGTGGGGCGGAGAGTTCGGTCGAACTTCGATGCGCGAAAATCGAGGCGGTACGGAAATGAAGTTCATCGGCCGCGACCATAATCCATCTGCCTTCACGATCTGGATGGCGGGCGGCGGCGTGAAATCGGGCATGAATTACGGCGAGACCGATGACATGGGCTACGAGATTGTTAAAAATCCGGTCGAGATCCGCGATCTCCATGCGACGATGTTGTATCTACTTGGCTTCGATCATCGCAAGCTCAATTTTTCCTTCCAAGGCCTGGATCAGAAACTCACTAGCGTCAAACCCTCTCGAGTGCTCGCGGAGGTGTTGGCGTGAGCTGTCCGATTTGTTTGCGGTACTAATGCGGTGGTTAAACAGCCTGGGCCTTCCCATCGACTTCATCTGTCGGCCCCGATCTACTTTTGTTCAGTGGTTCTGGTCACGGCCATCGCCTTCGGGATCATGATGTTGTTCAGACCCACGATGGCGTATCCCGTCAAGGAATGGCTGGGGTTGGAGAGGCGGCCTCAAGCAACACCGAACTCGTTTTACTCCGTACGGATCGCGCCGCTTTTCGATGAACATTGCACGGGTTGTCACGGCCCAAAAAGACAAAAGGCAAAATTGCGGCTGGACAGCTATGCGGACATCGTGCGGGGTGGGAAGCATGGTCAGGTAATCAAAGCGGGAAATCTCCACGACAGTGAGCTGTTTGCTCGACTCATCTTGCCGGCATCGAATGCTAGGGCGATGCCGCCAGATAGCAAGCCGCCTTTGACGGCCGATGAGGTGACCGTAGTCAGACTATGGATAACGGCCGGCGCCTCAGGCGTGCAGCCGGTTGATCAAATCAAAGGCGCGCCCCAGCCCTTGGTGCAAGTCCAATTCGCGGAAATCGATGAAGTAGCTGTCGCAAAAGCGCGTGCTCCGCTGGCGGTGGTTGTCCAGAAATTGCAGAGTCGATACCCCAATGTGATCGAGTACGAGTCACGTGAGTCGGTCGATCTAGAGGTGAATGCCTCGCTCATGAACTCTTCGTTTGGCGATGCCGACCTCTCGGCGCTCGGTCCCTTGAGTGATCACATCGTCTGGGCTGACTTGTCCGGCACCGCTGTGACTGACGCCTCGGCCACCGTACTCGGGACGATGAAGCAGCTTCGGGTGTTGCGCTTGATGAATACAAAGATCACGGACGAGACGGTGCGCGCGCTGATGGGGTTAAACAAACTCCGATCCTTGACGGTTGTCGGTACCGCCGTAACCGAATCCTCGCTGCCCGTGCTCAAACGCAAGAAAATCCAAGTCTATGATGGGAATGATGTTCAGGTCTCTCCCGATGGCAAGCGCTGATCTTAATAGCAACGAGACGGTCGGCACCGGCTCAGTCAGGGTGTGGGACGCTCCGACACGATGTTTTCATTGGGCGATCGTGTGCTTAATTGTCATCTCATGGATCACAGCGGAAACCGGCCCGATCAAACTGCACCTCTGGTCGGGTTCACTGCTCTTGACGTTGCTCATTTTCCGCATTGCCTGGGGTCTGGTCGGTTCCACCACTGCGCGCTTTCGCCATTTTGTCACTCGGCCAAGGACCGCGATCGGCTATCTCAAATCACTGATGCAGGGTGTTGAGAAGCTCTCGTACCCTGGTCACAACCCGGCTGGCGGCTGGATGGTCGTGGTGTTGATCATGGTCTTGGGTCTCCAGGTGGCGACCGGATTATTCGCCAACGACGATGTCCACTTCAATGGGCCGTTGGCCAGCATGATCAGCAAAGAGATGTCTGATCGACTGACTGAATTGCACGGCACTTTGTTCAATTTCATTTTGCTGTTGGTCTGGGTTCACGTCGTGGCGGTGTGCTTCTACCTTTTCGTCAAAGGCGAGAATCTCATCGGCCCAATGTTCACCGGCAAGAAGAACAGCGCTCATGTGCCACCGGGCCTGAATCTGCGCTTTACCAATCCCCTTGTTGCTCTGTTGCTGTGGGCGCTGTCGGTCGGAATCGTTTGGTGGATCGTCCGATCATGAGACGGCTCGGTTCAAAATATCTACACACACTCTACCTCAATCACAAAACCTCTGAGAAGAACTGCACATGTCTATGACACAACCAAATTTGAGCCCGATATCACGCCGTTATCTTCTGTCCCAGACGACGGTCGCTTTGGCTGCAGCCGCGAGCATGTTATCCGGCAACCATGCGTTGGGGTCCCAGATAACCGCCTCCTCCGTTTGCGGTAAGGACGCGGACGGCGAGATTCTCGGCCAGGGAAATTTCCGCTACCGCGCTCATCGCTTCTGGGGACGGTTGGATCGTCATAAATATCCTGTCAAGGACTGTCACGGCATCAAGGAAGATCGTCTCGGTCGGATCATGATGCTGACGAACGACACCCACAATAATCTCATTGCCTACAGCAAGACCGGTGAATTTATTGCCGCCTGGGAAACGCGCTTTCCTGCTGCCCATGGACTCGCGATCACCGACACCCGGGGCGAGGATCGCTTCTGGATTACTGATCACGATCGACAGGTCGTGTCGATGTGTACCCCAGACGGAAAAGAACTCCGACAGACCGGCCCGCAAGCTCTCGCCTCCAAGTATGCCGACCTGAGCAAGTTTCATCCGACGAACACCGCCATTCTGCCCGACGGGGACTTCTTTGTAAGTGACGGATACGGTTCGAGTTTCATCCATCACTTCGATCCGGAAGGGCGATACGTATCCAGTTTCGGAGGGGAAGGTGATGAGCCGAGCAATCTCAAGGAACCTCATGCTGTTTGGGTCGACACTCGATCGGGAAAGCCACTTTTATTGGTCTGTGACCGTCAGCATGCAAAGCTCAAGTGGTTTTCGCTGGCGGGCGAACTGCTGCGAGTGGTGCCCGTCCCGGGTGCGCTGCCGAGTAACGTTGCTCGCTTCAGCGGTCGATACAGCGATCATCTCGCGATCGCTAGCCTCAACGGCATGATTTTAATCCTGGACGGTGCGGATCGCGTGGTATCTGTCGTGGGTGGTGAACCTTCGATCTACACGGACGGAAAACTCCAGGAGCTATCGCCTTTCAACTACACGTTCAACCACCCCCACGACGTGCACGTCGATAGTGCGGGTGCTCTTTACGTAGTGCAGTGGTGGTCCAATCACACCTATCCAATCAAGTTGGAGCCGCTGGGGCGAGCCGGTAGCTAGGTTCCAATCACGGCCCCGGCACGACGAGTGTACAGTGTTGTTTTTTTGCCTTCGCCGCATCGGTTCCCATTAAAGGTCGTAGGCTATTGGGCTATCAAATAGGTTGAGTACTGTTGGTCCTCAATTGCAGTAAACGGCAGCATGCTGATCGCACCGCTGGAAGTTTCAACCTCCCATGACTGCGGCGCAACTCTTTTAGCAGCCAGCAACTGTCGAGCCGTCACAACCGGCGGAGCATCGGTGATGGCAAATAAAACCAATGGACCGCGCAGCAATGCCACAGTCTTCGGATGTTGCGCGTCGATCGCTTCCAGCCGCAATTTCATTGGCAATTCCATTTCGATGCGATCGCCATTTCTCCATACGCGGCGTATCGTTACGAACTTGCCCACAACATCAGCTGCGGGCACGGCGTTGCCATTAACGGAAATCGAAGCACGCTCCGCCCAAGCTGGAATTCGTAAGTGAATTGAAAATTCTGTCGGCCTCGAAATCGTTGATTCTATTTTTACCGCACCGTCAAAAGGATAATCGCTCTTCTGCGTAAGGGAAACCTGAATACCATCCTGCGTCCATCGCAGCATAGAAGGAATGTACAAATTCACGTACAGGCCGTCGGAATCGCAAAAGTAGGTGTTGATGCGATAGTCGGCGGCTACTTGTGGCATCGTGCCGGAGCAACATGGCCAGCGCGCATTATGGTAGACCTTGCGCCCGTGGAAGTTGTAATCGGAATAATAAAACGTACTGCCGTCGGCCAGCAGCGGCTTCGCGCCCAACACCGTGTTATACATCACGCGTTCCATACTGTCGCCATATCGCGAATCACGCGTAACGCGAAGCAAATAACGCGTCAATTTAAAGTGGGCATAGGAACCACAGGGCGTCTCAAAGCTGCTGTGAGTGCTCGCCAGGCTAGCGGCAACGTCTCCGCTATCTGGCGCGGATAGAAGCTCGTCCGGCCCCCAGCCTCCGGTCGCGAAGCTCTGCGCCCTCAACATTTCGAACGCATTGCCGGCGGCTCGCAAATATTTCGCGCTTCCCAGCGTCAAATACGCCTGCATCGCCGAACACAAAGAATTTACATAACTATACGCATGCCTGCCTGCGAGCACGTTGCGGCCATCCGCCAGCGGATCGTAATACTCATCATCAAGATACCGAGCACCGAGTGAACGATACCGGGCGCCGGCACCGCGTTGAAACGCGATAAACAAGTTTTCCGAAATCGTATAGGACTCGTCCCAGGTATAGCCTTCCGCCGGATTCTGGCGCCACCTTCGCCCATGCTCGACTGCCTTTCCCGGCAAATGGGGCAGCGCAGTATCCGTTGTCCGCTCCAGAATCGAAAAGGCGTCAGGATCTCCAACGTACTGGTGCGAATCCATCAGCCCACACACCAGTTTGTCGTAGCAATACGCCGGGAAGCGATTCTTTTTGTAAAAATCGCCCGAGATCGTCTGCGCATACAAGCGATTCAACCTCAGAACCTTGTCTCGAGTCGCCGGCGAACCGCTGATCGCATAAGCCCGTGCCAGCGCAGAAACCCACTGACCAAAAGTGGCAGCTGGAGCGAAGCCCGCAACAACGGTGTTAGAGTCGTAGTCAGGATCGTAGTGATACCACCCGCCCAGATCCGTCCCAGGCGACGGTTGCCCAGCCATTTGGCGAAATGGTTTAAGTAAGCTGTCCTCGCTCAGTTCCATCAATATAGCGTGGGTCTCGCGAAGTTGCTTCTCGTGCGGATCGCTCGCCAGTGTTACGTCGCCGTACCCGAACTCTTTGAGCGGCAGCCGCGTCGCTGGCGCTGCCAACACCGCTGGAAATCCCAAGTGACCAGTCACAGCTCCCGCACTCGCTAGCGACGTCGCTTGCACAAATCTTCTTCGCGAAATTCTGCCGGAAAAGTTCATACCTGAGAGTTCTTCACGTTCAGTGGCCGGCCGGAGTCAATCCTAGCGCCTGTACATATCCACTGTTGATGCGCGAACTTGCGAACTGAATTCTCTCGATCAGGTCATCGAAAGCCTCCTGCGCTTCTTCCGTCGATGGGCGCGCAGCGATGCGCTTCTCGGCATTTCCTGCGCCAGGGGGTAGTTTGGCAAAGGCCACAATGCTGTCCCAATGTACCGGGCGTTCAAAGGTCACGATCGACGAGGTTGCGTCCATTTTTTTATAAGGCCAGAAGCACCAGCCTACGTGATTGCCTTCCAGCGTCTTGGTAAACGAGGCAATCCACTCGTCCGTGTTTTCGCCGGACTCACCAAGCCAGATTGGCACATGGTAACGATCGCGGAATTCGAGATATTCGTTGATCACTTTGATGTCCGGCGCCGTCCAGTATTTATGAAAGGTATATATCGCGTTCGAATCAAAGGGCTGGCCGAAGATCTTGAAGTTCGAATCCCATTGCGCGCCGCCGAGAATTACGACGTGGTTGCGGTCCACTTGGCGGATGGCCGAAACGATCTTGCGATAGACTGGCTCGAGATCCTTGTTGAACTGCTTTAGCCGCGGATAATGCGGTATCGGCTCATTCAGGAGGTCGTAGCCGAGAATAGTCGGTTCATTGCGGTAGTACGCCGCAATCCTGCGCCAGATGGCGACGGTGTGCGCCTGTGCTTCTGGGCTGCTATAGAGCCAGGGATAGCCCCAGCTGTCGTCGATGTTCGTGCCTGTCTGTCCGCCCGGGGCGCAGTGCATATCGAGGATGAGGTAAATACCATCCTTGCGCGCCCATTCGACGAGTCGGTCGAGAATGCGGAAGCCTTCGGAATTAGCACTATCGAAGAACTTCCAGTGAAGCGGGACGCGAATTGAGTTGAAACCATTTTTTTTCAAGAGATCGATGTCGGCTTCAGTGATGTAACTTTCTCGCCACCTCTGCCAGAAAGCTGCAGCTCTTTCCGGTCCGATCAATTCATATACTAACTCTTCAATCTCGTGCGGCGATTGCGGGCCTTCGTCGAAGTGGAACATATAGCCTTCTGGCTCCAACCAGTTGCCCAGATTTATTCCGCGCAGCATCAGCGTCTGGCCACTGGCGGTAAGCAAGGCTGGTCCCTCGGTGTGAACAAAGCCGCGCCGGGCACCAATCGCGGGTGAAATAAAAAGCAGCAGCAGCAGACAGACGGCGAATCGTCTGCTCGTGTCCATCATGCATCCCCCAGCATAACCTGCAAGCATTCGGCGAACCGCGGGGATCGAAGGTACATCACAATCAGCAGGTCGATTGGCCGCATGCCGTTGATCGGCTCAGTTGGGCTGACTCCAGCAGCAAGCATTTTCCGGATGCCAGCGGGCGAGCGCTCTTCGAATTCTCCCAGCAGATCTTCTTCGGTGGGCACTCGCTCTCCTTTGGTTTATCGTAGCGCTCCGGCCGGCAATTGATCAAGGCAACATGTCGCAGCGCGGTACTGGCAGTGGAGACGCTGTATAATTTCCTGCATGTCAGTCCTTCGCGGGACGCCCCTCGCCCTCGTGCTTACTACACTGGTGGCCGCACAGCAAACCACCTCGTTTCCCAGCGAAGACGGTGGACGAGTTTACGCCGATCTCTATGGCCAAGGCACCCGCGCCGTTCTGCTCGCTCACGGCGGCAGATTCAACAAGGAGAGCCGGCGGGAGCAGGCTCGGGCACTTACATTTCGGCGGCTTGAGGCTTCAAGCCCGGCGGCGCGAATCCCAGCAACAGCAGCAACTTCATATTCAACCGGAAAAGATCAAAGCTTACGAAGGTGGTTATAAGGCGAGTTTCCTCGAGCGACAACTCAGAATATCCGGCGCTGGGTTTTATTATGATTATGAAAACATGCAGTTGAACGTGTTCGCCCCGGTTTCGCAGCAGGCGATAGTCAATGTTCCGAAGGCCCGCAGCTACGGCGCGGAACTGCAAGCGGATGTCCAGCTTGGACAATTGACAGTCAATAGCGGGTTTTCGTAGACCGAATCACAAATCAACAGACAGCTCTCGTTAATCGATGCTCGCGAGCCTTTCGCCGGTCCACAGGACGTAACGGGAAGGTCGCTGGCATACGCGCCCAAATGGACGGCAACCGTTGGCCCAAGCTACATCGTTCCGGTCAGCTTCGGAAAATTTACGGGCGCACCCCAATTCATGCTTGGGCAGATGGCGAAGCCCCGAGAAGTGACCCGGCCGCCAGTCATACGAGGCTTAACGTAAGTCGAGACTGCACGTGGTCTCAAACGCAGTTAACCAGTCGCCGATTGAAGCTACGAAGACGGTACCGGAGAACTTCATATGCTCGAGCTCCGGATCACTGATCACGATTCGGGTCGTGGAATATCAGACTCCTCGTAAAACGCAATGATATTCTCCATCTGGTCGAAAATAGGAGTCCTCGGCGGTAGCCTCCGCTTCCCAAATGTTCGTTAAAATATTACGGGTGTTATGAATGGATCTCTCTAGCTGGAAGGGTGTGGCACGCCCTGGACGCGTTACCCTTGAAGGTCGTTACGCGCGGCTGGAACCGCTTGACTTGGAGCGACACCGCGCGACTTTGTATGAATCGGCCCAAGCCCCCGGAGCGGCAAATCGCTTTCGCTACTTACCCAACCAGGCGCCCGATGACTTGGATGATTTTAATGCCTGGTTAGAGACGGTGGTAGCTGGAACGGATCCACTTTTTTTTGCCGTGATCGACAAAGCGACCGGTCGTGCAGAGGGGCGCCAAGCATTTCTGCGCATCGACCCGGCCAATGGCGTGATTGAAATCGGTCATATCCTGTGGGGACCAGCGATTGCTCGCAGCCGCGTGGCAACCGAGGCCCTGTTCCTCTTTGCAGACTATGCCTTCTCTCTCGGCTACCGCCGATTCGAGTGGAAGTGCGATAGTCGAAACGATCCATCCAGACGCGCTGCGGAACGTTTCGGCTTTTGTTTCGAGGGCATCTTTCGCCAGCATATGATCATCAAAGGTCAGAATCGCGATACCGCCTGGTTTGCAATGACCGACGGCGATTGGGCGCGCCTCAAGCCCGGCTACGAGCGATGGTTGGGGCCGGAGAACTTCGATGAAGCGGAGCACCAACGCAGCAAGCTGACTTTCTGATGGCCTCTCCTTTAGCCCAATAGGTGCCCCTATGTTGATAAAATTGCCGGCGTCCAGGCAAAGTCCGGAGGGGTCGGTGGACATGAGGTTATGCGATCTCGGTATTGATGCCCGCTATTAAGATGACGATCTGCCGGCTATAACTGGGTTCACGATACATCTTGAACTCGGAGAGTGCGGGAAGATGCGCTCGCGATTGCTAATGGCAGCTTCCGTCTCATCGGTCGTACTTTGCAATACGGCCTGTGTATCGAGGCCTCAGACCGCGCATTCGCTCAACCAGCCGGCACAATCGCAGCCGTTTGATCTGCATGATTTTACGGGTATCTGGATGCAGACTCCGGAAAGACCCTTCAAAACATATCCACTCACCCCGGAATACGAGGCGATTCTCAAACAACGCCGGGACGATGAGGCCGCGCCTCCGCTCATCACAGCTACGCAATGTTCGATGCGAACAATCTCATCACTAAAGATGCTACGGTGAAGGAATTTCAGTGGACCAATCCGCACAGTTGGCTGCAGGTGATGATGTTGGACGACAATGGTGTCGCCGAGGAATGGAGCTCAAGCGTCCGGTGCGAGCGTGACTTCTCCAACTAGTCATTGAAGGGTCACTTACTCCCGCCCCCCCCACAATGCCAATTGCCGTTTTGAGCTGGTCAAGTTTGTCCAGTGGCGCGAGCGCGCGCGAGACAGCCTTGCCTGCAGCAGCGTGTGCGCGAACCGGTAAGATGCAACCATGCGTAAAGCCATTGTGATTGTAGGCGGCGGTTTCAGCGGAACCGTGCTCGCCGCCAACTTGCTGCGCCGCCCGCCCGCGAATCCCACGGACATTGTGTTGATCGAACGCGGCACGGCGATCGGTCGTGGACCAGCTTACGCAGCGCGTGACTTCCCGTACCTCCTCAATGTGCCTGCCGGTAGACTATCCGCGGCGTCGGAGGATCCGCTGCAGTTTCTGCGCTTCGCCCGGCAATCCCTGCCCGACGCCGATGTAGAGGACTTCCTGCCGCGCACGTTGTACGGCGACTACTTGCAGGATTCGCTGCTTCAGGCGGAACGATCGGCGCCACCACACGTGCGACTGACCCGAGAGTTTGGCGACGTGCAAAGCGTCGTACGGCGGGGCGGCGAGAAGCCGCTGGGCGCCGTGATTGCGGATCGCGAGGAGATACCGGCCGATCGCATCATATTGGCGCTGGGCAATCCACCGCCGGCGCTGATGCCCTGGGCCCAGGAAGTACGAAATCATCGCGCCTATGTGCATGATCCCTGGACGATACCGATGACCCTGGGGGCCGAGCATTCTGTGCTGATCGTCGGCAATGGCTTGACGATGGTGGATGTCGCAATTGCGCTCTCTCGGGATCCGGACAGAACGCCGCACCTGGCCACGATTTCGCGGCACGGCCTAATACCGGAGATGCAGACAACTTTTCGCCCGTTGGCAATCCAGGGGGGCGGCCAGGCTCTTTTGGATTGCGCCACGTCCATCCGCCAAGTCTTGTCGGCAAGCCGTCAATTGGCGCGCGAGGTCGTGCATTTGGGCGGTGATTGGCGCGAGGTCGTGACATTCATACGCACGCTGGCCCCGGACATTTGGCGCCGACTACCGGAACTCGAGCGACGGCGCTTCTTGCGACATTTGCAGTGCTACTGGGACATCCATCGGCATCGGCTACCGCCCGCACTGAGCAGGCACATCGAGCACCTGCGGCGCAGCGGCAAACTGCAGATCAATGCCGGGCGAATCGGGCGAGTGGTTCCTCTTCGGGAGCGATTGCGCGTCCTTTGGCGTCGACGCGGCACCGAAGACCCGACTGAGTTGGTGGTCGATGCGGTCATCAACGCCACCGGTCCGGACTATTCGATCAAGCGCTCGATCGATCCCCTGATTGTGTCGTTGCGCGACGGGGGATTCATCGCGCCCGACGCACTGAATCTCGGCCTGCGAACGACGACTTACGGGGCCTGCGTCGCCGCCGACGGGCGTGTCAGCGAGCATCTCTACTACCTTGGCCCCTTGCTGCGCGCCGAGCACTGGGAGGCGACCGCCGCCGCGGAGCTGCGAAATCACGCCGAGCATTTGGCACAGCAGCTGGTCGTGAGCTTCGCAGGCACGTGAAGGGGGAGGCAAATGCAGGTACCAATCCCGCACGGAGCCGGCAAGCCGCGCCTTAAATCTTCGAGAGCACCTTGCGGACCGACTCGCGCGCGAGCGCGTTCTCGGGTGGCAGGCCGATCGATATCCTCGCCCAGCGATCGTACGGGTGGAATATCCGCCCTATCACGACACCTTGGTCAAGGAGTGCAGCCGAGAACTCGGCACGCGGTATTCTGGTCTCAAAAAATACAAAGTTGCCGCGCGACGGCGTGAATCTGAGCTTGAGCTCACGAAACAGCGCGAACCATAGCTCGCGCTCCTCGGCAACCTTGCGCGTGACCACGGCGACGTAGTTCGGGTCCTGCAGGCTCGCGGAGGCGGCCGCGACTGCAAGGCGGTTGAACAAGTGCGGGTTATCGAGGCCCTGCGCAATCAGCACCTTTGCGATCCTCGCGGGCACCAGGCCATAGCCGATGTCCAGGCCACCGAGACCAAAGACCTTCGCGAACGTGCGGAACACGATCACGTTGTCGCCGTTGCGCACCAGGTCCACAAGCGTGCGCCCCGCGAAATTGTCGGCGAATTCCAGGTACGCCTCGTCGACGATGAGTAGCGACTGGCGCTGAATCCGGCGCGCGAACGTCCTCAGTTCCTGGGCATCAGTAACGATCCCGGTCGGATTGTGTGCGGGTTCACCAGGAAAACCGCCCGCGTTTTCTCGTTGACCTTCGCCGTAATTGCCGGCAAGTCGTTCTCCAGATTCGCATTCAGCGGCACGCTGACCGCGCGGCCACCGACTGCCACCGCGGTGTCGATCAGCGCCGTATAGCCAGGATCGGAGTAGATGAATTCACCGCCGGGTCCGCCCGCTTGGCTCAAGTGCGTACCCAGCGGTTCGAGGATCTCCCCGAGGATGACCTGCTCCTTGGGCACTTTCTCGCGGGCTGCGATCAAGGCAATCAGCGCGTCGTACTCCGAGCCCGTGTAGCGGCAGAGGTTCGCGAACTCGCGCCGCAGCGCATCGACCACGCCGGGAGCTGGCCCATACGGGTTCTCGTTTAGCGACAGGCGCACGGGTCGCGAGACCGGCGACGTCTCCGCGGCAACAAAGCGCGCTGCGCCCAATCCGCCGATCGCGAGACCTACCGCGTGCTACGGTGCCAAGCATCGTGTGTATAATACACACGATGCGGAGTCGCGAGCTGATCAAGCTCTTGCAGGCGGATGGCTGGCGCCTTCAGCGAACTCGCGGCAGCCGCCACCAGTTCGTGCATTCCGACGAAGCTGGGCACCGTTACGGTTCCGCAGGTTCCCAATTTATGCGATATCCCATTGCAATTGAGACGGGCGATGCCAAACACGCGTACGGCGTCGTAGTGCCTGATTTGCCAGGCTGCTTTTCGGCAGGCGATACCTTGGATCAGGCGTTGACCAACGCGCGGGAGGCCATCCTGCTTCATCTGGAAGGTCTACTCGATGACGGCCTAGCCTTTCCAAAGCCGTCCACTATCGAACAGTTGCGCAGCAAGCGCAGCTATCGCGGCTGGACCTGGGCGATCGTCGACGTCGACGTCAGCGAGCTTGGAGATAAGGCGGCTCGAGTCAACATTACGTTGCCGCAGCGGATTCTCCGCGCAGTGGATGCTTACGCTCGTAAGCAGGGTGAGACGAGGTCGGGATTTCTTGCGCGAGCGGCGTTGGATGCGATGCGCAAACCCGCATGAGCGAGAACCGAATCGTGGGTCGCTGATCGGCCAACAGCAGTACTTCAACCGATTAAAATGCTTGCCACGGCCGTTCGCGCGCTACGGTAAGCTAACTCCGACGGTTAACGAGCTCAGCCGTAACACAAGGTGTGCACGAATATCATTGAGTATATTCGTCACGTTTCATCACAACGTTTCTGTCGCCTATAAGATCCCGTTTGGGCGTTGAGCGAGAGGTCAAAATATGATTCGCGGGAGCTGTCTTTGTGGTGGTGTGAGATTCGAGATCACTCGGGCCGTCGGCCCGTTTGAGCTATGTCATTGCACTCGGTGCCGAAAAGCGAATGGCTCCGCCTTTGTCGCCGGATTGGGAGTGAAACGCGCTGATTTTCGACTCGTGCAGGGTGGCGAATTAATCGAGACATTTGAAGCTCCAGTGCGCGAATCTCCACCGCCATACCGCACTCACTTCTGCCGTCGCTGTGGATCTCCAGTACCAGATCCAATTGGCGACACGCCGTGGTTGGAGATCCCTCCCGGTCTTCTCGATGACGATCCGCAAATTCGTCCGGACAAGCACATTTTTGTAGACGTCAAGTCACTCTGGTTCGGTATAACGGACAACCTTCCTCAGCTAAGCGGAGCCGCATTGAAGCGTCTTCGAAAGGAGCAGGTTCGGCGATGAGGTGCGGACGGTGAGCGGTCGAGCGGTCCGGCATTCGAGCGATTGCGGAGTCCGACGGTGACCACGAACGGGTCGATACCTGCAGACAGACAATAGAATTTTCGTAATCCAAGCATATGAAGAAAGTAACTGACGTTGCCGGTACTGTCGCGAACCTCGCGTATTCGCCGACCCTTTTGGCGTATGCATGGATAACAGTTCACTACATAAAATCTGGATTTTGCCTTTATCTGTTCGCCATGGTGGTGGCATACAAGACCGGAGCTTTTGAGGATTTAGAGCGCTGGCCTCTTATCTCGAAGATCGTGTTGTATCTTGGAGTCCCATTTATTGTTCTTGGGTTGTATTTTCCTACACTGCCAACCAGCTATTCGATGCTAACCCCGTTTTTTGTACAGATGCTTCTAAGCATTGTCGCCGGCTTATCGCTTCGCAGGCTCAATACGAAGTGATTGGCAGAGCAATTCAAACAATTGCCCCTTCCCATAGCAGACGGTCACCGGAGTCGGCTCAGAGTCCGACTCCAGCCACCACACGGTATTCAGATTCCCTTAGTCAAATTGGGTGGACACTAGTCGTCGCCACGGATTTGCCCGCCGCCCAACTCGCACGCGGGACAAAAACGTAGCAAAAAACGCAACGTTTGCGCTACGGTCGCTACATTGAGGTTCGGTAAGTTCTTGGGTCTGGTGCGCAAAGAGGATTCGAACCCCTGACCCACGCATTACGAATTCGTAGGTCGTCACCGCCGCTCATACCAATCAATGTCTTGCGATCGTAGTGCGCGGTTTGTGTCGGGGAAAAGCGGAGAAGATCTGCTTGTGCTGGCACAAAAGTGGCCACAGTAAATATCGCTCAATCGCTCGGTTTCTGCGAGTGAACTTCGATGGCGTGCTCGCCTTTTCGCTCGGGCAGCACCGTGCACGGATTCTGCCGTCGAGTTCGCCGCTCAAGGGTGAGGTCGACCCCTCGTGCATTTCAACTTAGCTCAAAGTCGCGAGAGGGGTGTTTATTACAAAACCGCGAACTTATAGCTCAAACGCAAACCAATGGTTCGGGGACGAATCACCGTCGTGGCTTTGTACCACTGCGCGTAGTTCGTATACAGTTCGGCTCGCGTGTCGGTTAGGTTCTCTCCGTAGACTTGCACGTGCCAAGCGTCCTTTCCGACACCGAGCGCGCCATCGTAAGTGGTGAAAGGGGGCAGGTCATAAGCAACAGAGTTGCCCTGCAGGTCAAGCGAAAGCCGATCGGTCGAAGCGAGGGAGTGTGACTGATGCACCGCGCCGATCTGAGCGAACGCGTCATAACCGTTAAAGGCGAACTCATAACGCGCGCGGATGTTGCCCTGAAAGGGGGGCGCCCCGGCGAGCGGGCTACCGAGTGACCCGCCGGGATTCGAGAGCTTCTGTCCGGTCGAGGTCTGCAGCGCGCTAAAATCAATCGATGTTCCGTCCG
>Ga0209890_10000414_pt1 | contig 19796 bp, 15 predicted proteins | sample OrgsoiDNA2013049_FD_185799 | JGI IMG/M metagenome (GOLD analysis project Ga0209890, IMG submission 185799) | Permafrost soil microbial communities from the Arctic, to analyse light accelerated degradation of dissolved organic matter (DOM) -... | ecosystem: Environmental > Terrestrial > Soil >...
ATGTAGCCAGTCACGTGGATGAATAGCAGCAAGGCTTCGATGCCGCGATTTCGTGCGCCGGTCTTCGCCACCGCGCGGATGCTGGCGACCTGAAGGTTCAACGATTCAAGGGCGAGCAGCGGGAAGAAGAAGAATGACTGGTACCGCGCCAAGTACCGGCCGACCCGACCACGTTTCACCATGTCCTCGTGGCTGAAAACGAAGGCGCCGGTGCCGACATCGGGGTCGAGCTCTGACTGGTTCGGATTGCGGTGATGGCGGTTGTGCTTGTCGACCCACCAGTCGTAGCTCAGCCCGATCATCAAGTTGCCGTGCAGGTAGCCCGCGAGTTCGTTCGCGCGTCGGCTACGGAACATCTGCCGGTGGCCGGCTTCGTGCCCGGTGAAGGCAAGCTGCGTCGACACGATCGCGCAGTACACCGCAAGCACGAGCACCCACCAGGTGTGGCTGGCCAGGTAGAAGCCGACGCCCGCGCCAGCAAGCAGCACGACGTTCACTGCGATGCGCGCCCAGTAGTAGCCCTTGCGGCGCTCGAGCAGCCCGGCATCCTTGATCATGTGTGACAGCTGCGAGTACTCGCTCGGACGTCGCTCGGTGCTGGTCGGCGCGGTCTCGCGCTGCGTGGTAGCCGATGGCGTCTTGACCACAACGGCCCCGTCGGCGAACGCCAGCCCCTCGTCGTCCATCAAGGTCGTCGACTGCCCAGGCAGTGCGGCAGCGGCGGTTGACACGTCGGCAGGCGAAGCGGTCACGGTATTTCCGTTTCAGGCGCGCGGGCACCAGGTCGGTCGCCACGAGGGTCTGGATGGCGGAGGGAATCGAAGCTGCAAGCTTGGTGCGTAGTGTGCCACGCTGCGCGCTCAGGAGCGGACGATTGCGCGGCTTGAAAATCACCTTACCTGGGTAGGTTCGGCACGAGAAGTTGGCAGCTGGAGCGTCCTGACTGCTCGTCAAGGTGAGCTCGCACACATGGCAGCTGAGCTGCCACGTAGAGCCGAAGAAAGGTTTTTCGAATGCGCGTTCGACGGTTGCTGAGCTGGCGCCGCGATCTGGTCGTTGCGATTGCCGTCCCGGTCGTGCTCAAGGTGTTCTCGGTCGCCGCCGAGCAGCTGCGCGATCGGCGCGGCCCGAATGTGGCTGCCGACCGGCTTGACCAGGCCGGACGTGTACTCCGCAAGGCCAGCAGGTTCGTCGTCTGAGCGCAGCGTGCTAATGTCGACACTGGTTGCAGTTGCAGTACTCCTCGAACGTTCATGACGCCCGCGGATTCTGGCAGCGGGCGTCTTTGCGTTGGGGCCGGATTCGATTCCGGCCGGATCCGACGCGATCACGTAGCAGCCCGAACCGCTGACGTGGCGGGTTCGTAGCACTACTAACGAGGAGTACCCCAAGATGGCGCAAGGCACCGTGAAGTGGTTCAACGCGGAAAAGGGCTTCGGTTTCATTAGCCCCGATGGCGGCGACGCCGACGTGTTCGTTCACCACTCGCAGATTCAGACGAACGGCTACCGCACGCTCGACGAGAACCAGCGCGTTGAGTTCGAAGTAACGCAGGGCCCGAAGGGTCCGCAAGCGGAGTCGGTCCGTCCGGTCTAGTCCTTGGACTAAGCAGGAGCGGGTGTCTTGACCGAAAGGTCAGGGCACCCGCTCTTTTGTTTGCGGGCCGGTCAGATGTCGGGGGAGCCGTGCGGGTGGCTGAACAAAGCGATGGACGGCGATTCGCCGAACTCGTCGCGGGAGATGCCGGCTTCGACCATCTCGCGGCGCAGGCCCGGCAATGGCGGCTCAAGCCGGTAGCCCTTCGCGGTCGCGAGGTCTTGGGCCTCGGTCCACGATTCGACCGTCCATGACGTGGCGGTGTCGCCGTCGAGCGCTGCCGGCTCGCCGTCGAGATTGGCGGTCCACGAGTCGCCTCGCTGGCCGGAGCGATGGTTTTCCTGCACGCGCATGACGCTCTGGTGCTCCGACATCCACATCCCTTTCAGCTGACCAGGTAACGGTAGTCCTGCCCGCGCCGCGAAGCGAACCCGCGCTGACCTGGCAGGCTGCGGTAAAGCGAGCCGGCAACGGTCGAGCCAGAAGCAGCGAGGGAGCCGCGGGGCATGGCGAAGGGCGCTGACGACGAACTCGTCTACGGTTCAAGCCGAGGCCGGTGGGTCCTGCTCGCCACGATCTTGGCGAGCGGCGTTGCTCAACTCGATGCCACGGTGGTCAACGTCGCACTCCCGCGCATCGGCAAGAACCTGCACGTCGGTCTGACAAGTCTGCAATGGACGGTGAATGCCTACACGCTCACGCTGTCGGGCTTGCTGCTGCTAGGCGGTTCGCTCGGCGACCGGTTGGGCCGTCGGCGAATCTTCGTAGTTGGCGTGGTCTGGTTCACGGCCGCCTCCCTGGGGTGTGCACTCGCGCCGTCCGCGGGCGTGTTGATTGCGATGCGGGCCGTGCAGGGGGTCGGCGGGGCAATGCTCACCCCGGGGTCCCTCGCGATCTTGCAGGCAGTGTTCGCCCCGGACGACCGTGCGCCCGCCGTCGGGGCGTGGTCGGGCATGACCGGGTTGGCGTCGGCCGCCGGGCCCTTAGTGGGCGGCCTGCTCGTTGGTTTGGCCCCGTGGGCCTGGCGTCTCGTCTTCCTGATCAACCTGCCGCTCGCCGCACTGGTCGTGTTAGCAGCGCGGCATATCCCCGAGACCCGTGATGAGTCGGCCAAGGGCCGGCTCGACGTGCTTGGTGCCGCCCTTGCGGCGCTGGGTTTGGCGGCGGTGATCTACGGCCTGACCGAGGGATCGAGCTTCGGGTGGGACACGACAAGGGTGGCCGCGGTGGTGCTGGGCGTCGTCCTGCTCGTGATGTTCGTCGTCGTCGAGTCTCCCAAATTCGCCACCCGCGGGCGCACGCCGATGATGCCGCTGCGGTTGTTCGGGTCGAGGCAGTTCGATGCGGCCAACGCGGTCACCGTCGTGGTTTATGGCGCGCTCGGCGGCGCGTTCTTCCTCCTGCCCGTCGAGCTTCAGCAAGGTGCCGGATACAGCGCGATCGCTGCTGGTGCATCACTGCTACCCATCACGGCGATGCTGCTGTTGCTGTCGGCGCGCATGGGGAAGTTCGCGTCGCGGCATGGTCCGCGCCTCCAGATGACGGTAGGGCCGATCATCGCGGGCGGTGGTATTGCCCTGCTCGCATTGATCTCGACCCGTTCGAATTATTTCGCCGCGGTGCTGCCCGGCGTCCTGGTCTTTGCGGTTGGCATTGCGATCACGGTGGCGCCACTGACGGCAACCGTGATGGCGGCCGCACCTCCGGCCGATGTCGGGGTGGCCTCCGCAGTGAACAACGATGTTGCTCGCACCGCGGGTCTCTTCGCGGTTGCCGTTTTGCCGGCGCTGGCTGGCATCACCGCATCGGCGTACTCGTCACCCGGTGCGCTGACGCACGGCTTTCATCACGCGGTGTTCATCGCCGGCGGGGTTTGCGCACTCGGCGGTGTGCTCGCGAGCATCTTCATCCGCAACGATGTGCTCAAGCCAGCAGGCTCGGCCGCCCTTGCTGTGGAGCGCAGCTAGGCAGGGGCGGTTTCGTTGGCCGTGGGTTGCGTCCCATCGGCCGCGGGCTGCGCCCCATCGACCACGGGTTGCGACCCATCGGCCGAGGCTTGCCGCCGGTCGCGTTCTTCCTTCGCGTCGGCTTGCTGCGCCTGAATTCCTGACATGGTGCGCAACGGCAATTCGCGGACGGCGAGCAGCACGAGGAAGCCGACGAACATGACGGCAGCAGCCAGCAAGAAGATGAGGTCCATCGAATTCGAGAAGCCGACGAAGAACGGGTGCGCGAGTCGCCGGTCGGCGTGCTTGAGGAACGACGTGTCGTTGAGACTGCCGGACGGAAGTTTGTGGCCGTCGATGATGGCGAGTAACGGCTTGTTTCCCGGCGCGCTCGTGACCGCCGGATCGGCCGCGGTCGCGCGAAATGCGCTCGTCGCGCCCGCTGTGCGGTATGCCCGCGTGATGTTTCCGCCGACCGTGCTGAACAGCACAGAGAGGAAAACGGCAACGCCCAGGGTGCCGCCCATCTGACGGAAGAACGTGGCTGACGACGTGGCCACTCCGATGTCGCGGGCGGGCATCGCGTTCTGGGTGGCGAGGGTGATCGGTTGCATGATGTTGCCGATGCCGAGGCCGAAGATGCCGCCGTAGATGTCGGTCTGCCACAGCGGAGTGTCGGCGCCGATGAACGACATCAACACCAACGCGACGACGACGAGAGCCAACCCCACGACGGGAAAGATCTTGTACCGGCCGGTGCGTGAGATGAGCTGGCCGGACACGATCGCGCCGATCATCAGGCCGGCGGTCAGCGGCAGCAGCAGCAACCCCGACTCGGTGGGTGAAACGCCACGCACGATCTGGAGATACAGCGGGAGTACCGAGATGCCGCCGAAGAGGCCCATGCCGACGATGACACCGACGATCGAGGTGAGACTGAAGACTTTGTTCTGGAAGAACCGCAGCGGGATCAGCGCATCGTCGCCCATGCGGCGCTCGGCGAGGATGAACAAGACCAGCCCGGCGAGACCGAGGGCGATGCAGCCCACCGACTTCGTCGACGTCCAGCCCCAGGCGCGACCCTGCTCGGCGACGACGAGCAACGGCACCAACGAGACGAAGAGCGCGGTTGTGCCGACCCAGTCGATGCGGGCCGGCCGGTGCGTGTTCGGCAGGTTCAGGGTGTGCCACACGACGTACAGCGCGACGATACCGATCGGCACGTTGACCAGAAAGACCCAACGCCAGCCGGTGATGGTCAGGATCGAACTCGACCCGGCGAAGAATCCGCCGATCACCGGGCCGAGCACGCTCGCCGTACCGAACACCGCAAGGAAGTACCCCTGATATTTCGCCCGCTCGCGCGGCGGCACGATGTCGCCGATGATCGCGAGCGCCAATGAGAACAGACCGCCGGCGCCAAGCCCCTGGAAGGCGCGGAAGCCTGCGAGCATGTACATCGACGTCGAAAATGCGCTGGCGGCGGAGCCGATGATGAACAAGCTGATCGCGAGCAAGAAGAACGGCTTACGGCCGTAGAGGTCGGAGAGCTTGCCGTACAACGGTGTCGAAACTGTCGACGTGATCAGGTACGCGGTCGTGACCCAGGCCTGCACCGACAACCCATGCAAGTCGTCGCCGATGGTGCGGATCGCGGTGGAGACGATGTTCTGGTCGAGTGCCGCCAAGAACATGCCGAGCATGAGCCCGACGAGAATCGTCAGGATCTGCCGGTGGGTGAAGGTCCCCGCCATCGGCGTCTCGTTTGTCACCTTTGCCGACCCGTCCTCGACCGAACCCGCCACTGCCTCGCCCATCCCGCTCCTTCGTCAGCTAGCCGCCGTCCACGTTATCGAGCGAGGGCGGGCTCGGTGCGGCGCCGGGTGGGCGACCGGGCGGCTACGACCAGAGCCCGGTGATCTCGGAAAGGTCGGCCAGCTGGAACGACAACCACTTCGCGACGTCGTTGCTGCGCACGATCGCCGCGGCTGCCTCGCGTAGTTCGCGGCGCTTCGTCGGCGCCATGGTAAGGGCTTCGTAGAGAGCGTCGGCCTGCTGCTGAATATCGAACGGGTACAGGGTGACCGCGAAGGCTCCGAGCTCCTCGTGCGCGCCGGTATTTTCTGACAGCGCGAGCACGGCGTTGCGGCGCGACACTGAGACCGCCTCTTTGGCCACCAAATTCATGCCGTCGGCCAGTGAATTCACCATTACGACATCGCAGACCGAGTACGCGGCGACCGCGGTCGGGAAGTCTTCGTGCAGGCGCAGGTCGATCGGCGCATCGCCGTGTTTGGTGTGTCGCGCATTCACCCGCGCGACGACTGAACCTATGTCGGCGACGTACTGCGCGTACTCAGGCACATCGAGTCGGCTGGGTTGCAAGAACGCGAGGAATCGCACTTTGCCGACGAGTTCAGGGTGGTCGTCGAGCAGCTTCTCGAACGCCAAGAATCCGCGCACGATGTTCTTCGACGGATCGGTGCGGTCGACCCGCACGATCAGCTTCGCGTCGTCGGCGACAAGCCATTGCTCAAGGTCATCGAGCCGATTGCGTACAGCTTTGCTCGATGCGGTCTTGATCAGCGCGTCGACATCGATCGAAATCGGATACGTACGTGCGGTCACTGTGCGCGGGCCGACCTCGACCGTCATCTTGTCGAGATTGATCGGCAGGCCGAGCAACTCCTGCGCGCAGAGCAAGAAGTTGCGGGCGAATCGCTCAGTGTGGAACGCGACCACGTCGTTTCCCAGCAGTCCGTAGAGCAACTGTTCGCGCATCTCGGGTGGAAGCACCCGCCAAGCGTCGGGGCCGGGCCACGGGATGTGGACGAAGTGCGACAGCACGACGTCGGGGCAACGCTTCCGCACGAGATCGGCAACCAAATAGAAGTGATAGTCGTGCAACATCACCAGCGCGCGACCACCGCGCTGCTCGACTTCGCGCACGACCGCGTCGGCAAAGACGTGGTTGACCGTGACGTAGCCGTGGTCGAAAGCGTCGCGTTCGCGCTGCCCGATGTTGGGCGAGTAGGTGAGGTCGTACAGCCCATGTTGAACGAACCACAGCATCGGATTTGCAATCACGCCGTAGAAGTCGTCGTGTGCGGCTTGGTCGACCTCGACCAGCCGGATCTCGAGCGCGTCGCTGTCGTTGGCGTCGGTGAACCGCGGCTCACCGGTCATGTCGATGTGAAAGGTGGAGTCCTTGAACTCGCGCGCGACCACGACATCTTCATCGGTGGTCGCTGCACACACCCACACCGCGTCGTTGAGCTGCCCTGCCAGCCCGACCAATGCGGTGACCAGACCACCCGCGCCCCGCCGCGCTCGCCGCACTCCACTGTCGTCGCGAAACGTGATCGGTGCGCGATGGGAGAGCACGATCACGGGGACGTTGAATTCGCGCGGGTCGACGGCACGGCGCTGCCGAGAGTGCATGCCGGTCGTCAGGTCGGACGTCGGGGACTCGTCGCTGGCGATCTTGATGCTCCTTCGGTCGCGGGCGGACGGGCGGGTCGAGCAAGTGCGCCATCTGAACGTACAGACGAAGTCGTACCCGGTGGGCGTGTCGGGGAATCCTGCCAGCGGGAAACCGCCGAATGTATCTGCGGGATACCGCTGAATGTAGGTACTCGGGCCGATGGTCCCGTCTACGCGTGACCTCAAGCACTCCGTGTGCGCGCACCGAAGCTGTTCCCTAGTTGCATGACCAGTTCCGAAGCACTCGCGCGCATGCTCGCCGACCAGCCCTTCCTGTCGGCGATACCGATTTCTTCGCTGCGCCGTCTCGCTGGGCACGTGCAGACGCAGGACTTTCCGGCTGGCCACGTGCTCTTCCGCGAGGGCGCCACCGCGGACCGCTTCTTCCTTGTGCGACAAGGGCTGGTCCGGCTCGATATCGACGTCCCGGGCCGTGGCTCCGTCCCGATCGAGACCTTGTCAGCGGACGCCGCGCTCGGGTGCTCATGGCTCTTCGCGCCCTTCGAGTGGAAGCTGTCCGCGACCACCTTGGAGCGAACGAAGGTGCTCGCGTTCGATGCGGCCATCCTGCGCACGCTCATGGCGGCCGACCCGGTGCTTGGCTACGAACTCATGCGCAGGTTCGCTTGGGTGATGTACGACCGGCTGCAGGTCACCCGGTTGCGTCTGTCCCAGGAAACCGCCGATGTGCCGACAGCGGGGGTAGCCGGGCCGTGGGCCGGCCGGCGGACGACGGCACCCACCTGGAGATGAGTCCGCAGAGGTCCCGTCAGGACAGGCCGATCGCGGGCCGGTGACGGGACCTTCGTCTGTAGGTCGATGTGGGCGCGGTAGGCGAGCCTGGGGTTGCAAGGTTCGACGGAAGGAAGGCCGGATACTCCGGCACATCTAGAGGAGGTCGTCATGCGCCGCAGGACATTTGATGCACTACTGACCACAGGAGGCCTCGTCCTCGCGGCCGTCCTTGTTGTTGCCGGTGTGCTCGGGCTTTGGGCTCACAACTTTGTGGATCACCAGGTCAAGAGCCAGCTTTCGCAGCAGCAGATCTTCTTCCCGGCTGCGGGTTCAGCCGCGATCGCCGACCCGGCGATAAAGCCGTATCTGACCAAGTACGCGGGTCAGCAGATGACCAATGGCGCGCAGGCTGAGACTTACGCCGACCATTTCATCGCGGTCCACTTGAAGAGCATTGGTGGCGGGCAGACCTACGCGCAGTTGTCGACCAAGGCTCAGGCTGATCCGAAGAACACCGAGTTGGCTGGTCAGGTCGCGACGATGTTCAAGGGTGAGACCCTTCGTGGTCTGCTGCTCAACGGTTACGCGTTTTGGAAGATGGGCCAAATCGCCGCCGTCGCCGCACTCGCCTCATTCATCGGAGCAGCGGTGCTGCTTCTGCTGGCAGGCTTAGGATTCTGGCACCTGCGCCGCACCGATCCGTCGGTCGAGGTGCTCCCAAGGCTCGGTGCGCGAACTCCGGCTCCCGTCGAACCGTAACGGCGACCGCACCGACGATGAGGGGTTCCTGCGCAGGCAGGAGCCCCTCATCTGGTGCGAAGAACACAAGGCAGAGAAAGGAACAGGACTGATGTCCGAGACCCTTTACGTCACGGCCTTACAGGCCCGCTCGGGCAAGGCGGTCGTTGCGCTAGGCATCATGGACATGCTGACCCGCCAGCTCGACCGGGTGGCGATCTTTCGACCGGTTGTCGCTTCCGCTGATCACCCTGACTCGCTGATCGAACTGCTGTGCGCACGGTATTCCCTCGACCTTGACTACGAGGACACCTACGCATTCAGCTACACCGAGGCCGCGCACATTGAAGACAGCGTTGGTCGGTCGGGGCTCATCGCGCAGGTGGCCGATCGCGTTGCGCGTTTGCACGAGCGGTTTCCGTTCGTGCTGTGCCTTGGCACCGACTACACCGGTCCGTCAGCGGCAACCGAGCTCGAACTCAACGCCGAACTCGCGGTAAATCTCGGTGCACCCGTCGTCAATGTGGTGTCGGGCTACGGCAAGGATCGCAACTCACTGCTGGTGGCGAACGACCGCGCAACCGGACTGCTCGATGCTCACGGCTGCGCTCTCGTTGCGACGGTGCTCAACCGCGTCGACCCCAGGGTTGTCGAGCAGTTGCGAGCCGACGAGGCGGTTTTCGCCGCGCGAGCGCCGGTGTACATCGTTCCTGACCTGCCCGTCCTGTCGGCACTGACAGTCGACGAGATCGCGACAGCGCTCGGTGCGGCCGTTATCGCCGGCTCGGGCGCACCGATGCACCGCGAGGTCGAAGCGTTTCTCGCGGGTTCTGGTTACCTCCAGACGATGTTGCCCCGCCTCGTCGACGGGACCTTGCTGATGGCCTCGGGTGATCGGGCCGATCTCGCGGTTGCGCTGGCTGCGGCCACGTTGAGTCCCGCGTTGCCCACGCCGTCCGGCATTGTGCTCACCTGCGGCATCACCCTCGATGCGGCCGTGCTCGCGTTGCTCGAGCCGTCCGGTCTACCCGTTATGGCCGTCGAGGCCGACACCTATGCGGCGTTGCACAAGCTCGAGGGGTTGCGTGGGGAGATCCGGCCAGGAAGCCAGCGCAAGATTGCCACCGCACTCGGCCAGTTCGCGAAGTCGGTCAACGTCGAGGAGCTCGCGGCCCGCATCAAGCTCGCTCACACCGATGTCGTCACGCCGTTGATGTTCTCGGCCCGATTGCTCGACCGAGCCCGGCAGGGTCGGCGCACGATCGTGTTACCGGAGTCCGACGACGAGCGCGTGCTGCGCGCGGCCGAAGAACTTGTGCATCGCGATGTGGCCGCGCTGGTTCTGCTTGGTGACCCCGACGCCGTGGCGGCGCGCGTCGCCCGACTCGGCCTGCGCATCGGTGACATCCCGGTGATCGATCCGGTGACCTCACCGTTGCGCGCTGAGTTCGCGGCGGCGTACGCGACGATGCGCGCGCACAAGGGCGTCACGACCGACGCAGCGTGGGAGCTGATGGCCGACGGGACATATTTCGGCACGATGCTCGTCCACACCGGCCGAGTCGATGGCATGGTGTCAGGGGCCACCCACACGACAGCCGACACGATCAAGCCGGCGCTGGAGATCATCAAGACAGCCCCAGGCGCCGCACTCGTGTCGAGCGCATTCTTCATGTGCTTACCCAAGCGCGTCTTGGTGTTTGCCGATTGCGCAGTCAACCTCGACCCCACCGCCGCCCAGCTCGCGGACATCACGCTGCGCAGCGCCGAGACCGCGGCTGCTTTTGGCATCGAGCCACAGGTAGCGCTCGTGTCGTATTCGACCGGTGCGTCGGCCGGCGGCGCGAGCGTCGAGAAGGTCGCGGCAGCGGTGGGTATCGTCGCCGAACTGTGCCCTGATCTGGCCCTGGTCGGTCCGATTCAGTACGACGCGGCGGTCGATCCCGTGGTTGCCGCAGCGAAGCTGCCCGGCAGCCCAGTCGCCGGGCACGCCAACGTGCTCGTCTTTCCCGACCTCAATACCGGAAACACGACGTACAAGGCGGTGCAGCGCTCGGGCGATGCGATTGCGATCGGGCCGGTGCTCCAGGGCCTGCGCCGACCGGTGAACGATCTCTCCCGAGGGTGCTCGACGGCCGACATCGTGAACATGGTGGCGATCACGGCAATCCAGGCTGCCGCCCTCGCATAGCAGCCCTGTACAGAGTTGGCAGCACTGTGCACAACCCGTCGTCGTCCACAGATGTGGTTCTGGTTCGTTCTGCGGGTACCTGATCGGCTTCGCTTGCAGGCATGACAACAGACGTTGCGGAGCCGCCGCTCAAACTCAGAAGTCCGCTCGACATCATCGACGCGATCCCGTATCTGCTTGGCTTCGAGCCGGCTGCTTCGATAGTGGTGCTATCGCTGCGGGGCAAGCGCAGTCGTCTCGGCCTGACGGCGCGCGCCGACTTGCCGGCGGCCGACTTCGCTGACGACTCGGCGCGCGAATACGCCGGATATCTCAAGCGCGACAGGGCATCGCGGGCGCTTGTCGTGTTCTATCCGCCTACCGGGGGCTTGGCGCATCCAAGCGTGCAGCCGCTCGTCGATGCGTTGACGCGGCACCTCACCCGCCTGCGCATCGAGATCAAAGAGATGCTGTGCGTCAGCGACGGCCGCTGGTGGTCGTTACTCTGCGCGAACGAGCTATGTTGCCCGAGCGCGGGTACACCGATTTCTTCAGACCGGACGTCGGTGTGTGTCGCTGAGTTGACGATGCGCGGCGCCGTTGCACTTGAGTCTCGCGAAGCCCTCGAGCGCACGCTCGATCCGGTTGGTGGATTCGTGAAACTCGCGATGTCGCGCGCATTGCCGAAGGCTCGTACGGATGCAGTGCTCGACTTCGTCAAACGCGGTCAGGTCGCACAGATCGAGCTGTTGGAGGTGTATCGAGCGGCGGTCGATGCCCGGCGCGCTCCTGAAGGTGTGGTGGCTGCTCCGCTCGAGGTCGACCAAGCGGCGCGCATGATCGCCGCTCTCGACGACAAGACCGTGCGCGACGAAATACTTTGCTGGTTCGGTGGCGACGAGGGCGAAGCGCTGCTCGCGTTGCTGATCGAGCTCGGGCGGCATGCGGTACCGCCCCACCACGTGGCGCCCCTTACGACGTTGGCGTGGGTCTCCTACCTTCGCGGTGACGGCGGTTTCGCCGGCATCGCGCTCGATCGCGCCCTGGCCGCCGACTCCAGTTACTACCTGGCGCAGATCCTCGATCAGGTGCTGCGCAAGCCGCTTGACCCCGAGGTGTTCCGCAACTCGCTCGCCCACTCGAAACGTCTGCTCACGTCGCGGTCGCGCTAGTGGTCGTGGAACCGTGCGATGTCGGCCGCCGTCTCACCAGCCACTCGGGCTAAGGAGATGGTCTCGCGTGCTACGAGCTCAACGGGTAGCGCTGCTCAGCGCCTTGTGTTGCGCCGCGGTCGGTGGCTGCGCCTCGACGTCCCGATCGACTGCATCGAGCCTCAGCGGGGTCTCGAACCTCAGCGGCGTCTCCAGCCCCAGCGTGGCGAGCAGCCACAGAGCAGCGGTGTCGGCGTTGCCGTGTGGCGACGACCGCGAGAGCGGGCGGATGGTGGCGGTGTATCGCGCCATGTTGGCCGACCCTGACCATCCAGACGCCGAAGGGGCGACGTACCTCTACGTCTCGACGACTCTCACGAACGGCGACGCCTTCGGCACGTCAGCTGGCCTCATGAGCGATGCGGTCAAGCAATGCTTGAGCGCCGGCGTGGCCGGGTGGCCGCCGATCAGCCTGGTTTCTGGCCGCGACGATCTGTCGATCCCGACCGCTCCGATCGGCGACGGCGCGATCCCCAGCTTCATTGGCCACGTCGTCTTCGTCACCTTCGGTGATGTCGTTGTCGCCGGCTCGAAGGCGATCTCGTCGGTCACGGTCGACAGGGGCGGCGGTGACGTGGCCGGGGGCGAATATGTGCTGAAGGTCGGCGACAGTGGCGCGACGATCATCAGCTCAAACGTTCGATGGGTGTCCTGACCGGAGCCTCAGCTCGCGGCGACGCCGTTGATCTGCACGATCAGCCCAGCCTCTGCAACCAGCAACGCGCCACTCTTGTCGAACGCTAGCCCGGCGGCGTCCGCGAATCTTGTTTGGGCTGCGGGCGAGCCGGTGAGCGTCGGTTCGGTTGCGCCCGGCTGATCGCCGGCGACGAACGTCACCGTGTGGTCGACGTTGATGCGCATGATCACCCCAGCTCGCGAATCGCCGACGTAGATTCGGCCCTGCGAATCGACGGCCAGTGAACTGATACCGCTCAGCTCCACGTCGACCGCCTTCGTTCCGTCGGGGGGAAACGTCGCGGCGCCGTTCGCCATCGTCAGCGAACCGGCTCCCGCGATCGTGCGCAACGTGCCATCGACCGCGACCATCCGCAGCGCGCCTTGGGCTTGCCCGATCAGCAAGTTGCCGCTGCGATCAACGACCATCGCGGTCATGTGCGCGATCGGCGCCGACGTGGCCGGGCCGCCGTCACCCTTCGGCGGCAGCAAGTCGGCGAACTGCCCGGTGCCGGCGACGAGGCTCATCGATCCGTCGACCGCCCGCCGCAACACGGTGTAGCCAATGCTGTTCGCGATGTAGAGGTTGCCGACGCCGTCAAACGCAAGCGGCGATTCGTCGCCCGGCGTGACACCCGGACCCAGCTGGGCCAAGGTCGCAATGGACGTCGATTTGCCATCGCCGGTGACTTCGATCAGGCCATCAGGGGTGAGCAACACAGTCTTGCCGGTACGACTGACGGCGAGCCCGCCGATGCGACCGCCCTTGCTACCTCTGGCGTAGGCGACGGTGACCTTGCCGTCTGTGATGCGCAGCAGGCGATTGAGATTCGCGTCAATGACGAAGATCGAACCGTCCGCGCCCGTTGCGACTGCCGACGATCGTCCGAGGCTAGCGGCGGCGACTGCACCTGGCACGCCTTTGCTGCTGGCGTCGTTGGGCTTGCCGGCAATCAATGTCGCCAAGGTGGTGAGGCCGCGAGGGCCAGTGGCCGATGGAGTCACCGAAGCAGGCGGCGAACTCGACGACACGACCGGCGCAATCGATGCGGCGACTGGTGCCGGCGTAGATGCGACGACGGGGGCGGCACTCGTCGTTGGTGCCGGGCTTGGCGAAATCGCGGCGCTCGGTGTGGTGCTGGTCGCTGCCAAGGGTGGGGTCGACTTGTGCGAACGCTGCACTACGGCAATGACGACAACAGCCGCGGCGGCAACGACAACGACGCTCGTCGCCGCGATAAGTGACTTCGAGAATCGGTGTGGTTTCGCAACTTCTGCGGGTGCACGGTGCGTAGGCAACGTCGCTGGCTCCTCGGTAGGCATCTTAGTCGGCGGTGATACCGCAAACCGGGTGACGTCGGCCGCTGGCGGTTTCATTGGGAGCAGCTTGGGTAGGTGGTGAGCCACGGCTGCTTAGCAGCCACTCAAGTTGCAGCCATACGTAAGGGGTTTCGATGAGGACCGGTTTCTCAGTGTTCTTGATCGCCGTCGGTGCAGTATTGACGTTCGCGCTGCACAAGACTGTGAGCGGGCTCGATATTCGCACGGTGGGCGTCATCTTGATGATCGCTGGTGCTCTTGGTCTGGCCATTACGGCTGCTGTGTATGGGCCTCGCCGCAGGAGCACGGTCGTTCACGAACGGACCATTTCTGGTCGCCCGACTATGACCCAGCCGAACGTGGTCGAGCCCACTGTCGAGGAGCGCTTGACGGCCGAACGCGTCGAGCGGCACGAGGTCTACTAAGCACGAGGTCTACAACTTTGCACGAGGCCAACAGAAGGAGCACGCGAGAGATGCTGAGCTACCGCACACCGTTCGTGAGCATTGCCGTCGAAGACCTCGCCGCTGCTAAGACTTTCTACGAGCAGGTCTTGGGGTTGAACGTGACCGAGGAAAATAGCCTGCTTAGCCTGCATCTCGGCCACGGGCTCGACGTGATGGTTTACCCCAAGCCCGATTTCACGCCTGCGACATACACGGTGCTCAACTTCAAGGTCGACGATCTCGAAGCTTCGATCGACGGGCTTGTCGAAGCGGGCGTCAAGTTCGAGCGCTACGAAGGCCTGTCCGCCGACGATCGCGGCATTCATCGCGGCGACGGCGGGCCGGACATCGCCTGGTTCACCGATCCGGCCGGCAACATCTTGTCGGTGCTACAAGAGGCCTAGCCCGCCACTCGGCTACGTGCCCTTCATCGAAGGGTTCGGCTCAGTTGGCGATGCCATGGCTGTCGCCCGCCGCAGCACGCTTATCAGTTCGTCGTTTGGCCCGACGATGTACGCGAGATCGCCGGCCTCGAAGCAGGTGCCGCGCCGCGGCGGGTGTTCGAGCATGCCCGTTTCGGCGCGTTGCAAGGCGATCACCCTAGTGCTGGTGGAGAGGTCTTCCATGGCAACTCCCACCAGCGATCCCTCGGCCGAAACTCGCAGACAGCCGATCGTGAATGCCTGCCGGCCAACAGAAAATGCCCCGAGGACGTCGAGGCCGAGGGCCGCCGCGACGAACCATGGTGCGGTGATTTCCTCGATCGACTGGATGTTCTGAAAGCCGAATCGCGCGGAAATCGTGCCTGAAAGCGACCGGTCGAACACACGCATCACAACCGGCAGCGCAGAGCCGGTAACCCATTGCTCGTCGAGCATGTCGCGAATCGCGATCCCGGTCTCGATGTTCACCATGTCGTTGCTGGTGAGGATCGCGATCGCGGCCGCGTTACGGAGCCGGGCAATCTCAAGTGTCGCCGGCGAGGTCGCGTCACCGAAGATCACCGGCAGATTGAGCTCGGCAGCGGCCGCCAGGAAGCGGTTGCGATCGTCGCGTTCGATCACCACCACCTGCTTGCCGGCGGCGAGCAGTCGCGATGCGACATGGAGCCCGAACGCGCCGAGACCGACGACGATCACGTGATCCGACATCGTGCCCGCCCGACGCCGTCCGATTGATTGGTTGAGGCGTCGGCTGATGAGGAAGTCGGCGACGTACGCCATCAGCACGGCGATCGTTCCGACACCCGACAGCATGAGCAAGATCGCCCACACCCGCAACCACAGATCCTGATGCACGAAGCTGAAATCGCCATACCCGACGGTGGACACCGTTTCGATGGTGAAGTACAGCGCGTCGAGCGGACCCATGCCGGGCTTCTTGTACTGCCACCACAGCAACGTCGTCGAGACGATCACCAGGGTGACCAAAACGCACAATGCGCGAAATAGTCCGCGGTCGAATTCGCCTATCACCGCTCGGGCATTGCCGGTCGACCGTTTGAGCCGTTGTCGCACGCTCGGCGACTCGCGACGACCGGCCGGCGGCTCGAAGTCGATTCCGCGCGTCCGCAGCTCGTCCGGGGTTCCGAGCATCGTCGCTTGGTCGCCTGGCATCGTCATGAAATCTCGACCGGGACACGGAAACACGATCGGTTGCGAGCCAGCGCTCGCCAGCCGAGTCACCGCGACCGGGGCCAGGTCGCCGAACGCCGACCGCAATGTTCCGCCGGCTACGGGCAGGGTCGCGGCCACGAAAGTGGTGGCGCCGAACTGCATCTCGTGCATGCGGCGACCGAGGCAGGCTTCGACAATCGATGGTGCCGCCAGCGAGGCGCTGTCGATGACTGCACCCGGCCCGTTGTCCACGGCCATTGCCCGTCGCACCGCGTTGTTGCCCAGCTGAGAAACGACGCGGAGGCGATCATTCATGTGCCGAGCCTGGAGCGCGATCTGGACGTTCTTCAGGTCGTCTGCCGCGACGCAGACGATGGCGCTGGCAGTTTCGATGTCAGCCGCCGCCAGCGTCTGGGCCAAGCTGCCCTGCGAACCGACGACGGCCGTCGTCCAGGCCGCGACGGAGAGCAATTGAGCCGGCTTGGCAAACTGTTCAACGATCACGACCTGCTGGCCGCATCGGTGCAGTTGTTCGACGATCGTCACGCCGATGCCATCCAGGCCGCACACGATGATGTGCCCACGCCGGCTGCTCATGCGCCGACGGTATCGCCTCGGTTACGTGCCTTTCAGTACGTTGACGATGAGGTTCGCGGCGGCGTCCGGCATCGCGTTGATGCCGCCGAGGATGACGACTGACGTCACGCCGCCGGCGACGGATTGCAGGTAGGTGACCTGCTCGCTTGGCACCGAGGTGGCGCCCGGGCTGATGAGGAGCAATGCCCACCCTTGCTGTGCGGCGTAGGCGGCACCGGCGAGCGCGTCCGGGAAGGCGACGCCAGTGGCGAGGAGCAGGCCCGTTGGGTGCGGGAAGCTCGCGGTAGCGACTGCGGTGGCGGTGGCGTAGCGGTCCGCGCCGGTCAGCGGTGTCGCCGACCGCATGGCGGCCGCGGCCTGGCCACCAACGGCGAGCATTGGCAGACCCGCGTGACCGGCTAGCCATGCCGACGTTGCACCCGGCACGACGGTGTTGTCCGTCAGCAGGATCACGCCGTTGCTCGAACCGGCCGCACTTGCCGCAGCCAGCGCGTCAGGGAAGTTGACCCCGGTGGCGAGATACACCTTCGTCACCACTTCGGCAGTGGAAAGCTTCGTGGCGATCAAGGCCGCGGTGGCGTAGCGGTCGGCGCCGCCAATGCGCACGGTGACGAATCCGAGTGCGCGGATCTGTGCCTCGACGTTGGCGCTGATCGCCGCGGTGCCACCCAAGATGTAGACGGTGTCGCCAGGGTTGAGTGCGCGCACGATGCCGTCGAGTGCACTTGCACTCAACGCAGTGCTTGGCGTCAAGAGCACCGGGCCGACGAATACCTTCGACATCGGCGAGCCGGCCAGCGCGTCGGCGAACACGTCGTCGCGAGCCAGGATGACGACATGCGCGGAGTGCGCGGTCGGGAACATCGCCTGCGAGATGAGGTTCGCGGTCGCGTCGCGGTCAGCGCCGCCGATGCGGGTCACGACGAGCGACCCGCCGCCACCGCCGCCACCGCCACCGCCACCGCCACCACCGCCACCGCCACCGCCACCGCCGCCGGCCGGTATGTACGAGAAGGTGCCGGACGACGTCGCGCTACCGCCGAGCGTGGTCACACTGACGGTTGTGGCACCGACGCCGGCTGGCGACACCGCACTGATCTGAGTCGCCGAGTCGACCGTGTACGACGTGGCTGGCGTGCCGCCAAAGTTCACGCCAGTCACACCGGTGAAGCCGGCGCCAGTGATCACGACGATGGTTCCGCCGGACTCAGGGCCGCTACCCGGAGCGAGGCCGGAGATCGCAGGCACCGGCAGGTAGCTGTAGGTGCCGAAGGACACCGCAGTGCCGTTTGCCGTCGTCACGCTGATGTTCACCGAACCGGTACCGGCGGGCGACACCGCGGTGATCTGCGTCGCCGAGTTCACGACGAAGCTCGCTGCTGCCGTCCCGCCGAATTGAACCGCGGTCGCGCCGGTGAAGCCGCTGCCCGTGATGACGACGGTAGTGCCGCCAGCTTCATAACCGGACGTCGGAGCGAAGCCCGAAATGCTCGGCACTGGAAGGTATCCGAACGTGCCCACCGAGGTTCCGGTGCCGTTCGACGTCGTCACGCTCACGGTCACTGCACCCGTGCCAGCGGGCGACGTCGCGGTGATCTGTGTTGCCGAGTCGACGGTGAAGCTTGTCGCTGCGATCCCGCCGAACTGAACCGCTGTTGCGCCGGTGAAGCCAACCCCGGTGATGACGACGCTCGTGCCACCGACCTGCGGCCCGGACGTCGGCGCCAAGCCAGAAATCGTAGGCGGCGGCAGGAAGGTGAACGTTCCGAACGAGACGTCGGTACCCATCGCGGTCGTGATACTGAGGTTGACGGCACCCGTGCCGACCGGCGACACCGCGGTGATCTGGGTGGCCGAGTTCACGACGAAGCTAGCCGCGGCGGTGCCGCCGAATAGCACGGCAGTCGCGCCGGTGAATCCGGTGCCGGTGATGACGACGCTGGTGCCACCGCTTTGCGGGCCGGACGTCGGGATGAAGCCGGTGATGTTCGGCGCGGGGACGTAACTGTAAGTGCCGACGGACGTGCCGCTGCCGTTCGGAGTCGTGACGGCGACGGTCACCGCGCCGGTGCCCGCGGGGCTCACCGCGGTGATCTGCGTTGCCGAGTTGACGACGTAGCTCGTGGCCGGCGTGCCGCCGAAGTTCACTGCGGTTGCACCGGTGAAGCCGGTGCCGGTGATGACGACACTGGTGCCGCCGCTTTGCGGGCCGGACGTCGGTGCGAGGCCGCTCACTGTCGGTGCTGGCAGGAAGGTGAAGGAGCCCGCGGATGTGCCAGTGCCGTTGGACGTCGTCACGGTAACGGTCACGGCGCCCGTGCGCGCGGGGCTGATCGCGGTGATTTGCGTTGCCGAGTCGACGGTGTAGCTGGTCGCAGCGACCCCGCCGAATTGGACGGCGGTAGCGCCGGTGAAGCCGGTGCCGGTGATGACGACGCTGGTGCCACCGCTCTCAGGCCCGGACGTCGGTGCGAGGCTGATCACGGTCGGCGCGGCTAAGAACGTGAACGTGCCGACCGAGGTGCCCGTACCATTCACCGTCGTCACGCTGACGTTGACCGCGCCGACACCGACGGGGCTGACCGCGGTGATCTGGGTGGCCGAGTTGACGGTATAGCTAGCGGCGTTCGTGCCACCGAACTTCACTGCGGTTGCACCGGTGAACCCCGTGCCGGTGATGACAACACTCGTGCCACCACTTGCCGGGCCGGACGTCGGTGCGAGACCGGTCACGGTCGGTGCGGCGACGAAGGTGAACGTGCCGGCCGATGTGCCGGTGCCGTTCGTCGTTGTGACGCTGACGTTGACCGCGCCGACACCGGCGGGGCTGACCGCGGTGATCTGGGTCGCGGAGTTCACCACGTAGCTCGCTGCTGCGGTGGCGCCAAAGGTCACTGCGGTTGCGCCCGTGAAGCCGGTGCCGGTGATGACAACGCTGGTGCCACCACTTGCAGGGCCGGACGTCGGTGCAAGGCCGGTGACAGTCGGTGCTGGCAAGAACGTGAAGGTGCCGGCCGATGTGCCAGTGCCACTGGGCGTGGTGACACTGACCGTCACGGCACCGACGCCGGCAGCGGTGACCGCAGTGATTTGGGTGGCCGAGTTGACGGTGAAGCTCGCGGCCGCGGTCGCGCCGAATTTCACCGCGGTTGCGCCGGTGAAGTTGGTGCCGGTGATGACGACGCTGGTGCCGCCGGCTTCAGGTCCTGACGTCGGCGTTAGGCCGGAGATCGTCGGTGCCGGAATGAAAGTGAAGGTGCCGA
>Ga0209890_10000415_pt1 | contig 19793 bp, 12 predicted proteins | sample OrgsoiDNA2013049_FD_185799 | JGI IMG/M metagenome (GOLD analysis project Ga0209890, IMG submission 185799) | Permafrost soil microbial communities from the Arctic, to analyse light accelerated degradation of dissolved organic matter (DOM) -... | ecosystem: Environmental > Terrestrial > Soil >...
TCCGGAATAAGGACTTACGGGATCCGTTCCCCTGCGGCGGGCTGATGCCCGTTGGTCCGTCTCAACTTCTGTTGTCAAAGAGCGCCGACAAGTTGCCCTGTGGCAGCTTCGAGGGCCGTCTCCTGGGAGGCTAGCACACCTCGGCCCTGCTACAGGTCGATCTCCATTGTCGCCGACGGGCGGGTAGAAGTCTGTGACGCGTGGCCCGGGCGTTTGTGATGAAAAAGTGTAGAAGGCGTCCCGATACGTCTAGCGGGCCTGCGGGAACTTCCTCTTGTACTCGTCAGGTAGGGCACCCCGGCAACCAAGAACCAGAGTCAGAGGCAGCGGACAGGAGTGTCCGCTCTACACAACCAGCGGCTGCTTTCTTTACGTCCTCAAACCTTCAAGTCCAATCAAGACGGAGCAGTTACCGCAGCGCTGAATCGTTGCGCCACCCAAAATCAACAGCCGCGGGCGAGGGCGCCCGCGCCACACCAAATGGAGGCATTTCTTTGGGTCTGAACGGCGCGGCTGAAGGCACGCCCTCCAAAACAAAATCAGACGCTGAGTTTTTCAGCAAACTGCAAAGCCACGCCCTTCCCAAGAGGCGCACTCGGAATTTCAGGCAGTGCGAGACGGGGCAAGCCCCGTCTGTACACGAGTTATTCCGCAGCCCTCGATGAGCTAGAACGGGTTGACCTGGGGAAAATGAATCTTCAGCTTATAGCAAATGAAGAGAATCAAGATCGCACCCAGTGTGGAAAAAATGAGGCCGGCGGGATGAAATCGGTCGTTGGTCGGGCGCGAAAACATGTGGGAAACGCCGCCGCCCAGGATCGATCCAATGATGCCGAGCACGATCGTCCAGAAGATCGTCATATGCACGTGCATCACCGATTTCGCGATAAGCCCCGAGATTAGCCCAATGAGAATGTACCAGATTAAGTGAAACATACTTTTCCTCCAGCTTTTGCCTTCAGAACGTTGTCGAGTATAACCGAGGGTCTAGCAATTCAGCTAGAATTTCCGTTTTTAGCTGCCAATCGCCAGCTCATCCTTCAAGAAACGAAGGTTGGGGCACGCGACAGTTGAGCGGGTCAAAAACAGGTCCTTCCCCTTCGGCAAGCTCAGGGTCAGGATGACAACTTTATGGGGCGGGACGCTCCGACAACTTTCTTACTGCCTTGGCTATCTCGGGCAGCTTGGCGTAGGCGGCGCAGCACTTCAACCACAAGCGGTGATCGATGGCGGGGGCGCCGCTTACCATGGCTCCGGCGGGAACGTCGTGGGGGATGCCGCTTTGCGCTATGGCGATGGCGCCGTCGCCGATTTTGACGTGGCCGGAGACGCCCACTTGTCCGGCTAGAATCGCGTTGTTGCCTATTTCGGTGGTTCCGGCCAAGCCTACCTGGGCGCAGAGTAGCGTGTCGCGGCCTATGGTGCAACTGTGGCCTATGTGGACCAGATTGTCGATCTTTGCGCCTTGTCCTATGCGGGTCTCGCCTATGCTGGCGCGGTCGATGCAGGTGTTGGCTTGGATCTCGGCTTCGCTTTCGACCACCACGTTGCCGGACTGAACGATTTTGTGCCAGTGGCCCGCGTCGTCTTTGGCAAATCCGAAGCCGTCGGAGCCTACGACTACCCCGTTTTGGAGAAGGACGTTGTCTCCCAGGTGGCAGAATTCTCTTACTACGGCGTGGGCGTGCGCGAAGAAATTGTTGCCTATGGTTACTCCGCGATAGATGACTACGTGGGCCAGGAGGACGGCGTGGTCTCCGATTACGGTGTCTTCGTCGATTACTACGTAGGGGCCGAGGTGCGCGTTCTTGCTGAGCTTGGCTTTGGGATGCACTACGGCGGTGGGATGGATCCCTGGGGCGTAGGTTGGCGGGTGGTAGAAAAGCTCTATGGCTTTGGCCCAGGCTAGATAGGGGTTCTTGCTGCGCAGCATGCCTGAGGAGATGGCGGGAAAGTTTTCGGCTACGATTACCGCCGACGCTTTGGTGGTCTTCGTGGCGGCATTGTATTTGGGATTGGAGACGAAGGTTAACTGACCTTGGCCGGCTTGTTCTATGCCGGATACTCCGGTGATTTCGGTGTCGGGGGCGGCGTTTTCCAAGCTTGCGTTTAGGGCTTTGGCAATGTCGGCTAGTTTCATGGCGGTCTCTCGGGAATTGTAGCGGAAGGCGGGAGCAGGCACGTGATGAGTTCCACGATTACTACGAGGCCGAGCTGCGCTCGGCTTGGACGGGCCAGAGGCCCGTCACCACACAATCCCCGTCACACAACGCCGTCCCTGCACGATCTACTGCTCGAACAGCGTGACCTGCCTGGTATCTGGTTGGCCACCTTTGCGGCGGCGGTTTGCGGAGCCAATGACCGCTAGCACCGTCACCGACGTTAACGCTTCGCGGGGTACGAACACTCGCTGCGTGTTCGAGCGCAGGTCGGGCGGGTTCATGAGGAATCCTTCGGCGGGATTTTGCGTTAGGTCGTTGGGCAGGATGCCTTCAATTACTTCGCCGTCTTTGAACTTCAGGCGCACCCATAGGCCTTCGGTCCTTGGACGGGTGGTGAAGGTCTTACGCATCATCAGGTCGGTGTCGGAAAACTCGCGGACAAAATAAACGGCCTTGATGTCACGCAGGTCGATGGCGACTACGTTGCCGGAAGTGTTGAGCAGTTCCAGTTTGCCGTCCACCACGAAGTGGGCGGGGGCGACGTGGCCGCTGATGGAGTCGCGGTCGTGTTTTTTGACGATAACTTTCTTGTGGGTCGAGGACATGGGGCTTGGGACGCTTACTTCGCAAGTACCAGCGAGCTTTCCAAGCTCGCAGCCGAACTGTGCTTGGGCTACGTTTTCGCGGACAAGAGTGTCCACGCCACACGATTCTCGCACTTTCCCGATGAATTCGGACAGTTTGTGCCTTCACAGTAGCCAAACGGTAAACCTTGTGTTATTTTCTCTAGTTTGCTGGAATTGTAGATTTGCGGTATAAGTCTAATGTATAGAGAGAGTTAGATTCCGCTGGGCGGATAGCATGCTTAAGATGCACGCTGTCTCCTGTGGAAATCCTGTGAATAACGCCCCGGTCCAGCCACCGCAAGGCGACTAGGAAGGCATGGCCGATTACATATACACGCTGGAAACCCGGCTCTCGCCGGATCAACAGAAGGCAGTCACACTCGTCCTGGACGCCGCCAAAGCGGCGGGGATGAACCTATATCTTACCGGTGGCGCTATCCGCGACATCATTACCGGTTTCCCGATCCGCGATTTGGATTTCACGGTCCAGGGCAACGCGCTCAAGTTGCAGAAAGATCTGGAGCGCGCGGGAGCGGTGATTGGTCACGCCGACGCCGAGACGCGGAGCCTGCTGCTGACGCTACCTGGCGGAGTGCGCGCTGAGATTGCGATGGCGCGCTCGGAGCGCTACGACAAGCCTGGGAAAGCTCCGCAGATGGCACCGGCGACAATCATTGAAGATCTTCGCCGCCGCGATTTCACCGTCAACGCGATGGCCCTCTCGCTGAACGAAGGGTCGCGCGGGTTGTTGATGGATCCGTTCAACGGCGTTGCCGACATCGAAGCCAAAGTGATTCGCGTGCTGCATAACTACGCGTTTCTCGAGGATCCGTCGCGGATGATCCGCGCCACGCGATTCACGACGCGCTTCCACTGGCCGCTCGAGGAGCGAACACAGGCGCGTTACGAATCAGGAAAAGAAAACGGATACATCGAGCACATACAGAGTTCTAACATCGGATACGAGATCGAACAGCTGGCGTATGAGGACGATGCGCTCGGAGTCCTGAAGGCATACGAAAAAGAGGGATGGCTGAAGGTACTGAATCCGCGCTGGAGCACGGCCAAGGTGGACACGGCCGGATTGGGCGCGCTGATGAAGACCCGTCAGCAAATGAACGAGCTGGGCTACACGCCGGAGGTCGCGCCGGCGGTCCTGCATTTCCTAACCGAGCGGCTGGGCGACAAGGATATTTCGGATTTGCGCCGGGCGATTCCGCGCAAGGATCTGGTCGAGGCCTGGAAGGATCTGGATTCGAACGCCCACAGCCTCGCCAAGCGCATGTCTGGGAAAGAAGCGGCCACGCCGTCGCGGACGTGGCAATTGCTGTCGTCGGCTCGTCCCGAGATGATTCTGTTTTTAGCGATCACGGCGCGGCAGCAGGCGGTGGCGCTGAAGATCAAGAATTTCTTCACCAAGTGGCGGCAGGTGCAGCAGAAGATTCCGCTACCGGAAATGACGGAACTTCGCATCACGCCGCAGATGCCGACGTATCCGAAGATCGCGAACGATGTGTTCTTACTGTTGTTGGATGGCAAGCTGCGTTCGCGGACGGAGACTTTGAAATATCTGAAGCCGCTGGCGCCTCCGCCTCCGCCGCCCCCACCACCTCCGCCAGCCAAGAGGGGCAGAGGAGCTAAGGCAGCGGCCGCCGTTGCGGTCGTTGCTCCTCCCACAGTCGCGAGCGGCAAGCCGGGCGGCAAGGGGAAGGGAAAAGTTGCGGCGGCTCCGGCCACGACGGTCCCGGTGGCGGTGAAGACCGCCCCGGCGAAGCCTGCGGTGCCGGCGAAACCCGTGACGGCTGCAAAGCCGCTGCTTCCGAAGCCTGCCGCGGCTGTCAAGGTGAGCAAGCCCGCCAAGGCACCTGCCGTCAAGAAGCCGAGCAAGCCCGCCAAGGCTGCGAAGCCAGCTGTTAAGGCGAAGGCCAAGAAAAAGGGCAAATAGAGCGTGTTTCGGAAGGACGACAAACTGGGGCCTTGGGGACTCGTTCAGCGGCGACCGAGCTTGTTTTCTTCTCGAGTAAACAGTTCCAGACGGGGCTATAATGAAACCATGCGTCGCCCCTTCTTGACCATTGCGGCGTTCGTCGTCGTAGCGCTCGCAGCAGCCTCAGCCCAGCGTGGCGGCATGCGGGCTTCCGGCGTAGGGCACGGCGTTGCCGTTGGACACTCTTCAGTTGGACACTCCTCAGGCGGCCCTGCGTTCGGCGGAATGCACAATGCACCGAGTGCGCGCTCCTCTTTTCGGGGAGAAGGTTTTGGTGGAAGGCGCCTCCGCACTGGCGGTTTCCATCACTGCTACGGCTGCCGCTTTCGCAACGGATATTCCTTGTATGGCGGATATGCAGGCTACTACGATCCCTACTGGTGGGGCTCGTCTTCTTCTTATAACTATGACGAGGAGCAGACACGCGAACAGGCGCTAGCCAGCGAGATGAATGCAGTTAACCTCGAAGAACAGAACTTGCGCGAGCGTGAGAACTGGGACCGTGAGCGAAATCAGGATTCCTATGCGCGGCGGCCACGGGAGCGCGAAGAACATTCAGCGGCGGTTCCGGCGACGGTTCTTGTGTTCCGCGATCAGCATCAGCAGGAAGTGCGCAATTACGCGATCGCGGGTGGAACGCTCTGGGTGTTCAACGAGCAAGCCGCGAAAAAGATTCCACTGTCCGACCTCGATCTTGCTGCTACTGCCAGAATGAATGACGAACACGGCGTGGACTTTCAGGTTCCGAAATAGAGCTATTAGATAGCACCGAAAACAGCTGACCGTCGATTTCTCGGGAAATCCCGCTGCGCGAAGGCGAGAGCAACCCGCCCGACAGCGTCGCGTTGGTTTCGACCAACTCCTTGTAGATTGCGCGGAACGCAAGTTGATCCAGCCTAAGTCCCTTGGCCGCTGGAGAATATCAGGAGGCGATGAATGGTGAAACTGCAGATAACGTTTGCCAAGATGCTGCTGCTGGCTCTTGTCACACTTGGGATTTCCTGCTCCGGCGCAGAGGCGAAATCGAAAATGCAAAAGCTTGGGTTTGGCAAAACGGCGGACGGGAAGCCCGTGGATGTGTACCTCCTCACCAACAAGCGTGGCATGGAAGCTGCGATCACGAACTTCGGAGGCACGGTCGTCTCCCTCAAGGTTCCCGACCGCAAGGGGAAACTCGATGACGTCGTCTTGGGTTACGACAAGGCGGAAGACTATGCCAGCGGCACCTCCTCTTTTGGCGCCATAGTTGGCCGCTATGCGAACCGGATCGCGCACGGCAAGTTCGCACTTGCTGGCGTCACCTACACGCTGGCCAAGAATAACGGCGAGAACCATCTTCATGGAGGCATTCAAGGTTTCAACAAGCGCGTGTGGACTGCGAAGGATGTTTCCAGTAGTGAAGCAGAGGCGCTGGAACTCAGCTATTTGAGCCAGGACGGCGAAGAAGGTTATCCCGGTAACCTGTCGGTCACGGTTGTGTACACACTTACCGCGAACGACGAACTAAAAATCGAATACTCCGCGACCACTGACAAAGACACGGTGCTCAATCTCACGAACCACTCGTACTTTAATCTTGCGGGTGAAGGCAACGGAGACATCCTCCAGCACCAACTCACACTCTACGCGGATCGCTTCACGCCGGTCGACGCAACATTGATTCCGACTGGAGAATTGAAGAGCGTCAAGGGAACGCCGTTCGATTTTCAGGAAGCGACGGCAATTGGGGCGCGCATCAACCTGGACGACGAGCAACTGAGGTTTGGCAAGGGCTACGATCACAACTGGGTCTTGAAGGGCGGAAAGCCGGGTGCGCTGGCGCTGGCCGCGAGAGTCTATGAGCCCAAGAGCGGCCGCGTGCTGGAGACCTTGACGACGGAACCGGGGATTCAGCTCTACACCGGGAACTTCCTGGACGGAACCGGTCAGGGCAAAGGAGGCAAGCCTTACAGCTACCGCTCGGCGCTATGCCTGGAAACCCAGCATTTTCCCGATTCGCCGAACCACCCGGCTTTTCCTTCCACGGTTTTGAAGTCGGGGCAGCATTTCCACTCGACCACGGTGTACAAGTTTTCGACAAAGTAGAAGACTCCGGGTACGCGAGCGTTCACTGAGTCGGGTTCCGGGGGAATTTCAGGTAGGGCAGACGCACGCCGTCGATCATCACCTGGTCGGCGCGAACATTGCCGGGCGCCTCGAAGCCCTGGGCGCCGGCATTGGTGACATAATCGTCCTGGTCGACGCCGTCGCCGCTCACTCCCAAACCACCGACCACCACTCCGTTCTTATATAAAGGCACGCTTCCGGGGAAAAAAACAACTCCGTTCTGATTGGGGTTCACCGCTTGAGAACCCTGTGAGCATGGATGGGCGATGTCAAATGTGTAGAGATTGAAAAAAGGGCCCAGGCCGGAACCGTCAATGCCCGGCGGGAAAAAAGGCTGCGCACCGAAACCGATGGTGCGGTTCGTTACTGCTGTGCCCGCCGGAACTCCGCGCAGGTCGGGAGTTCCTAGGGGACTGCTGAAATAGATAACATTGCGGGCTTTGGCTACGGCCACGTCGATGCTGAAAACGGTTGCGTCCGGCATACGGTGCAGGCCCAGTACCGTGCCATCAAGGTCCGAGACTGCTATCGTCATCCTCGTGCGCGAACTCGGGGGCAGGCGGATCACAGCTCGCGTGATCTCGGCAGTGGCTACTGCCTGGCTGATAATGCTCGCCACATCGTTTTGAGTCAGACCCGAGGCACCGGCATTTGGTCCCACCAGATCGCCTTCCGGGGGCAAGCTGCCATTCAGCGGTCCGGTGACATATGTGCCGGCCACAGTTCCGGGGCCAATGCCGTTTGGGGGAGTCGTCTGATTTACCAAAGGCAGAGCAATGCCGCCGATGATGACGACCCCGGGCGGGGGCAGTTGCGATGGGTCCGGGAGCAGCCCGGTCTGATGAGCACCGGAAAAAGCCGCGAACTCCGCTGCATCCGGGGAGGTGCTGACCACTCCCACGCCTCCGACCGCGTAGCCGTTCTTGAAGAGTGGAACTCCTCCGGGATTCGCGGAGGTTGGATCGCTGTCCAAGGTGTCAGCCTTGCCGGTAACAATGCCTGCTCCCAAACTGAGGCCGTCCAACGAACGGGCCGGGGCGATGCTTTTTCCCGGCAAGAAAGTGGTGTTCAGCGGACAGCCTCGGTTGGTGTTCTCGATGCCGTACAGATCGCCGTTGGGGGCATTCTTGACGCCTGGCGGAAAGTGTACCCCACTGATGAAGCGCACAGTACGGCTCGAGAGCGGTGCTTGGTTGTTGCTGAAGAAGGCGGCGGTACGAGCCAGTGCGACGGCCAGTTCCTGGCTATCGACGGCCACTCCGAAGTTTCCGGTCGAAGTTAGCGGTGCCCCGGCGTTTTGAAACACCGCAAGAATGTTTCCAGCGCGGTCGGCGACTGCGATGACCATCGGAACATTCAGCGATTTGGCGGCATCTTCGACGACTTGCTGCACGTCGGCGGCAGTGAGCGGGACGGGAGGGGGGGGAGGCGGAGAATTGGAAGCCGGGGTGCTGTTGCCGCACGAGACCATCAGCGTTGCAAACAGCGGAAGAAGTAGAACACCGAAGACAACCAGTGCGGACCGACCCCAATGGCAGTGGCTCATTCCACCTCAAATACTCGCCGGCGGCACGCACTCGGCGGCGAGGAGTCTCAAGAACTCCTGTCTAGGAGGGATGTTAATACGACACCCCGGCGGAAACGAGGGGGTCGTTACCTTCGTGTAACCACAGTTGCCACCCCTCTGCGGCTCGTAATGTTGACATTCCTTTTTCGTATGACACAATTCGGTTATCACCCAAGAAATAAAGTGAGAACGAGGGAAGAGGCCTGACTTGATTCCGTTCAGAAATTGTATTGCTGGATTGCTGTGCCTTTTGATGTCGCCACTGCCTGCGCTGTGCGCGCCACCGGCGGGAGGACAACCTGCGGGTCAGATTCGGGCTATGATTCCGTCGGCCACGCGGAATGCGAAGGCTGCCAAGGTCAACGACGATCTGGAATGGAATGATCTGCTGAAGACCGAGCAGAAGGGCCGCCTGCGCGTCGGATTGACGGACGGGTCCATCCTCAGCGTCGGATCGAACAGCGAACTTCTGGTGGTGCAGCACAATGCTGCTTCGCAACAGACCTCGCTGGAGATTAATTTGGGGAAGGTGCGGAGCCAGGTCGTTAAGGTCACGCAGCCCAATGGCAAGTTCGAGCTGAAGACACCCAACGCGGTCATCGGCGTAATCGGCACTGACTTTTATGTGAGCTACGAGACCAATCGGACTACAGTCATCTGTTATACCGGGAAGGTCTCGGTCTCCCCGATCGGCAATGCGAAGGTGGTCAAGAATTCCGGGCAATCGACGCAGGATCAGGTGTCGGTCAGCGCCGGTCAGATGGTCGTGATCAGTTCCGAAATTCCACCTGCGGGTTTTGAACCTGAGTCCACACCACCCGAGGTGCAGCGGGCCAGCATGCAAGATACTTCTGTGCCCGATGCTCCGCCGCCAGTCCGGCATGTGCACCTGGTGCGCAACGTTGTCATTACTGTTGGAATTGCGGCTGTGGGATGGGTGGTCGGGGTGACGCAGCTTAGTACCTCCGGCACAACGGGATGCTCGCAAAACCCCAAGTGCCGATAATTGTTTGCCTGGTTCCATCCATGCATCGTCTGCCTCCGGGCTGCGCTAGCCTGGAATCGCGATGGTTATGACGCTGCGCGAACAAAGGTGGTCCCGCTGGTCAGCGAGGCTGGGTAGATTTTCAGCCCGGCAGGTGGACTTGGTTCTCGCCGTACTGGTCACCCTGGCGGGCCTGGTGCTGTTTGCATTTACTGGGATTGGCGGCAGCACTCGGGCTGGTTTCCTGTTCTTGCAGAATGTTGAGCAGCGTTCTCTGGACATGCGTTTTGCCGCGCGCGGACAGCGGCCGCACGATGAACGCATTGTGATCGTCGGCATCGACGAAAAAACTCTCCAGAACATTGGCGCCTTCCCCTTGCCACGCGCTTCCTACGCATTGCTGGTGAACCGGTTGACCGCCGGTGGCGCGGGCGTAATCGCATTCGATGCCACTTTCCCTACGCCGGAGAGCAGTTCCGCCGAGCAGGCGCTGTCTCAATTGCAGCGCGAGCTTGGTTCCTCGGCTCCCGCGAAAGTTACAGCCAAGATCAAACAACTCGAAGCCGCCGACGATCACGATGCCTTGTTTGCCGCCGCTCTGCAACAGTCGGGCAGGGTGGTGCTCGGACATCTGTTTCTGGACCGGGAGCGCGCCCAATCTGCCGACGCCAAACGGGCAGAGGAATATTTCAATATTATCTGGGCCGAGGCGTTTCCCCAGGTGCTCAAAGTCAAATCGCAGGGGCGCGATTTCGACATGGGTCGCGTCTGGATCGAGAATGGCGGCAACGTTTATCCCGGCGCGGAGGCGAACCTCGCTAAGTTGGCCGAGTCCGCTGCTTCCTACGGTTTCTTTAACACGAATCCTGATCCGGACGGCACGTTGCGACGGGCGTTGCTCATCGTTCGTTATCAGGACCAGGACTTTTTCCCTTCGCTCGCGATGCAGACGCTGCGCGAATACGAAAAAATTCCCGACCAGGAGATCGCAGCATATATCTCGGAGAACGGACTGGAGCGCATCCAGTTTGGCCGCCATAACTTGCGACCCTGGCACGATGGCAGCGTGCTGATCAACTACGCGGGTCCGTATCACACTTACCAGCACTATTCGATGTGGGATGTGCTCAATGGCGGGGTGCCACTGAACACATTCAAGGACAAGATCGTACTGGTTGGCGGCACCGCCCTCGGCATCGGCGATTTGCGCAGCACGCCGTTTGAAAAGCAGGATGCCGGGTACATGGGGGTCGAGGTGCACGCCAACATCATCGACAACCTTCTCCACAGCGACGAGAAGGGACGGAGTTTCCTCACGCGCGGACAGAACGAGGAGTTGATCGATGTGGGGTTCATTCTTCTGTTCGGCCTTGTGTTCGGATTCTGGTTCAGCCGCATCAAGCCGCTGTACTCAACCATCTCACTGTTCTTAACTCTTGGCGCGTTTGCCTGGTTCGTGTACTTCAGCTTCGCGCGCTGGGGACTCTGGCTGAGCGCTGTGATTCCCGCTGGCACCCTGGTGGTCAACTACGCCGTCATCACCAGCTTCCGGATGATCTTTGAGGAGGGCGAGAAAAGGAGAATCCGTAAGTCTTTCTCGCAGTACCTTTCACCGGGCGTGATCGCGCTGATCGAGAAAGATCCGCAGAAATACATCCGGCCGGGCGGAGAGACCAAGGACCTCACGGTGATGTTCAGCGACATCCGCGGTTTCACCACGCTCTCGGAGGGTCTGACGGCGGATGAGCTCGTGCTCCTGCTGAATGAGTATCTGGGAGAAATGACCGAAGTCCTTTTCCGCAGCCTTGGTACGCTGGACAAATATATTGGCGACGCGATCATGGCATTCTGGGGATCGCCCTATCCGCAGACCGATCATGCGTATCGCGCGTGTGTCTGCGCTTTGGAGATGGTCTCCACCCTGGAGAAACTCAACGCCCGATGGCAGGCGGAGGGACGAAAGCAGATCTCGATCGGGGTAGGCTTGAACACCGGCGCGGTCAATGTGGGCAACATGGGATCGGCCAAGCGGCTGGCCTGGACCGTGATGGGCGACAACGTCAACCTCGCTTCCCGGTTGGAGGGGATGACCAAGGAATATCGCAGCAAAATCGTGATCAGCGAAGGCACATACCGCGAAATCGCCGATCAGTTTGTCTGCCGCGACTTGGACAAGATACGCGTGAAGGGCAAACACCAACCGGTGACCATCTACGAACTGCTGGATTTCGCCGCGGAGAAGGAGAAATACGAACCGTTGCTCTCGTGCTTCAATCACGCGATGGAGGCGTACCACGAGCGGAACTGGCAAGAGGCTGCGGGCAGGCTGGGCGAAATGCTTACCCGTTTTCCGGACGACGGCCCCACGCAGATTTTTCTGGACCGGGTGTTGGAGTTCATGCAGAACGCGCCCGAGCCGGATTGGGACGGCGTTTACGTGATGAAAACGAAGTAGCGATTGTTCGTGGAGCGCCGGACGTCCCCGTCCGGCTGGGCGGGCGAGACGCCCGTCCCTCCACTAGTGACGAAGCGTAGTCCCATGCTGCGGTTTTCTTTGCATGCTCGGGGCAGCTATGGTACGAAGAGAGATAAATCTTCTTGGGATGGTGCTGACGGGTGCAGACAGGCGGACGCGCGCTCCGGTGGTCCGTATTATGTCTGCCCTGTTTTGCGGCCTGTGTGTTGTCTTTTTTTTCGTCTCTGGTTTTTGCCCGCCAGCTGCAGAGCCAATCTGACCGTCGTATTCCGGAACGCTCCCCGGCCACGACTGCCACGTTACAGGGGTTGATCCGCGATTCGCAGGGGCGTGCGATTCCTAGTGTCCTGCTTGATCTCCACAGCACGACTGGCAATCAACATTACTCCGTAGCTACCGACGCGGAAGGCATCTTCCGTCTGCGCGATGTTCGATTGGGAATTTATGAAGTGAAAATCACGCGGGAGGGATTCCAGACGCAGACTATTCCCAGCTTGCAGGTGAGCAGACCGATCACCGTCCTCGAACTTGAGATGCGCGAGTTAGACGAAGTCGTTCCCGCCGCTACGTGCCCTTCAGGTGTGCCGGGAACCCCATGCGCTCCCGCAGTGCCTAGTCAGACGACGCCTTATCCCGGCACGCGTAGTCCCGCTGCTCAAGAATCGCCCGCACTCCCGCCGGAGCAAATCCCGCCCGAGTCAGCAAACTTCTCGCCCAACCCTGACCGCTGGGACATCGCCATGCCCGAATGGCGCCGTTACGAAAAGCAACCCGATGTACCGTACGTGAAAGGCCACTGGTACGATCCCTTTAATCGCAACCGAATCAAGGGCGACTCCCCGATCTTCGGCCAGCGGTGGTTTTTTAATTTCACGGGGACGAGCGAAACCGGTTTCGATGGCCGCCGCCTGCCGGTACCGAGTGGCTTGAACGCACCGGATCCCGGCAGCAGCGGCTTCTTTGGGCGGGGTGAGCAGGCATTCGTTTCCGAGAACCTGCGTCTGTCGTTCGACCTCTTCCGCGGCGACACCAGTTTTCGTCCCGTGGATTTTCGCATTCGCTTCACGCCGGAGATCAATCTCAATTTTCTGCAGACGCGCGAACGCGGCATCGTGAACATAGACACGCGCAAAGGCACGAATCGCTTCGACACGCATGTCGGCTTGCAGGAGGCCTTCGTAGAAGCCAAACTGCACGATCTCAGTCCGAATTACGATTTTGTTTCCGTGCGGGCCGGAATCCAGCAGTTCACCAGCGACTTCCGCGGTTTTCTTTTCTCCGAAGAGCAGCCCGGCGTTCGAATCTTTGGGAATCTGCACTCCAACCGGCTGGCCTACAATCTCGCAGGGTTTGATCTTCTCGAGAAAAATACAAATAGCGGGCTGAACACATTTCACAAGCGCGGGCAGCAGGTTTACGTTGCTAACTTCTACATTCAGGACTTTCTCAGCAAGGGCTACACAACCGAGTTCAGCTTCCATTACAACAGGGACAATGCCAGCATTCACTACGACGACAACGGTTTTCTAGTGCGTCCGGAGCCAGTGGGCGCGGTGGTCAATGGCACGGTCCATCCCCACAACATTCGTGCTTATTACCTGGGATGGACGGGCAATGGCCACATCGGACGCCTGAACGTAAGCAATGCTTTCTACCAGGCTCTGGGGCACGATGACTTCAACACGATCGCAGGACGGCGCGTCAACATCAATGCGCGGATGGCGGCGCTGGAACTTTCTGTCGACAAGGACTGGGTGCGTTACCGCGCCTCGTTTTTTTACGCCTCTGGCGATTCCAGTAATCGTTCCGGCGCTTCCCGTACGGACGGCACCGCGCGCGGTTTCGATTCGATTGTCGACGACACTCACTTTGCCGGTACCGACAACAGTTTCTGGGACCGCGAAGGCATCCGGCTTACGGCTACTGGCGTGGCTTTGGTCAATCCCATGAGCCTGTTGCCCGATCTGCGGTCGAGCAAAGAGGAGGGGCAGGCGAATTTCGTGAACCCGGGCATTTACATTTTTAACCTGGGAGCGGATTTCGATGTGACGCCGAAGCTTCGAGCGTTCGTCAACTCGAACTATCTGCGCTTCGACCGCACCGAGCCACTGGAGTTGCTGCTATTCCAGCGTCCGATCCGCCACAGTATCGGGACGGATTTTGGCGCAGGCTTCGAATACCGCCCGCCCCTGAGCGAGAACATCGTGGTGCGCGGCGGCGCATCGGCGTTGGTGCCGGGCCAAAGCCTGCAAGATATCTTTGATGGCAAGGTTATGTTTTCAGCCTTCGCCAGCGTCAAGTTTCAGTTTTGAGCGCAATTGAGGGAATGTGAGACTTACACTTCACAATGTCGTTGTTGTTCTCGCTGCGACGGCCTTGCTGTGCCTGGTCGGGGCTCGTGCTGCCAGTTCCGCGCCTGCGCAAGGCGGCGAAGATGTTTTAATCCTGCAATCTCAGGCGGACGCCGACCGAAAGTCCGCCGGCTGCCTGACTTGCCACACGGCAACCGACAGTCCCACCATGCATACGACCGGCACGGTTCGCCTAGGTTGCACTGATTGTCACGGAGGGAATAGTGAGGCGCGCATCGCCGCGGGTACTCCGCAGAAATCTGCCGGATATGCGCAAGTGAAGAGTCAAGCCCACCCGCAGCCGCGCAATGCAGAAACCGCGCGATCTTCCGCTAATCCTGAGCGTGCATATACCGGCTGGTTGCGGGAAAACTGGGACTTTGTGCGCTTTGTAAATCCCGGAGACCTGCGTGTCGCGGAAAAAACCTGCGGCACTTCCGGCTGTCATACCGCTGAAGTGCGCAAAGTTCAGACCAGCATGATGACGCACGGCGCGATGCTGTGGGGCGCCGCGCTCTACAACAACGGTGCGTTTCCCTTGAAGACTCCGCAGTTTGGCGAGAGCTATGGCCCCGACGGCAGTCCGCAGCGCCTGACTACATTTCCGCCGCCCACGCCCGAGGAAGTCAGCAAGAAGGGAATCCTGCCTTATCTCAATCCCCTGGAGCGCTGGGAAATTTCTCAGCCCGGCAATGTGTTGCGCGTGTTTGAGCGCGGAGGTAAAGCCAAACCTGAAGTTGGCAATCCGAGTCTCGAAGAAGATCCCGGAAAGCCAGAGATCAAGCTGAGCACGCGCGGTTTCGGCACAGAGCTGCGCACCGACCCGGTTTTTCTGGGCCTGCAGAAGACGCGCCTGCTCGACCCGCTACTCTCGTTTCCCGGTACCAACGATCAGCCCGGCGATTATCGTGCCAGCGGATGCAGCGCTTGCCACGTCATCTATGCCAACGACCGTTCGCCTGAACATTCCGGCGCGTACGCAATCCACGGCAATCAGGGGGAGACCGCAACTTCCGATCCCACCATTCCGCGCAACGAGTCGGGCCATCCCATTCGCCACCAGTTTACGCGTTCTATTCCGTCGAGCCAGTGCATTGTCTGCCATATTCATCCGGGTACGAATATGGTCTCCACGTATTTCGGATACACGTGGTGGGACAACGAAATGGATGGCGAACACATGTGGCCGGCGCAGCAACGACATTCGAGCGCTGGCGAGCAAAACCGCGTTCAGGCTCGGAATCCGGAGGGCTCTGCGGTTCGTGGCCTGTGGTCCGATACTGCGTTTCTGGAAAAAACCGGTACGCCCGAATTCAACCAACAGCTTCAGCACACGCAGTTTGCCGATTTCCATAGTCACGGCTGGATCTTCCGCGCTGTCTTCAAGCACGACCGCAAAGGCAACCTGCTCGACCCGGAAGACAAGCTTGTCTCATTCGACGATCCCGAGAAACTCAAGAAGGCGGTACACCTGAAAGATATCCATCTCGAAAAGGGCATGCACTGCATCGACTGCCATTTCGAGCAGGACAGCCATGGCAACGGCAAACTCTACGGCGAGACGCGCAACGCCATCGAGATCGACTGCGTGGATTGCCACGGCACGATTCAGCAACGGGCCTCGCTTGTGACTTCCGGTACGGCAGCGCCCGTGGGCGGCACGAATCTCGCTGGACTGCGCACACCCTGGCAGGAGCGCCGCTTCTACTGGAAGGACGACCGGCTGTATCAGCGATCGATGCTCGATAAGGACAAGGACTGGGAAGTGGTGCAGGTGCGGGACACGATCACTCCCGGCAACGCGCACTACAGCGAAAAGTCGCGACTGGCCAAGACCATCCAACAGGACGGACAAACCTGGGGTGATGCCCCTCCAAAAGAAGATGAATCGAAGCTTGCTCACCAGAACACGCGGATGACTTGCTATACCTGCCATTCGTCGTGGGCGCCCACCTGCTACGGCTGTCATCTTTCGATGAGCGCCAATCAACGCATGCCGATGCTGCACAACGAAGGCCTGACCACGCGCAACTGGACTTCCTACAATTTTCAAGTGTTGCGCGATGACATCTACACCCTCGGGATTGACGGTACGGTGACGGGCAATCGCGTGGCGCCAGTGCGTTCGGCCTGCGCGGTGCTGGTCAGTTCGCAGAACAACGACCGCGACTGGCTCTACTACCAGCAGCAAACCATCTCTGCAGAAGGCTTCAGCGGACAGGCCTTCAGCACGTTCGTCCCGCACACGGTACGCGGGAAAGAGACCAAAGGCTGCACCGACTGTCACGTCTCGCGTGCCATCGACAACAATGCCTGGATGGCGCAACTGCTCCTCCAGGGCACGAACTTCATGAACTTCATGGGACGCTACGTGTTCGTAGCCAGCGGCAAGCAGGGCTATGAGGCGGTTGCCGTGACCGAGCATGACGAGCCGCCTGCAGTGATCGGCAGCGACTTCCAGAAGATCGCTTATCCCGACAATTACAAAAAGCACATCGAAAACCACGGCGCGCTAAAAGAGAGCCACCATCATCCCGGCGCGGAGGTCCTCGACCTGCAAGCACGCGGAGAATATCTCTATGCGGCGATGGGAAAACGCGGCCTTCGCATCTACGACATCGCCAACATCGACAACAAAGATGTTTCGGAGCGCATGGTTACAGCGCCGGTCTCGCCGCTGGGACAGCGTTTCTACCTGCCCACCAAGTACGCCATGGCGGTCGCGACTCCGACTACGCTCGGCGTGGACCCGTTGCGCTCGCATCGCAAGGAGAACGAAGAACAATCAATCCACCTGATGTACGGATTTCTTTTTGTCGCCGACAAGTACGAGGGCTTGGTGATCGTCGGCAACCCCGACCTCAAAAGCAAGAGCCCCGGCGTGGGTACGCTGCTCGATGGCAATCCGGCGAATAACTTTCTCAAGCGCGCGCTGGCGTTTAATCCGGGCGGAATTTTGAATGGTGCGCGCCGCATCACCATCGCCGGAACCTACGCATACATTCTTTGCGAGCGGGGGCTGGTGGTGGTCGATCTTGACAACCCACTAAAGCCGAAAGTCACCGCTGAAATAGGGCCGCCGTTTTTGAACGCCCCACGAGGAGTGGCCGTGCAGTTCCGGTATGCGTTTGTGGTGGATCGCGACGGTTTGAAAGTTCTGGATGTCACCCAACTCGCCCAGCCAAAACCGGTTCCAGGTGCGGCGGTCGCGCTGGAGGACGCGCGCAACCTGTATGTGGCGCGCACTTACGCGTATGTCGCGAGCGGAAAACAGGGAGTGGCAATCGTGGATGTCGAGCATGCCGAGCAACCCAGACTCGATCAGATGTTCAACGCCGGTGGCGAAATCAGCGATGCCAATGACGTGAAGCTGGGCATGGTGAGCTCAAGCCTGTTCGCCTATGTGGCGGACGGACGAAATGGTTTGCGAGTGGTGCAGCTATTCTCGCCGCCCGATAACCCGGCGTTCGGCGGCTTCAGCCCTCGGCCCACGCCGAAGCTGATTGCGACTTATCACACTCATGGTCCGGCTCTGGCCGTCTCTAAGGGGATCGACCGTGACCGTGCAGTAGACGAGAGCGGAAATCAGCTTGCCGTGTTTGGACGCCGAGGAGCGCGCCCCTTCAACCGTCAGGAGATGGAGCGGATGTATCTCAAAGACGGCCAGCTTTTCACCGTGATAGATGAACCCCCAGGTTCATTGCTCCAGAGAGAGAGCGGTCAGGCAACGACCGAACCACTCAAGGTGCGCGAATGACCCCACCCGAAACCCCATTTCTGCGGCCTGTTCGCGCGCGCTGGATTCCCCTTGAGATGACTCGTGCTCCGATGCTCGACAGCACAGTCCCCGGTTCTCCAATCGAATCGCGCTATGCGCTTCTGATCAATCCTTTCTATTCGAAAGATCCAAACGCAAGCTTCGGCAAGCATGTGCTGACCCCAAGTCTGGCGTTGAGCAGTTTTGCCGCAACCACACCCGATCACTGGCGTGTTGACTACTGGGATGAAAACCTGCTGGACGGACGCCCACCCTTTCGTCCCATGCCGGAAGTCGTGGGCATTACCGTGCACTTAACGTTTGCGCAGCGTGCCTTTGAGCTAGCCAATTGGTACCGAAAGCGGGGAGCAAAAGTAGTGTTCGGAGGACTTCACGTTCTGTCTTGCCCCGAGGAGTGTGCGCCTCACGCCGATGCCTTGGCGCTAGGCGATGGCGTACAACTTTGGCCACAAATCCTCCGCGACGTCGAAGGCGGACATTTGCGATCCCGGTATTGCGCAAATTATGAAAATGATTATTGCGACGATCCGCCGCCGCGCCGCTCCATTCTGCCTCGCCGCAGCTTCTTGACCACCACCAGCCTGATCGCTACCCGCGGATGCCACAACCGATGCGGCTTTTGCTACCTCGCCACCGACGGCCTGAGAATGCCCTACCGGATGCGTGATCCAAACCAGGTGGCAGCGGAATTCGTCGCAGACAAACAACCCTACGCCGTGTTCATCGACAACAATCTGGGGTCCAGAAAGGATTATCTACATGCGCTTTGTTGCGCTCTGCGCCCGCTCAACAAAATTTGGAGTGCCGCCGTTTCGATCGATGTCACCGACGATCCAAAACTGATTCGCAACATGGCACTGGCGGGATGTGCAGGCGTCTTCGTCGGTTTCGAATCGCTCACAGACGAAAACCTGGCTGCCGCGCGCAAAAAGACTCCGAGAACCTCAGACTATGCACGTCGTGTGGGCATGTTCCACGATTTCGGCATACAGGTAAATGGGTCTTTCGTACTCGGTTTCGACCACGACCGGAAAGATGTTTTCGCGCGCACCGCGGAATGGGTAGAGGAGAATCGACTGGAGTGTGCGACGTTTCACATTCTGACGCCCTATCCGGCAACTCCGCTTTTCCGGCAAATGGAATCAGAAAATAGACTGCTGCACCGTGATTGGAGTCTGTACGACACATCGCACGCCGTTTTCCAGCCCAAGCACATGACTCCGGACGAACTGGAACACGGATACGCATGGATCTACGATCGTTTGTTCTCGCACTCGTCCATCTGGCGTCGCCGCCCGGAAGATTGGAGTGCCGTGCCGCTTTATCTTGCGATGTCGTATCTGTACAAGCGTTCCAACCACTTCTGGCACCAACTGATCAAGCACGACCTCGTACACGGTGTGTGGCGACCGCTTGTCGAAATGACGCGCTTGCGTCATGTCCGATATCGGCAACGCCTCGAACGGGGTGAGGCGCTGGGCGAAACACCCGGCCAGATCGTGTCGGCCGGGGTCTAACAGAAAAGTGCTGAAAGGGTTGGGCCGGAGGTGGCTGACAGTTTTTCACGCTCGCGGGAGTCCTACTCCTGCGATGGTGTCACACGTGCGATTCCACGCAACTCCGGGATCGTGAAGCCGCCCTTGGTGGGCTTGGCCGTCGTCCAATCGTGGTACTGGTGACACTCGAAGCAGCGGCCTTCGGCGGATTCCTTTGCCTGCGGGCGATGGCACTGTTGGCACGTCTGAATCCCGGGCA
>Ga0209890_10000416_pt1 | contig 19788 bp, 15 predicted proteins | sample OrgsoiDNA2013049_FD_185799 | JGI IMG/M metagenome (GOLD analysis project Ga0209890, IMG submission 185799) | Permafrost soil microbial communities from the Arctic, to analyse light accelerated degradation of dissolved organic matter (DOM) -... | ecosystem: Environmental > Terrestrial > Soil >...
GCCGGTCATCTTGCACACGCCGCTCATGTCGGGATCGAATTTCGTGCATGGCATCGTGCTGGTGGGTGCAATGGTCGCGCTGGCGAGCGCCGACAGCACCCTGCTGCGGGTCATCGGCGTCATTGGCGTCATCCTCGCCGCGGGCAACGCGGTGGGCGGCTACGTCGTGACCGAACGCATGCTCAACATGTTCGTATCCGCGGGCAAGAAGGCCGCGGGAATCAACAAGGAACACTAGTCAATGCCTGCCGTTCCGACCGAAACATTGACGCAACTGTCATATCTCGTGGCCGCGGCGTTGTTTATTCTCGGCCTCAAGCGCATGAGCTCGCCCGCCACCGCCGTGAGCGGCGTGCGTTGGGCGGGTGTCGGCATGCTGCTTGCGACCTTGGCCACCCTGGCCTTCATGGGCGCCTCGTCCTTCAATTTGATGCTGGTGATCGGTGCCATAGCGGTCGGCGGCATCGTGGCTTGGGTCAGCGGCAAGCGCGTCGCCATGACCGACATGCCGCAGATGATCGCCCTGTACAACGGCATGGGCGGAGGCGCGGCGGCTGCGATCGCGGCGGTGACGCTGTATCGCGGCACCGAAGCCAACGCAGTGCACATGGCCATGGCCACGATCGGCGGCTTCATCGGCGCGGTGTCCTTCAGCGGCAGTCTGATCGCCTTCGCCAAGCTGCAGGGCTTGATCACCAAGTCGATACGCTTCGGCGGGCAGAAGTTCCTGAATTTGGCGATCTTGCTGGCCACCGCCGCGCTCGGTGTCATGGTTGCTTCGGGCGCAAATTCCGGACTGCCGGTCGTCTCGCTGTTTTTCGTCCTGGCGCTGCTCCTCGGCATCGCGATGACGCTGCCGATCGGCGGCGCCGACATGCCGGTGGTGATTTCGCTTTACAACGCCCTCACCGGTCTCGCGGTCGGCTTCGAGGGCTTCGTACTCGACAACGCCGCCATGATCATCGCCGGTACCGTGGTCGGTGCCGCAGGCACCCTGCTCACTCAGCTCATGGCCAAGGCCATGAACCGATCGCTCGGCAACGTGCTGTTTTCGAATTTCGGCGAGACCTCGGCGACCGGCGGCGGCGGCGTGACCGGCACTCAAAAAGCCATCGAGGCCTCCGACGCCGGCGTGATGATGGCGTATTCGCAGAAAATCATCATCGTGCCGGGCTACGGCCTGGCGGTCGCTCAGGCCCAGCACAAGGTGTGGGAACTCGCCCAATTGTTGATAGAGCACGGCGCCAAGGTGCGGTTCGCCATTCACCCCGTCGCCGGACGCATGCCCGGCCACATGAACGTTCTGCTGGCCGAGGCGGGTGTTCCTTACGACTTGATCTCGGATTTGGATGAGATCAATGCCGAGTTCGAGACCGCGGATGTGGCGCTGATCATCGGGGCGAACGACGTCGTCAATCCCGATGCGCGCACCAACTCGGGCAGCCCGATCTTCGGTATGCCGATCTTGAATGCCGACAAGGCGAAGAACGTCATCGTCATCAAGCGCGGCCAGGGGCAAGGGTTCTCGGGCATCGACAACGCGCTGTTCGTGCTGGATCAAACGCGCATGCTGTACGGCGACGCCCAGGCGGCCGTCAGCCAGCTGATTCAAGGCGTCAAGGCAGCAGGGTAAGCTCGAATCGATCCTTGATCTGCCATTGGGCGGGCTCGGGGGCGCCTTGCGAGTATCGAATCATTTCGCCGGCCAGCGTATTGGCCCGCAATTCGAAGCGCAGATAATGGTAATTCGGAAACTCCGTGTCCTGATACAGGTCGGCGGGCGTGCGGTCAACGGCGTAGGGCGCGGCTCCGCCGCCGCCCGACACCAAGTAAAGGATCCCATCCCGCTCGAATCGTTCGTAATTGTGGACATGCCCGGCGACCACCACAAAACGCGCGTGCCCTTGAGGTGCGATGCCCTCGAGGTAGTCGGCGAGCGCCTGCTCGTTCGGCCGCTGATTATGGTTGGCCTGCTTATCCGTTTGCAGGTCGGCCACGGGCGGATGATGCATAACGATCAAGACGAGTTGCACCTTCGGGCTCTGCGCCGCGAGTTCCCCCTGCAGCCAAAGCCGCTGCTCGCTGCCGGCCAATAGCGAGGTATCGCTGTCGAGCGCCACGGCCAAGACCTTGCTGCCGAGGGCCACCGAATACCAGCGCCGGCCGCGCAGCTCGGAAAATTCGCCCCACCAGCGATCGAGACATTCCGGCTCCGAACAGGCCGCAAATTCGTGGTTGCCGAGCGCCGGGTAGATCCGCAGGTGCTGCTCGCGCCATTGAGCCGTCTCCTCGCGATACACGGCGTAATCCGGCGCCACCCCGTGCCAGGGCAAGTCCCCGTCGATGAAGACCGCAGCCGGCCGTTCTGCCGCGATCTTCGCGATCAGCGCCTGGCGCGCGATCGGGTTGCTCGCATTGGTTTCGCTCGAATCGGTGAAGCGCGTATCGCCATAGGCGATGAGCACCAGCGGACTCGGCAGCTGCGAGTCCGGAACGCTGAACGTGGCGGAGTTGGCCGCTTGCATGCCGCCGAGAAACGCCGCCGCGGTCACTATGAATAGACGGGTCGCGGCATACATCGCCCCGATGCTACCGATGTGGCGCGGCGATGTACATTTCCTGGGCTAACGGAACTTCGGCGGGCGCCGACCGGCCGGCGCTTTGCGCCCGCGCCGTCATCCACTCGGTGAAGTCCCGTGCCGGCAGCGGCTTTGAGATGAAGTAGCCTTGGATCAGATCGCAACCTAGGCTGCGAAGCGCCTCGTAGCTCGAGGCGATCTCGACTCCTTCGGCGACCACTTTGAGATTCAGTGCGTGCCCGAGATTGATCGTGGATCGCACGATCACGTCGTCGCGTTGCGCCTCCAGTTCTTGGATGAACGATCGGTCGATTTTGACCTCGTCCACCGGGAGCCGCTTCAGGTGCGCGAGCGATGAATAACCGGTACCGAAATCGTCTATCGAAAAACGGATGCCGAGGACCCGCAGCTGTTCCATCATTCGCAGCGTCGCTTGTAAGTCCTTCATCGCACCGCTTTCGGTAACCTCGAGCATGACGTGGCTGGCATCCGCGCCGGCTTGCACCAGGAGGAGGGCGACCTTGTCGGCAAAGCCTCGGTCCGCAAGATCCACCGCCGAAACATTGATCGATACGTCGATTGCCATTCCCGCCTCTTGCCAACGCCGTAAATCCCGGAGCGCGGCGGCCACGACCCAAGCGGTCAGGAGGCGAATTGCTCCGGTTCGCTCGGCATGCGGGATGAATTCACCGGGTGGGATGAAGCCGTGCTTCGGGTGCCGCCACCGGACCAGCGCTTCGCATCCGATCAGGCCACCGGTGGAGGCTGAGACCTTTGGCTGATAATGCAGCTCGAGTTCGTCCGCGACAATGGCATCGTGTAGCTCACCAAGGATCGAGAGTCGCTGGCGGTGACTGCTGTCATCGCCCGGATGATAAATGCCGACGGTGGCGCCGGTCTCTTTGGCGCGGTAGAGGGCCAGATCGGCGCGTTGCAGAAGTTCGGCGGCACCGCTTCCATCCGTAGGAAACACCACCACGCCGACACGCATCTCCAACTGGAAAGAGACACCGGAGTAATCGAACGAACCCCGCAACTTCTCGACGATGGCCGCGGCCTGACTCGCCGTCTGTGCGGCGCCAACAGACTCAAGGATTATCAGGAATTGGTCGGTTCCGATGTGTGCGACGCAATCCGGCTCGTTATCACGAGCTACGAGACGCCTGGCCACCTCGGACAGCACCTTGTCGCCGGTCGCGTGGCCGAACGATCCGATGATGCTCTGGAATTGCTGAATCTCGACCAAACACACACTCACCGCTTGCTCCGCGTGCTGCGCGCGAATCAGTTTCTCATCGAGCAATGCGCTGATTCTCGCGCGTGTCGGTAGGCCGGTCAGCGTGTTGTGGTCAGCCTGAAACCGAATTGTCGCCTCGCGATCGGCGACCGCGGCCCGCATGGCGTTGAACGCGGCTGCCAGTCCGTTCAGCTCGGTGGTGCCCGCAGACGGTACCTCCACGCTGTAGTCGCCCGCCGCCAGGCGCTCCGCCGCCTTGGTCAAATCCTCGACCGGCTGTGTCGCACTGCGCGCCAGTAATACCGCAAGAACGGTCGATACGGCGAGCAGCAGCGCGCCGATCGCGAACATGAAGTTCCTGACTTCGTCGTACGGCAGCAATGCGCTGGCGAGCGACCTTTGCAGCACCAACGTCAAGGACCCGTTGCCTGAGCGGATCGGATTGATCCACGTCAACAGCTTGTCGGTGCCCGCCGCGACCACGAAAGGCGTCGCCTCGGGTACACCCCTTATGTCGACAAATGGCCGCCGCTGCTGCGGTCCAATAGACGTGGCAAAGTACGGGTGTTGCTGATCGCTCGCCGCCACGAACGAGACGTCGACACCCAACAGCCGAGACATTTCGGTCGCAACGCGATCGTCGAGCGCGAAACCCATCGCCGCCCAGCCGATCGGTTCGGGCGCAAGCACGGGCGCCATCACCATTTGATATGGCCGCCCATCGATGAGCCGATAAATCTGCAGCGTCTCGCCGTCAACATCGCTTGCGAGCAGATTCTTGAGATCGGCCTCCGTCATGGGCGACAAAGGGCCGAGCGTACTCGCGACCAGATGCCCGTCTGTATTCAGTACGATCACCAAATCAGCGTCGATTCGCGATCGTTGATTTTCGACGGCGGACAGCAGAGTCGGCGCGTCGGCGGATGACACGGCCTCTTTGAAGCCGAAATCGGCCGTCAGAACCTCCACCGCGATCGCGAGTCGAGTGCCACGGAATCGCAGCGCTTCGCGCGCGGTATCCGCAGCAGTGGTCAGCTGAATGCGGGCCTGCTGTTCGACTTCGGCCCGCGCCTTTACGGCGATCGCCACAATCGTCGCGGTTAGAACCAAAGTGACCAAACCGAGCACTAGCGCTAGGATGCGGCTGCGAAAACTGGGTAATATTTCAAAAGGCAGATCCATGAAGCATGTTAAATCGATACCTGGCGCCACTTCAGCGGGCGGGCAGCGAACTGCGAACAACTTCGCGCTGTTGCGGCGCGCGACTGCTACCTGCATCACGGTTGTTTTGCTGACCGGCCTTCCTTCCTACGGCACCGCGGACATTTCGGTCGTGGTCGTCGATCGCGACGGGCACGGCGTCAGCGAGGTCGCGGTTACCGCCACTCCGGCCGCACCCGCAACGGGCCTTTCGACCGCCCCCAAGTCGGCTGTCATGGATCAGCGGCATCGCGCGTTCGTGCCCCTTGTGCTCGCGGTCGGCGTGGGGACCAGCGTCGAGTTCCCGAACAACGACAGTGTCAGCCACCAGGTGTATTCGTTTTCGCCGGCAAAGCGCTTTCAGCTTCCTCTGTACAAAGGCGAGGCTCACGCGTCCGTAACCTTCGACCGGCCCGGACTTGTGGTACTTGGGTGCAATATCCACGACGAGATGGTCGGCTACATTTATGTCACCGACGCGGCGTATTTCGGGACGACCGATGCGAACGGCGGGCTGCAATTCAAGAGCCCTGTGGGGGGCGACTATCGGATTGAGATCTGGAGCCCGTTCATCGTCGACGCGCCGGCGTCGCTCGTTCGGACGATCCATGTCGCCGCCTACGAACCTGCGAGCGCGCGCATACAATTGAGCCTTCCGCTCCGTGCCCTACCGGAGCCGCGGCCGCGACGTCGCGACTGGGAGTACTAATGCGCTGGGCACAGCGCCTGTTACTCTGCGGCATCGCGCTGGGGACGGCTGACGCCGCAGCGCAAGATCGACTCAGTGTTGCCGGCGACATCGATGTGCGCTGGGTAAACGCGTCGGGCGATTTGTCATTCTTGAACGGCGGCCCGGGAATTCTGCGCTTCGATCCGGAGCATGAAGACATCCGCCTCGGCCGGGTATTTTTGGCGCCGAAATGGCGCCTAACCGACATTCTGACCTTACATGCAGTCATCGACGCATACGGCGACCATGATCGAAATGCCGTGGACCTCAGCGAGTTCTATCTGGAGGTGCGCCCCTTCCCGACCGGCCCGGTGCGATGGCGCGCTCGATTCGGCGCGTTCTTCATGCCGGTCTCCCTTGAGAACCGAGGCATCGGATGGACCGATGTTTACTCGATAACGCCTTCTGCCGTGAACACATGGTTGGGCGAGGAGTTTCGGACCATCGGTGCGGAGCTCGAAGCGCGCTGGCTCGGTGCGAGCAGCGGCTATCTCGGAGACATCGCGCTGGTCGCGGGGGCGTACGGATGGAACGATCCGGCCGGAGTGCTGATTGCGCAGAACGGATTTTCGTTGACCGACCGCCCATCGACCTTATTCGGCGATCTCGGCAAACCGCCGCTTGACTTCTACCACGAAATCGACCGAAAGCCCGGCTACTATGGCGGACTGATCTGGCGGCATCACGATCGACTGGAAGTGCGTGCGCTGCGCTACGACAACCGCGGCGACCCCGGTGCCGAGACCGCGGCCGGTGTTTATGCCTGGCGGACACGCTTTTCCAGTCTTGGCGCCCGTCTCGAACCCAGCGAACACTGGACCTTCATTGCTCAATACTTGGATGGCAATACGGCGGTCGGCCCCGACTCGGCCGGAAGCGACCAATTTTATATGGCGTTCCACGCCTACTATGCGCTCTCGAGCTTCGAGTGGGCACGAGAGCGGCTCACGGCCCGCTATGACGATTTTCACACGCATCAGTTAAGCGGAATCTACGATGCTCCAAGCGACGAAACCGGCCACAGCTGGACATTCGCCTGGTCACACGAGTGCGGCGATCGCTGGCAATTCATCGGGGAATGGATACACGCCTCCAGCAGTTTTCTGCCCCGCATCGAACGGGGAGCAAGCGCCGCGCAAATCGAAACGCAATTTCAGCTGGCGATTCGCTACCGATTTCAGTGGGGATGGTGAGCTGGCGGCGCGGCGGGTAGTTTGCGGATATAAGAGCGGCGCTGTTCCGGGCTCATTTGACGCCACTGCCGCCGCAGCTCCTGGCGCCGCTCCGGCGGCATCTGGCGGAATCGCTGGTATTGTTCGCGTACGCGTTGCTGCTGCTCGGGAGGCAGGCTCTTGAAATCGTGCCAGCGCTGACGCAGCTGTTGTCGCTGTTCGGGCGGCAATTCGCGCCACTGCCGGAACCGCTGCTCGGCGCCGCCGCGTTGCTCCGGCGTCATTGAAAGCCAGCGCTGGCTTCCCTTGGCCAACGATTGCTGCTTTTCCGGCGGCAAGCTGTCCCACTTGCCTTGAAATCCCTTGAGCACTTGCTGCTGCTGCGGTGAAAGCGATTGCCACGACTGCGGCGCAGCTGGCGGAGAGCCGCCCGGGGTAGCCGAGACCGGCCCCGAAGCGGGCGTTTCCTGGGCAAGGCTCCCATTCGCTGCCGCTAAAAACACACAGGCTCCGAGCACGACGGCGTTGATCATTGCTTTGGATCCGGCGGCGGCGCGGCAGGTTTCTGTTTCCCCGACGGCGCGTTTTTCAATAACTCCCGCCATGCGGCATCATCTCCATGATCGTCTGTGCCCAAGAACTCGATGAATTCCTCATCCGGCTCATCCGCCGGGGTCGATTGAGGCGGCACCGGAGCCGCCGGCTGTCCCGCCTTCGCAACCACCACAACTGCACACAGAGCCAGCCAATACCTTCCGGCGATCAACGGCATCCCACCCTAGGCTGCCGGTTCCGTGCTCGTGGTTTTTTCCGCCCAGTCATAAAATTCGATATCGTCCTGCAACATCTCCATGGCATCGCCGGCATTCTCGTCGCTGGACGCGACCAGTTCCAGATCCTCGAGGTTCATCGGGTTATCCGCCGACATCGCGCCGTGATGAGCCGTCGGAGTGCCAAACCACAACGCAACGCCGAGCACCGCTGCGGCGGTCACGCCGGCCGCGGACGTCCGGATCGGTATGCGCGCGAACCAAGCGCGACGCCCGACCGGACCGGCTGCTTCGAGCGCCGCGTGGCGGGCCCGGGTGAGCCTCGAACGCGTCATCATGTCGAGATCATCGACACTGCCCTGAAACAGGGCCCGGCTGCGCTGCTCCAGTTCGGGCGGCCGAGGTTCCGACGTGCGAATACTCATCACCACACCTCGCCCAGTTGCTCGCGCAGCGTATGCACAGCCCGCGAGTAATGCGTCTTGACGCTGCCTTCCGAGCAGCCCATGGCTCGCGCCGTCTGCGCGACATCGAAACCCTCGAAATTGCGCAGCATGAACGCCTCGCGCTGGCGCGCCGGCAATCCCCGCAGCGATTCTTCGAGCTTCTGCATCGCCTGATCCTGCATCAATCGGTCGGGCGCCGAAGGCGACAGATCCGCGACGCTGTCGAGCGGATCCTGCGCTTCGTTGTCCGGATCCTCCTTGGGACCGGGCAGCCACGTCATGAACCGTTTGCGCACGGTCCTGCGCCGCTGCAGATCCCGCACCCCGTTTTGCAGGATGCGATAGAACAGCGGCCGCCATTCCGCGCTGGGGCGTGCTCCATAATTGCGCGCCAGCTTCAGCATCGAATCTTGCACCACGTCCAGGGCATCGTCGGGATCGCGCAGCGCGATCTGCGCCATGCGAAACGCGCGACGCTCGATCTCGGCCAAAAATTTATCGAGTTCTCGCGTCTGCTCCAGAACCGCTCCCCCAGGTGCCGGCGCGGGACCATCCCATACCATCCAAGTTGCACTGAGCGTACCAAAGCGCGGCATGCCACGTCCTCTTAACGTCGACGGACCCTGTCCATTCCAGGTATAAACGCCTGGCGCCCAAGCGGGTTGACGGCATGCCGCGCAAGATCAGCGACTTACGCACATACTCCGTGACCTGCGCTGCAAATCCTTGGTCGGACAATTCGATTGGAGATCCAGAGGGTCGTTTAACCCATTGAGTTATTTATGTTTATTTCTATTTCGGGCAATTTTTGGCCATTTTGAAGCGTCTCGAAACAGAACGGGCACTTAGGGTCGATGATCCCGGTTTACTAACAGAGTTATCCACAGGTTTTGTGGACAAAAATAACGCGCTGATCCTCAAGGTTGCGCTCGATACCCCGCTGCGCCGAACCTTTGATTACTTGGCGCCGGTGGACGGCGGCCAACCGACTGCGGACGGCTCCGGGCTCGGTCCGGATTGCGGACCCCGGCCGGAGCCGGGCATCCGCGTGCGGGTCCCATTTGGCCGCCGTCATCTCATCGGTATCCTGATCGGAGTCTCGCACAGCTCATCTGTCCCGAAGGCCAAGCTCAAGCCCGCGCTGGAATTTGTGGACCACCGCGCGGTGTTCGATCCGGTCACCTTTGAGCTGCTGCGCTGGGCGGCCGATTACTACCACCACCCGATCGGCGAGGTCATGGCGGCGGCATTGCCGGCAAGCCTGCGCGCGGGTCAGCCGGTGCAAGCCGCGGTCGAATCATGGACTCTGAGCGAGGCAGGCAGACAGCGGCTCAGCGACTCCGCCGGCCGGCGCGCGCCCCGCCAACATGCCTTGCTGGAATGGCTGGCCGAGCGCGGCGCGGCCACCGTGCACGAGGCGAACGGGTTCAAGGCGGCGCACTTCCGGGACTTGGCGAAACGCGGTTGGATCGCCGCCGAAAGCGCGCCCCCGCAGCCCGTGCCGCTCGAATCGCGTCCCAGCGAAGTCACGCTCAGCGACGCTCAGGCACGGGTGGTCACGGCGATCAGTGAAACTCTGGGCCGCTTCGCCGCGCATCTGTTGGACGGCGTGACCGGCAGCGGCAAGACCGAGGTCTACCTGCGCGTGATCGCCGCCGCGCTCGCCGACGGCGGCCAGGTACTGGTGTTGGTGCCGGAAATCGCCTTGACACCGCAATTGGTCGAGCGCTTCCAGCGGCGCTTCAGCGCCGGCGTGGTGGTCTTGCATTCGGCGCTCAAGAATACTTTGCGCCGCGATGCCTGGCGCGCCGCGGCGAGCGGCGAGGCACGGATCATCATCGGCACCCGCTCGGCCGTGTTCACCTCGCTGCGCAGCCTCAGCCTCATCGTCGTTGATGAGGAGCACGACGCCTCCTACAAGCAGCATGAAGGGTTTCGCTACTCGGCGCGCGACCTGGCCGTCTGGCGCGCGCAGCGCGCGCATGTACCCATCATTTTGGGCTCCGCCACGCCATCGCTCGAAACGCTGGAGAACGTCGCGCAGGCGCGCTATTCGCGGTGGGTGCTGTCGCAGCGAGTCGGGGCCGCCCAGCCGCCGCGCATGGTTCTGATCGATCTGCGCAGACACGCGAGCGAGCAGGGGCTGTCGCAGCCCGCGATGCAGGCCATCGGGCGGCATCTTACGGATGGCGGACAGGTGATCGTTTTCTTGAACCGGCGCGGCTATGCCCCCAGTCTGTTTTGCAATGCGTGCGGCTGGATCGCGACCTGCACGCATTGCGATGCGCGCATGACCCTGCACCGCCGCGCGGCGCAGTTGCGCTGCCATCATTGCGGCGCGCACAGCGCGGTGCCGGCCCACTGTGGCCATTGCCGCCAGCCGCTCAATCCGGTCGGCCAAGGCACCGAGCGCGTCGAGGAGACGCTTGCGCGCCTGTTCCCGCATGCGCCGTTGGCCAGGCTGGACCGCGACACTGCGCAGCCCCGGGGTGCCATGGAGGCGGTCCTCGGCCGCGTGCACAGCGGCGAGGCCCGCATCCTGGTCGGCACGCAGATGCTCACGAAAGGGCATCACTTCCCGGACGTCACATTGGTCGTGATCCTGGATGCCGACCAGGGCCTGTTTGCGAGCGATTTTCGCGCCACGGAACGCCTGGCGCAGACCATAACCCAGGTCGCGGGACGCGCCGGAAGGGCCGCGCGTCCGGGAGAGGTCGTGATCCAAACCTCGTTTCCCGAACACCCGTTGCTCACCCGCTTGATCATTGAAGGCTACGGAGGATTCGCCGCAATCGCGCTCGAGGAGCGCCGCGCTGCGAGCTGGCCGCCTTACTCGCGGCTCGCCCTGCTGCGCGCCGAAGCGAAGGACAGCGTCGGCCTGGACAGCTTCCTGCGCGCCGCCGCCGGCCGTGGGCGCAGCGTTGTGGGGGGCACGACGGCGGGCGCGGTCGAGATACTCGGGCCCGCCAGCGCCCTGATCGCGCGCCGCGCCGACCACTTCCGCGCGCATCTGCTCATCGAAGCCCCCACCCGAGCACCCTTGCAGCGCTTTCTCAGCCTCTGGCTGCCGATCGTGGAATCGCTGCCGGGGCCTCCCGGCCTGCGTTGGTCGATCGACGTGGATCCCATGGAAGTAGATTGAGGCGTTTGCGGTAAACTCACCGGCCCTTTGCCAGACGGATCCGCCTTGAAGACATTGATCGATGACTTGTTGCGCCAGGCGCTGGCGGCGTTGCCGGAGGCGCTTGTTCCGGCGGCCGAGCGCACCCTCGACATCGAGATCGAGCGCGCTCGCGACCCGCAGCACGGCGATTTCGCCAGTAATATCGCCATGCGTTTGGCGAAGGCGACGCGCCAGAATCCGCGCAGGCTCGCCGCCGCGCTGGTGGCGGCGCTGCCTTCGAACCTCGCGCTCGCCAAAGTGGAAATCGCGGGCGCCGGATTCATCAACTTCTTCCTCAAGGAGAGCGCGTATCACGCCGAGATCGGCCGCGTACTAGCGCTGGACACGGACTACGGCAAGTCCGATATCGGCGGCGGCAGATCGGTGCTGGTCGAATTCGTCTCGGCCAATCCCACCGGACCGCTGCACGTCGGTCATGGACGGCATGCGGCCTTCGGCGCGAGCCTCGCCAATTTGCTCGAGGCGACAGGCTTTCGCGTCGCGCGCGAGTACTACATCAACGATGCCGGCCGCCAAATGGAAATCCTGGCGGCCAGCACCTGGCTGCGCTATCTGGAGCGCTGCGGCGAACGGCTGACCTTTCCGGCCAACGGCTATCGCGGCGACTACATCGTTGCGATAGCGGACCAGCTCTACGCCGCGCACGGCACCGCGCTCACGCGCGGCGCCGAGGAGGTCTTTCGGGAATTGCCGGCCGACGAGCCGCAAGGCGGCGACAAGGACCTCTATATCGATGCGCTCATCGCCCGCGTCCGACTGCTCATCGGAGACGCGGATTTTCGCCGCGTGCTGGATCACGCGCTCGGCGGCATCCTGGCCGACATCCGCGACGACTTGGCCGAGTTCGGGGTCACCTTCGATTCGTGGTTTTCCGAGCGTTCCCTGATCGACAGCGGCGCGATCGACAAGGCTATCGAGGCGCTGCGGTCCTCGGGCAACGCCTTCCTCAAGGATGGCGCCTTGTGGTTCAAGAGCACCGCCTACGGGGATGAGAAGGATCGCGTGATGGTGCGCGAGAACGGCGTCAAGACCTATTTCGCTTCCGACGTCGCCTTCATCTTCAACAAGCGCCAGCGCGGCTTCGAGCATCTCATCTATGTCTGGGGCGCGGATCACCACGGCTACATTGCACGCCTGCGCGCCGGCCTGATCGCGCTCGGGGGCCCGCCGGAGTGCTTCGAAGTCCGGCTGGTGCAATTCGTATCCCTGTTCCGCGGCGGTGAAAAGGCGCAGATGTCGACGCGTTCGGGGGAGTTCGTCACCCTGCGCGAATTGCGCGCGGAAGTGGGCAACGACGCCGCGCGTCTGTTCTATGTGATGCGCAGCAACGATCAGCACCTGGACTTCGACCTAGAACTCGCCAAGGCCCGTTCCAACGACAACCCGGTGTATTACATTCAATATGCGCATGCGCGCGTCGCCAGCATCAAACGGCAGATGCAGGAGCGCGGGATCGCCCATGATGCGGGACGAGGTCTGGCGTCGCTTGCCCTGCTCACCGAGCCGCAAGAGATTCAACTCATCAAACGCTTGTGCTCGTACCCGGAAATCGTCCGGCACTGCGCGATGCAGCGCGCGCCCCACGGTCTGGTGCACTATCTGCGCGACCTCGCCAACGATTTTCACACCTATTACAGCGCGCACCAATTTCTCAGCGAGGATGCGGCGCTTCGCTCCGCGCGCGTCTGCCTGGCGTTCGCCACGCAGATCGTGATCCGCAACGGCCTGCGCCTGTTGGGCGTGTCCGCGCCCGACACCATGTAGGCTTAAGAAGCCCAAGCATGGCGCGCAGCTACAATGCCAAACGCAAACCGGGCGGCCAATCCCGGTCGAGCGGCTTTTCCGGATGGGTGGGCCTCGCTTGCGGACTTGGCGTAGGGCTCGCGATAGCCGGCCTGGTTTACGTCAAAGATCACCGGCCCGACGCCCCGGTCGCCCACGCCGGCAAGGCCGACAAGAAAAAGGCCCGGGCGGACACGCCGCCGGACGCCGACAGTGGCTACACGGGCGCTGCGGAGGACTCGGCGAAATCCTACGCTTTCTACGACATGCTGCCCAAATTCGAAGTGGTGGTTCCGGAGAAGGATAAGGACATCCGCTCCGACGTTCGCTCGGTGCCCGAAACTCGCCGCGGCACCTACGTGTTGCAGGCCGGTTCTTACAAAAATTTCGCCGACGCCGATCGCGTGCGTGCGCAACTCGCGCTGCAAGGGATCGAATCCAAAGTACAGAAGGTGTCGGTCGACAACGATACCTGGCATCGCATCCGCATCGGCCCGATCTCCAAATTGGACGAACTCAATCGCCTGCGCGCCATCCTGCGCAAGGCCGACGTCGACGTGCTAGTCATCCGAGTTGGCGACTAGCCAGCAAAATCTCGTTCAATCCTCGCCTAATTGGCGAAAATCGACGCCTAATGCCCGAAGTTTTCGGTAAAGATGCGTGCGCTCCATCCCCACTCGCTTGGCCAGCTGCCCCACCTTGCCGTTGCACAGCAGAAGTTGCTGTTGCAGATAGGCGCGCTCGAACTGTTCGCGCGCCTCGCGCAGCGGCAACGCCAGAAGATCCTGCTTTACCAGGGGTTCATCCGGCCCGGTCTTGACCGCGAGCTCGCGCTCGATCTCCTCGAGCCTGATCTCCTCGCCCGTACCGAGTATCAGGACCCGCTGCACCAGGCTCTTCAGTTCGCCGAGATTGCCCGGCCAGGGGTAGTTGCGCAGGCGGTTTTGCGAGGCCACGCCGAAGCGGCGCAGCGGCAAATGCTGCTCATCGACCAGGCGATCGACGTAGTAGCGCAAAAGATCCGGAACGTCCTCTGCATAATCGCGCAGCGGCGGCGCGCGCAAGGTGATCACGTTCAGATGCGCGATCAAGTCGCGCCGAAAAGGCTCCGGAGCCGCCCGCGACTCGAGGCCATCCTGAGTCGAGCTGATCCAGCGCACGTTGATCGGCAGCCGTTCGCGACCGCCCGCCCGCGTGTACCCGTTCTGCTCGATCGCGCCGACCAGCTCACGCTGCGCCTCGCTGGTCAAATCCTCGAGTCCGTTCAAGTAGAGCGAGCCGCCCGCCGCTTGATCGAAAGCGCCCGGCACCACCTTGCCGTCGCTCTCGCGGCCAAAGAGCACCGCCGCCGGATCGGCCACCAGGGTCGCCGCCGCTACCATGAAGAACGGTTTGCCGGAGCGCGCGGACAGGGAGTGCAAGTAGCGCGCATACGCTTCGCGGCCGGAGCCCAGCTCGCCGACCAGCATCACCGGCGAGGTACTCGAGGCGGCCTGCCGCACTTGTTCGCGCAGGGCCATGGTGATCTTGCTCTTGCCGGTGGGCACGGCAAGACTCGAATCGGGCGTGCGTTCGGACAACCGCTTGCGGCGGCCGGCATCGAGCGCCCGTTCGACGGTGCGCAGCAATTTGGTCAGCGACAGGGGCTTTTCGACGAAATCAAAGGCGCCCAGACGCGTCGCCTCCACCGCGGTTTCGACCGTACCGTGACCGGACATCATCACCACCGGACAGTGATAGCTCCCGCTAATAGACCATTCGCGCAGCAAGGTGATGCCGTCCGTATCCGGCATCCAGATATCGAGCAGCACCAGATCGAAAGCGTGCATTGCACGCGCGGTTCGGGCTTGGGTGGCGTCTGCCGCAACCTCCACCTCGTACCCTTCCTCGGTGAGTATCTCCTTCAGAAGCCCGCGGATATCCGCCTCATCGTCCACCACCAAAATTCTCGCAGCGGTCATACGCGCTCTCTCCTCTGTTCATCCATTCGCGATTCGCGACCAATCGCGCCACGTGCGCCGTCGCCCAACGGCAGCAAAATCCGCACGCGCGCGCCGCCCGTGCGCTGATTATCCGCCTCGATGCGACCGCCGTGCTCTTCGACGATCTTTTTCACAATTGCGAGCCCCAGACCCGTGCCCTTGGATTTGCTGGTGACATAGGGATCGAACACGGTCCCGATCAGTTCACGCTGAAAGCCGGGGCCATTGTCCGAGACCACGATCGAGGCCATGTTCTTGGGACCGTCCGTGACGACCAGAGTTTCGATTTCGACGCATGCCCCCATCTTGCCTTCGAGCGCCTCCAGCGAATTGGTCATCAAATTGTTGAGGATCTGCCGGATTCGGATCCGGTCGGCCGATATGTGCGGCAGGTTCGGGCTGAGCATCAGCTTGAGCTCCGCGGCACTGTCCTGGACCTTGTACAGATCCACCACTTCGGTGATCAATTGGTTCAGATCGAAGCGCGAGAAGTGCATGTCCGGCGCCCTGGCGTATTCGCTGAAGGCATTGACCATCTGCTTCATCGCATCCACCTGGGCGATGATGGTGTGGGTCGCGCGTTCCAGTATTTGCGCATCCTGCTCATTCATGCTGCCGAGAAACTTGCGCCGCATGCGCTCGGCCGAGAGCTGAATCGGCGTCAGCGGATTCTTGATTTCGTGCGCCAGGCGCCGCGCGACCTCGCCCCATGCCGCGTCGCGTTGCGCCTGCAGCAAGGTCGTAATGTCGTCGAACACCAGCACCATCCCCGGGGCGCCGCCGAGATCGTTCGGCAATGCCGTGCAGGCGCACATGAGCACCCGCTTGCCGGATTCGGACAACAGCTCGAGTTGTTCGCGCCAATCGAGCTGTCCTGCGTTGAGCCGCGACTTGACGGCCGCGAGGAACTGGCCGAACAGCGCGCTGTTACGATCGGATTCATCGAAGCGCGAGCCGACGGCAGCATCGAGATCGACGCCGAGGATGGCGCTCGCCGCCTGATTGGCGGTGCGCACGGTGAGGTCGGAGGTAAGAGACACGACGCCCGTCGAAAGGCGCGCGAGAATCACCGCCAATCCCGCGCGTTCCGCCTCCACCGCCTGCTGGCTGCGCCGAGTCTCCTCGCGCGCCCTGCCGAGCCGCTTGGTCATGTCGTTGAACGAGGTCACCAGGAACCCGAGTTCGTCGCGCGACGACAGCGGCAGCTGCGTGTCGTAGTTGCCCTTGGCGACCGCGCGAGTGCCGGCGATCAAATCTTGCACCGGCTGGACCAGCCGCTGCGCGGCAAAGAAGGCGCCGTACACCGCGGCGATCAGCGACATCAGCACCACGAAGGTCAGAATCAGCACGAAGGTCGATTTGAGCGGCTGCCGCAGCTGCACCAAATTCGCGTATTGGGTATAGGACCGTTGCACGGTGTCGGCGAGCTGACCGAGCTGCTGCGGCACCGGGTACAGTGCGATCAAAACTCGTGTGCCCGAGTTAGAGGTGCCTTCGATCGGTGCGGCGGCCCGGATCACGTATCCGCCCACAGCGTCGGTGTCCAGGCTGACGTAAGGCCGCCCGCGGCGTATTTGCAGCATCATCTCGTCGGTCGCGGGGATCGGCAAGGCGTCCATGGGGCGATCGGAACTGGTCGCGATGATTTTCGTCTGCGCGCCCATCACGGTGAATTCCAAGGCGGTGCTTTCGCGCCGCTCGCGGTCCAGCGTGCCGATCAGGTCGAAATCCGGCAGGCTCGACAGCGCGTGCGCCGCGGCTTCGGTGTGCTGCAAGAACTCGCGCACGCGCACCTCGAGAGCCGCGCGCGACAGCTCGCGCGTATCCTTCAACCCCTGGCTGATCTCCAGCTCGAACCAGCTGTCGATGCCGCGATTGAGGAATTGCAGCGAGAAGTAATACACCACCAGGATCGGCGCCACGGCCAGCGCGCCGAAAATGGCGACCGTTCTGCCCTTGAGGCGCGAACCCGGCACGTGCCGGCGATAATCCCGCACCAGTTGCGACAGCTTCGCGGCCAGCAGCACCACCAGCGTCAGCAGGCCCGCGATGTTGACCAGCAGAATCCACGGCAGCCAGCGGTCGAATTTGGCGGAATTCTGCGCGGCGGAAGCCAGCATGAACAACGCGACCAGCCACAGCATGACGCCCAGTCCGCCGAGCACGGTCGAACGGTGTTTGCGAATTACGGTTGCAACGTCCATGTATACCAGTCGCTGTCGCGATGCCATTCATTGACCCAGAACATCAGCACCCGCAGGCTGAACGGCACGCTGCCGTAATCGACCTTGGCGCGCACGCTCGCCTCGTAGCGGCGGCCCGGCGGCAGCAGCGATTTGTCGAGGACCGGCAAGTCGCGCACCTCGGACAGAAGTTCGAGCGCCGCCTCGACCGTGCCCAACGACTCCTGTTGGCCGCTGTTTTCGTTGCGCAAGATGTAGCGCGCGCTCACGGCGTTGTATTGCAGGCGGTAGCGCTGGGTCAGTTGCGCCACTCGCGAATTCGGCAGCAGCTGCCGCACTCGCTCCAGATCCAGATCGAGTTCCAGGGTGAGCGGCACGCCTTCGGCCAGACCGCGCTTCACGGCATCGCCCACCGGTAAATCGATATGCGCGTTCAAATGGTAAACGCCGTCCCGCAGATCCAAATCGCCCGAACGGACCTCGAAATGCCCGTCGAGTCCCTCGGCGCGGCAAGACGCCGCCAGCAGCGCCCCCGCGGCGGCCGCAAACAGCAGCGCCCCGCACAGCCGACCGGCGGAACCCCTCCAAGGCGACGATGTTGAGCGCTGGGCGTTCATTGCTTGTTCAGGGCAGCATAATAGAAGCCGTCGGCGCCCGCCTCCCCGGGGAGGATCTGCCGCCCGAATTCATCAGCCTCGCCGAAACCAGGCCAGCCCGGCCAATCCTCGGCTGGCACACAACGCGCATCGCTCGTCTCTTTCAAGAATGCGCCGATCAGATCGCGATTTTCGCTGCGCGTCAGGGTGCAGGTGGCGTACACCAGGCGCCCGCCGCGGGCCAGCATGCACCACGCGGAAGCAAGCAGGCGCGCCTGAATCATCGGCATTTTATCGATTTCCGATGGCGACTTGCGCAGGCGAATATCGGGATGGCGACGGATCACGCCAAGCGCCGAACACGGTGCATCGAGCAAAATGCGGTCGAAGGGCACCCCGTCCCACCAGGCCCCGGGCGCGGCCGCATCGCCGCTCGCCAGATCCGCCTGCAGACGACCGCGCGCCAGGTTTTCCTCGACTCGTTTGAGACGCTGCGGGTCGATGTCGACGGCTACCAGCTTGTCGAGCCGCGGCTCGCGCTCAGCCATCAGCGCGGTCTTCCCGCCCGGGGCCGCACAAGCGTCGAGCACCCGCTGACCGGCCGCGAGATCCAGCGCAAACGCGGCGCACTGGGCGCCGAGATCCTGCACCGACACGACCCCATCGGCAAAGCCAGGCAATTCATGCACGTCGCACGGCGAATCGAGCACCACGGCCTGCGGCACGCGCGGCTCGGCGCGGGCCCCGATGGCCGCCGCGCGCAAGGTCTCAAGATATCCCTCGGTGGTGATGCGACGGCTGTTGACGCGCAGCCACATCGGCGCCTGCGTATCGCCCGCCGCCAGAAGCTGCGTCCAGCGCACCGGCCAATCGGCGCGCAGCCGGTCCGCCAACCACACCGGCGACGCATGGCGTGCGGCGGGGCTGCGCGCAATTTCGGCGTCGAGCGCCTTGCGCTCACGCAAATAGCGGCGCAGCACCGCATTGATCAAGCCGCCGGCGCGCGCCGCGTCGGTCGCCTTTGCGGTCTGCACGGCGGCATCGACCACGGCATATTCGGGAGTGCGCGCATCCTCCAGCTCGAATAGCGCCACCGACAACAAGGCGCGCACCAGGAAATCGAGAGACCTCACCGGCTGCGACAGCAGGCGCCCGAGCACGGCCTCGTGGCGGTAATAGCCGCGGACCGCTCCAAAACTCAAGGAGCGCACCGACGGAGCGAGCGCGGCAGGCGCGGAGCCCAGAGCGGATTGCAGGGCCGCATCGAGCGTCACGCCTTCGCGCAGAATTCGCGCCACCGCGTGGCTGGCAAGGGAGCGTGCGCCGCCGGCCGCGGACTTCATGGGGCCGCGAATCTCGCGCCCGCGAGACGCTGCGCCTTGATGAAGTCTCGAGCCAATAGGGGCTTGCGGCCCGCGAGCTGCAGCCGCTCGATTCGCAGCCGGCCCCGCCCGCAGGCCACGTCGATCCCTTCGGCCGTCGCGCCGATCACCGCGCCCGGCTCGGCGCTCGACGACGCCGCGCCAGGCTCATCGGGGGCGATTTGCGCCTGCCAAATACGCAGCTGCACTCCCTCCAGACGCGTTTCGGCGACGGGCGCGGGATAGAAGGCCCGGACGCGGCGCAGAATCTGCGCCGCGTCCTCCCGCCAATCGATCAGCGCCTCGGCTTTGCTGATCTTCTCGGCGTAGGTTTGACCGACTTGCGGCTGCGGCGTCTCCCGGGCACGGCCGGCGGCGAGTGCATCCAGGGTTCCGCAAATCATTTCGGCGCCGAGACCCGCGAGCCGGTCGTGCAGGCTGCCCGCGGTATCAAGCGGCAAAATGGCGATCTCGCGCACGTCCAATACAGGTCCGGTATCGAGTCCGGCGTCCATGTGCATGATGGTAACGCCGGTGATCGCATCGCCGGCCAGCAGCGCACGCTG
>Ga0209890_10000417_pt1 | contig 19784 bp, 18 predicted proteins | sample OrgsoiDNA2013049_FD_185799 | JGI IMG/M metagenome (GOLD analysis project Ga0209890, IMG submission 185799) | Permafrost soil microbial communities from the Arctic, to analyse light accelerated degradation of dissolved organic matter (DOM) -... | ecosystem: Environmental > Terrestrial > Soil >...
ACGCTATGGATCCCGCACGGTCGTCGACGCCCTGAACATGCGCATACCGCCCGGGGTGGTCGCCGGTTTCATCGGCCCCAACGGCGCCGGCAAGACCACCACCTTGCGGATGCTCCTTGGCCTGGTCCGACCCAGCGCCGGCGACGGGCGGGTCTTCAGCCTGCCGCTGCACTCTCCGGCGAGCTATCTGCCGCGCGTCGGCGCGCTGATCGAGAGCCCCGCGTTTTATCCGGGACTGTCCGGGCAGCGCAACCTCGCCGTGCAGGCCACTCTTGGCGGACACCCCCTGGCGCGGGTTCCGGTGGTGCTCGAACGAGTCGGGCTGGCCGATCGCGGTGGCGACCGCTATCGCACCTACTCCCTGGGGATGAAGCAACGCCTCGGCATCGCCGGCGCGTTGCTTGGCGACCCGACCCTGCTCATCCTGGACGAACCGACCAACGGCCTGGACCCGGCCGGCATCCGGGACATGCGCGCCCTGGTCCGCTCGCTCGCCGAAGACGGGCCGACCGTGCTGATCTCCTCACACCTGCTCGCGGAGGTCCAGCAGGTCTGCGACTGGCTCGTCGTGATCGAGCACGGGCGTTTGGTGTTCCAGGGACCCACCGCACGGTTGCTCGCCGGCGGCGACGAACTAACCCTGCGCTGTGAGCACCTCGCTGACCTGCCACGGCTACAGGCACAGCTGGCCCGCCGCGGGCTCGTGGCCACGCTCGCCGATGACCGCGTGCAGGTTGAGCTGGCCGAGGCGAACACGATCAGCGGTGCGAGCGGCATCAATGGGCTGCTTGCCGAGATCAACCGAACCGCGATGGCCGAGCAAGTCACCCTTGTCGAGCTGAGCATCAACCGTGCCAGCCTCGAAGACCGCTACCTCACCCTGACCGCAGAACCGACCGCAGCAGCGACCGAAGAAGGTGCCCGATGATCCGGTCGTTCAAGGCCGAGCTGCTCAAGCTAGGACGGCCTGCGGTTTTCTACGGCGCGACGGGAGCGATGCTCGTGTTCGCCCTGCTCGCCACCGTCCTGACCTTCGCCACCGCCACCAGCGCAAAAGCCGCTGCGGCTTCCCCCGTCGGCGGCGCCGCCCTCGGGAGTACGCTCGGCCAGCTCGGCCAGCCTGGCGGGCTGACCCGCGGCTTCACCATCGCCGCCGGCTTCATGGGCCTGCTCGTGTTCGTGCTGTTCACCACCAACATCACCAGCGAGTACGGCCTGGGCACCATCCGGGTGCTGCTGACCCGCCAACCCCGCCGCACCCGGCTGCTCGCCGGGAAGCTGCTTGCCCTGCTGGCCTTCGTCGCTGCCCTGTTGTTCGCGGCCGAGCTGCTCTCGGCCGCCGCGGCCATCGCCCTTGCCCACGCCCGCGACGTCTCGACCGCCGACTGGTTCACCGCCGACGGGCTGCACCACCTCGGCGGCGACTACGCCAACGCGGTCCTGACAGCAACCGTCTTCGGTACCGTCGGCATCTCGCTAGGGGTGTTCTGCCGCTCCACACCGATCGCGCTCGGCATCGGACTGGCCTGGCTGGGGCCCCTGGAACACATCATCCAGCTCGGCTGGAGTGGGGCCGCCCGATGGTTCCCAGGCCTGGTCTTCGATGCCATCGCAGGCGGCGGCACCGCGATCACGTCCTACCAGCGCGCCGTGGTCATGGCCCTGGCCTACGCCGCGCTCGCGCTGACCGCCGCCACGGTCAGCTTCGTTCGCCGCGACGTGAGCATCTGAGGCTCCAAGACGGTGCCTGCTCACGAAGATATCAAACACTACATACATTCATTAGAAGGACAATCGCAATGACTGGACCGCTCTCAGCGCCCACGCCGATGGTCAGCATGCGCGCTGGTGGTCGATCCAAGTCGCTGATCCTGACGGCGATGATCTTCGCCGTCGCGATGACATTCATCGACCAGACCATCGTGTCTATCGCCGTGCCGAACATTCAGCGAGAACTATCCCTGACCAACACCGGGGTTCAGTGGGCGGTCAACGCCTACCTGCTCACTTTGGCGGCGTTCTTCGCGTTCGGCGGCCGTCTCGCGGACACCCTGGGCCACCGGCGCATGGTCACCCTGGGGGTCGTCATCTTTGCCGGTGCGTCCGCAATGTGCGGGCTGACGCCGACGGGTTCTCTGGCCCAGGCATGGATCGTCACCTTCCGCGCGCTTCAGGGGGTCGGCGGGGCGTTCATGTTCCCCGCGGCACTGGCGATCGTCGTCCAAACCTTCCCGCTGCACGAGCGGGGCAAGGCTCTAGCGGCGTTCTTCGGAGTCGCCGGCGCCCTGACCGCGATCGGCCCGATCCTCGGTGGCTACCTGACGCAGTGGACCTGGCGGGCAATCTTCTGGGTCAACATCCCGATGGCCATCGTCGCGTTGGTCCTCATCGCCGTCTCCAAACCGGTGACAGATTTCCGGCCCGCACGACTGGACTATCGCGGGCTGGTCCTCATCGTAGGCGGCGTGTCCCTGAGCATCTTCGGCTTTCAGCAGGCGTCGATCTGGGGCTGGGCCAGCCCAGGGGTATGGCTGTCGATCGTGGTCGGTCTCGCGCTGCTGGTGGTCTTCGCCCTCGTCGAGCTGCGCACCCCCGAGCCGCTGACCCAGGTGAGGATTTTCCGGGTCCGGCCGTTCCTTGTCGAGAACATCGTCCTCGCGCTGTGCATGGTCGCGTTCATCCCGATCTTCTTCTTCGTCAGCGTGTACGCGCAGGTCTCCCTGGGCAAGACAGCCACCCAAGCGAGCCTGCTGATCCTGTACTTCTTCCTCGGGTTCGTCGTCGCCGCGCAGATCGGTGGCCGGCTGTTGGACCGCGTGGGCGCCAAGCTGCCCGTGGTCGCGGGCTGCGCGCTCGCCGCCGTCGGGTTCTTCATCTGGGCGGGCAAGGTCACCCAGTTGAACCTCGGCAACCAGATCTGGGTCATCATCATGACCGGCGCTGGCATGGGTCTCATGCTCGGACAGGCCAACACGGACGCCGTCAACCGCGCATCGCGCCTGTCATACGGCGTAGCGACCGGCATCACTCAGACGGTGCGCAACTACGCCGCCAGCCTCGGCCTAGCTGTCTTGGGGACCATGTTTGTCACCGTCGTACGCAACCACGTCACCGAGTCGCTGGTCGCCCAAGGGGCCCCTGCGTCGCAGGCCACACAGGCGGCCGCCCAGATCGCCCAGGGCAGCGGAAGCACGGTTACACGCACCATCCCTGCGTTCATCCGGCTCGACTACGCGTACGCCACCCGCTCGGTCTTCATCACGTTGGGCGCCGTGATGACGGCCGCGGCCATCGTCGCGCTGTTCGGCCTCAGACACGGCGCTCAGACCGAGACGCCAACATCCGCCAGGGCAGGCGCTGCACCACCGGCAAGTTGACCGCTCCTGAGCATCGTCCCGCTCACGCACCGCATTAGATAGCCGCCAGCCAGTAAGGGCAACCGGTCAGCTGTGTCGGCGAATCTCGGTCTCGACATCGGAGTCGGTTATCGGCCGACAAGGGCAACACCACCGCCGCCGAGCAGGTCTTGGAGTTCACCGCCGAGTAGAGGACAAACCACGGGTGACGGGCAGGAATTGTGCACCGTCACACCACCACGACAGGAACATCCAGTTTCTTCACTTCATCATGGTCCTGTGGGCAAGATGACCCCGACACGGAGGCCGTTGCCGCAGGAAAGGCTGTCCAAGCTGACGGGACTCCTGATCGCGATCTCCGCGACCGTAACGATCAAATGCTGTAGACCCTCCCCGGCTCGACCAAGACCAGTGTGCGGCGCTGCTCCGCCATGACTCGGTCGTATTCCGCCCAGTTGCCATGATGAGCGCCGGCCGCTGCGAACACCTCACGCAGCAGAAGTCGTAGCCCCCCAGTGTCGATCTCGGGGTGAGGAATCTTGGCCAAGCGAAGCGGCATCACCGGGGATGCAGCTCTCGGCATGGCTGGCGACGCGCACCTTCGAGCTCACGGTCCGCACCCTCGACATCGCCGCGGCCACCGGGATAGCGGCGACCTCAAACCCCAAGGCTCTCGCCGACGCCGCCTCCCTGGCCGCCCGCATCGCTGCGACCGTAGGAACCGGCGGACCCGTTCTCCGCTCGCTGACCGGCCGCGGCACACTGCCCAAAGTTTCTCCGTCTTGTAGGCAACCGCAAGACCACACTCCACAGAGGGCTATCCGGACGTGAGCGAAGGCTGTCCTCGGGGTAGGTGCCCTCGATTTAACTCGGCTCGCGGGAGCGTGGTACGACCAGTCCTGATTCGTAGGCGGTGACGACGGCCTGGGTGCGGTCGCGCAGGCCGAGCTTGTTCAGCACCCGGCTAACGTGCGTCTTAGTCGTCTCCTCGGTGACCACCAGACGGGCCGATATCTCGTAGTTGGAAAGGCCCTCGGCGATGAGGCGGAGAACCTCCGTCTCGCGCGCGGTGAGCGCGGCGAGCCCGGCCGGGGAGGTGGCGCCAGGCTTGGGGCGCTGCCGGACGAACTCGCTGATCAGGCGCCGGGTCACGGCCGGCGCGAGCAGCGCCTCACCGACGGCGATGATCCGTACGGCGTCGAAGAGCCGCTCGGCGGTGACGTCTTTGAGCAGGAAGCCACTGGCTCCGGCGCACAGCCCGTCGTAGACGTACTCGTCCAGGTCGAAGGTGGTCAGGATGAGGATGCGCGTGTGGCCCGTTCCCGGGCCGCAGAGCTGCCTGGTGGCTTCGATGCCGTCCATGCCTGGCATGCGGACGTCCATGAGGACGACGTCGGGGCGTAGCTCGCGGCAGACCCGTACGGCTTCGGCCCCGTCGCGGGCCGTGCCGATGACGGTGAAGTCTGGCTGGGTGTCCAGCAGGGTCGCGAATCCGTCGCGAACCACTTGATGGTCGTCGGCGACGACGATTCGGACCGGTGGGGGCGGGGCCGTCATCCGGTGACCTCCGCCTTTGCCGGCAGGACGGTTTCGACGAGGAAGCCGCCGCCGGCGGCGGGGCCGGTGCTCAGCTCGGCGCCGACTGCTGCGGCGCGTTCACGCATGCCAAGCAGCCCGTACCCCACGGTCGGTGCCACCGAGGGCGGGCCGGGTCCGTTGTCGCGGATGCGCAGGCGCACGGTGTCGTCGGTGTAGTGCAGTTCGACGTCGACGGCGGAGCCGGGCGCGTGGCGGCGGGCGTTGGTGAGGGCTTCCTGGATGATGCGGTAGGCGGCGAGCTCGACGCCTGGGTCGAGCATCTCGGCCGGGCCGCAGACGATGAGGCGGGTCCCGGCCCCCGATGCGACCCGTGCCTGGTCGAGCAGTTCGTTGAGTTGGCGCAGGCCCGGTTGCGGCTGCCGGTCCGCCGTATCGGCCTGTGCGTCTTCGCGCAGCACACCGAGCAGTCGGCGCATCTCGGTCAGCGCGCTCCGCGCGGTGTCACCGATCGAGGACAGTCGCTGGGCGCCGGCGGCGGGCATCCCGGCGGTGGTAAGTCGAGCGGTCTCGGCCTGCACGGCGATCATGGAGATGTGGTGGGCGACGACGTCGTGCAGCTCGCGGGCGATGCGCGCCCGCTCCCCCCGTGCCGTGTGCTCCAGCAGGGTGCCGATGATGACCTGCTGTGCGGCGGTGTGTGCCAGGGCCTCGCTGCCAGAGCGCTGGGCGGCGCCCGCCCACGCTGCGGCCGGGGCCAGCGAGGCCAGCACGACGGTCAAGATCGTGGTCTGCGCATGAGCGGTGCCGACGAGCGCTAGGGCCAGGAAGGGCATGGCAAGGGCCGCGGCCAGCAGGTGTGAGCCGCCACGGCCGAGCCGGTACAAGAGGATCAGCGTCGCGCACGTGCCCGCGGCAGTCAGAGTGTGGAAGGGCGCGAGTGAGAGCACGCTAGCCCCGCAGACCGCCACGGCCGCCGCGGCCGGGCGCAGGAAAGCCAACGGCAACGTGGTGCACAAGGCCAGCAGGCAGAGCACCAAGCCGAACTGCGCGCTGACGCCACTACCAGCCGCCCGTGCGATCGACTCCGCTGCCGCGCCCAGCCCCAACAGCGTCCCGGTTACGGCAGGTGTTTGCCGGGCGGCGGCGATCCGCCCCACCGTCTCGGCCCATCGGCTGCGCCACTGACCCGCTGCGCTCATGGACGTCATTCTCGCCGCTGCCTGGCCTTTTGGCGTCCCCCTTGCCAGGGATAGCGCCGTCCCCCTTGCGAGGGATGTACGAGGCCGGATGTCCCCCGCACGGGGGACGGCGAAGATGGCTCCCTGGGGTGACGACCACCCCGCGCCCGCTCCCCTAGCGTTCCGGGTATGGAAGCGAGCATCCAAGTCAGCGGCCTGCGCAAACGATTCGGGTCGACAGCGGCCCTGGACGGCCTGTCCTTCACCGTCGCGCCGGGAAGCGTCACCGGCTTCGTCGGCCCCAACGGCGCGGGAAAGTCGACCACGATGCGGGTGATCCTCGGCCTGGACGGGCTCGATGAGGGCAGCGCGCTGATCGGCGGGCTACCCTATCGGGGCCTGCGGCACCCGCTGAGCCACGTCGGGTCGCTGCTGGACGCTGCCGCCCTGCAGCCGAGCCGCAGCGCCCGAAATCACCTCCTGTGGCTGGCCCACTCCCAGGGCATGCCCGCCCGGCGGGTCGATGAGGTGATCGAGCAGTCCGGCCTACAAAGCGCCATCGGGCGCAAGGCCGGCGGTTACTCGCTCGGCATGCGCCAGCGACTCGGGATCGCGGCAGCGCTGCTCGGCGACCCGCCGGTGCTCATGCTCGACGAACCGTTCAACGGCCTGGATCCCGAAGGAATCGTGTGGATCCGCGGCTTCCTACGGTCACTGGCCGGGCAGGGCCGCGCCGTGCTGGTGTCCAGCCACCTGATGAGCGAGCTGCAGGACACCGCAAGTCATCTGGTGGTGGTCGGCCGAGGCCGGCTCGTCGCGGACACCAGCGTGGCGGACCTGATCGCGGCCGCGTCCGGCGACCGGGTCATGCTGGCCACCACCGCGCGGTCAGAGGCGATGACCGTGTTATCGCACGCAGGGGCCACCCTAGCCGCCACCGGCCCCGACACACTCACCGTGTCCGGGCTGGCCCCAGCGCGCATCGTAGCGCTGCTCGGCGAAAGCGCGGTCCCGTTCTCCGAGGTGTCCGCGCACCACGCGACTCTGGAGGAGGCGTACATGGAACTCACCAGGGACGCGGTCGAGTTCCGCGCCGCCACGACTGCCGAGGAGCAGGAGCGATGACCGCCACGACCATGCCGTACCACTCCGAGCTGCCGGTCGGGCGCGACGGCTTCGCGCAGCTGCTGCACGCGGAGTGGACGAAGTTCAGGACGGTGCGCGGCTGGGTGATCGGGGCATTCGTCGCGGTGCTGGTGGTCGTGCTTCTCGCCCTGCTCACCGGGTCGGGCAGCCACACCGAGACTTGTATCAAGGGTAAATGCTCACCGGGCGGGCCGAGCGTTCCCATCGGGCCGGGCGGCGAGCCGGTGATCGACAGCTTCTACTTCGTGCACCAGCCACTGTCCGACAACGCCAGCATCACCGTACGCGTGGGCTCACTGACCGGCGCCACCCTGCCGGACGGCGGCGGCGCCGGGGGCAGCAGCGCGGGCTCACCCAACAGCCAGCAACTGCCGGCAGCCACCAGCAGCGGCGTCCAGCCCTGGGCCAAGGCCGGGCTCATCATCACACAGGACACCGCGCCGGGAGCGGCCTACGCCGCGATCATGGTCACAGGCAGCCACGGGGTGCGGATGCAGAACAACTACACCAACGACACCGCCGGCAGCCCCGGCGCGGTCTCCGCGGCGTCCCCGCGCTGGCTGCGACTGACCCGCACCGGCTCCATCCTCACCGGGTACGAGTCGACCGATGGCACCCACTGGACCAAGGTCGGCACCGTCCAACTGGCCGGGTTGTCACCGACAGTGCAGGCCGGGCTGTTCGTCGCCTCCCCTCCCTACCAGCAGGTCTCCCAACAACTCGGCGGGTCCACCGGCACCCAGTCCTTCACTCTGGCCACCGCCGCCTTCGACAACGTGAGCCTGCACGGCCCCTGGAGCGGCACCCAGATCGACCCCGGCAACCGGCCGCCCCCGGTCTTGGGCAAGTTCCAGCAGTCCGGCGGCGCGTTCTCCGTCAGCGGATCCGGCGACATCGCCCCGACCGTCGGCTTCGGCCGCCCCATCGAACGCACACTCGCAGGCGCGTTCGGCGGCCTCATCGTGCTGATCGTGCTGGCGACGCTGTTCATCACCGGAGAGTACCGACGGGGACTGATCCGCACCACCCTTGCTGCCAGCCCGCGCCGCGGGCGCGTCTTGGCGGCGAAAGCCGTCGTGATCGGCGCCGTCGCGTTCCTCACCGGGCTGGTCGCTGCCACCATCGCCATCCCCGTCGGCGAGCGGATCTTGCGCTCCAATGGCAACTACATCTACCCCGTCAGCACCCTCACCCAGCTGCGGGTGATTGCCGGTACCGCTGCACTGTTCGCACTCGCCGCCGTCCTCGCGTTGGCACTCGGCGCCGTGCTGCGGCGCAGCGCCGGGGCGGTCGCCGCCGTCATCGTGCTGATCGTCCTGCCCTACATCCTTTCTGTCGCCTCTGTCCTGCCCACCGGCGTGACTCAGTGGCTGCTGCGCCTGACCCCTGCTGCCGCCTTCGCCATTCAGCAAAGCGTGCCGCAATACCCGCAGGTGAGCTACCAATACACACCCGCAAACGGCTACTTCCCGCTGGCGCCGTGGGCCGGCCTCGCCGTGCTCTGCGCCTACACCGCGCTCGCGATGGGCCTGGCCGTCATCCTGCTCCGCCGCCGCGACGCATGAGGCAGGCAGTGCATGCGGAGTGGACGAAGCTGCGTACCGCGGCGACCACAGGTTGGCTGCTGGTCGCCGCCATCGCCCTGACCGTGACCATGAGCGCCGCAGCGGCGGCGGCCCTGACATACCCGCCCGCGAGCTCTGAGCTGGACACCACCAAGCTCAGCCTCGCCGGGATCGAGCTCGGCCAGGCGGTCATCGCCATCCTGGCCGTGCTGGCGATCGGCAACGAGTACAGCACCGGCATGATCCGCACCACCCTCACCGCCATGCCCTGCAGGACCGTCGTCCTGGCCGCCAAGGCGGCCACGCTCAGCGCCGCGGTGCTGGCGGCCGGGACCATCGCCGTGCTCGGCTCCCTGCTCGTCGGGCAACTCATCCTGCCCCGTAACGGCTTCACCGTCGCGCACGGCTACCAGTCGCTGTCCTTGGCCAACGGGCCGACGCTGCGCGCCGCCGCCGGCTCGGTCCTCTACCTCGCCCTGATCGCCCTCCTCGCCCTCGGCGTCACAACCGCCGTACGGGACTCCGCAACGGCCATCGGGATCGTGCTCGGCCTGCTCTACCTCTTCCCGATCATCGCCCACGTGGTCACCGACCCCCAATGGCAGCGACACCTCCAACAGATCGCGCCAATGAATGCTGGGCTCGCCATCCAAGCCACAACCGGTCTGCGAAGCCTGCCCATAAGCCCATGGGCCGGTCTCGGCGTGCTCGCCGTATGGGCCACAGGTGCACTCCTCGCCGGAGGGCTACTCCTCCGGCTGCGCGACGCATGATCGACAGCTCCACGTCACACCCGACCCACTCGCTCACCCGATAGGGATCGTCGGCGTGCAAGAGCTGACGGCTTCGGCGGCGTCCGCTGGTCGTTCGGGCTCTGGGACGGCCCGTCGACGGTCGCCGGCCCAGTGCCGGTTCGCGTTGGCTCGGACCTTCGTCTCTTCCAGGGCGACCCTGCCCAACGAAGGCAGAGACCATCACGGGTTCCCGCCTTCCTCGGATGGTTCAACGTAGCCATCGTGGCGCTGGTGGGAGTGTCCTACTCGCGTTGTGCATTAGCACTAGCCGAACTGTTCTCCGTCGGCCGATCGACGGTCTATCGCGCTGTCCAACGCGCCGGCGAACCTGGTGCCGCCCGAACACGGTCGTAGGACTCCACGGATTGGGGCTGGTGACAGCACCGTTACCAGCACCCAAGACCGGCATCACCCGCACCAGCCTCTACCGCTACTTCCCACCCGCCCAGCCGAACCGCTCACCTCAGGACAACCGACCGAGCGACTGCCGCACCCCTGAGCGGAGGATCCTGCACAACTGCACCTCAGACCCCGTCCTCTACGCCATGCTCCGCGACCCCAAGCCCTACCAACAAACCGATCACCAGAAATAGGGTCTCCATCTCAGTGCCGTACGCGAGCCGCCACACAACTGCTTGGGTCGACGAACGCCAGGACCACAACCGGTGGGGCTGCGATGGCACTCTCGGAGGTTTCCGGCACCGAAATGGAGACCCCACTTCACCAAGAACCCCACCCCAACCACGCAGGCCGCTTGATAACCACCATAGAGACACGTTGCAACCACGCGGGGGAGGGTCGTGCGGCACGCGCCGCTGGGACCTCTCCGAGTCGTAGGGGCCGCCGTTGATGTATGCCGCCGCCACCGCGCCGACCTCGTCGCAGCTGGAGACGTCACACGGTCAGCCCGCGGTCGACGATGCGCCCTGACTGGCGGCCAGCGCTGTGTTGACGGCTCGGCCGGCGCCGATCGCGACCACCAGGCTCACCAGCATGAGTCCGCCGGCCAGGGCGACCGTATGTGCCGTGCCGAGTGCCTCGTTGAGGGCTCCGAACGCGATCAGGCTGAGCGCGTCGGCGCTGTACAACAGCACGGCTGAGACGGCGAACCCCTGCCCGATCGCCCACCGGGGGACGTGCTCCTGCAGCAGGAAGGCGCGGGTCTGGGAGGCCAGGCTGATGCCGGCGCCGAGGGCTGTCACGCCGATGGTGACCACTACGCGGTTCGGGCCGAGTCCGATCAGCAGCAGCCCGCCGGCCCATACGAGCACGGCGCACCGGTAGTGCAGGATCGTCAGCGAGCTGGTCAGCACCGGAAGCACCAGGCCCATCACGATGCCCGCGACGGCGTAGAGCGCGAGCATCGAGGAGTAGAACCAGGTGCTGCCGTGCGGGTCCGGGAGACTGATGAAGAGCAACCCCATCTGCCAGGCCCACGTCCCGGACAGCACGGTCAGGAACGTCGAGACGAACACCAGCACCAGCACGGGGCTGGTCCTGACGCCGGACCAGAACAGCCGGAACCGCGACCAGGTGCGCGCGACGACATGCGGCGCGTCCTCGGGAACCGCCTCGGCGACCAGCAGTTCCGCCCCGCGCGACTGCCGGCCGAGGGCACCGAGGAGCAGGGCGCCCACGACGAACGTGAGGGCGTCGATGGCGAAGAACACCCACAGCGCGTCGCCGAAGAACAGGATCGCGCTCGCCGCCAGCGGCGCCACGATCGCGGTGATGTTCTCGATCAGCGACATCACCGAGTTGGCGCCGACTCGATCCTCGGGGTCTACCACGTGCACCACCGAGGCGCGGCTGCATGGGTTGTAGATGACCCCGCCTATCTGAATGAGCAGCGGCAGGAGGACGATCGCGGCGTACGTCATGGTGCCGGTGAGAAGCAGGCCCACGGTGACCACCTCCAGGCCGGCGCGGTACCAGTTGGCCGCCTTCATCACCCGCAGCTTGGGCAGCGAGTCGCTCAGCACCCCGCCGAGGAGCCCGAACAGCAGGTACGGCACGACCTCGGCAACCGCGACCACGGTCGTCGCGGACTGCGAGCCAGTGGTGCGGTAGGCGACGTAGAGGAACCCCAGCCCAGCAATGATGTCGCCGAACCGGGACACCAGCGTGCTCCCGGCCAGGAGCCTGAACCCGTTGCGGCCGAGGACCTCGACCTGCTTCACCATCACGACGGCCTCACGGCAGCGCCACCTCCCGTACGACGAGCCGGGTCAGGTCCAGGGCCCGTGCCGCGACCGCGACGTCCTCGCGCGCGACCGCCGCGATACCGGGGCCGATCTGCAGCCGGTGGTCGAGCGGCAGGCCGTAGAGCACCCCAGAGGACACGTCCGAGCAGCGGCCGCGGTTGTCCGCCAGGGACCGCGCGATGCGGGTGGTCATCCGGGAACGCAGGGCCGCCATCCGCTCCCTCGGCCAGCTCGATCAGGTGGTCGGCGAGACCCTCGTCGTGGCAGAGTCGCAGGGCGAGCGCGCAACCTGCCGCGAAGGTGTCGCCCGCCGCGGCCGCGTCGCCGGCCTCGAGCTCGACGTGCCCCTTGCCGTACAGCAGCCGCTCCATCGTGAACGCCGAGGCCATGTCGGGGACCTCGAGCGCCCGGTCCATCGCCTGACGGGCCCGGTCGCCGGCGCCCGCCTTGAGCTCGAGGAGCGCCAGCCGGTAGAGGAACGCCACCTCGAAGCTGCGGCGCTCCGCAGAGCGCGCGCCACGGAACTTGTCGAAGACCCGGCCCCAGAACGACGCCGCGAGCTGGAAGTCGCCCTTCACCTCGAGTAGCAGGGCCATGTTGGCCAAGAGGTTGAGCTGCAGGTATAGCGCCGGGGCGCTGAACTGGTCGTGGACGTCCTGGAAGACCTCGGCCTCGTCGAGGAAGATCCGCATCAGCTCGGCGTACCCGTGAGTGGCCCCCGCGGCGATCCCGGGCAGGAGCCGGGGCCACCAGCGGGCCAGGACGTTCCGCCACGTCTCCTGGTCCACCTCGCGCTGAAGGAGTTCGATCCAGTCCGCGCTCCGGGCGGGCTCGCCCAGAGCGTCCTGCCAGTGCAGCGGGTCGATCGGCCAGCCACCGCGGGGCAGCTCGTCGAGCCGGCGCAGGTACCGGTCCGTACACCGGTCGATCAGCGGGTCCTGATTCCAGCGAGCCAGAACCTCCAGAACCTCCACAACCATGGGGCCATGGTTGGACAGGTAGCCGTCGAACTCCGGTCCGATGCGGTGAAAGCGTTCAAGGGCATCGTCATAGGTCCCTGTCGTGTGAGCATGAGACCATCTGATGACATCAAGCGGACTTGAGGTCAAGCGCATGGATAAGCAGGACTTGCTGACGATCGGCGACCCGACCTCGAAGCAGACATCGTCGTAGGCCACCCGAGCACCGAACCGTTTGGTCAGATGCTGCACCACCAGCGCCGGCCCTAGCTGCGCGCCGCCGCTCACTGGCCGACCACCCCGACCTCCACCCTCAACCGGCAGAAAAGCGACGTCATTATGTGCGTGCGTGGTCATCGGGGTAGCCGCCCAGTCCTTCTTCGAGCAAGGCCAGGGCGCGCTGGGCCTCGAGGCGCACGTCACGAGCGAGGCCCGGGTTGGGTTGGCCGGCCAGTGCTCACCTCCAGCGCGAGATCCGTGAGCACCTCAACGTCTCCGTAGCGCTTGGAGAGCCCGTCGGTGCGGATCGCAGTCGTAGTCACGAAGAATGATCTCCCTTTGGAATTCACGAACCACTTGCGCCAGCGGCGCACGCTCAACGCTCGACGTCATCGGCGCATGACGTGCGTGCGGCGGATTCGTCCGAGCATCAGGATGCTTGCGGCGACTCCGGTGAAGCCGAGGACCGTCAAGCGTGGATCGGATTTGTGGACACCATAGATCGCCCAGATGGCCAGCTCACCGAAGATGAGCAGCCACGTCCCCGGCGAGATGCCGGTGGGGTATTTCGTTCGGTAGGCGGTCCAGATCGGCGGCGTGATTTGCAGGACGAAGCCTGCGGTGAGCAGCGTTCCCAGGCCCGCACGGCCGGCGACTCCGAGCGCCGCGGCGAGCAGCGCGGCCCAGGCAAAAATGAGCAATGCTGGCCGCAGCCTCGCTCGCCCGCGCAGAGCGAGCATCATCGCGAGCGCGCCGGCGAGCAGGGTCGCAGAGAGCGACGGCGCAAGCGCCGTCCAAAATCTCGAGAGCGCAAAGTAGCCGGCCCAGGCAGCGTTGTTGAGGCAGGTCAGCGTCGCCCACGGCCAGGAGACACCGGCGGTGTCGTCGGTCCTGCGCAGCTTCACGAGTTGGGGCAGGAACTGGGGGATCGCGAAGGCAGTGGCCGCGATCGGTGCGTAATCGAGGACGTCAACCATGGCTGCCGCCGATCACCTCCAACACGAAAGGGCGTCTAAGAACAGCAAAGTACCCCAGTGCAGTGGCTTCTTTTTCCCAAGTCTTTGCCGGGATAGTCCCGGATCAGCAATGATTCTCGCCATGGATGCCATTGATCGGAAGATTATTGCCGAGCTTGAAGCGGACGGGCGGCTCACCGTGACCGAGTTGGCTGAACGGGTCACGCTCACCGTGTCTCCGTGCCATCGACGGCTGCGCGACTTAGAACGCGCCGGGGCGATTCGCGGCTACCGGGCCGTCATCGACCCCGCCGCGATCGGTCTCGGCTTCGAGGTCCTGGTCCATGTGACGATGGACCGAGAGGACGCCGCGACCATCGCAGAATTCGAGGCCAGCCTGGCGGACGTGAAGGAGGTGCGCCACGCCGAGCGGTTGTTCGGAGATCCCGATTACCTGGTCCGCGTCGCAACCGCAGACCTGGCCGCTTACCAGAACCTCCGCGACGAGAAACTCGCAACACTGCCGGGTGTCCGCCGGCTCACCTCCACGATCGTCATGAAACGCATCGTCGACCAACGACCCTTCCCCCTCTCGCTTCGGTAGTCACCATCGGCGGGTAGCCGACGACGCGGTCGCATCTTGGTTCGCGAGCATCGATGATCTCGCGGCACGGTTACGCTCCGCCGACGTTTCCTGCGGGTTTGCCGGTCGCTTCGCGTGGTCCGACTCTTCCCAGCCATGCCTTGGCATGCGCGCGGCGGACAGGTCTTCCTTCGCACCGCCGGGAATCAGCTCCAGTAGCAGCCGGTGCAGATGGGACACCATGCGGGTGTGGTCATCACCCAGGCGCGGAGCCGGCCCGTTGCGAACCAGCCATCCGCACAGCCTCCCAGCGACCGATGGCCGAAATATAAGGCCCCACTGCAGTGCTGTTGCGACGAGCCCTGGAACCCAAGTGCGGTCACGGGGTCAGTTTCCACGCGCTGTCGACTAATCCGGAGAGCCGCCGGTGTCGAACGACGGCCGAGGTCGGTCTCCAAAGGCTGTGCATGAATGGTTGGACCAGCGGGCCGTCATCACGGCCCATGCAGGCACTGCGTGACGCTTACTGAGGGTGCACTCGCAGAGGTGTCATCCGTGTCGCCCTGGCTTGTTACATCATGTGCTTGCGCGGGGCTGGGATCGCGTCGTAACGATTGCAGCGAGGTACCGCTCGTAGGCTTCGTCAACCCCCGTTTTATCGCTGGTGGCGAGCAGGTCGAGGAGCAGGCCTCGAACGACGGCCAGGCCCAGTCGCGCCTCCGCGCGTGCTTCGGCATCTGAGAGTCCACTGCCTTTCAGGGCGGACGAAACCGGCTCGATCCAGGAGTCGACGACTCCTATGAGGAAGGGCTGGGCGTAGGGGCGTCCTTGGAGGCCTTGGCCGTAGAGTTCGAAAAAGAGACGTTCGAGTGGTGCCAGCTCAGCGGAGCTCAGCAGTTGCCAGAACGCCCGGGCCAGGTCAACGAGGTTTCCTTCGAACTGGTCGAACATTTGCGCGAGGATTTCCTGTTGGCGTCTCTCGGTGGCGCGGGCGACCTCGACGAAGAGACCTTCTTTTGAGCCGAAGTGGTAAATGAGCATGCGGTGGCTGGTGCCGAGCGCAGCGGCGAGTTCGCGGAGCGAGATATCGCTCAGCCCTCGCTCGGTAAGAAAGGCCGTAGCTCGTCGGATAAGTCTGTCCCTTGGCCCACTCGGTGCGACGAGCCTTCGACTGGACATGGACCAGATGGTACATGTACCGTTCGGATCAAAGCAGTCCATCGGCTCGGAGGAACCACGTGAATTTCGAGACGACAGTCGAGATCAACGCCCCGCTGGACACGGTGTGGGAGACCCTCGTGGACGTGGACCGCTGGCCGGAGTGGACCCGGTCAATCAGCGCGGTCAAGCGCCTTGAAGAAGGCGCCGTAGGCGCAGGTAGCCGTGTTCGGATCAAGCAACCCCGCATGACCGCCCTCGTGTGGCAGGTGGCTGAATTCGAGCCCGGGGCTTCGTTTACCTGGCGAACGGCGAGCCTCGGCGTCACGATCATCGGCACCCATCGACTTACGCGAACCAACGATGAACGTGTGTCCGTGACGTTCGGGATCCGTCAGTCAGGTGCGTTGGCACCGATGATCGCGCTGCTCACCGCCGCGAGAACCAAACGCTACGTCCAGATGGAAGCAGACGGGCTCAAGAGGCGTGCCGAGGATGTGTCAGCAGCGCGAAATCGCAGCGCGCCGCCCGAGTGACTTCCTGGCCGGGTGGCCTCCTGAGAACCGAACCACTTTCTGCTGAACGCACCCGCAAACCCCGCCACCGCGATCGCCGCGCCCTGATCGACACAGGGCCAAGGGGACGTGACCTCGCGACGCCCGGCCGGGCAGCTCTTCCGGCCCTGTTTTGGTTCTAGTCTTTTCAGTAACTTCTGAAATTACTTGGGAGGTCATTGGTGGAGAAGATCGCGATTCGGGCGGTCGGATTGTCTAAGCGGTACGGCGGTGTCGACGCGCTGAAGGGTCTTGACCTGGAGGTGGCACCGGGTGAGGTGTTGGGCTACCTCGGTCCGAACGGGGCGGGGAAGACGACGACGATTCGGTTGCTGCTTGGGTTGATCCGGCCCACGCGTGGGCGCGCGGAGATTTTCGGTTTCGATTGCCAACGTCAGCCTGTTGAGGCGCATCGCCGGTTGGCGTATGTCGCCGGGGAGGCGAGTCTGTGGCCGTCGTTGACTGGTGCGGAGACTCTGCATTTGTTGGCACGGGTGTTGTTCGAGGCAGCGTGGTCGCCAGTCACCGTGGAGCTACTGAACGACGGTGACGTCGGTGTGGCGAAGACAAGGGCGAGTTCACCCGGCACAGCCAACCTGGCACGATGAGTATGTTCTTGTACGAGGGGAGCGCGAGGCGACCGGGACAGGCTCACTACCCTGGGCGAATGGTCGACCTGCCAGCGGAAGGCCCGCGAACGGTACGTCGGTGCGGTGGCTCGTGTCGTGCCGAGGTCGCGATACTTGCGAGGGGATCACGCGGTCAGGTCGCGGCGGCGCCATCCGAGGTAGCCCAGAGTGGCCAGTGCCGCAGCGGTGGCGGTGAGGGCGACCAGGGCGCCGATTCCGTCGGAGCCGACCGGGAGCAGCGGGGTGTGCTGGAACGGGGAGAGGTCCATCAGCCACTGGGGCGCGTTCCACAGCACCCCGAACTCGCCGAGCGCGATAAACACGGCCAGCAGGCCCCAGACCGCAGCGGTGAGCCGGGGGGTCCAGCCGAACACGGTCAGCACCACGCTGGTGATGACCCACGCGGCGGGGATCTGGGCCAGGGCGGCCAGAGTGACCCGGCCGACCTGGCTGCCGTCGTGCAGGGCGAAGGCGGCACCCACACCGGTCGACAACCCTGTCAGCAACATGAGCAGGGCCACCCCGGCCAGGGCTGCGTCGAAGTGGCTGGTGGCCCAGCGGGTGCGGGTCGTCGCGGTCCCCAGCAGGGCTTCGGTGTGACCGGCGATCTCCTCGCTGCGCAGGTGGTTGGCTGCTGACACTCCGTAGGCGGCCACGAGGACCCCCATGATGGCGATCTCGGCGGCCAGGAAGGCGTCGGTCAGGGCCTGGGCACCACCGAGCTTCTTGATCAGGTCCTGCGCGTTGGGTGAGCTCAGGAAGTCCGTGACGCTGCTCGCAAGTGACCCGATCACCACGCCGAACACGACGACTGAGACTGCCCAGACCACCAACATGCGGTCCTGCAGTCGCACGGCCAGGTCCCAGACCCCGGCCAGGGCCCCACGGGCTGGGCCGGGACGTTCTTGGCGCAGGCCGCCGCCGAGGTCGCGGCGGGCCCGTAGTACGAAGGTCGCGGGGACGAGTGCCACGCACAGCGCCAGCGGCAGGACCAGGACCCACCAGTGGTCGCCGGCGAAGGCCCGGATCTGCTGGTTCCACCCGATTGGTGACAGCCAGGACAGTGTGGAGGGGCCTGGCTCGGCGAGGTCGCCGACCGCGCGCAGCGTGTAGGTGATCGCGATGACGATCACGCCCATTCCGTTGGCGGCCCGGGCGCTGGTGGTCAGCTGGGCGCTCACCGCGGCCACTGCGCTGAACGCCATTCCGGTGGCCGCCCAGCCCAGTCCGAAGGCGAGTGAGCCGGCTGCCGGCAGCCCGGTGGCGGCTAGGGCTGCGCCGCTGAGCAGTCCGAGGACGAGGCTGGCGCCGAAGCTGATCACCAGAGCGGCTGTCAGCGGGGCGTTGCGTCCCAGCCGCCCGCCGCCGAGCAGCTCCAGCCGCCCGCTCTCCTCGTCGGCGCGGGTGTGCCGGATGGTGACGAACACCATGAGGACCGCGACGGCCGCCGTCATGAACGCGGTGTACTTGATCATGGACAGGGAGCCCAACGATGTCGGGTCATAGACGCGCCCGAACAGTGCCACCATGGAGGCGGCGGCGTTGATGGTATTGGCCGCCTCGATGCGGTTGGCCTTGTCGGGGAACAAGCCGGCCCCGGCCGAGGCGCTGGACCAGGACATCATTGCGAACGCCAGGATCCACAGCGACAGCAGCCAGCGGTCCCGGCGTAGTCCCAGCCGGACCAGGTCACCGGTTCCGGCCAGCGTCTCACGCATCGCCGGGCCGCCCTCTACTGGAGGTGACCTCGCCGGTGGGCGCCTCACCGGTCACCGGGCCGTAGTGCCGCAGGAACAGGTCCTCCAAGGTCGGGGGCTGGCTGGTCAGCGCGTTCAGGCCGGCGGCCGTCAGCGCCTGCATGAGTGGGGCCAGACCCGACGGTTCGACCTGGGCGCTGACGCGGTGATTCGCCACGACCACGTCGTGGATCCCGGGCAGGGACCCCAGGCCCTTGGGCACGGACTCGACGTCGGCGGTGACCGAGGTCCGGGTCAGGTGTCGCAGCTGCTCGAGCCGGCCGGTCTCCACCACCTTGCCGGCGCGGATGATGCTGACCCTGTCAGACAAGGCCTCGGCCTCGCTGAGGATGTGGCTGCTCAGCAGGATGGTGCGCCCCTGGTCGCGCAGTTCACGAACGCACCCGCGGAAGGAGTCCTCCATCAGCGGGTCAAGTCCGCTGGTGGGCTCGTCCAACAGGAACACCTCAGCGTCGGTGGCCAGGGCGGCGATCAGGGCCACCTTCTGCCGGTTGCCCTTGGAGTAGGTGCGGGCCCTCTTGGTCGGGTCCAGGTCGAACATCTCCAACAGAGCATCCCGCCGTGCCTGGTCCTGCCCGCCCTGTAGCCGGCCGAGCAGGTCGATCACCTCACCGCCGGTCAGGTTCGGCCACAGCGCCACATCGCCGGGGACGTACGCCAACCGGCGGTGCAGCGTCGCCACGTCCCGCCATGGGTCCATCCCCAGCACCCGGATGGAGCCGGCGTTGGACCGCAGCATGCCCAGCAGCAGCCGCAGCGTCGTGGTCTTGCCCGCCCCGTTCGGGCCGAGGAAACCATGCACCTCGCCCTCAGCCACCGCCAGGTCCAGCCCGTCCAGGGCGGTCACAGTCCCGAATCGCTTGACTACGCCGGTCATCTCCACAACATTCGTCATGAAGAACACGCTACACTTGCTTCACGATGTTGTGAAGGAACCGATGTGAGTGAAGGAGACAACAGTGAGTCGGCAAGGGCGTGGCGCGACGCCTTCCAAGCGGACCTCGCCACGCGATGAGCAAGCGGTCGCACGATTCGTCGAGCACGCCGCCGCTGTCTTGGCCGACATGGGCGTCGCCCGGATGCCGGCCAGGGTCCTGATGCTGCTCATGGCCACGGAGGAACCGGGCCTGACCGCGGCCGATCTAGCGACCGGACTGCAAGTCAGCCCGGCTGCCGTCTCCAACGCG